>Ga0126384_10002652_pt1 | contig 10853 bp, 8 predicted proteins | sample PanSoiMetPlot_36_FD_92543 | JGI IMG/M metagenome (GOLD analysis project Ga0126384, IMG submission 92543) | Tropical forest soil microbial communities from Panama - MetaG Plot_36 | ecosystem: Environmental > Terrestrial > Soil > Tropical forest > Bulk soil | place: Panama | collected 2016-02-17 | reverse complement strand
TGCTCCTGGGCCTCGCGTTTCATCCACGTATCGCCAAGGGTCTGGGGATCATCGTCATGATCTTTAGCGTCATCACGTTGCTGGTCGCCTATGGCACTTCGCTGCCCCCCAGCCGTGTCGGTCGTAGCAAATAAGCCGGCCACACCGGACGAGGGGAATATAACCAGAGCAAAACTCTTCGTTGCTGGGTGACCTACTCTATCCATCGTGCTCCAACTCTTGAGCGAAGGGTGAGCGAGTTCAGCATCTAACGTATGCACAAGGACCTTGAAGGCAGCCAGGGTGACCACTTCCCTGGGCCACAAACTGGCTTGTGGATGCTTGCGCACGGCAGTCATCACTTCGTTCATCTATACTACTAGTAGATAGAACAACTCACTGCTAAAGTCCTCTGTGGTCAAATCAGGCTCCTTGAGCTGTGGGTGAGGGTGACCGACAGCTTGAAGGCTCTGCCTGGCCTTTTCAAGGGCCAGGTAATTAGTATTATTGGTCATCACACGAGGAGGGCTTTACTATGTTGCCGCGCAGTTGGATGGAAGTCTATATCAACTTTCTCCTCAAATTTCGTTGGCCGATCGTCATTGTCCTAACGATCATGACCTTAGGGCTTGCGTACCAACTGGAGCACATGCGGGTCTACACCAACTTCTTCGACCTCTATCCTCCTGGCCACCCTTACATCCAGCTCTATCAGAAATACCGCCGCATGTTTGGCACTGCCAACGTCCTCATGATGGCGATTGAGACGAAAGACGGGGACGTTTTCAACGTCGATACCATCAACAAGCTCAACTGGGCGACCTTGCAGGTGGTCGAGACGGCCGGAGTCAATCCTTATCAGATCCGTTCATTGACTCACCCCAAGATGAAAAACATCAGGATCACCGGGGCGATCATTACCGCGTATCCCATCATGTACCCCGGCCCGCCCAAGACTCCTGATGACGTCAAGACGATCAAAAAAGCCGTGTACACCAACGAAGGGGTGCACGGTTTCTATATCTCCCGTGACAATACCGCCGCCTTGATTACTGCCGGCTTCTGGGAAGAAGGGGTGGATTTCCGTAATCTGTACGACCGTGTGATGAAGATCCGTACGGAGATTGAGAAAGACGGCAAGCATAGGGTGTATGTCACCGGCTTTCCTATGCTCTATTCCTGGATTTTCAGCTACAAAAACTACATCCTGGCTGTCATCGGCATTACCACTCTCATCATTGTTGTCATGTTGTGGTTTTATTTCCGCACCTTTACTGGCGTCTGGGTGCCACTCTTCTCCGGCACGTTGAGTTCGGTGTGGGCGTTGGGATTTGCCGGCTACTTCGGCTTTAACCTCGATCCGCTAGTGTTAGTGGTACTGGTGCTGATCACGGCGCGGGCGCTCTCCCATTCGGTGCAGTCGATGGAACGCTACCACGAGGAGTACCACCGGTTGCAAAATAAACAGGAAGCGATTCTGGCCTCTTATTTGAGTCTGTTCAGTCCTGCCCTGGTGTCGATCGCCTCGGATGGATTGGGGATTTTCACCCTGGCGCTCGCGCACATCCCACTGATTCAGAAGCTGGCCTATGTGTCAAGCTTCTGGGTGTTCACGATTTCGATCAGCGTAGTGACCTTGCACCCGATCATTCTCTACTTCATTCCGCCACCACCCTACGATCCCAAGGCGGGGACGCGTTTTTCTGACCATCTCTACAATGCTATCAACCGCGTCATGGTGAAGATCAGTAATGGCGGGGCGCGCTATGCGGTGATCGGCTCGTTCAGTGTCTTTCTGATCGTTGGCATGACCTATTCGCAACATCTCAAAATCGGCGACGTGTCGATCGGTAAGGCGCTGCTCTACAATACCCACGATTACAACGTGTCGTACGACAAGGTCAATCAGAAGTTTGTAGGCGCCTCGCAGCTGGTGATCCTGGCTGAAGGAGTGAAAGAAGGGGTGATTAAAGATCCCCAGGTCCTGCAGACCCTAGAGAAATTCCAGCGCTTTATGGAGCAGCAGAAGTTGGTGGGCGGCAGCATCACCATCACCACTATGGGCCGCCGCCTCTATCAGATGTTCCAGGAAGGTATCCCCAAGTGGGCCATTATCCCCGATAACCCACGCGACGTCGGCAACATCTTCTACCAGTTCCTCAACACCCTGGGGTCCGACGATCTCGACCTGTTCATCGACAAGAACTCGCAGAACGCCACCATCACGGTGTACTACAAAGACTACAACCACGAGACGGTGGTGGGCTCCATCGACATGGCCCGCCAGTTCATTGAGCAAAATCCGGTCGAGAATATCAACTTCCGGCTGGCGGGTGGGCTGCTGGGGATTCTGGCGGCGGTCAATGAAGAGGTGGAGTGGTCCTACAAGTGGAATCTCATCCTGGTGATGGTCACCGTCTTCGTCTTGAGTGTGTTGACCTATGCTTCCGTCGTTGGTGCCCTCATCGTCATGATTCCTTCGATTGTCGCCCAGCCCCTGTCCGAGGCTGTGATGTACTGGATGGGCATTGATGCCAACATCAACTCGCTGCCGGTGGCGGCGGTTGGTATTGGCATTGGCATTGACTATGGCTACTACGTGCTCTCGCGTATAGTGGAAGAATTTCAGCGCTTTGGCGACCATGACCAGGCCATTGAAGAGGCGTTGATGACCACGGGGCGGGCGATCATGTTCACCGGCACGACGCTGACGGTCAGTGTGATCTTCTGGGTCTTTTTCCCGATGAAGTTTCAGTCGGAGATGGCGATTTTGCTGACGCTGCTGTTGTTCTTCCACGTCGTGGGAGCCTTAGCATTCATTCCTGGTGTGGTATCGTTGCTCAAGCCCCACTTTCCGCTGCCCAACAAGGTGATGGTGGTAGTGTTGATTGTGACCTTTGGGCCGGCGGTGCTGGGGTATTTCTTCTTCCCGGAGTATGTCAATTTGCTCACCCTGGCGATTCTCGCAATCACAGTGGCAATTGGCGAACATATTTGGGCGAGTCGGCATAACGTCGCCATGGAGTTGCGCGCGTGAGGCGAGAGTGATTGAGGTGAGGGGACGAGGCAGCCTGTGAGCTAGGCTGACCTTCATCCCCTGCAGGAGAAAGAAATGATCAGCGCGAGAAAGTGAAGAACAGCAGCTCGTCTCCCTTCCTTCTCGCCGATTTCCTTGGTTCTCCCTCTCATCCCAGATACGATCTGCAAAGGTCGTGTCCTTTTCTCCCCCACCTCTTTACTCTTGGCCTGGAAGCGTCTATTTTCTTTCCCCGCGATACAGCGGAGACCCAAAGGGATAGATTTTCCCTACAACCTCCGGGGATAGCGTGTAGTAACGCCACATAGGGAGGACAGCAAAACGATGGGAGTTCTTGCTTATCTTTCACCGTATCTTGGCTTCATGGGGCTTGGGGTCGCGCTCCTCACTTACCTGGCCGTGCAAAACCGTCCCGACGGCGACGAAAAAATGCAGGAAATCGCCGGGTATATCCGTGAAGGAGCAATGGCCTTCCTCAGGCGGGAGTATCGCATCCTGGTGATTTTTGTCGTGGTGGTCTTTCTGCTGCTCGCCTGGAAGGTCGCCTGGCAAACGGGGGTCGCCTTTGTTTTTGGGGGACTGTGCTCGGTCTTGGCCGGGCTCTTCGGCATGCAGGCTGCCACCAAAGCCAATGTCCGCACCTCACAGGCTGCTAAAGATCAAGGCGAAGGTGAAGCTCTCTTGAGCGCGTTCGATGGCGGCGCAGTCATGGGTCTGTCTGTCGCTAGCCTGGGCCTCATCGGTGTGGGCATTTTCCTGGGTATCTATAATGACCCGGAGACGTCGCCGTACATCAACGGCTTCGCCATGGGAGCCAGTTCAATCGCCTTGTTCGCCCGCGTCGGTGGCGGGATTTATACCAAAGCCGCGGATGTAGGCAGCGATCTGGTGGGCAAGATAGAGGCAGGGATCCCTGAAGATGACCCCCGTAATCCCGGCGTGATTGCTGATAACGTAGGGGACAATGTTGGCGACGTGGCTGGTATGGGCGCGGACCTCTTCGAGTCGTACGTAGGTGCGATCATCGCTGCCATCGCTATCGGCGCCACTATCTCTAGCTCGGCGCTCGGCGACCTCGGGCAGCGTAACATGACTGTAAGTTATATCCGGAATTCTCTGATGGCGTTGCCCCTCGACGTGGCGGCAATTGGACTGATCTCCTCTCTCATGGGAATCGGCTCCATGCGGGTGCTCAAGAACGTTAGTCCGCAGTTAGCTTTACGCTACGCCACCTATCTTGCTGCCGTCGCCTTTCTTCTCTTCGCGCTGATCTTGGTGTGGGCTTTAGGGATCGCGCATGCAGTTTTCTGGGCGGTAGCTTCTGGTTGTGTGGTTGGTATTGGCATCGGCCGGATCACCGAATACTACACTTCGTCCACGCCCGTGAATCGCGTAGCCCATGCCAGCCAGACTGGCGCGGCAACCAATATCATCAGCGGCTTGGCTGTAGGATTGGAGAGCTGCGTATTGCCGGTCCTGGCCATTTGTCTGGCCATCTTCATCGCTAGCTATGCCGCTGGACTGTATGGGATTGGCATCGCCGGGATTGGCATGCTGGCAACCGTGGGGATTACCATGAGCGTGGACGCCTACGGTCCGATTGCTGACAATGCTGGTGGTATCTCTGAGATGGCTGGTCTCGGCCCCGGGGTGCGTAAGATCACCGATGGCTTAGACGCGCTCGGCAACACCACAGCGGCGATCGGGAAGGGTTTTGCCATCGGCTCGGCGGCGCTGACTGCGCTGGCGCTGTTTTCCGCTTTCACGCAGGTGGTTGATAAGGGGCGAATTGCCGCGAGCCTGCCGTCGCTCCAGATTGTCATAACCAATCCCTATGTAGTGATTGGCCTGTTTATTGGTGGGACTATTCCGTTTTTCATTGCTGCACTGACCATGACCGCGGTCGGCCGAGCTGCCGGGTTGATGGTGGATGAGATCCGCCGGCAGTTCCGTGAAATTCCTGGCTTGTTAGAAGGGCAACCAAACGCGCGGCCAGAGACAGCCCGTTGCGTCGATATCTGTACCGCTGCGGCCCTAAAGGAAATGATCATACCGGGCCTCACTGCAGTGGTGGCCCCGGTTTTAGTGGGCTATGTGCTTGGCGCGGAGGCGCTTGGAGGCATGCTCGCTGGTGCGACGGTAACCGGCGTATTGCTGGCCCTGATGACAGCCAACGCTGGCGGTGTGTGGGATAACGCCAAGAAGGCGATCGAAAAGGAAGAGATTCCGGGCGAGAAAAAGGGCACCGAAGCACACAAGGCTGCCGTGGTCGGCGACACGGTTGGTGATCCGTTTAAGGACACCGCCGGGCCGTCGATGAACATCCTCATCAAACTGATGTCGGTGGTGGCGCTGGTGATTGCACCATTGCTGGTGTAGCAAGAGCAGGACTGAGTAACGAGGACCGAGGACTGAGTAGAACAACACAAACGAGTAAGAAACCCTTTACTCAGTCCTCAGCGCTCAGTCCTCAGCACTATTTCTTCCCTTTCCCTTTTGCGGCAGGAGCCGGCCGGTTCACCGAAAACCCGAAGCTCTTGCCAACAGCATCTGCAATAATACGAAAGACCCAACCTCCCAACGGTCCAGCAATAGCCGCGATCATCGCCGCACCGATTAAGTCCCGATAAGAGTGCGGCGGCACGCCAAGATTGCGAAACGTGAAGACAAAAATCAAAGCAACCGTGGTCACTAACACCAAAGGGACTTCCTGCCCTGCGAGCAAGACTTCGCCAATGTAAGCTCCGATCAGGAGTAGCACGTTCAGCAGCCAGAAAGTCTTTTCCGGGTAAATGTCACGGTAGAGAGAAACAGACAGGGTGGGCGCGAGTTGGGGGTCGATGCGGAGAGCCGTGAGTTGGTAAGTTCCCTCTCCAGGACTCACCACAGAGTGCAGGACATGATTATGCAGTTGGTGGCTAGTGGTACTGCCACGCCGGCCCAGTCGTTGTCGCACACTGCGCTCGGAGAAGACACCAGTGAATTCTTGAATCTTTTTCCCATCTTTCTCTAGCGATAAGGTGTAGCCGGCTTCGCGCCCGATATCTCCGGCCGCAGCCGCAAATTTACCTTCAACCACCAAGTCATAGATCGTCCCCTGTTCACCAAGAGGAAGCGCCATTGCCACGCCCTCCGTAGCTATAGAACCACCTCCTGCTAGCGAACCCACGAAGATAGCAAAGTACAGCTGAGCGCACGTGATGCCGATCCAGACAAGGCTAAACCCCAGGATTAGGGCTTTGAGGCGCGACTCGCCAGCGCCGCTCAGGGCGATCTTGAGAGGAAAAAACACGATCAGGAGTAACAGCAAACAACCTAGAGCGGTGACACCTGAGGTTGGGGCAATCTTACTAAGGATGGCAAGTAAAGCAACGACTGCAATCCCGCCGCCGAGGAGCAAAGGGATCCCCCAGTCAAAGAGTGCCTCCTTCCATATGAGCATAGGAAACGGTGGGGAAGGTCGAACATTTTTGCCGCGAGTCGAAGCTGTCGCCATAGAGTATGTGTCCTTGCGTCCCAGCTACATACCATCCGTAACCCCTCCTGCCAACTATTTGGTGCATAAGCAGGCAATTCCTCACGAGACGGACTTTTCCGCGTCGTGTATATTGGAGGAGACAGGATTCGTCCACAGCAAGCCAGCACTTCTTTGCAACCTTTTCCACTCCTCCGCTGTATTTCCGGAGCAGTAAAATAAGGAGAACCCTTTCCATGCTCGACTCCTTCACTAGCCGTCTGGGCTGGCTGGATTCGCTCCTCACCGCCATGGCGTTAGAGGTGCTAACCGTAACTCAACAGTTTGTGGCTAGTAAGCGGGAATTGCGTCCTCAGTAGAAACACAGCTTCGGCCTGGCCTTCTTCCACTGGCCATGTACCCCTCCCCCGATGCGCCAACTGCTAGTGCTCCACCTTGTACCAAACTAGCTCAGTGAGGCTCTTGATCGGCGTCCCTTCGCCTTCGCTGCTGATCGCTCTCACCAACCCTACACCTGGTGCATACCATTCAACATGGAGAAGCTGATAACTGGTGAATTTTTTCGTCGGGTCGCTGAATTTACTCGCTGTAGTCGTCTCAACGCGTAGACAGTTGCGAAAGACCCCGGCTGGCACGTGGACCTCTTCCGGATCGATCCACGCTTTGGCCGAGGAGGTCATGCTCTGCCCGCCGTTGAGGGGCCAGGCATTGGTCTGAAGGCCGATATACCAACTCGTATCCCCCCGATACGGACGCGGCAGGATCTGTTCCGTTCCTTCTCCAAGTTTGGTATCCCAGACTCGGTTTCCATCATCAGAATCGAGCCAGGGATAGCGGTGCAAGAAACCGTCTTTGTAAAAGTAGGCGACCGTGCTCTTGGCTTGCGGCGCTGTAGTAGTAAGAGGTTCGTATTCCTCCGTTACGACGTAGGACGTCCCGTCAAGGAGCGGGAGATTGTCTTTAATGACCGTCTCCGTCATGTAATAGAGATAATCACCACTAGAAAAGGTCACGAGATGGGTCCAGGAGTTGTGCACCGCCAGGGGAAAGAACTCAGATCCGCTCATGAGTGGCACTGGCGCAAGGACTGTGGCTATTGCCCAGACAGTGAAGAGGAGCGCGCCGATCCTGGTGAAAAGTCCAGCCATACGGGGGAATATACTGCCCGGACTATGAGAGCGCAACCATTCACCTGGGAAAATTTGTCACGTTTCGCTTCCTCAAGCTCCTTTCAGGATTAGATATGTCCGGCCGCGATAATTTCACAAATCTCCAGCTTTGGTGTCTCTATAAGGCGATGGCAATGAGTGCAACGCAGCGACAGGAGGAAGAACGGCTTTCCTTTACTGAGGTTATCACGTTGCATCAGCAAAGGGTGTACGGCTACCTCCTCCGTTTTACCCGTAACCCTCACGATGCCCAGGATCTGTTTCAAGAAACGTTTCTCCGCGCCCACCGCGCCTATGCGGCTTTACCGGCGGATGCCGACCTTCGTGCCTGGCTCATGCGCATCGCTGTCAACTTAACCAAAAACTACGTGCGTGATCGCCAGCGCCGCGCCAGAGTCTTGGTCGATGAAGAAAAAGGGCACAATCTGGATGGGGTCCTGGACCTAGAAGATGCTGGCAGAGACACGGAGAGCACTATGATTTCACGCGAGACCGCGCGAGCCCTCCTCGCTTCTATCGAGACGCTCCCCTTCCACCAACGCGCTGCGCTGGTGCAGCGCCAGTTCGAAGGGCTGGATTATCCGACGATCGCTACTAATCTCGGATGTTCACAAGAGAGCGCACGAGCCCATGTCTATCAGGCGTTGCGCAAGTTACGTCTGGTTCTCGAACATGCCGACTCTGCAGCAAAAGGAGTGTAAAGCCATGCGAAACACTCGTACTCATCGACTTCCTTGTGGTTTTAATGAGAATGACCTCATTGCCGAGGCCCTGGGAGAAGCTCTCTCCAGTCTGAGTCAGCAGGTACGTACTCATGTGGTGGCATGCCGCTCATGTGCAGCCTTACTCGAACAGTACCGTCACCTGCGTTCCCATCTTCACTCTTTGTCTGTTTCCGCCGGCGATGATCGGGGACTGTTTGCCGCTCGGCACGCGCTTGACGCGCGGTTGGCTGGGAAAATCCGGCCGCGCTTGCTCATAGACGTGTGGCGTTCCCCAGTCGGAGACATTCGCCTGGGCAAAACAGACAAAGGTGTAGTACTGGTCGAATTCGTCAAGCCCGAAGAATACGACACATCGGCCGCGCGCTGGCAGAACGCCTTCACGCTTGAGAGTGGCGGATCGGAAGTCGCCGACCTGATCCACAACCTCGAGGATTACCTTAACGGTAAGCGGCGTGATTTGGGGTGGATAGTGGATGAGTCGTTGATGCGCAGCGATTTTCAACGCGAAGTCCTGCGCGCGACCGCTGAGGTGCCATATGGCACAGTGGTAACTTACCAAGGGATCGCCGAAACGATCGGCCAACCTAAAGCCGTGCGAGCAGTGGCGCAGGCGCTGCGCTACAACCCTGTGCCTATTCATATTCCTTGTCACCGTATCATCGGCAGTGACGGCAGCCTGACCGGCTACGCGGGTAATTTGGTGGGGATCAAAAAACAGATTCTGACGGTCGAAGGCATCCCGGTGGTGGAGACCGCCAAAGGGCTCGCTATCCCGAAAGCACGCATGTATGTCGGTTGGCGTCATGACCGCTGGTTCTGCCGTCCGGACTGCTCTACCCTGAAAGACCAACCTGCTGCTGACCGGGCTTTCATCCCTTCACGTGCCCGCGCGGAGGAGATGGGCTACCAGCCCTGTGATGAGTGCAAACCGCATGTCCATCCCTTAGCGTAGTCCACTCATGACCGAGGCTCGCAGTCTAAGCCATTACGACTCGGAATTAAACCTAACAGCACAGCCAATTCGGCTGTAGGAGGAGGAACTATGACCGCAAGAGTTGACCATATTATCATTACCGTTAACAACTATGAGCGCGCGAGCCGCTTTTATGATTGGCTGATGCCCAAGATCGGCTACTCGGCAGGCGTTCACGATTTCGACGGCACGAAAGGGTGGTCTGCCAAGTCCGGTAGCTTCTGGATCAAAAAGGCCGACGCGCGCTTCGCCTCGGATTCATTTAGTAAAGATCGCGTCGGTCTCTGCGAAATTGCTTTTAGTGGTGAGAGCCGAGCGCAGATTGATGCCTTGGCAAAAGAAATCGAGACGCAGGGCGGGCGCATCCTTGATCCCCCCCGCGAGTATGACTACGTGCCTGGTTATTATGCGGTGTTCTTCACTGATCCAGATGGTATCAAGCTCGAAGTCGTGCACATGCCTTAGCGCTTTCAACCGGATGCACTTCCACGCATCTCGGCAAACATAAATCCCCCCCTCGATCCCCCCTTTTGCAAAGGGGGAAGCACATCACGGTACGTGGTTTCTCTCCACAAGAGAAAGACGTACCCGACGCGACAGCCGGCAACCTGACAGATCCAAATTGCTGCCCGTGTGAGTTCATGCTTTTATGTGCAAGGGCAATTATGAACCGAGCACTATATTTCTCTGTCGTCCTTCTCTTCACAGGGGCGCTAGCTATCTTTGCTGGCTGTCACCGCTCGCAGCCTTCCTCTCAATCACCATCTGTCCCTCCCGACCTGCAAGAGACAGTGGATAAGCTGGTGCAGGCAGTTGAAGCGTTTGATATTCCTCATGTACTCGATGCCTACACGGAGGACTTCACGAGTGGAACCGGTCGCTCCAAAGATGAGATCCGCCATGTCCTTGAGCAGCTCCAAGCTAGCCACGCCAACCTTAAAGTAGAAATTGCAGAAATCGAAAAAGCCGATCCTGCTGAGGCGAGGCTCAGGACACGGCTGCGCCTACGGTATACGGACCGCTTCCGCGATCTGGGTGAGGGCGAGGTAGTAGTCACGGACGTTCTTGTTCACCAACTGCGTAAAGACACTGGTGCCTGGAAAATCTATACGGATGAGCGGGTAGCAACGTATCGGGAGGGTAGATTCGGTCAGCACCCCCCTAACGTTGAACTTGAGGTGCCGGAGAAGTTGCCGACCCACCTGCAGTACCCGGTGAAGGTAGTAGTCCGACGCGAAACGGACACAGACTATCAAGTGATGGTCGGAAACTACGCTGAAGATCCGGCGATCCTGCCACCACCAGATATCGTCACTCCCCTCCCCAATAATGGAATCCTGCAAGCCAACCTCTTGCCGAACCCTCAGGGCCATAGTGAAATGGTGCGGATTACCGTGATAGCCACGGACCCCGTCGGCAAATGGATTGGGGCGACGACGGTGTCGAAACTGGTACCGGGAGCGCAGCGGAAGAAGAAGGAGAAATCCCGGGAAAT
>Ga0126384_10002651_pt1 | contig 10853 bp, 7 predicted proteins | sample PanSoiMetPlot_36_FD_92543 | JGI IMG/M metagenome (GOLD analysis project Ga0126384, IMG submission 92543) | Tropical forest soil microbial communities from Panama - MetaG Plot_36 | ecosystem: Environmental > Terrestrial > Soil > Tropical forest > Bulk soil | place: Panama | collected 2016-02-17 | reverse complement strand
TAACAGTTTTCGCTGCCCCGTTAAATACCATCTTCAATGTTCGATTGAAGTTCTTGTTGAGACCTCGAGTCCGCACAGCTCTTTTCCGCCGCCGGCGTTGTCCGTCAACAATTTCGTACTCGCCTGAGTCGTGGACCACCACCGCCAGTCCACAATATGGCCAATCCTTTCGCAACTTTTCCAGCTTCTTGACAGGCAATTACCAGACCGATTCCTGATCAATGATGTTACAATTGCGGACGCCAATTATTTCGAACTCAAACCCTGTGAAGATCTCGAAGTGAATAAGAAGAAAGACACGTACGACCCCGAATGGGCCAAGGCAAAACGCCTTTGCCGACTGAATCAGGAAGACATCAGAATGGCGAAGGAACTCGGATTCAGCCCCCGTTCCGTGATGAAGAACAGACCCGGTAAGGACCAACAGTGGAAAGCTCCTGTCAAGTATTGGATTCGAGATTTGTATGAAAAACGGCAGCAAAAAATCGAGGCCGGCAAAGTGGCTAAGATGAAAAAGGACTCTCCTCCAGGCGACGCGGGTTCCCGGCCGAAAAGTGAAAACAATATCGAGCCTGAAAAAATTTCAGCCGAAAAGCGTGAATGGGATCGCTTGCTCGAAAGCGTTCCGCTAGTACCAACCAGACAGGAAATAGAAATCCTGGAAGGCGCTATGCCGACGCCGACCGGGGAGGAATCCGACCTGTTTGACGACTTCTTCGATGACAACTCTCCACCAACTCGAGAAGAGATCGAAGAAGAAAACATAATGATGCTGCGACGCCAGAAGCGCTTTCGTGTGGCGGCTAAATATGTGGCCAGCGAATTTGCAAAATTTCCGTGGGTTGAGAAGGTGGCAATAATCGGCTCGGTGGCCGTGCCGCTCAAGAAAGAAGTGCCTCGTTTTTCCAGATTTCGTCGAGCGAGGGTCGAGATCTGGCACGAGTGCAAGGACGTCGACCTGGCGGTGTGGGCCAGTGAGCTTGGCGATCTTAACGCGCTGCGCAAAGCCAGGAGCAGAGCGGTTAATGAACTCTCCCAGGGAACGGACGGATTTGTTAGCGTCGCACATCACCAGGTTGAGGTTTTTATTATCAAGCCGGGCACGAAACACTATCTTGGTACACTGTGCATTTTCAACACTTGTCCAAAAGACAAGCCTGATTGCTTGGTTACCAATTGCGGCGCTCAGAAGTTCCTACGACAGTTTGAAGGATTCCGCTTGAGCCCGGCAGCTTTGGACCCGTCACGGATGATTGTTCTATTCAGTCGAGAACGGGCGCAGTATGACACTCAGAGTCCGCATAATTTCAAAGAGATTTCGGGGCATGACGATGATGGGATTCCGCAGGATTTTAATGATGTGATTCTGCGGTATCACGAGGATGAGACTTCGCACTCTGAAGATCATGAGCCGCCGGAGTACGATGATGAAATTCCGTTCTGACCTGAAATGAATCGTGCTTGGCCTTAGTTTGCAATACGTTTATCACATAGTCGTCTCTCTTCCATTGAGACAGGGCGAGTCCCCAACCCGCTGTCGTATGTCCCGATCCACAAAGTCCCGTCGTCGTCCTCTTTGAGCGCCCGTACCGTGACGCCAGGCAAGCCATCTTTCTCCGTCCAGGCTGTAAATAAACCATCCTTGTAATGCGTTAACCCGACATCACCGACGAGCCATAGACCGCCTTGTCATCCGTCAGCATCTACATGACTTCAAACGGCAATCCCTCTCCTTTGCCATAAGCCGTAAAGCGGCCCTGATGCATCCGTACGACACCGCCGGAAGCCAGAGTTGACCACAAATCGCCGAACCGATCTTCATAAACTACATTGAAAAGATTGCTCGGCACGCCCGGTGAATTTGTATAGTTGAAGACGGTGAATCGCACGCCATCAAAGCGCACCAACCCGTCATACGTCGTAAACCACATATAACCGTCGTGCGTCTGCAGCATGCCGTGCACCGCGTTTTGCGGCAGACCGTTGTCAGTCGTCCAGTGATCGAAGCGGTATTGGGCGTGAGCGTCAAAAACAAACAGAGTTAGCGTCAACGCCGATATCAGAAGGGATCTAACCCGCCGACTCGACGCAAAGGGCCGCTCAATGACGCACTGAATGGAGAGGGTCTCACCATACTATCTGAAAATCGGCGGCATTATAGGTGAGTCCCGGGGATTGTGCTAATCATTCTGGGCGGCCTTCTGGAGATGCCGCGCATCATCTTGCGGTGTTCACGTTTATCGTGATCGTTGTTCCCGCGCCGAGCGCGGACTCGATCGTGTGGTTGCCACCGAGACGCGCACGCGCTCGGCCAGTCCGGACAGCGCATCACTAACAGGCATCATCATCTAGCGTCTTGTTCGTATCCGTCATCGCATCTTTCCGACGTCCGCACACGGATTACGATTGTCAAAACCGTCTTAGCTCTGTGGCCGTCAATCCATCAAATTGATAGTGGCAAGAACATTGGGAACATCACATCGATGTGATGCCTCTCCGTCCCACGCCACTCAATGGTGAACAGGATCAAGCGAACTACCAGAGCCGGTGACTGCGCAGTCCGCAACAGACTATTGAAAAGGAGTGGCGAGCAATGATTAACAATTCAAAACCTGGCGCACTGAGAAAGTTGAGCAGGCTTTTTGTCTCAGTACTGGCGATGATGTTTTTAGCCTCTATCTCGATGGCGCAGAGCATTCTCACTGATGACGCGCATACGTCCAGTTCGACCAGGAATCTAGATTCAAACTTCGGAATCAGCCCTAACCTTAATGTGTCATCGACAAGTAATGTTTACTTGAAGTTTCAGCTTTCCGCGGTTCTTCCGCACGATATCGAAGGATCTGACATTTCAAAAGCGAGTCTAAAACTCTATGTCAGCAACGTCGCTGCCCCTGGTTCGATTGATCTATATGAGGCAGGAGGCAGCTGGAATGAGAGGACTGTAACCGCTAACAATGCCCCGCCCCTCGGTGCAATGATAATCACGGGGCTTCAAATCGGTGCGGACAAGAAAGGCACGTTTCTGATTGTCGATCTCACGACTGCGGTGCGTCATTGGCAGGACGGCTTCCCAAATAACGGAGTTGTGCTGATCGCAGGTTCTGGAACTGATGTTACATTTGACAGCAAGGAGAATCCCCAGACCAGTCATGAGCCCGAGTTGATTGTTACTCTCAACAAGGGTACAGGCGCTCAAGGCCCGCAGGGTCCTGCCGGTCCTCAGGGACCGCAAGGTCTAACCGGTAACGCCGGACCTCAAGGACCACAAGGCGCGCAAGGTCCACAGGGTTTGAGAGGTGAGACCGGACCGCAAGGACCCCAAGGCGCAACAGGCCCACAAGGTGTGAGGGGGGAGACCGGACCGCAAGGCCCACAAGGAACACCAGGTGCACAGGGTTTGAGGGGTGACCCTGGCCCACAAGGTCCCCAAGGCCCCGCTGGTGAAGCCGGACCGCAAGGCGCACAAGGAGCCGCCGGACCACAGGGACCATCGGGACCACAAGGGCAGCCAGGACCACAAGGACTATCCGGACCCCAGGGAGTAAAGGGTGACAGGGGTGATCGTGGTGATCAAGGACCTCCCGGTCCTGCGGGCACCGGCGGTCTCGACCCGTTACTTCTTGCGACTCTGCGCTGGGACAAGCTCGTTGGAGATTTCGCGGTCGGCAATCAGCCGGGCGGGGTTTGTTTTGACGGCACGAACATTTGGGTCACCAACAGGCAGGACAACAACGTCACCAAACTCCGAGCGAGCGATGGGACCGTCCTGGGTACGTTTGTCGTAGGTGCAACCCCGCTAGGAGTCGTGTTTGACGGCGCCAATATATGGGTAGCCAATTTCCTGGGTAGCAGCGTCACAAAACTCAGGGCGAGCGATGGATTTTTCTTAAACGAATTCACGCTGAATGCGAACCCCGATCACATTGGATTTGACGGTGCGAACGTCTGGGTAGTCAGCTCTACATCGAACCAGGTGATCAAACTGCGAGCGAGCGATGGCGCGATCCTCGGCACGTTTAACGTTGGTTCGCAGCCCAAAGGAATTGCGTTTGACGGCGCAAATATGTGGGTAGCCAATCGAACCAGCAACAATGTGACCAAGCTTCGCGCCAGCGATGGGGTCGTGCTGGGGACGTTCGCTGTAGGCAGTTCCCCACTTGGAGTAGCTTTTGATGGAGTAAACATGTGGGTCGCAAACTCCAACAGCGACACGGTGATGAAGCTGCGACCCAGCGATGGTGTGGTGCTTGGGACATTTAACGTGGGCCAGGGCGCAAGCGGAATTGCGTTTGATGGGGCGAACATCTGGGTGGCGATGTCCAGCAGCAGCGTAATTACAAAACTGCGACCCACCGACGGCGCGGTGTTGGGGAGCGTGTCAGTCGCTGGAAGTCCGGAGGAAGTTGTGTTTGACGGAACGAGCGTGTGGGTGACGATTCCGTTTGCTAATAAAGTGTCGAAGCGGATCGCTCGATAGGCGTGCGAGTTGGATTTTGGTAGCGGAAGTTTGTATCTGGACAGATCCAGGGTACAAACTTCCGCCTTATCGGCCGAACTACGAACTCTCCACACGGTGTCTTCGGTTGGGGCATTTTGCGGAGGGCCGCGTAGCGATTATCTCTCGATAGCAAAACCTGCAATAGCAAGACCTGCAATAGCAAGATCTGCAATCGAACCGCCTGGGCCGCGTTCACCTCTCGAATCTAAAGTGCGCCCGGCACGACTCGAACGTGCGACCTTTTGCTTCGTAGGCAAACGCTCTATCCGGCTGAGCTACGGGCGCATATGAATGTGAGATGCTGCTAAGCGCAATTTTTTTCTCGCGCTTTCGTTCTCAGGGATTATTGCAAAGCCCGTTTCGGAGTGTCAACGAAGTCACCTTTACACGCGAAGTGACCTTTGCTTGACAACAGCCAGGAACCTAAACTGTCTTGCCTCAGATCCCTGTCGCAAAGGCGTGCTGTGGTTTACTGTCCTGCCCCACTGTCGCTTGACGTTTAGTCCGTCCGGGAGCCATGCATCGTTGCGAGAAAGCTGCGACAAACGATCAGAAAAATCCGCAGATTACGCAGATTACCGCAGAACCATTACTGGATAGACTAACCTGGCAGAAACGCCAACTCACGGAAGCTTGCAATTAGACCGTAATTTAGAATCTCATTTCACGGAAACTTGCAATCAGAACGTAATTCTGGAATCTCATTGCCAGTTGTAACGACGAGTGATAAGAGAATTGAATGCAGCGAAGTCAGCTAGAACACCGACCAGCCTCAGAACTCCGACTAACCCCAGACACTGGCGCACAGCTGAGGGATTCACAGTGCGATGGTAGTTGCGAAGGTGATCTCGGTGTTGACTCTCTATCTTCAGAATCCATTCCATACATCCTTCAGAATCTTAAAGCTGTCTATGGAACACCAATGCTGGTGAGCGGGCTCGATCCTCTCGATGTGCTCATCGAAACCATACTGTCGCAATCTACCTCCAACGTTAATAGCAACCGGGCGTTTGAGAATCTGAAGAGGCGGTTTTCCACGTGGGATCAAGCCAGACGAGCACGCGTCTCGTCGATCGAAAAAGAAATAAGATCGGGTGGACTGGCGAAGCAAAAATCGGTTCGCATCAAGAAGCTGCTTAACGAGATTTATAACAGGCGAGGTTCGCTTGATTTGTCGTTTCTAAAATCGTCGCCGCTCGAAGAGGCGAAAGAGTTTCTCGCGAGCTTTAAAGGCGTTGGACCTAAGACGGTCGCGTGCACGCTGCTTTTCGCTTGCAATAGGCCGGTTTTCCCTATTGATACTCACATTTTCCGAATTGCCAGACGGCTTGGGTTGATTCCTTACAAATGTTCCGATGAGGAAGCGCATAGGTTAATGGGAGAGATGATTCCAACCAAGCGTTACTATGAGGCGCATATCAATTTGATTCGTCTGGGGCGAAGGATTTGTAGACCTAGCGATCCACTGTGTGAACAGTGCTGTGTAGTGGATTACTGTGAGTATTATCTGGACAGATGAAAGGACCGTCTGTTCGATCGAATTTCAGTGCCGAAACCTCGCAGAATAGGTTCACGCAAAAGCGCAGAGCGACGAAGATGCAAAGCTGCAAAGAAAAATCACCCCCGCAGTAGTCTCACAATTTCTTTCGCAAGTTGTTCGGGTGCTAGCTCTGCGGAATTGATAGCATAATCAGCTTGTGAGTAGGCATCGCGCCGATTGTCCAACAGTGCTTTCATCGCTTGCTCATCGCCGAGCAGTGGACGCGACTGATCTCCCCTAACCCTTCGAAGACAGACTTCAAGCGGACACTCGAGCCAAATCGTCTTACCGATTTCACGTAACACGTCGCGATTTACCTTCGACACATAAGCGCCGCCGCCCAATGCGACTACCGAACGCACCTGACCACGACACGAGACGATCGCGTTTGTTTCTAGCCTCCGAAACTCCGCTTCGCCAAGCTCCAGGAAAATCTGCTGCACGGATTTTCCTGTTTTCGCAGCAATCACATCGTCAAGATCGATGAACTCATATCCAAGCTCTTTGGCAAGCGACTGGCCCACGGTTGTCTTTCCTGCTCCCATAAACCCGACGAGAAAGATTGGTTCGTCAGTCCGTGCGCTGTTGCGTGTGTGGTTCATGACTAAACTATTCTAAAACTGCATCACGTACGCTTAACCTCGCCAACGTTTCATAGAACTCCGGGAACGATACCGCAGCGCAATCGGCGTCGACGATTTCCGTTATGCCTTCTGCTAACAGGCCGGCTACTGCAAAAGCCATCGCAATGCGATGATCGCCTAACGTCTCGACTCGGCCACCGAGGAGTCGTTGCGGACCATTAATCGCAAAGCCGTCTTCAAGCTCTTCGATGTCGCCGCCCATTGCTCGAATACCTTCGGCGACTGTCCTGATGCGATCGCTTTCTTTTACTCGAAGCTCTCTCGCATCGCGGACCTCAAGCCTGCCTTCGACTTGTGTTGCCACCACTGCCAGAATCGGAATTTCATCGATGATGTTCGGTATTATCGGTCCAGATAAGACAAAGACGGTCTCACCGCAAAAGAGCCGAGACCCGGAGACCGAGATATCTCCAACCAGCTCGCCATGTTGCTCTCGAACATTCAAAGTTGAGATCGACGCCCTCAACTCTTTCAACACATCCAGGTAAGCCGTTCGAGTTGGATTGAGACCCACGTCTTTCAGAACCAGCTTTGAATCAGGAAGAGTGCATGCCGCAGCAATCAGGAAAGCAGCTGATGACACATCTCCGGGCACGCGATAATCCATGGGTTGAAGTTCGTGCAATCCTTCGACTGATACATTTTGGGGGGACGAAAGGGAAACAGCCGCACCGAATTCCCTTAGCATCAGTTCGGTGTGATCACGAGAAGCAGATGGTTCCGATACGGTTGTGTTGCCTTCGGCAAGCAGCCCGGCCAGCAGCACGCAGCTCTTAACCTGAGCGCTGGCCACCGGTGTTTTGTAGGTTATCCCTTTGAGCCTTTGCCCCCGAAACATCAGCGGGGCGTAGTTACCGCCTGTCGGCTCAACGTGCGCACCCATCATTATTAACGGTTCGATAATACGAGCCATCGGGCGGCGGGTGAGGCTCGAGTCCCCGGTTATTCTCGATGTAAATCTTTGTCCTGCAAGAATTCCGCTAAGCATCCTTATCGTTGAGCCTGAATTTCCTGCATCTAACTGAACCGGTGACTCAGCGGGCTGGTATCCAAACAATCCTCGGCCGTGAATGGTTAAAGCACAGTCCTGTTCCTCGACCCTGATGCCAAGCCTTCGAATGCATTCGAGCGTGGCGTGGCAGTCGGCGCTCGAAGCAAAGCCGGAGATGCTGGATGGGCCGTTGGCGATCGAGGCGAGCATCGCGACGCGATGAGAGATGGACTTGTCTCCGGGGACCGTTGATGTGCCATTTATGCGCGCGGACCCCTTGATTCTTATCGATCTTGACATCGCAACTTGCCGCATGTTACACAATGACGCGCCTTGAGACCACCTTGCTTGTTATGTGCGCTTGTTCGACCAAAGGGCTGGTAAAGGTTATACGGAAAGGCATCCCGCGAGCCGATGACAGAGACCATCGAGCTTTCAATCGACAGCAAAATCGAGTTCGTCGATCTGGTCGCCTCAGTTACCAAGAATGTAACGGCCAAGATTGGATTCGATGAGGACGATGCGAGCTGGATTGAGCTAGCGGTTCACGAAGCGGTCATCAACGCAATAATGCACGGCAATAAAAGCGCCGCAGACAAGCAGGTAGACGTGCGATTTGTTACTGAGCAGGATGCAGTGACTGTTTACATCAGGGACTATGGTGAGGGATTCGATCCCGCGCAGTTGCCCGACCCTACTAACTCGGATAATCTGCTGAACCCGACTGGTCGAGGAATCTTTTATATGCGCACCTTTATGGATGAGGTCGAGCATTCGATTCATCCGGAGGGCGGCAGCATCGTTCGAATGAGAAAGGCAAAACGTACATAATAAAGGACCAGACTAAAGGACGGAAAAAGGAGACGTAAAAGATGGCTAATCTGAATATCAAAGACCGCGCGGCGGGCGACGTAACTATACTCGATCTCTCGGGGAAGATAACGATAGGTGAGGGAAGCGTTCAGTTGCGCGAAGCCGTCCGCCGCTTGCTTGACGATGGCAAGAAGAAAATTTTGCTGAATCTCGGCGACGTTTCCTATGTCGATAGCTCGGGGATAGGCGAGTTAGTGAGTTCTTATACGACGACAAACCACAACGGTGGCCAGTTGAAGCTTCTAAACCAGACAAAGAAGATTCACGATCTGCTCACAATCACCAAGCTGTTGACCGTGTTTGAATCGTTCGACGACGAAGGCGCGGCGGTCTCGAGCTTCAAGTAGACACGACTGCCCCGATCGGGCGCATGGATGTTGAATCTCAAAGAGGGCGCATACCTCTACAATCGTAGGAGGTTGCGCCCTCTGCAGTCTGTAACGCAATGCCAAAGAAACTGCTTAGTGTCGTGATCCTCTGCGTCGCGCTGGTAAGTTCGGCCAGAGCCCAGCAATCAAACCAGGGGCCAACGACGTGGGCGGTCGTTATTGGAATCTCTAAGTATCAAAAGCTACCGGGGGGACAACAGCTTCAGTTTGCCGACCATGACGCTTCTCTGTTCGTTGAGGTGATACAGAAGCGTGGAGTGAATCCTCAAAATGTAAAGTTGCTCACAGGCGCCGATGCAACCGCCGCCGAAATCAAGTCTGCTATCGGCAATTGGCTCGCCAGATCGGCTTCGCCAATGGACACAGTCCTAATCTTCTTCTCGGGTCACGCGTTATTTGAGCGGGAGTTCGGGGAGTCCTATCTGCTCGGTTACGATTCCGATCCGAAGGACCCTTACGGCACGGCGCTATCTATAAGCGAGCTTACTCAAGCCCTCTCACGAAGGGTGCGTTCGGGGCGCGTTTTGCTGGTTGCAGATGCAGTACGGCGAGATTTCTTTGATCCGGACACCGATGCAAATTCTTCAAAGGAGTTTCAACAGGCTTTCGATCAATTGACATCGAGCCGTCCGGGCATTTTCGCGATCCTCGGGAGCGGCGCGGGCGAGTTTTCACGTGAAGGACAGCGATGGGCAGGCCATGGAGTCTTTGCGAAGCATCTAGCCGACGTGATCATGGATGGCGCCGGGACAAACGGTGACTTAGCGATCGCCACGGACAGACTCTTTTCTCTATTAAAAGGTCGAGTAGCCGATGATACGACTGGCAAACAGCATCCGTGGCGCAGCGGCGGCGTCTCCAGCGTAGAGGTGGCGCGTGCCGGCGGGGCTACTGCGACGAGGGTAACACCGGTTACAGAACCTGTCCGCAACGTCGTTGAATCGCCTCTGACTCCACCCAGAGTTACCGATGAGAGAAGGACATCGGATTCTCGATCTCAGCGAGCGCAAGCGGCCCCGTCTGTCGTTGTTGAACTTCCCCCAGGAACTTCTGCTGAACGCCAAAACGCAACCCAATCAACAAGCGCACGCGGATCTGTTGAGAGACAATCTGAATCGAAAACTTTAACGTCCGGCTCTGCGGTAAATCCAAATCGTTCACCACAGCCCGCAGCGTCGGTAACAAATCCAACGAAGCCAGAGCCCACAGATACCTCAGCAGTGGACAAAAGCGATCCCGTTGATCCGACTGTTAAGAATAAGAATCTCGAGTCGCCAGCTACTGTCGCTCGGGTCTCTGAGAGTCCGAACACAACTGTGCTAACGCCAAAAAATGATACCTCGGCGCGAGGCGCGGAGAGATCGCCAGTAATCAATAACACAGCAAACTCAGGGGTTACGCCCGCTTCTTCCTCTGCACGGACCGCCGCGCGACCGCCGATGCCTCCACGTACAGAATCAGTAAAAGGGCAGCCGCCGCCTTCAACGCAGCCTGGCGACCTGGCTCGCGCAGAAATAAATGTCGGCGAGCCCGGTGCTCCGCCGCGCCCACCGAACAACCCACCGGGCGCTGTTGTCGTCGCGCCGGATAGAGTGACCAGTGCGCCGGAAGCCGCATCGGCATCAGTGCCTGTGTTGCGCCCGGACGCGGCGCCATCGCCGACGGTCCTTCAGCTGGAAGCCGCGATTGCCTCGCGCTCGTTGATCGAGCCGAGAAACTCAAGCGCATGGGATTTGTACCAGCGCATGCTTCTAGAACCTGCGGGCGCGGCGGATGCCGCTCGGTTGAAGACGGTTCTCGCCCAGGCGCTTGTTTCAGAAGGACGGACGATTACCAGTGGAGATGTTCGAATCGACAACGTTTCGGACAAGGTCGACGACTTCAAGCGAGCGGGGCAGATGTTTGCACGCGCTCG
>Ga0126384_10002649_pt1 | contig 10855 bp, 5 predicted proteins | sample PanSoiMetPlot_36_FD_92543 | JGI IMG/M metagenome (GOLD analysis project Ga0126384, IMG submission 92543) | Tropical forest soil microbial communities from Panama - MetaG Plot_36 | ecosystem: Environmental > Terrestrial > Soil > Tropical forest > Bulk soil | place: Panama | collected 2016-02-17 | reverse complement strand
GGGCGCTCACGCGGATGTGATACTCCCGGTCGGGCAGGAGGTCCGTCAACTCGTAGGTGAACCGCCGCGTGTAGAAGTAACGGCGACGTTGGTTGAACTTGTCATCTCCAGGGTCTGGCCACTCGATGTAGGGGACAACGCTTCCGTACTCCGGCGTCAGACCATATTCCACCTGCCACAGGGCGATGTCGTCGGCCTGCTCGGGAGTGTCGCCGGCAAGCTGCGCATTCACGAGGACACGATGGCCACCGGCGGGCGAACGCAGCGGCAACAGCGTGAGGCGCTCAATGGCTGGTGGGGTCTCGTCGGGACGCTTGGCGCGGGTCCGAAAAGGCGCGTAGAGCGGGTCGCCAAAAATCACCGTATTCCAGCGTGTGTTCAACGGTATCGCGGAGTAGAAGGCCTCCGCCACGTCATGGCCACTCGTAACGGCTGCAAATGCGCTCGCCATGAAGGGCAGCCCGGTAGAGAGAGGCTCGTTCACGGCGCCGGCGGTCGCGGCGATACCGCGCCGCATGGCGGCCTTGGCCCAGACCACTGAGCCGCTGTCCATGTGGGAGCCGACCGCACCCACCCGGAACTGATAAACGTCGTGGTACTGCGAGAGACCATAGTAGCCATAATAAAAGATGACATCAGTGAGCGGGAAGCCTGCGGGCTGGCGCCACGTGATAGTGTCGCCCGAGCGGAACCCATCGACTCTCGAGAGCTTCAGCGTGTTGGGCGAGGTGAGCACTAGGACCTCTGCGCGCCCACCGCCGCTGGATTCGATGGGCTCGCCCGTCGGGAAGTATACGGCAGGGCCCGGATCGCCGCTTGATACCAAGGTCACAATGTGTGCTGCCGGATCGACGCGCTCGACCACACCATTGACCGTGGCCCTGTGGGGCGGCGCGCCCGGGTCCTTCGGGTCCCGACTGCCTATCTCAGCTTCGACATTGTCCATGCGCACGTCCCATGGCGGGCCTTGGTACCATGGCTGCTGACGATTGACCGGTGCAAAGACTGATGTTTTCAGCAAGCCCTTGAACCACACAGCGCTCGTGAGGAGCGACGGTCGGTGGCCGGCACCGGTTCCGCCGTCGTGGTCAAGCCAGACACGCCCGTAGTATGGGTGCGTGGAGCGACCGGCGAAGTTCTGGAGATAGCGCTCGGCGTAGAGGGCCTTGTCGATCAGGCCCAAACTGACCTCGAGGGTCTCGCCGCCCAGATGGGTGACGAGATAGGTCTCCCGGCGTGCGGGGGAGGCCAACCGGAGCGCCTTGAAGGACCCGTCATGCTCGGGCAGATCGAAGGCACCGCGCAGCCAAGGCAGCGTGATGTCAGCAGTGATTGTCCCAAGCGCGTCGCTAGCTGGCGCTATCGTTGCGCCGCCCCGTGGGCCAGGCCTGCCCGTGGCACGGTCGAATCCCGCCTGGTAATTCTCCTCGATGTTCACGAGCCAGCCCGTCAGGGCGCGGGCGGGAGCATCCAGGTCAGTGGGCTGCCGCATCGGTTCCCCACCCTGCTTTCCGGCAAGGTTCGTGTTCACGATCAGGGGCATGCCGTAACACGTGACGATGTAATGGATATGCGTACCCCGCGCAGTCAGTTCGGCGAGCCGCTGGCGGGTCGGAGCCAGGACGCGACGGAAGAAATCAGGATACGCGAGGCCGTCGGGTTTCCCTTGCTTCTCGGTCACCACGAGGCCCAGGAGATTGTCCATCGGGATGCCACGTCGGGCCGCGTAGTACTCGGCGACGTCCTGGGAGTCCGATCGATAATTGCCGTTTTCGTCTGGCCACCTCGTATTGAAGAGGACCAAGACCTCCCGCGGAGTCACCCATTCTCGGAGGGAACTCGTTTGAGCCTCGGTTCCCGTGGCGCGAAGGAGCCAGGCGGCGAGAACGAGCCCGATGATGATGAAGAAGAGGCGCACAAAAGCGACCACACCGGGACTATAAAACGAGGCGTTCTCGAATTGTCGTTTTCATGGCGCGTCTCGTCGAGACTGCGTCAGCGGCTAACATAGGCCACTTCGAGCCGCACACACGAGCACTCCGCCCCTTGCAACTCCGCGACCCAGCATCTATGATCTGGGGCGCCCCCTCCCCGGGCTCACAATGACGCACCCTTGGGCGAGAATATCCAAGCCTGTAGGCGATGAGGTCGTCGGGTTAGATGCGCCTTCCGCCATCGGTGGCGCAATCCCAGAGACGCAGGTGGAATCAATCGCCCTGACGCCTAATGGGCACGCCCCTGACTCGCTGGGCGTAAGCGGACGCCCGTGGCTCTGGGCGTGGTTGGCGGTCGTAGTCTTGGGGGCGCTGTTAGGGGCGCTCTACGCGGGGATTCTCCGCGACCTGGCATGGCAGTGGTGGGACGACTCCAACTACACGCATGGCTTCCTCGTGCCGCTCTTCAGCGGGTTTCTCGTTTGGCACCGGCGCAAGCAACTGGTGGCGCTGTCGCCTCTAGGGAGCTGGATCGGCCTTCCTGTCCTTCTTGCCGGACTCGCGGCTCTGATCCTTGGCGAGATCGGCGCCGAGAATTTCCTGATGCGGAGTTCTTTCATCGTCGTGCTCGCGGGCCTGGTACTCTTTCATCTCGGTTGGCAAGTCTTCCGCGTGGTGGCCTTTCCTTTGCTGTTTCTCTTCTTCATGGTGCCCTTGCCCGCAACCTTGTTCTATGCCGCGGCTCTTCCGCTCCAGAATCTCGCGGCACGCAATGCAGCCTGGACGCTCGATGCTCTGGGCGTGCCGGTTATGCTTGACGGCAACATCATCCACTTGACCAAGCAGAGCCTGGGTGTGGCGGAGGCTTGCAGCGGCATCCGCTCTCTGATCTCGCTGCTCTGCGTCGCGGTGGGCTGGGCGATACTCACACTTCCGAGTGCCCTGGGGATGGCGGTGTTCGTGGCCGCGGTGCTCCCAATCACCATCCTGGCGAACGCCGGACGCGTGGTAATCACCGGACTCATTGGCCAGTGGTTCGGTGTCGAATATGCCCAGGGGTTTTTTCACACCTTCTCCAGTTGGCTGCTCTTTGTCTTCGCGTTCGTGTGTCTCCTTGGAATTCATAAAATTATTCTGCATGTAGAAGCACGCTGGCAGAAGCGTCGTCGATGAGACAGCCGGTTCGGTTGGCGTTGTCGCTCTCATTCCTGATCGGCACTCTCCTTGCGCTGCACCTCCGGTCGTCGGGTGAGGCCGTGCCGATCCGGAAGAGTCTCGACGGATTCCCGAGCATGGTGGGAGCGTGGCAGGTACGCGAAGGGGTACTTCTCGATCTGGACACCCTAAACGTACTCAGGCCGAAAGACTATGTGATGCGCCGTGACCAGGATGCCACCGGACAAAGCGTCTGGCTCTTCATTGCCTACTGGGACAGTCAGCGGAAAGGAGCTCAGCCCCATTCGCCGAGGAACTGCCTGCCGGGAAGCGGCTGGGAGCCCCTTGAGGCCTCGATGGTCACGATTCCTCTCTCCCAACCGTTTGCGCCAATTACAGTGAACCGGTACTTGATACAGAAGGATCGGGATCAGCAGGTCGTGTTCTATTGGTACCAGTCCCAAGGCAAGGTGATGGCAGGGGAGATGGAGGCTCGGCTACAGATGGTGAAGGGTTCGATAGTGCGGCATCGGACCGACGGCGCGCTCGTGCGAATCTCAAGTCCGGTGTACGGCGACGTGCAGCAGACCTCGAATCGGTTGATCAGGTATATTCAGGCCATGTACCCCCTTCTAGGCGAATACCTGCCAGACTGAGACGCAGAACTCTTAATCCATGTCTCAAACGACACGTGGGCTTGCCGCGCTCCTGACCGTGGGGCTGCTCCTCATCGCTGGCTGCTCCCGGTCTCCAGAAGCCCAGAAAGCGCGGCACCAGGAACGCGGTGACAAGTACGCCGCGCGAGAACAGTATCGAGAGGCAATCCTCGAGTATCGGAACGTGCTCCGATTGGACCCCGCGAATGAGCGGGCCATCAGGCAAATGGGAATCTCTTATTACGAGCTCGGCGAGCTGTCGCAGGCGTTTCCATATCTCCTGAAGACGGAGATGTCCGCTCCCAATGCCCTTGACATTCGGCTCAAGCTCGGGACGATCTATCTGCTTGCTGGCAAGCGAGACGAGGCCAGGCGAGAGGCTGCGTTTGTCCTGGAGAAGGATCCGAAGAGTCTTGATGGTCTCGCGCTGCTGGCCAACACGGCTACTACCCCAGAGGAGGTGGATGCGGCGATCCGCCGACTCGAGATGGCCCGGGCCGATCTGAGCGATCGGGCGAAGCTGCACCTGGAACTGGGTGTCCTCTACTTGCGGAAACAGGACACGGCGAGTGCAGAACGTGCTTTCCGGGAGGCCTTGGCCCGAGAGCCAAAATCCGTCGAGGCCCATTCGGTGGTGGGCGATTTCTACCTCAGTCAACGAGATACGGCCCGGGCTGAGCAAGAGTTCAAGACGGCGGCTGAGCTCGCACCGATCGGCTCGCTGGCACGATTGCGGCTAGCCGACCTTTATCTTCGGATGAAAAAGCCTGACGACGCCAAACGTATCCTTTCGGAGATCACCCGAGGGGCGCCGGCGTATCTTCCAGCATGGCGGCGTTTGGCCGAACTCTCCTTCCAAGAGGGCAAATACGACGATAGCCTCACAGTCCTGCAGGTGCTACTCAAGAAGAGCCCGTCAGATCTTGAAGGCCATCTCCTGCTCGGGCGTGTGCGCTTGGCGAAACGCGAGACGACTGAGGCGACACAGGAATTCCAGCAAGTGCTGAAGCTCGATCCCAGGAATGTCGCGGCGCATTACTACCTAGGCTTGAGCCAGTGGCAAGCTGGGAACCTCCAGCAAGCCAAGGTGGAGCTAAAGGATGCTGTGTCGGCCGCCCCCAACTTCACCGAAGCTGTAATACGGCTGGCCGAGCTGAATCTCCAAACGGGAGCGGTTCAACCCGCCATCGAAGACCTGCAAAAGTTCCTTTCACGTCAACCCAACGTCTTTGAGGCGTATAGCCTTCTTGGCGTGGCGTACGTAGCGAATAAAGAGCCGGCCCAGGCGACCGAGGCGTTCCGCAGACTTCAGGCTCTCGCACCTAAAGACCCGCGTGGTTTCTATCTGGCGGGGATCGGCCTCCGGGCGCAGGGGAAAACCGCGGAGGCGAGGAAAGAATTCGAAGCTTCCCTTGCCTTGGCCCCTGGCTATGTTGAGCCGCTAAGCCAACTCGTTGCCATAGCCCTCGCCGAGAAGCAGCCCGACGTCGCTGTCGGCCGCGTCACGAAGCAGATTGCTCTGGTCCCTGACTCCGGAGGGCTCCAGTACCTGCTCGGCATCGTACATGTGGCTCGCCGCGAGCCAGCTCTCGCCGAAGGCGCATTCCTGAAGGCCACTGAGCTCGAGCCGACGCTGGTCGATGCCTATGTACGGCTTGGCGACATCTACAAAGCCTCCGGCCGCTACGATGAGGCGCTGGCCAAGATGAACGAAGCGCTCAAAGTGAATCCCCGATCCGTTCCAGCCCAGATGCTCGTAGGCATGATCTACTATCGCAAGGGAGATATCGCGAAGGCCCAGGAGGCCTATGAAAAGGTCTTGACGCTCAACCCTCGCTTCGCGCCCGCCGCGAACAATCTGGCCTGGCTCACCTCCGAACACGGCAGCGACAAAGAAAAAGCGCTCCGCCTCGCTCAAACCGCCAAGGAAGTGGCCCCTGACGACCCGAATGTTTCGGACACACTCGGATGGATCCTCTACAAGCGAGGGGTGTACCAGCAAGCGCTTGGCCTACTGAAGCAGAGCGCGAGCAAGCTGCCGGACCAGCCCACCGTTCAGTACCATCTCGGGATGGCGTCTCTGAAGGTCGGAGACAAGGAAGGCGCCCGCGCAGCTTTGGCCGCAGCCGTGAACTCACCAGGGAGTTTCGCCGAAAGGGACGAGGCGAAGAAGGTCTTGGCGGAGATCGCTCGGTGAGCTAAGTCGCGGACGGGTAAGCAAAGCTCGAAGACTCCATGCGAGTAACACCCGCTATGCAAGGCCCATGTGGCAGCTGATTCCTATTTGCAGATTTATGCAACCTTCTACATAGTACTATCCTGCAACTACGCGAAATATCGGGGCTTTCTTTCAGGTTCCTCCTGGCATGCCTCCTGCTTGGAACGGGCCAGGCGACGCGAACGTTCATGACTTCCTAATCAAGGAGAATGGCAGATGAGGCGTCTTGCTATTGTACTTGCGCTAATAGCTATCGTTGGCTTGTCTGTTAGCCCTGCAGCGGCTACCATCGTCGAGTTCTCGTCGACCAACGGTGATGTGGTTTTCAACATCGGCACCATGAGTATGACCATTCAGCTTACGAATATTGGTGATGTGACCGCCATCGGAAACACTCTCACCGGTGTAGTTTTCACGTTCTCCGCTACTCCCCCAGCCGAGACACTCACAGCTGGGACTGCGCCAAACGGTACGGTAACGTGCACGGGATCAGGTAACAGCAAGCAGGATCCGGTGGTGTGCGCCAAGAATAACAACGGCCCGTTTAGCGTCCCCATCAACGGGGCACTCAACGCGTGGACGCTGTCCGCCAACTTGTCGACGGATACCCTCCAAGCCGGAGGCGGTTCGTTCAAGCCATATGGGATCGTGAACGATTCCATTCTCACCGATGGCGCGGATGGCCTTGGAAACTCGACCCACAACCCATATCTGCTTGGTCCAGTAACGTTCACGAAGACGTTCGCTACAGCCGCGCCCGTGGATCTGACCGTAACCGACGTTACGTTCAACTTTGGAACCAGCGGGGCTACGGAACATGCCGGCTTAGTTCCTGAGCCCACCACGATCCTCCTTAGTGGAACGGCCTTGATTCTGCTTGGCTACGGGGCTCGGAAGCGGTTGTTTCGTGGCCGAGGCTTGACGGCGGCTTAAGACACGCAGAGCTAGAACGCTCGGAAGTCTCTCGAAGGGGCCGGACGAGTGATCGCCCGGCCCCTTGTTTTTGTAGAGGTCGCCGACACGACGGAGGTCGAGACAGTTCGGTAGCAGCCGTGGTCATAGTCATTGGTCCACGCTCGCAGTGTCGCGCCCGATTACCACGGCATTCCACGCCTCCTCGGCCGCCAGCTCGTCGACCGCCGAGGCAATGCAGATCCAGGACGCTGCCACGCCGCTCTCGCCACGTCGCCGGCATGGCTCCGCACTTCACCGCCCTCACTGCCGGAGTATAGTTGGATCGTTTCGCGGAGGTGAAAGAGGCAAATGAGTCTTCGAGTCGACGGCGCTGCGGAACCTCTACAGGGCTCCGGTGTCCTCGTCGCATGCTTTCTCGCCTCCGGCGCCCTTGGGCTCATGTACGAGGTCGTCTGGTTGAGGATGTTGAGCCTAGTCTTCGGCCACACAACGTACGCCATTACGACTGTTCTGATGGCATTCATGGCCGGGCTTGCCTTGGGGAGCCTACTCCTGGGAAGCCGTGCAAGTCAGATAAAGAACCCGATCCGCACTTACGGGTGGTTCGAAGTGACGATCGGACTTTTCTGCGCGGCGGTTCCATTGCTCCTCGACGGCGTGTCCTACCTCTTCCTCGCCCTGCACCATGCCCTTGGGCTCTCCTACAATGCTTTCAGCGCGGTGCAGTTCCTGCTTGTTTTCACCCTCTTGCTGGTGCCGACCACCTTGATGGGCGGGACCTTGCCAATCCTGAGCCAGGCGGTTGCCAAGAGAGAGGCTTCGCTGGGGCGAATTATTGGTACCCTCTACGGAGCGAATACCCTGGGAGCGGTGGCGGGCGTGGCTCTCTCCGGCTATGTGCTCCTTCCTGTTCTCGGGAATCGGGCCACGACGGTCGTCGCGGCAGTTGGGAATGTAGCCGTCGGCATGCTGGCAATAGTGCTCAGCCACAGTCGAGGGATCCGACCGCAGGCCATCTCCCTTGAGTACCCCCTAGCCCCTCAAGACGTGAGCGGAACCGTTTTGAGGCAGCGGGTAGGACTGGTAGGCGGAGTGGTCCTCATCGCCCTAGGTCTCTCAGGTGCTGTGTCCATGATCTATGAAGTGACCTGGACCAGAGCCTTGACACTCGTGATCGGAAGCTCGACCTATGCCTTTACAGCGATCCTTGTGACCTTCCTCGCTGGGATCGCCGGCGGGAGTGCGCTCTACGCCTGGTTACGGGGCTCGCGGCCCTCTTCGCCCGCGGTGTTCGGTATGCTTCAAGCCGGGATTGGCGTCTCGACGATGGTGATACTTCTTGTCTTCGACCGCATACCCGAACTCTTCGTAAGGGTGCCGCGGTGGTCCAGTGCGCCGACCTTTGTCCAGCTTCTCCAACTGGCGACAGCTGCGAGCACCCTTTTGATCCCGACTTTGTTAATCGGCGCAACCTTCCCGTGCGCAATCGCACTGACCGGACACGGCAATTCGCGCATAGGTGAGCATGTTGGACGGGTGTACGCAGTTAATACTTTGGGCGCAATCGCTGGCACGGCATTGGCTGGCTTTATCCTCGTCCCAACGATTGGTGTCCAGACCTCGATCACGCTCGGGGTCACGATCAACCTGCTCCTATCGATCGCTCTGTTCGCAGCTCCGCCTCGCCTCGCAACGGCCTTGCCGTGGGGCAGCCTCGTCGCCGCGCTCACCGCCACAATCATTTTCGTCACCCCCCATTGGGATCAGCAAGTGATGTCCAGCGGCCCAGCCGTGTACGGCGAGACGTATCGTAAGGAGATCGGTAACTCTCCGCTGAGCGAGATCCTGCGGAGGCGAGGCGACGTTCTCTTCTACCGCGATGGGATCAGCGGCACCGTGTCCGTGCTTCGACACGGAGAGAATGTCCTCCTCCGAGTCAACGGAAAGACGGATGCCTCTACGATAGGCGATATTCAAACAGAGCTCATGTCGGGCCACCTTCCGCTCCTGGTGCACCCGGATCCGAGGAGAGTCCTCGTGATCGGCCTAGGCAGCGGAATCACTGCCGGCGCGGTTGCCCGACACCCCATCGAAAGCCTCGACGTCGTGGAGATTGAGCCCGCGATAATTGAAGCCTCGCGCTTCTTTGCTCCACAGCACGGAGACGTTCTTAAAGACCCCAGGGTCCACACCGTGATTGCGGACGGGCGCAATTTCCTGCTCACTACCTCCAACAGGTACGATGCGATCATCTCCGAGCCGTCCAATCCTTGGATCGGAGGCCTCGCTTCACTCTTCTCAGTGGAGTTCTTTCAACTCGCCAGACAACATCTGAAGCACGATGGAATCATGCTCCAATGGGTTCAGGGTTATAGTCTCCGACCTGATGACCTAAGGATGATCGTCAAGACGTTCCGAACCGCCTTCCCAGCTACGAGCATTTGGAACACCAGCCCCGGCGACTTTCTCCTCCTTGGGCGGCGGACGCCAACGCCGTTCGATCTCGGCCTCGTCGAGAGCCGGTTCTCTCGGATCCGGTCCGAGCGGCTCGAGCTTAGGATCCAGGGCTGGGCTGGTATGCTCGGATACTTCATGTTAGGAGAAGAGAACGCGGAGCAGTTCTCGGAGGGCGCTGGTCTCAATACCGACGACCGTCTCCCGCTCGAGTTTTCGGCCCCCCTGGCGCTTTATCTCGATACGAACAGACAGAATGAGGAGCTGCTGCGGAGCTTCAAGACCACACAACTCCCTGCCGTGACCCCCGGGAGTCGCAAGGAGTTGGATCGGGCGGAGGTCAGATACTGGATCGGCGCGACGTATCTGGCTCGCGGAATTCTTGAAGACGCTCTAACCCAATTTCAACTGGCCCTCCAACTCGACCCAAAGGACACGCGATCGTTGCTTGGCGTCAGTCAAGCCTATCTGGGCCTTCGCCGTGCTGCCGAAGCACTCGATGCCGCCCAAACGGTCGTTGCGCGTGAGCCGAACAATGCGGACGCACTATTCATGGCTGGTCTCGCTTCACAGGCGCAAGACGCGAGGCCGGAAGCAATTGCCTTCTTCACTCGGGCTGCGAACCTGCAGCCGCAGAATGCCAGGTTCCGCATGGCACTCAGGCTCGCCGGCGGCAATTAGCCAAATCTGGAAATAGCTCAGGCAGCCAGCAGTGATTGACCGACATATAGAGCTTCGCGGATACTGTCGCGACGCTGAGCATTGAGGTCCCGTTCATGGTCCTTAGGCGGAACCTCCCCAGCGTAAAGTCAGCTGCTTGGCGTCGGATACGCTGGGTCCAAGGCTCGAAGGTCCGCCGGTATCAGCGTGAGCGAGAGCGCGACGGCGTTCTCTTTGACGTGGGCGGCCGATCCGGATTCGGGAATCGCAATGACATTGCCGCTACGGATGGTCCAGGCGATGACGGGGGCTCAGCTCGACGGTCGGCTTCAGGGGGAGGATGAGGCGAGACGAACCCTGATGGAACTCTAGTAAAGCGTCCGCCGTAACTGTCGTCAGTCCACGGCCGGCGATCATCCATGGACTCGATCGCCGCACGCGAGGGCAATCGGATCATCAAGCATCCTGCCTGGCCATACGTCGCCCCCTTCGCGGCATTCATGGCTTTCATCGCGATCGCACATTGGCTCCCGGTGTCGCCCCGCTTTTTGTATCCCCTACGTGTGATGGTGGTAGGAGCGGTCGTCGTCAGCTGTTCACGGCACCTGGTCTCGTTCCGCGCCCGCCACTGGGCTGGCAGCATCCCGATAGGCATCGCCGTATTCGTGCTCTGGGTCACACCGGACGTGCTCTGGCCTGCGTATCGAGGTCACTGGCTATTCGACAACTTCCTTGCCGGCTCGGCGCAGAGTTCGGTTCCACACGACGTCAAGGAGAGCCTGGTCTTCGTAGCCTTCCGGGTGTTCGGCTCCGTCGCGGTGGTGCCTATCGTCGAGGAGCTGTTCTGGCGCGGTTGGCTGATG
>Ga0126384_10002648_pt1 | contig 10855 bp, 7 predicted proteins | sample PanSoiMetPlot_36_FD_92543 | JGI IMG/M metagenome (GOLD analysis project Ga0126384, IMG submission 92543) | Tropical forest soil microbial communities from Panama - MetaG Plot_36 | ecosystem: Environmental > Terrestrial > Soil > Tropical forest > Bulk soil | place: Panama | collected 2016-02-17 | reverse complement strand
GCGACTGGGCGAGGGGGAGGCGTCGGTCGGGGAACTCGCCCGACCATTTGCCATGGCGCTGCCGAGTCTGATGAAGCACATCCGGGTGCTTGAAGCTGGCGGCCTCGTGGAGTCCCAGAAGAGCGGGCGTGTTCGTACCTGTCGGTTGAAACCAGCTGCCATGACCCACGCCGAACGTTGGCTGGTCGAGCAGCGCGCAGTTTGGGAGGCCCGGCTCGATCGGCTCGAAGCCTATGTGAACAAGATCGAGAAGAAGCCGCGGAAGGGTGGTCGAGATGATTGACCTACTCAAACGGCAGATGCCATTCGCAGTCGCGAAGATCTCCACGAGCTCGTAACCATCCCCGACCGTACCGGCACATACTCATCCCAATCAAAGGATTTGATCATGACCTCGTCCACGAACACCGCGCTTGCCCAATGGGCGCTCGATCGCGAAATCGTCCTCTCACGGGTAATAAGTGCGCGTCGCGATGTCGTGTTTTCAGCGTGGGCTGACGCAAAACATCTGCCAAATTGGTTTGGACCGGCCGGTTTCGAAATCGAAACAAAGGAGATCGACATCCGCGTTGGTGGGCTGTGGCGCTTCGACATGATTGCGCCCAATGGCCGGCGCTATTCCAACCGCATGCAATTCCGTCGTATCGAGCCACCGACCCTGATCGAGATTGATCACGGAGCGGATGACACTGATGATCCGGGGCGGTTTCGGACGACGATCACTTTCGACGAGCAGAGCGACGGCAAGACTGTAATTACCCTGCGTCAGTTGCATCCAACCAAAGCTAGGCGCGACGCGGCCATCGGCTTTGGCGCCGTCGAATACGGTTACCAGACGCTTGAAAAGCTCGCACGCCATGTCGAGTCATTGCGTGCATAAAGCGTGTGCTGGGGAACGGTACCGGCAGCAGTTGAACAACGCAGGAAGCGGGGGTCACGAACGGTAGTCGTGATCAACGCGTGTCAGATCCTCTTGCGCATCGCGATCCGCCTTGCGCAAGGCTGCGGCTCGAAGACGGAGAACGCCAGGCGAAAGTGGTAGAGCCGATGGCCGAGTGGCTCCCAGCGATGGTGATGCCAAGCTTGCTTATGTCGGAAGTCGGAAAGGCCGAGCCGGCCCGGTGGATGCTCCTGTCGGAAGATAGCATCCTGCTCGGGGCCTGTACGGCACGCCGAGCTCGAATGCGCCGCTCCGTCAAGGTCGGCACGATCTCGCTGTCTCATATTCCAGCCAGCGGATCGGGGCGGCGAGGCGCCTTCTTCTGGATGGCAGCTCGGATCGGCTTCAATGCGATAGGCAGTTGCAATGCTGAACCTGGCCTTTGCCGCAGCGGTGGTCGGTAATCCTGATTGACGCGCCCCAACCGGCGAACCGCCTGCAGGCGCTATGGCAACAACGGCGCTCGCGCGTTGCGAGCCAATGCTCAGACGGCGAGCGCCATTGATTAGTGTGCTGCGCCCTGCCTTGAACCTTCTCGCGGTCTCCGGCCGATCATTGGGGTGTCTGAGCCTTCGTAATCCAGGCTCGCAGGTTTAAGTGGGCACCCGTCATCTTCAGCGCTTAGTCTCTGGGGCGGGGCTTGGCACTTCAATGCCCAAATCGCCGCCTGGGTTCGATTCCTGACTCGAATTTTGCGAAGTATGGCTTTGACGTGAACCTTGACGGTTGCTTCGGTGATTTGCAGCTGACAGGCGATCATTTTGTTCGATGCGCCTTCTACTAGGCCATTCAGAATTGCGCCTTCCCGGCCCGATAGCTGTGAGTTTTGTGAAGCCTCTCCCTGAGCCTCCGGCGACCGCTGCCCGTCAAGTGCTTCGGCAGTCGCCGCTTCCTCGCCAAAAGGAGACGCGAGTTCCTCGCTAGCGGGGGGAGAGAAATGACCCAACAATCGTTTGGCAATCAACACCGAAATCACGGGTTCGCCCTGCGCCACGAGCTCGAGTTCCTTGACTAGGGTAGACGCCGCCACGTTCTCATCAACAAAACTGGTCGCACCCAACCCCAGGGCCGCCGTTACAAGGTCGTCTTGGCTCGCGTCACCGACAACCACCACGTGCGAGTCCGGGAAACTCGCTTTTGCAGCACTCAGATGTTCGGCGAGACGGTTCTCTTCGCGAATACCGGTGACGACCAGAACCTGCTCACCGGCGCCGGCAATGGTGCTGGGCACGTCCGTCATGCCGGAGGCAGTGCACGCCGGCTCAAATGGGCTCTTCGCCAAGATGCGCGAGAGACCTTCACGGACAATCCGACTGGGATCTACGACAATGCAGACTATGGAGGGCATGTTGGTTACCGTTTGCTCTCCGCACCAGTTTGCATCGATGAATCAATGCTGCGCTGTGATGCGGCGGGAGGATACGCGGTGCTCGCAACCGCTTGTTTGATAAGGATATTTTAGCACCGAAACGCTCGCCAATCATGCGACTTACCGATTGTTAACGATTGGACTTTAGTCCTCGATGATGACCGCCATCAGATTTCGGGGGTTGCTGGCGTCGAGGGGCGCCTTATGGCAGAGCCTTAGGCGAACCTGGCTTGAGCGGAGTCGCGCCGTTAGCAAACGTGCCGACGCTTCTTGTACGCAGAGGGCGCTGCCTGCTCGCTCGGAGACGACGGCGTCTCTCGTAGGGCTTCTTTGCCTTTGCGTTTAACCCTGAACGTCGCCTCAAAAGCCACTTCGTGGCTGACGTCAACCTGATGAGAGAGCCGGCAGCTGCAAATTGCTCCGATCGGCGAAGCTCAGCTGGCTGTTGCTTCGTTAGCTAAACAATACAGCCTCTCGCGTCATCCACGTTACCGACCGCTCAGTCCGCAGGCTCCTTCGGTTCTGACGACAAAGAACTCTTCGACATGCATTGATCCCGATTTTCGGGGTCGATTATGCTGATCTTAAGCGGGATCGTTCCGCCCTCGATGCACTTGCCCGTCTTGATATCCCATTTCCAGTGGTGCCGGGGGCACTCAATCACCCCATTACAAATTTTGGCGAACATGAGATCCTCGCCCGCATGCGGGCAGAAACGCTGAAGCCGCAAACCGTCGCGCTCAATCATCTCGCCACCGGTCTGCTCTCGCATCATCTGCAACGTTTGAATCGGATGATTCCCGTAGCGCAGAAGCCCCATCAGCTTGAGGTCGAACACATCCGGATCGCGATGCAGACTGACGCGCATAGAGAGGAGCGCCTCTTCCCATCCCTCCTTACCATTGACGATTTGCATCAAGGTGCGCGGTGAGAGGATGAAAGTGTACTCAGGATCCAACGGTTCTTCGCTTTCAATCACGAACTCCTTAGCGACTTCTCCAAGGCGCACACCCCATATCTTTCCGCCACTCGCGACCCGGATATCCTTTCTAAAGTCGCCGAGAAGATGCGTATTTCTGCGCTGGAGCTTGCCGAAATAACGCGCCAGGTCCTCCTCCGTGACCTGTGGTTCCGCACCACTGTAAAACTCCGCCCACTCATTGCGCCGCCGCTTACGATACGAAGCCAAATCATCTGCGGTATGCTGACCGGTTCGGTGAACCGTGGGACCCGCAACATCGTGCGAGACATGGTCTCCTGGAAAAATACGCAAAACTTCAACGTTGAGGCCATAACTCGCGAATTGCGTGCTCACGTCCTCCCAATGCGGGAAAATGGTTGTCTTGCGATCATTGAATTTGTCGAGTGCCGGGTCAAGGAAACACGCCGGCCCTGCGGACGGCACATACCATTTGCAACCCGTCGTGCGCACCTTGGCGCAGAGGGTTTCCAACAGCTGTGAGCGAACGGCCTCGACCTTTCCCTGCATAAGCTCTGGTTCATAGTCATAGCAGTTCGGATACCACATGGCCCCGGAATACTGCGCGGCCAGGATGTCCACATTGTCGGGCAACTGCGACAATGCCGGGTTGCAGTCATTCAGGTCAAGGAAGCGCAATCCATCCATATCGAGCAGTAATCCACTGTCTTCCTTGTGACTTGTGTCGAGGTAGACCGTCGCCGTGACGCCGCGGCCAAGTTGCATCGAATCTTTGTGGTCAACCGAGGTGACATTTTCGAAACCCAGAAGTTTCAATCTGCGCTGCAACTCCCGGGAACGGTATTTTGGGGCGATCACCCCAATCGACTTGTCCAGACTGCGAAGCAGCCGTTCATCGTAGTGGTCTTGGTGCAGGTGAGAAATATAAAGATAGTCAAACTTGCCGCCCAAAACGGAGTCGAGGAGAAAGCGGTTGTCGGGATAAGGAAACCAAGACTTCAGGAATGCTGGATAGAACCATGGATCGATCAAAATGCGGATGCCTGCGTGCTCGACGATAAATCCCGCATGTCCCAAGTAGCTAATTTTCGCCATGCCTGCTCCTGCAATGGTTCCTGAGTCCAATAGCCGGCATAGCTTCGTCCCGAGCAATGACCGCAGTTCTCAAAGCGAGGTCTGGTTTGTGTTCCCAAGCGCGTCAACCTGATCGAACGTGAGAAGCTGTCAAAGGCCCGTTGCACCGAGCTTTACGACATCACCGTTCGCTTAATGACGTGCGGGGATATAAGCAGCGCCTCGCCAGCCGATCGTGCCGCGCAGCTACGCCTACTATCCGAGCGCTAGATCGATCCGATGCGCGTGCGATCTTCCTGCAAGTCGTTCACAGGGACCATAGCCAGGGATTCTGACCCCGTTCTTTCACCGCCGGCTTCGCTACGATCGCGGCTTGGCGCATCCTGGCCATCCGATCGGCGGGCATCGGCACTGAATAACAGAGCGCGCCAATAATCGGCAGACCAACGATCGAGGCAAACTGCCAGTCCAATGCCGAAGAGCGTCGATGCAATCAAGGTCAATCCAAGGATCATGCTCCCCTTCGGGCTCGATGGAGTGGGGTTCGGGTCGGCCAGGATGATGCCGTCGCTCGGGACGGTTTCGCCCGAGGGCATCTCGGGTCTATTAATTGCCGCCTGCAGGCGCGAGCGCGCCACCTCCAACTGTGTCTTGGCCTGCGAGATGCTTGGATGCCTCTCACCATAAATCGCGGACTGCCGTGCCAGCTCGCGGTTTGCGGCGGTCACTGCGTCCCCGAGACGGTCCACGGTCTTGGCCCTCGCGTACTCGAGAGCGAACGCGTTGGCCACTTTTGCTGCCTTTTCAGGAGAGCCGGCGGCAAACGAAATGGAGATCAAGTACGAGCGCGCTTCATTGGTGACGTTCAGCCGCTGGCGCACCCGCGCGGCGGCGTTTTCCCGCGGCGAGGTGACCGCAGTTTCCGGCAGGAATGCTGTCCGCAGCCAATCCAACGCCCTGAGGAATGCTGAGCTGGTCGAGTCAAGGTCTGCTTCCAGTCCAAATTCCGGATCCTCATCGAGCCGCAGGTGGTTGACGACGGTCCGTATCATGGCGGGGGAGCGGATGAGGTGGGCGTCGCTGGCGACGAGCGAGGCGCCTTCGATGCTGGCAAGCGGCGTCTGATTGGTGGCCTCGGCGCCGAGGTAAAAGAGTTTGGGATGCACCAGGGCTTCGGCGGTGTATTTGCGCGGGTAATTCCAAATAACAAGACCAGCCAAGGCGAGTGCGACGACGATGAGTGCGATGATAAGGCTAACATGGCGCACCATCGAGCGCAGAGTGCTTGCGACCAAATCTTCGTAGTGTGCTCGAAGGTTTGAAGGCTCGAGGCGGTCAAGGTGTGAGCTCATGATCGATCCTCTGTAACTCCTTGACCGGTGCTACTGGCAATCCGAAGGCTTCGAGCGGATACCAGTAGGACCGGATCCGACAATGCCGCTGTGACAACCCGAACGCGGCCGGTCGTCAGTTGCGCGACTGGGTGATCGATTGGACTCTGCTGTAGCCGCACGACGCACCGCCGCCTTGGCATTTTATCGTCGTCGTGCTGCCGCCATCCTCGCGACGCAGCCTGCGGACCTCTAAGATGTCGCCGGGCTGCAGGGGCGTGCCCTCGTCAATCACCGTCGGCGATGCACCCTCACCACGCGTCAGCAGGATGTTATAGGAATTGCGCATAGGTCCCGTCGTTGCAACCAGCCCGACCTGGCTGCGTCGAAGCTCAAGCATCTCAAGCGCCGCGGGCAGAGACGCATCGATTTCACGCAACCGCAGTCTCGTCTCCCGAAGCTCGTTCGACATGCGCAGCCGTCGTGAGTTGTCGGCGTCCTGAATGCGAACATCGAGGTCGCCCATGTTAAAGTCGAGACGAGCGCGTTCCCCGTTCAGGCGCGAGATCCTCGACTCGTGCTCTGCCACGTGCCGCTTCAAGTCGATTTCGGTGTCGGCCCTCATGAGCCCGCGCTTGGCGAGCTGACTGTAGGTCTTCAATCGCTCTCGGCTGAGTTGCAGCAGCTGCTTCTCTGAAGCAATTTGTTCGTTATTCGCGTCGATCTCCATTTGCACCTTTGGTTTCTGCCGCTCGAACAGGCCGATCGTCCGCTGATGTTCCTTATTACCGTCCGCGAGCAGGTCCTGCTCTTCCCGCGTTACGGCTCTGATCTCTTCGATCCCGACTTGATTGCCGATCCGCTGCAGCAGGCCGCCATCTTGGCGCCATCCCGCATCACCAATTTCGTGAACGTCAAAGGTGCTCTTGCCGAGGCGCTCCGCTTCCATGCGAGCCAGACGAACGGTAAGGCCCATTCGAGTCGCTTCTAAAACCTTTACCCGCTCTTCCCCCGCCAATAGATCGGCCATAGCCACACTCTGGCGCACTTCTGACAAACCGACGCCGCCCGCAAGCGCGATGGCACCTAAGGCTGACATGCCGAAGCGGAATGGGTAACTTCCGGGCACGCGCACGTCGCCCAGCACATGAACCGGCCTGAACTCACTCACCCGCACACTGACGCGTGGATTGTTGAGAACTCCCTCAGACAGGCGGTCGGTCAGACGCTGCTGGCATACGTCCATCGTGCTTTGACCAACCGCAACAGCACCGACGAGGGGCATCTGAATGTTCCCCGCCCCGTCGATCAGGAATTCACCGGATAAATCCGGCTGACCAAAGACGGTGACAGTGATGCGGTCACCAGGCGCCAGCTTGTAAGCGCGCATGTCGCTCACCGGAGCTTGGGTGTCGGTTGCACCGGCGGAGGCGACGAACCCGCTGCAGGCGCAGGCCGATGCGGCGATGAACGCCAACGCCGAAAACTTCTTGAGCGTCGCTTTTATTGTGACGAACATGGATTGGCCTTTCTGCGCAGTGGGGTGCGCTCAGCGGGCGATAGCCAGAAGAGCCTCTGGCCGCATAGCCAAACGTGCGCCCATGTTAGGCGGCGATGAGGTGATGTTGGACGCCCGCGGGCACGAGGCCAACAGTCCAGACGGAGGCTGTTATCGCGCATCAGTTCAGCGGTACCTTCGTTCCGATGCCTCCAAGCTACTCCGACTGTAACGAACGGCGATGCGACTTGGCCTACGATTTGGTCTAGCCTTATTGGTCGGAGATGGGTTACCTCGAAGGTGGCACCAGCGGGCCTGCGGTTTCCTTTCTAGCTACAAAGAGGTAACCCAGCCGCTTGATTGACCGGAGCTGCTGCATCCGACAATCCATCGAGCGGTGACCAGTCCGCTCTCAGACAACAGATCGTGCCGATTCGATGGACCCTTCACTCCCGATCATTGATACGTCAACCAGGCTTAGCGGCCCCCACGTTTGCGCCGATTCCTTCCGGCAATCGCCCACGCTGATCGCAGCTTCAGCGATGCTGCAATTTGTTGCCAACACCCAGCCGTTGACGAGCCACGGCCCGGATCGGCTAGCGGAAGAGGTCCGCGCCTCGCGCAGTCGTCATGCAACCTTCCGGCCTGGCGTTTTGCTGACAAGCCTGTTTCTTTTCATCTTGCTCCAGACAGGGACCGCCTTGCCGGCCTCGAACTCGGCCTTAACAGCTCCGGTCCACCTCCAGTCGCGAGCCGCAACGCTCTCGCTCACGGGCTGGCGGCCGGACCGGCTTCCGGATGCACATGCGCTAGCTGCATCCGCGATCGGTTCCGGGGTTGCTCTTGCCGAGCGCATCTGGAATCGCCGCGAAACCCACGCAAAAATCGCAGAAGTCTATAAGCGACCGCAGGATCGGCAGCTCCACGGCTGTTCAGAGGTGCTGCCGGAAGCCGCAAGTGTTTCGGCAATTGAGGATGCTATCATTCAAAACACACCCGGGCACAGCGAAGGTCGCCCAGCCGGTGTGCCGAGCAGCTACTCATGGTACTCCGGCACCACCAAGGGAGCGGCTGCACCACCGCCGAGTTTCACTGCGGTCACGGGCTGGGGGCAAGTCTACCCGCAAACAGGACAGCCCGTTTATTCCAGCCCAACTGCAGGCGTACAGTTGGCTAATGCGCAAACCTACGTCCATCTAAAATCGACCGGTGAGTGGGCGCTGGTTCAGAACCAGGACACCAACCAGATTGAAGGTGATCATTTCGTCGCCAACTTCTCCGGCAATCAATCCAAATCAATGACCATTACCAAGAACGCCGACGGCAGCGCGTCCTTTGCTGCGCCTCCCAGCGGCCACAACGATCATTTTTGGCCTAGCGCGCGCGGAACCTATAAGGCCGGCGATGTCGATGCCGTCTATGTACAGATGGACATGAGAGTCACGGATCCCAATCTCCACCTGGTCGCCAATATCGGTGCCGACTGGTGGCGCAACGCCAGTGCTCCCTATGTGAATGGGTTCGGCAACAATCCCGGCGCTGGCATGAGCAACTGGATTGAGCTTTCGAGCAGCTGGTCCACGTTGCGCTTCTATTCGGTGACCACAGCCGCAGTTCGGGCAGCGCCACCTCCTCCGCTTGCAGCATCGTCCGCCGCTGTTGCGCGCCGCGGTGGTAAGATGCCTCCGCCCTGCGTGCGCAGATAACACTTCGAGCCGCTTCGCGCCCCGAACGACAATGCTGACGCTTTACCGGTTGTCATTCCCGTCTCGGTTGCCGGTGCTGCCCAGCCCATGCCGTGACTGAGCTTCGGCCCACAAACGGCTGACGCGCCTGCAGTCGGCCCGCATAAGCAAAGAAAAGAGTCATTGACGTGAAATTGTCCAAGAGGTTTTCGGAGAAGAAATAAACGCATAGCACCAGAAACATGACCTTGCCCGCGCCGCTCACGAGCGCGCGCAATATATGAACCAGAAAACACACAAATATGATGAGGTTAAATACCCCGTACTCGGCAAGGATGCGCAGGTAATCGTTGTGAGGCGCGGTACCGGCAAACGTCAGCGTCGCCGTCTGTCCGGCACCGTAGCCGAATAGCCAAGTGCCAAGACCACCATTCGTATACAAGTCCCATATATTGGACCAATGGATCCAGCGGAAGAAGCCCGATAGATCGGTCGTTCCCGTAAGCGCCACCAGCTCCCTGTATGACATCGAAGCGACCGAGTGGGGGTCCAAACTGAAGGCGACCGCCAGATCGTCCAGCACCGACATCGCGCGATCGAAGGCGCCAAGCATGAATGCGACAACGCCAATGAGGATGCCGCCCACCCCCACAACAATCGACTCTCTTCGCAACGGTACGGCGATCCAAATTCCAATCGCAATCACCGTCGCGACGATGGCGCCAATCTTGTTCATCAGCGCTGCGCTAAGAAGCTGCAACAGTATCGCCAGATTTCCGTAAACGTGCGAAGCAGCAAAGAGTATTGCCGAAAAATAAAGCACTGCAGTGTTCGCGTTTGGTAGGTATGCGAAGTTTGCGTTGTTGTAGATCTTGCTGCTGCCAACGAAGAGGAACGCAATTGGCAATGCCGCCAGAATGTAAAGGCATATCAATTCCACCGGACGAAACGGCGCCCTGCAGCTACGCCCCGCAGCATAGAAGATATAGATTGATAGGTATTTTAGCGCATCGGTTAGCGATGCGTCCGACCGATTAACGACAACGCTCACTGCGATCGCAACGGTCGCGACAGCGAGAAACGCTTTGCCGGTCGGATCGTCGGTTTCAGACCGAAGAGCTGTAAGCAACGCGTATCCAATAAGAACAATACCCACAGTATTAATCATTGCGCTGAAGGCAAAATTGGCCGACAGATGGTAAAAAAACGTCAGCAGGTTCATAACAACCAAGCCGACGCACGACACGACAAAGTATGGTCGAGCCGCTCTGCGTGCGTTGGCACTTGCGGTCGGTCGTGCCGTATCGGCTGTCAGCGATGCCATATGATCGATTCGTTTGTCGTCTGGGAGACGGGGCTTCGGATCACATCGCGCGTGTCCGCAAGCTCAGCCGCCATCGTCGATCCATGTTCGATGGATGCGCCGGTTGTATCGGCTTGCGTGTCACTGCTCTCAATCTCGGGACCCACAAGATCACGGTACACCGCAGCGGTCTTCACGGCGATTTTACTCCAATCGTACCGACGCGCATTGTCGCGCCGCAGCGCCTCTCGCTTGCTCGTGTCGAGTTCGAACTTTGAGAACACGCTAAGTTTCGCGGTGAGGTCGTCAATATTGCCGACCGTAAACGTATGCGATGGGTCGCTGACAATCTCCCGGTTGGGGGCAATGTCGCTGACGAGGACGGGTAATCCATAGCTGCGGGCTTCCAGTAGAACGATTGGAAGGCCCTCATGCGATGAAGGCAGCACAAACAAGGCTGCGTGTCCGTAGAGCTGACGCAAGGTTTCGCCGCTCTGGTAGCCAGCCAGGATCACATTGTCGGCCAGGCGCGCTTCCGAGACGAGCTTATCGGCATAGCTATTCGCATGGTCAATGTGTCCGACTATGACCAGCTTCCAGCCCTTGAGCTTTGCTTTGCTGAATGCATGCAACAGATCCAGCTGTCTCTTTTCCGGAACGAGGCGGCCAACGGTCAGCACGTAGCGGCGTGGCGCCAACCCCAGCTCAGCGATTT
>Ga0126384_10002647_pt1 | contig 10855 bp, 8 predicted proteins | sample PanSoiMetPlot_36_FD_92543 | JGI IMG/M metagenome (GOLD analysis project Ga0126384, IMG submission 92543) | Tropical forest soil microbial communities from Panama - MetaG Plot_36 | ecosystem: Environmental > Terrestrial > Soil > Tropical forest > Bulk soil | place: Panama | collected 2016-02-17 | reverse complement strand
GGCACCGAGCCGGTGATCCGGGTAATGGGGGAAGGTGACGACAGAGGGCTTGTCGAGTCGGTCGTGGATGATGTCGTCGAAGCGCTGAGCGAAGTCGCGGCCTGATATCGCCGCGCCGGTTTTTTCCGCCGCAAGTTTTCCGGCTGTGAACAACCAGCTTTCCTCGGCCTCGGGGCGCGGTTCTTGTAACTCCTTTAACTCTAAACTCAGCATCCGCCAGCCTCCAGGCTTGGTGCCTGGTCTGCGAGAGTTGACCTCGATCGGCAAGTCGCCTATCTCCGCCAATGGGACACCCCTCCCCAACGAGGGGCGCCTATCTGGAAGGATAGAAAGCATGACGGCGACCAAGCCCGGCGTGCGGCCGGCAATCCCGCATTTCTCATCCGGCCCATGCGCCAAGCGCCCGGGCTGGAGTCTGCAAATCCTCACCGATGCGGTTCTCGGACGCTCGCACCGATCCAAAATCGGCAAAGCGAAACTCAAGCGCGCCATTGATCTCACCCGTGAGGTACTTGAAGTACCGGCCGACTATCGCATCGGTATCGTGCCGGCCTCCGATACTGGCGCGGTAGAGATGGCGCTCTGGTCGCTTCTGGGTGCACGCCCCGTGACGATGCTGGCGTGGGAATCTTTCGGCGAAGGCTGGATCACCGACGTTGAAAAACAACTCAAGCTCAAGGACCTCACGATCGTCAGGGCGCCTTATGGCGAACTGCCCGATCTTCGAAAAATTGATTTCTCGAACGACGTCATCTTCACCTGGAACGGCACCACATCCGGCGTGCGCGTACCGAATGGCGACTGGATTGCAGCCAGGCGCCAAGGCCTCACCATTTGCGACGCTACCTCGGCGGCTTTCGCGCAAAAGCTCGACTGGCCGAAGCTCGATGTGGCCACCTTTTCATGGCAGAAAGCGCTCGGCGGGGAAGGTGCGCACGGGATGCTCATTCTCTCGCCGCGTGCGGTAAAAAGACTCGAAACCTACAAACCAGCCTGGCCGCTGCCGAAAATTTTCCGTTTAACGAAGGGCGGCAAGCTCAACGAAGGAATCTTCGCAGGGGAAACCATCAATACGCCCTCGATGCTGTGTGTGGAGGACTACCTCGACACGCTGGAATGGGCCAAATCGGTCGGCGGCCTGGCGGCGACCATCGCGCGCTCGGATGCCAATGCAAAGGCGCTGTGCGATTGGGTCGCCGTCACGTCGTGGATCGATCATCTCGCAAAAAATCCTGGCGAGCGGTCCAATACATCTGTTTGCCTGAAGGTCGTCGACCCATCAGTGACGCGGCTTTCAGGCGACGATCAGGCCACCTTCGCCAAGACCCTGGCTAGTATGCTCGAAAAAGAAGGCGTCGCCTATGACATAGCTTTTTACCGAGATGCGCCACCCGGTCTGCGCATCTGGTGTGGCGCGACTGTGGAACGCAGCGACATCGAGACGCTGACGTCTTGGCTCGACTGGGCCTTTGCCGAAACCAAAGCCGCGTTGACCAAGGCAGCGTGAGGTCGGCAATGCCCAAGGTACTTATTTCCGACGCTCTCTCGCCGGCGGCGTTGCAGATCTTCAAAGATCGCGGCATTGCGGTCGATTTCCAGCCCGTGCTTGGCAAGGACAAGGAAAAGCTCGCGGCCACTGTCGGCAATTATGAAGGTCTTGCTATTCGTTCGGCCACCAAGGTGACCGCGAAAATCCTCGAGCAGGCCAAGGCCCTGAAAGTCATCGGCCGCGCCGGGGTCGGCGTCGACAATGTCGATATCCCGGCAGCAACGGCCCGCGGCATTATTGTCATGAATACGCCGTTCGGGAATTCGATCACCACTGCGGAACATGCGATCTCGCTCATGCTTGCCCTGGCGCGGCAAATTCCGCAAGCCGATGCTTCGACGCGCGCCGGTAAATGGGAAAAGAACAGGTTCATGGGCGTGGAGATGTTCGGCAAAACGCTCGGCGTGATCGGCTGCGGCAATATCGGTTCGATCGTTGCCGACCGCGCCCTTGGACTGAAGATGAAAGTGATTGCCTACGATCCTTTTCTATCTCCCGACCGTGCGACCGATCTCGGCGTCGAAAAAGTCGACCTAGACGAGCTGTTAAAGCGTGCCGATTTCATCACGCTGCACACGCCGCTCACGGACAAAACGCGCAATATCATCAATGCCAACGCCATCAAAACGATGAAGAAGGGCGTTCGTATCATTAATTGCGCGCGCGGCGGATTGATCGATGAGGCCGCGCTCTACGAGGCACTTAAAAAAAGCCATGTTGCCGGCGCCGCGTTTGACGTTTTCACGACTGAGCCGGCGACTGAAAGTCCGCTGTTCAATCTGCCAAATGTCGTCTGCACCCCACATCTCGGTGCCTCAACCAGTGAAGCGCAGGAAAACGTTGCGCTTCAGATCGCTGAGCAGATGTCTGACTATCTGCTGCGGGGAGCGATCAGCAACGCCATTAATTTTCCCTCGATCAGCGCCGAAGAAGCGCCAAAGCTTAAGCCATTCGTAGCATTGGCCGAAAAGCTCGGCTCGTTCGCAGGGCAACTGACCGAAACCGGGATCAGTAAGGTCCAGCTCGCTTACGAGGGCGCAGTTGCTCAGATGAACACCAAGGCGCTCACCTCGGCGGCGCTTGCGGGCCTCTTGCGTCCGATGCTTGGCGACGTGAATGTCGTGTCCGCACCGGTGGTTGCCAAGGAGCGTGGCATCGTGGTTGAGGAGGTTACGCGCGAAATGCCTGAAGACTATGAAAGCCTGATCACCGTCACGGTGACGACGGAGCGGCAATCGCGACACGTTTCCGGAACCGTATTTGCCGATGGCAGGCCACGTATAGTGAACATCAAGGGCATCCGCATGGACGCCGAGTTCGGCCCCTCAATGATCTACATCACCAACCTCGACAAGCCGGGCTTCATCGGCAAATTCTCTTCGACGCTTGGCGAGGCCGGCATCAATATTGCCACCTTCCACGTCGGGCGCGATGCACCCGGTGGGAACGCCGTGGCGCTCATCGAGATCGATGGCGAGCTACCGGATGCAGTATTGGCCGAAGTGCGAGCATTGCCTCAAGTCCAGCAGGCCAAGCCACTGCGTTTCTAAAATAGCGCGTAAGATCAAAACGTTGTCGCCTTTGGTTGCGTCAAATAGCGGTGGACCTTTGGCTTGCCTCGAGGGTGGGCATCCTTTATCCGAAGGTGGACCTGGCCGGTGACTCCCGGTTCCAAGAGTCCGGGCGCTGGCGCAGGAAGGGATTCTGATGGCGAATGTCGTGGTTGTCGGATCCCAGTGGGGCGACGAAGGCAAAGGCAAGATCGTCGACTGGCTGTCGGAGCAAGCCGACATCGTCGTGCGTTTCCAGGGCGGCCATAACGCCGGCCACACTCTGGTCATTGACGGTTCAACATACAAGCTGTCGTTGCTCCCGTCCGGGGTAGTTCGCGAAGGCAAGTTGTCGATCATCGGCAATGGCGTAGTGATCGATCCGCAAGCGCTTATTGACGAGATAGCCCAACTTAAAAAACAGGGCATCAAAGTGACTCCCGCGACTTTGCGCATTGCAGAGAATGCAATTCTGATTTTGCCTCTACACCGCGAGCTTGAGGCTCTGCGCGAAGCCGAAAACGCGGCGACCCGCATCGGCACGACCAAACGTGGTATCGGCCCCGCCTATGAAGACAAGGTTGGCCGCCGCGCTATTCGCTTCATGGATCTTGAGGATCTGCCGGCTCTGCACGGAAAGATTGATCGGCTGCTTGCGCATCACAATGCGTTGCGCCGCGGTCATAACTTGCCCGAGATTGAAGCTAGGACGGTCTACGACCATCTCGCCGCGATTGCTCCGAAAGTTTTGCCGTTCATGGACTCGGTCTGGTCGTTGCTCGATAGCAAGCGGCGCGAAGGAAAGCGCATTCTGTTCGAGGGCGCACAAGGTGCGCTGCTCGATATCGACCACGGCACTTACCCCTATGTCACATCATCCAATACAGTTGCCGCACAGGCCGCGACCGGCTCCGGTCTTGGCCCCAACGCCATCGACTATGTCCTGGGCATCTGCAAGGCTTACACGACGCGAGTCGGACTAGGTCCATTCCCGACCGATCAGATGGACAACACCATCGGGAAAATCCTTGGCGAGCGCGGACACGAATTCGGCACTGTCACCGGGCGCGCCCGCCGCTGCGGCTGGTTCGACGCGGTGTTGGTTCGCCAAACTGTCCTGACCTGCGGCATCGACGGACTCGCTCTGACCAAACTCGACATTCTCGACGGCTTCGACAAAATAGAAGTTTGCGTGCGCTATCGACTTGATGGTCGCGAGATCGATTATCTTCCCGCCGGTGAGCAGGCGCAGGCGCGGGCAGAGCCGGTTTATGAGACGATTGGGGGCTGGAAACAGCCGACCGCACGCGCTCGCTCCTGGGCGCAATTGCCGGCGCAAGCGATAAAATACGTGCGCCGCATCGAGGAACTCGTCGGCTGTCCGGTCGCCCTGTTGTCGACCAGCCCGGAACGTGAGGACACCATCCTCATGAAGAATCCATTTGAGCTATGATCGGGAGTAAAGCCACGAACCGGGGGTCAAGCATGATCCCGTCACTGGGAAGCGCTTTCCGGACTGAATATGATTCAAGCACAATAATGCGCAATGGCTGACTATTATGCTTTAATCGATCGCGCGGTTAGCAGCCTGGAGAACAACACAGGCGAGAATCGCCGCGCGTTATATGACCGCGCGCGCACCGCGCTGGTTTCCCAGTTGCGCGGCGTCGTACCCGCGCTTGACGAGACTGATATTACTCGTGAGCGGCTGGCGCTCGAGGAAGCAATCCGCAAGGTCGAGGCGGAAGCAGCAAAGCGGCCGCGACCCGTTCAAGAGGCTGAAGTTGGCGAGGCATCGCTCCACGATCGTGGCCGCCGCGACCTTCGGGAAACCGTTGCCGATGCTGAGGGCCTGGGACGCGCAGCGGCTGAGAGCAAGCCCCCTGCCGACGCAAAATACGAGGCCGTGCCTGGGCCAGCGCCGAACTACTTCAGGAAGTACAAGGCTGCCCGGCCGCCTCGGGTCACCGAGCCGCCACTGGCCGAAGAAGCGCTTGGCTATGAGCCACCATCGCCGACTCCGCAGTCATATGACGAGGATGAAGACATCTACACGCGGCCAGCGCGGTCTTATGGTGGGATTATCAAATCGGCAATTATGCTCGCCGTCCTGGCCTGCATCGCCGGCGCTGCCTATTGGCAGCGCGATGCCCTTAGTTCGATGGTGGCGAGCTTTCGATCACAACCGACGTCGAAACCGAAAGATACCGCGCAACCCGTAGGCCGTCCGAAAATCACCGATCGCATCGGACAGTCCGGGCAGACGGACTCGGCCAACGCGCCGGCCGCGGCGGTGGCCCAGAAGGTTGTACTCTATGACGAGGACTCGAACGATCCGCAGGGCAAGCGTTACGTCGGTTCAGCACTTTGGCGCACCGAGACCGTGTCACCGGGGCCGGGGCAAACGCCTGAGCTAGCCGTGCGCGCCGACATCGAAATTCCCGAACGTAAGCTGCGCATGACGTTGTCACTGCGCCGTAATACTGACAAGGCGCTGCCCGCGAGCCACACCATTGAAATCATGTTTACGCTGCCCGCAGATTTTTCCGAAGGTGGGATCGGCAATGTGCCGGGCGTGTTGATGAAACAGAACGAACAGGCCCGTGGCATTCCGCTCGCCGGCTTGGCGGTGAAAGTCACCAACGGCTATTTTCTGATCGGCCTATCGGCGGTCGAGGCCGACCAACAACGCAATGTGCAACTGCTCAAGGAGCGCGACTGGTTCGACTTGCCTGTCGTTTACACCAGCGGCAAGCGCGCGATCCTGGCAATGGAAAAAGGCACGTCCGGGGCGCGCGTCTTCGAAGAAGCCTTTCGGGCGTGGGGACAGTAGGCATCAGTGCCACACTATCGGTGTCATGCGCGGTTTGACCCGCACATCCATGATGAACTGTCACATCCAGACACTGCTTCGGATTTGTCTTTGGGTGATTAGCTTCATGGATTGCCAGGTCAAGCCTGGCAGTGCGGTGGCTTAAATCCAATTTTGTATAGCAAAACGGCCGGGCAGGGGCCGGTTGCAATTTCTCTTAGTTAGCGCTCTGGCCTTTAGTGCGCCGCTATTGCCTGCGATTCAGCCGGCTGTTCCAATGCAGCCATACGGCTTTTAACCGCTTTTTGTATTTTCTCGAAGGCGCGCACTTCAATTTGGCGCACACGTTCACGCGACACACCGAACTCGGCTGCAAGCTCCTCAAGGGTGATCGGATCATCAGCTAATCGTCGTGCCTCGAAGATGCGGCGCTCGCGCTTATTAAGGACGTCGAGTGAGGAGATCAGTGCCTTGTGGCGATTCTCGCTTTCTTCGCTTTCAGCCAGGGCGCGCTCCTGGCTCGGCGCATCATCGACGAGCCAATCCTGCCACTCGCCGCTCTCGCCATCGTCGCGGATCGACGCGTTAAGCGAAGCGTCACCGCCCAGGCGGCGATTCATGTCGACCACATCCTGTTCCGTTACGCCAAGCCGCTTGGCGATTATCTGCACCTGATCTGGCCGCAGATCGCCTTCGTCGAGCGCAGAAATCTTGCTCTTCGCCTTGCGGAGGTTGAAGAACAACTTCTTCTGATTGGCGGTCGTGCCCATCTTTACCAGCGACCACGAGCGCAGGATATATTCCTGTATCGCGGCCTTGATCCACCACATCGCATAGGTGGCGAGGCGAAAACCCTTTTCGGGCTCAAAGCGCTTGACCGCCTGCATCAGGCCGACATTGCCTTCCGAGATGACCTCGGATATCGGCAGGCCATACCCGCGATAACCCATTGCGATCTTGGCGACGAGCCGGAGATGGCTGGTGACGAGCTTGTGCGCGGCCTCGCGGTCGCCGTGCTCCCGCCAGCTGCGTGCCAGTACATATTCTTCCTGCGGTTCCAGCATCGGGAACCGCCGAATCTCGTCTAAGTAGTGTGAAAGACCGGATTCGGCCTTCAGTGCCGGCAATGCGGCGGTGCGGGCCATTATAGCGCCCTCCTTCCATGCCCCCGGTTTATCGGCAGGCGGGTTGTCGCCGCCGCTCCCCGAGCCGACGGCGCGCATTCAATGTTGCGACCGCAAATTCCTTCGATCGCAAGTGCAGCATAGCGGCTTAACCGAGTGAAAGATAGCGGCCGGCCTCTCACGTCGCCGTGACGCTGTCATGCTTCCCAAAGTGTCCCCAACCTACTGATCTCGCTCGTTCATTTGCGCGTCTCGATCCCGACTTCACGGCTCTCCATGTGCAGGACATCGCGTAAACAACGCAAATCATCCGGCAGTTCCGATTGGAACTCCAGGACGTCTCTGGTTTCGGGGTGTTCAACAACAAGGATATGGGCATGCAGCGCCTGCCTTTCAAGAGTTCCGAGTGCGCCGCGCGCCTTCGGCCCTAATCGGCTGGCCTTGGTTTTAAATCCGGTGCCGTAAGTGGCATCGCCAAGGAGCGGGTGCCCTATATGGGCAAGATGCACCCGGACCTGGTGAGTGCGCCCTGTTTTCAAGTTGCATTCGAGAAGGCTCGCGACAGGCTTTCCGTCTGGTCCGAGAAACCGCTCCAGTACCTCCCAATGGGTAATAGCCGGGCGGCCGATCTCGCGCACGGCTTGCTTGTCGCGGGCATGGGCGTGTCGGCCGATTGGGGCATCGATCAAGCCTTTCGGGCGGTCCGGAGCGCCCCAGACCAAAGCGAGGTAGCCACGTTTGAGCGGGCCCTTATTCTTGCCGGCGAACTGATTGGAAAGCGCTCGGTGGGCCTTGTCGGTCTTGGCGACAATCATCAGACCGCTGGTGTCCTTGTCGAGGCGATGGACGATACCCGGACGCTTGACCCCGCCGATGCCGGAGAGGCTCGCGCCACAGTGGGCAATCAGCGCATTGACGAGCGTACCAGAGGCGTGACCGGCGGCCGGGTGGACGACAAGCCCCCTCGGCTTGTCGATCACAATGATCGCATCGTCTTCGTAGACGATATTGAGCGGAATCCTCTCACCCTTCGGCGAGGCTGGTTCGGGTGGAGGCAACGTCACCGTGACAACATCGCCGGATTTGACGGTCGCCGCGGGATCGCGGATCGTGCGCGCCGCGATCCTCACCTGACCGGCAAGAATCAAGGCCTTCAAGTGCGAGCGCGACACTGTCGCAATACGCGCGGCAAGCACGCGATCGAGCCTTGATCCTGCTTCCCCGGCGGCAATCGTGACTGTCTCGGTAATGCTATTCGTCATGGTTCATGAAATGTCTGATGACGGCGAAAAACCTCTCGACCCGCAAGCAGCTCGTATCGTGGCCAAGGTGCGCCGGCTAATGATGGTCGCAAGCCTGACCACTTTCATTGCGGTTGCCGTCGTGGTTGCAGTCATCGGCTATCGTGTTTTCAAGGGCGAGGGAAGAGTGCAAACGGGGTCGGATGCCGACACTCCCTGGCCAAACGGTGCCCGCATCGTATCGAGCACCATGAATGACGAGCGGCTCGCGCTAACGATCGAGACGCCATCGGGGCTCGAAGTGCGCTTCTTCGATCTCAGGACATTCAAGCCGGTTGGGCGGTTACCGCTCGGCGGCAAGCCTTAGCGTCAGTTGCGGCAGCAGTGGCTGGGCATGTTAAGCTACCGGGCTGACAAAGTCCGCGCATAGGAGACGTCATGGCGAAATCCGCGAAGTCCAGCCGCGCCCCGATGGCGGCGACGATCGACGATCCGGCTAAGACCAACTCGATCATCGTCGGCAAAAGCACCAAATATGAAGTGCTCGATCTTCATTTTGCGAACCGTCACGGCCTGGTCGCCGGCGCCACCGGTACCGGCAAGACGGTCTCGCTTCAGGTGCTGGCGGAGGGGCTTTCCCAGGCCGGCGTGTCGGTCTTTGCAGCCGACATCAAAGGTGACCTTTCCGGAATTGCTGCGGAAGGCGAAATGAAAGATGCCCTCGTCGCGCGCGCCAAAGACATGGGGCTCAACTTCCGGCCGGACCAGTACCCGGTGATTTTTTGGGATGTTTTCGGCGAGCAGGGCCACCCCATCCGCGCGACCATTTCCGAAATGGGGCCGTTGCTGCTGGCGCGGCTCCTGCAGCTCAACGACACGCAGGAAGGCGTTCTTAATATAGCATTCCGCGTCGCCGACGAGCAGGGGCTTGCGCTGCTCGACCTCAAGGACCTGCGCGCCATTCTTGGCTTTGTGGCCGATCACGCAGCCGAGCTGCAAAAGGAGTACGGCAACGTCTCGTCCGCGACGGTAGGAACCGTGCAGCGGCAATTGCTGGTGCTCGAAAACCAGGGCGCCAAATCCTTCTTTGGCGAGCCGGCGCTTGATCTTGCCGATTTCCTGCGCACCGATCGTGATGGCCGCGGCATCGTCAATGTTCTGGCTGCCGACAAGCTGATCGCTAATCCACGGCTGTATGCAACATTCCTGCTTTGGCTGTTGTCAGAGCTGTTTGAAAAACTTCCTGAGGTAGGCGATCCCGAGAAGCCGAAGCTTGTATTCTTTTTCGATGAAGCCCATCTGCTGTTCAACGATGCGCCCAAGCCGCTTCTAGAAAAAATCGAGCAGGTGGTGCGACTGGTCCGCTCCAAAGGCGTTGGCGTGTACCTGGTGACGCAAAATCCTCTCGACGTTCCGGAAACGGTGCTCGCCCAGCTCAGCAATCGTGTGCAGCATGCGTTGCGGGCGTTCACGCCGCACGATCAGAAGGCAGTGAGGGCTGCTGCGGATACTTTTCGGCCGAACAAGAATCTCAACACGGCCAAGGCGATTACCGAGCTTGGCAAAGGCGAGGCTTTGGTTTCGTTTCTGGAGGGCAACGGCGTACCATCTGTGGTCGAGCGCACCATGATCCGCCCGCCTTCGGCGCGCATCGGCCCGGTAACTCCAGCCGAACGCAAGGCAGTCATAGACAAGAGTCCGGTCAAAGGCAAATACGATACGCCTATCGATTCCGAATCTGCCTACGAAATCTTGCAAAAGCGCGTACAGAATACGGCGGCCCCGCCAGCGTCAGGGCAACAAGGACAGCAAGCTCAACCCGGACAGGCCGGTGGCGGCGGATTGATCGACCAGATCGGCGGCGTGATTGGCACCATTTTCGGGACCAACGTTCCACGCGGCACGCGATTGTCGACGGGTCAGCGCATGACGCGCGAGGTCACGCGCTCTGTCACCAATCGCGTGGCCGGGCAGATCGCTGCCGACCTGGGCAAATCGGTCGGCGGTTCTATGGGCGGTACGATAGGGCGCGCTATTGTGCGCGGCACGTTAGGAGGCATCCTGCGGCGCTAACTCTTCAGCGCGCGGATCTTCTCAAGCACCGGCAATAGATAGGAGATGAATTTCTCCGGGTTCTCGCTCATCGGGAAATGGCCAAGGCCCTGCATGATGGTGGCCGTCGCGCCAGTGCGCTTGGCGACGTCGACGGTGCCTTCGCTGGTACAGGAATAGTCGTATTCGCCGGTGAGCAGGAAGAGCGGACAGCGCTTTATGTCGATCTGGTTTACACGATCACGGATGTCCCCATCGATCATGTAGAAGTGGAGATCGCCTTTGAACACGCCGGGTCCGCTCTGCATGTAGTGCCACAGTGTCTCCCAGCGCTCGGCGGTGGGCGCGGTTGGCGCAAGGAGGCCAGACACGACGCCGGCGCAAACCATGCCGCCGTGCACGTCGGGCCGATCGAGCCAGGTAAGATCGTAGTAGGCATCGGTATGCGCCGCAGTTTCGAGGCCGATAAGGGCGCGGAACCGCTCCGGGTGCTCATGCGCGAGATGCAAGACGATGCGTCCGCCGAT
>Ga0126384_10002646_pt1 | contig 10855 bp, 10 predicted proteins | sample PanSoiMetPlot_36_FD_92543 | JGI IMG/M metagenome (GOLD analysis project Ga0126384, IMG submission 92543) | Tropical forest soil microbial communities from Panama - MetaG Plot_36 | ecosystem: Environmental > Terrestrial > Soil > Tropical forest > Bulk soil | place: Panama | collected 2016-02-17 | reverse complement strand
GCCATTGCCTTGTCAATGTTCTTCAACGAGGCGGCTTTTACATGGACGATTACTTCATTTTGGCCCGGTTGGGGATCAGGGAAATCTTCATAGCGAGGTGTACTGCCAAGCTTATGTAATACAGCAGCCTTCATCCGCCTCCTTGAGCTCGAAAGCAACGCAAATCGTATCGGTATTTTTCAGTGGCTCGGAAAACCCGACCTGTTCCGCTCGCGCTTCCGAGACGCACGCTTCCAAGGTCCAGCCTCAACCGCGACGCGCCGCCTCGATCGCGGCGATGTCGATCTTTTTCATCTGCATCATCGCATCGAACGCGCGCTTGGCAGCAGCGGGATCGGGATCGGTTACGGCTTCCGTCAGAGCCAGCGGCGTAATCTGCCAGGACACGCCCCATTTGTCCTTACACCAGCCGCACGCACTCTCTTGGCCGCCGTTGCTGACGATTGCGTTCCAATAACGATCAGTTTCAGCCTGGTCAGCGGTTGCAACCTGAAACGAGAACGCTTCGTTGTGCTTGAACGCGGGGCCGCCATTGAGTCCGAGGCAGGGAATGCCCATCACGGTAAACCATACCGTCAACACATCGCCTTTCTTCCCGGATGGAAAGTCTCCCGGCGCGAGATGTACCGTACCGACGGATGAATCGGGAAAGGTCTTGGCATAAAATCGCCCTGCTTCCTCAGCGTCACCATCGTACCAAAGACAGATCGTATTCTTCGCTGGTTTCTCCATATCACTTCTCCATCGTAACGAGCTGCCCGAAGCCTGAGTCGAGACGCGCCCGCAATCGAAGGCCATTGGCTGGGTCGCCGCGTCAATGTGCCGGAAAATTCCGTACCGTTGCGAAGCTGCTTCATCGCTTCGCACATCGGGATAACGGTTGAATAGTTGACCGTGCCACCGTCGCTAACACGCGCCATGATAGAACCGGAGCGGTTTTATGAGAAGCTCGCTGGCGATGGGATCCCATCCAGTTCGTCACGACAAAGTCTTTGTCATCGGCACGGTGCCAGTAGCAGTCGGCGTTGCACGCAAGTAGCCACACCGTTCGTAGAAACCCACCGCATCGTCAGCAACGTTCAAGCGAATTTCGTTACAGGCTTGCTGTCGTGCGAAGCATTCAGCTAAACGAAGAAGAGTGCAGCCATGACCACGCCTCTGCAGATCCTCACGAATGGCAACCCGCCGGAACCATGCAACCGGCTGCGTGAGGTCCACACGTATGACCCCGATGGTCTCGCCGTTGAGGACCAGAACCATCGGGTGATGATCGCGTTCGAATTCGTCGGGGTGGTCTTCAACATACACACCGAAATGGCCGCGATTTTCAAATAGCACCTTGCGACGAATCGCGTGATAAGCAAGCCATTCTCTAGGGCTACACGGTGATCTCAAGATGTGGTCGTCTGCCATTACATGAGAACTGCCTAACGGTGGATTTGACTCGGCGGCGCGATTTCATTCAACCATCGCCGCATTGATTATCCTATCCCGATGCCTCGGGACTCGCGCCGCTCCGTCCGACTTGTTGGGTGAGGCCCGCAACATTATTCACGTGCGAATTAATCGATCAAGCCTTCGTCGAGGAAGCAATGTAAAAGAGCGTATCGCTATCGGCCTTTATGCCGGCTTCTTATCCGCCATTCCATAAGCGCGGACAAAGATCGGTCTATCGTCCTTGAGCACGACGATCGCGATGCCATGAAGATCAGGAAACGTCGCCATCGTCTCACGGATATGAACATCGTACGCCTCGGTAAAGTCCTTTTCTGCTGCAGGCGTTTGGGTCTGCGCGAAAACGAGGACGCTGGCAGAGTTCAATAGCAGGGCAACTAGCGAAATCACGATCGCTTTCTTCATAAGCTCTCCGGAGCAAGGTAATTTGAGGTCGTTGATAAAACTACGACTCGCAAAAAGGGAAGGTTCCCCGGAGTTAGGCGGTGACAGAATCGTGTGCGTGGATATAAGTTCTAACACTCATAGCGGCGAGCGCCAATGCGACAATAGCGTGGTAAATAGCGCGCGGGTCGAAAACATTACCGATTGAAACCCCGAAACCAATTGCGCCGGCGGCCCACCCCACACTGCCGAAGAAGCACAACACGGCAAGTGACCGGTCCTGCGGCCGGTTCACGCGCAGCAGGTTCATTGCGGCGACCAACAGCGCGGCCAATGAGCCAGACAAAGCCCAAACCAGCAGTTGAGGATTGTTGCGAGCAGCAACTATGGATCCGGCAGAATGCAAAAGAGCACCGAGAACCAGCAGCCATCCAAGTATGCGATCTGCTACTTTCATAGATTCTTTCAGTGCATGCGGGATTTGCAGCCGTGAACGCCTAACCCTTTGAGTGACCGGACCACAACACGCTAGGACGCGCCCATGATAGAACCAGAGCGGTTTTATGAGAAGCTCGCTGGCGGCGGCTGCGGGCCAGGATTTCTTTAAGTCGCTTCGGTCCGAAGGTTAGCGCTTCATGCCAGACCCATTGTGCTGTCGCGCCCAGGGTATCTTCGATTCGAAATGGTTGACACGATGCGGAACCCTGGAATAACTTGCCGCTGTTCGTTCTTCGTCAATCCTAAGAGTCAGCGCCTTTCTTGAACTCGAATAAGACGACCTTTCAATGTTGCTTGCGAAGCTTTCACACACCTCTCCTGCGTCAGGAGAATAATACCGAGTCATGAAATCGAAGACGGCCTTTGGCTTACAATGCGGGACGATTTCTGGATTGCTCTTAGTATGTATAAGTGCGGTGTGCTGGGCGCAGATTCCCGAGCGGCTGCCGCAAACTGGACGAACGCCGCCGGCAGCAAATAGAAATCCGGAACTCGAAATTCAATTAGGACATTCGGGCCGTATCAATGCCGCCGCGTTTTCTAAGGACGGCCGCCTGCTCGTGTCCGGCGGCGATGACCCGATCGCGATTGTATGGGATGTGACTACAGGCAGAGTGCTGCGCAGGCTGATCGGGAACGTGAATCCTGTGCGGGCGGTTGCTTTCTCGCCCGACGGCCGTTTCATTCTCACCGGCACTGGGCACGCAGATGAGCACTACGACGCGCGCATAAAAAGGGAAAAAACTCTTCGCCTATGGGACATGTCGACCGGCAAGGACGTGAATCGTTTTATTAGCGCGGCCACGGCCATGAGCTCTGTTCAGTTCTCGCCGGACGGCCGCCTGGTTTTGACGGTGTCTGAAGACGGCGCCGCGATGCTGTGGAACGCCGCCACCGGGACGATGATAGGACGTTTGTTCGAACACGGAGCTGGACCTGTTAGTGCGGCAACGTTTTCGCCGGACGGACGCTTCGTTCTAACGGGTGAAGGCTATTCTGACGCTGATTGCTGCACTCGTGAGCACTTCACAGTTCGTCTCTGGAGTGTGGTCACCCGCGCAGTCGTCCAGCGCTTCAGCAGTAAGCAAGCGGTTGGCTCGCTCTCCTTTTCACCAGACGGTCATTTCTTTTTATCCAGCGGAGAGGGGCCACGCAACGCAGACCATTGGGGTGATAACGCAGAGGTACACTTATGGAATCTCAAGACTCGTGAGGAGCGTAAATTCAAAGCGGTTGCGCCTGTCACTTTCTCACCCGATAGCAAATACATCCTGAGTGGAGGTGATCCGCAGAAGGCGGCTGAAGGCGCTGCGCTATTGGAAGTAAATAGTGGAAAGATCATACACGTCCTCTGCGGTCGACAGCCCGTTCTCACTAATCCTCATTCTGCAGTAAACAGAAATTCGAAATGTGATGAAGAGGTAGGTGGCGTTGACGGTGTTGCCTTTTCGCGCGATGGACATCAGGCGCTAGTGGTCTCGAATCCTATTTCGACAGGCGGCAACGGCGGCTTCACCTCGGGGACTTCGGCGCTGACTCTATATGATGTCGAGTCGGGAAAGGAGATCCGTAAGTTTCAGGGAGATGCTGAAGCTCCCACGCAGATCTCTTTCTTAAACCACGAACGGATGCTCACCACCGGAAGCGCATTATGGAATTCAATTACCGGGCAGCAGGTTGGCATTGAGCAGAGGAGCGCCCCAGACATCGCCAAACTTTTTATCGACTCGGTTTCTGCCGATGGCCGGTTCGCTTTGACGACCAACTCGCTCAAGAAAAGTTTTGTCATGGGCCAAATTGGAGGTGACCTGCGTGACGATCCAGAGCCTCTAACTATACGCCTTTGGGACCTGGCTTCGGGAAAAGAAGTCACGCGTTTTCCAAAGTCATCGAGTGAGGACCGCGAGGAGCTGAACCCGCAGGCGTGGCTCTCAGCGGATGGCCGTTACGTTCTCGCAATGGAGGAGCAACCGCATAAGGACGCAGCCGAAACGCTGGGCATGAAAGATACCGAATCGATGCTGCAGGAATTAGCCGCAGCAGCGAGGTCGGGAGACTCCACTAAAGCTAATAAAATCCTTAAGGCAACTGCTGATGCCACGGTTAGTCGATTTACGGCGCACGTCTGGGAGACGAGTACTGGGAAAGAGCTTTGGCATTACGATTTTGGCGCGCCGGATTATTCACACGTGGGCAGCAGTTATTATGCGGACACGCCTTCGAACTATGACTGGATATTCTCGCCGGATGGCCATTACGTGATGTTGAGGGGGAATAAGAGAACGGTACTGCTTAGCGCCGCCGATGGCACAATCGTCAAAGAGTTCGATAATGCTCCGTTAGAAGCGGGAGTTCCTTTACTCGCTATCTCGCCCGACAATCGTTTTTTTGCGAGCGACGAGGGCGACGTGATTGAGATAAGCACTAAAAAACGCGTTTGGAGTTTATCGTCCAAACATGCTCCATCATTCATAAAAAGCTTACTGTTCTCTCCGAACAGCCAGCTTCTTCTCATTAGCGGTGAAATCGAACGTGAAGGGAAGGACGTTGTTAAGCAGTTGACTTTGATCAACGTCAGAAGCGGAGGGGAAATTATGCATCTTGACGGTCAGATGGATTTCCCTTACGCCTTCTCATCTGACAGCCGCTTCCTCTTGACGGCAGATGCCTCCACGCACGTTGCAAACTTATGGGACCTAAAAACGAAAACAAGAAAGCAACGATTTGAAGGTCACCTGGCGGATATTGAATCCGTGGCTTTCTCGTCTGACGGCAGATTCGTCCTGACCGGCAGCAGTGACTCGACGACGCGCGTCTGGGACTCTGCGAGCGGACGGGAACTGGGCAGGTTGATCTCCTTCAGCGGAGGTGATTGGGCCGTCGTGACGCCCGAAGGACTATTTGATGGTTCGCCTGGCGCCTGGAAGAAGATGCTTTGGCGATTCAATAACAACACGCTGGATTATGCTCCGGTGGAAGTGTTGTTCAAGGAGTACTGGCGACCCGGGCTGTTCGCTGACATTGTGGCGGGCAAGCGTCCCGAACTGCCGAAGAAGGACCTTTCGAAGATCGATATTCGCCAGCCGGAAGTTCGTTTTGCGAGCGTTGATGGACAAGCAAGTGTAGAACCAGGGCTGGGCGAACGCGTGAGACTCCCGATTGCAATCAGCAATCGCAACGCTGAAATCAAGATCGAGGTTGTTGACAACCCGAAGCCGCCATCGCGTAGTGATCATCCTGCGTTAAGCGGAGCCAAAGACGTGAGACTCTTTCGCAATGGCTCGCTGGTGAAGCTCTGGCAGGGCGACATATTCGACAACCAGAACGGCTGTGATCAGCAATCAACCAAGCCCAACGAACCGCGTCGCGCGATCTGTAAAGCAACTGTTTCGCTGGTGGCTGGTGATAATAACCTGACCGCTTATGCTTTCAACCATGATGACGTGAAGAGCACTGATGCAGAGCTTGTTGCCACGGGCATGGAGAGTCTGCGTCGTGCGGATGCAACCACTCACATCCTGGCCATCGGCATCAATAACTATGCAGGGAATCCCTACTTTAAAAACCTGAGGTTTGCAGAAACCGATGCCGAGGCATTCAGTAAGGAGATGAGCTCGAGGCAGAAGGCGTTGGGGCGGCAAACCGATCTTATCGAGCCACTTTATAGCGAAGCTGCAAACAAAGAAAACATTCTGGCAGCGTTACAGAAACTGGCCAGTCAAGTGAAGCCGGAAGACTCAGTGGTGATCTATTTCTCTGGGCACGGCAAAGCAACCAGGGATGGGCGCTTTTACCTCATTCCAACTGACATAGGCTATCAAACTCTTGATGAGGTTCTGCAGCACAGCATCCTGGACGTGGAGTTAGAGAAGGTCTTCAGATCTATGGATGCAGGACAGATTCTATTGATAATCGATGCGTGTAACAGCGGCCAAGCGCTGGGAGAAGAAGATGCGCGTCGTGGACCGATGAACTCGCAGGGATTAGGCCAATTGGCATACGAAAAAGGCATGTATGTGCTGGCGGCGGCGCAAGGCTATCAGGCTGCCACTGAATTGAGGGAGTTGGGCCACAGCCTTCTGACTGACGTCTTGCTGAGAGACGGACTGACAACCAAGGCAGATACTGCACAACCGCTGGGACAGATTACCACTAGGAAATGGTTCGATTACGCAGCCCGAGCTGTACCGACAAGACAACGAGAGATGATTGAGCAATTCAAGAAGCAGGGGAAGGACTTCAGTTTTGTCGATGGGCTGAAAGGAGACGGAGATCCGGAACAGACGCCGCGAGTATTCTACCGTCGCGAGATTGATGCTCATCCATTCGTGGTCACGGAATTGAATCTTAAACCGTAAGCTGGAAGGTCAACATGAAAACCCGACGTACTTCAAAGTCAGGCCCAACGCTCATCGCCGTAATCAACTTTCTTGCCGTTATGCTGCTGGCGAGTACTGTGCGAGCGCAACAAGTAGGCTATGTGTTGGATATAAACGGCGACTGGTCGCTGAATGGCAATACGAGCCTGCACCAGGCCAGCAAACTTCCGGCAGGCGGCGTCATACGAGCTAATTCGCCATCAGACAGAAGCTGCTACATCGTGCTGGCAGGCTTGGACGGAAAGATTATTGAGAAAAGGGAATGCCGCAAACAGGGTGAATGCAGTAAGTCCATCCAATTGCCGCAATCGCCAGGCATAGTCAGCCGAGTCTTTACGGCAATTGGAGATTTGGTCTGGAGCACCCCGGCAAAATACGTAGCGCTGATCAGCAAAGGGACTGATTTGAATGAAGCCGTCGTAAAGCTGGATGGAGATCAAATTGATTTGGCGGAAGTATTTAGTTCGGTCGAAAAAGGCGTTTATTTCGTCAAACTTGATCCTGTAGTTCGTGAGAACAGCCATTCCGGCAAATCTTTTAGCCCGGTTTCGCTTGAATGGGGTCCCGGTCAGCCCGCCCGTGCGAGAATTAAAGGACTTGTATCCGGCCTCTATAAGCTAAGCATAGTGAAGCCCGACGGCAAAGGGTTCCTGGCGACCGATCAGGACGCCTGGGTGCTAATCAGTAATCCTTCTCAATACGCTACGAACTCCGATTCTTTCAAAGAAGCATTGACACTTACGCAACAATGGGGTGAACAGGTCCATTCAGATGTTGTAAGAAGTTTCTTGCGGGCCTCTTTGGATTTGATTGCCAACCACTGAGAAGACCGAGGCACTGCCATCCAAGATAACGAACCTGACAAAGCGAGTGATGAATCGGTATGGTGGCAGCTTTTTAAAGCCACTCCAATATTTGTCCTTACCATCATGATTACGCTCGTATTTGGTCGGGCCGGTTTGCTTCGGCAACTAGAGACTACGGCCCTCGATACGCAGCTTCGCTTGCACGGCGCTAGCGACACGGAGAGGAATATTGTCATTGTCAGTGTCACTGATGCGGACTACAACGAGTTGTTCAAAAGCAAGAGCCCGCTTGAGCCTGCCTTGCTGAAATCGTTGCTTGAAGCAATAGCTCTCGGGAAACCAAAAGTCATCGGCGTTGACATCGATACCGCTGCGCCACAATTCCAGGACCTAAGATCTGAATCAAACTGGCCGCCAATTGTCTGGGCAAGGGCGGGAATCTATTCAAAGGTTAATCAGAAGTTTCATCTCTTTAGTGTTCTCGGCGGCCAAACGCCGGCACCGCTATCCGGCTTGATCATGTTAAAAGAGGACTCAGACGGAGCCCTAAGACGTTATTCGCGCAATCTACCTACGGAAGACGGTGAGTTACCATCCTTGCCAAGCGTATTAACGAATCAATTTGATTCGGCGCGGGCGATTACTGGAAACTCCGAAGATGCCCTCTTTATTCGCTATACCGCATCTCCGTTTCAACATATTCCTGCCCGGCACCTAATTGAGTTCGCTAAGAGTCCAAGTTGGCCACAGAACGATCTCATCAGGGACAAGATTGTTTTGTTAGGCGGGGCCTATGAAGCGTCGGATGAGTACGATACTCCCGTCGGCTGGATGAACGGAGTCGATGTGTTAGCGTATGCTACCGAAACAGAGCTGCAAGGTGGAGGGCTGAGGCCGGCGCCGCGATTGGCCATCATTCTGTTACAAATCTTCGACGGCTTTCTGTTGCTGCTATTGTTTCAGCGATTCCGACTGAGGACGGCAGTTGTATTGAGTCTGGTTGCGGTGCCGGTGCTGTCATTTATTTGTAGCTTGCTGGCGTTTCGCTCGGTCGCGTTCTGGGCCTACTTCGCGCCAATCCTGATCGCAGTGCTTGGTCAACAGCTATACGATCATGGCAAGGACTATCACAAGAAACTGGTTAAAGGCTTGTCGGTGCGGCCGGCAACCGAAGTTCAACCCAAGTTGGAAAAGGAGCCCGTCGCGGCTCGAGAAAATCCGAAATCTGTTGTTTGAAGTACTGAAGAGAGTATTCCATCACTCGCCACGATGTCGGCGCACCTCGTAACGCAGCTCAACCATGCCGCTCTTGTAGGCCTTGACCTCCGCGAGATGGAGGGCGATGTCTCTGTCCAGCTTCTCGAAGAATGGGATCCCCTCGCCAATCAAGATCGGCAGGATCGAATAGTAAACTTCGTCGGCCAGCCCGAGACGAAGGCATTCGCCGGAAACTACACCGCCGCCAACAAACCAAATGCTACGGAAGGTGGGCCGAAGGCGCCCATTCACGAACTTCGCGAGGTCACCTGAGTAGAACTCGACGGTATCCCGGATCCGCGGCAGCTCTCGAGTAGTGAGGACGAAGGTGGGTTTGTCGCCATACGACCAACCCAACCCCTGGGCTTCGAAGCGAAGCGCGGTTTCGTAGGTCCGCGATCCCAGGACGTAGCAGTCGATGGTCTTGAGAAACGCCTCGACGAATTCTGGATCCATTGTGTCGCCATCTACGAATTCGTCCGAGGTCTCGAGCCAGTCAACGCGCCCGTCCTTTCGGGCGATGAAGCCGTCGAGGCTCGCCGCCATGTGGATTGTTACGCGAGACTCAGTATTTGTCATCGTCTCACCGTCAACTGATGGGATTGACGCGGCCGCGCGTTCGCAGGCCACTGTCAACTTGATCGGCTTGTCAGACGGCCGCACGTCTTTCAACGCGTGGATCGAGTGTCTTTCCGTACGGCCCGCCGCGACCTGCCTCGTGAGGCCTGCACCAATCCACAGACAGTACCCCGTTTCGAGACGCCAAACAGCCTCAGCCAAGTTCATCGGATAAGTCTCTGCTGCGGTCTAACAAATGCTGCCCCGTTAGACCGCGCCTTGGGTGTCAAAATCACCGGCGCCTCAAGGCCCTAGTCTTTCTATGATTCTGGTTCTGGTATCTTCATACCCCGAGATTAACTTCTCTTTGAGGTTTCTATACTCTGTATCCCTATCATTATTCGCTTTCAATTCTTCGATCTGCTTGTCGAGATAATCCATCGCCTGGTTGTATTCAACATAGCGATAGACATACTTACCGTCCAAGTCTGGGTACGTTCTTTTCACAATCGCTAAATCAACATTTCTATAGACTACGACCCTGATATCATCGCTGGTATTTAGAGCCTCTGCCTCCACACCTCTTCCCTGGAACGACTCCGGCCCAACTAACTCCTCAGCACTGCTGGGGGCGCCGAAATCCGCATACTTCATCACAAAGCTGTTTGGGAAATGGGAGCGGTTGCGATGAAGTGAAATCGAAAAAGCGATGACTCCGAATATGAATGCAAGAATGAGAAGAACTATGTTGGTTTTCGTGAACAAGTATTTCATGCTTCACCGAATTTGTTGGGCGTGATCTTCGTGCAGGAGTCGGTCGTGTGTCTCATCTCGACGGACGCTCATCACCGAGGGTGACCAAAAAACAAGACGTAGCCGTCGGCGTCCTTGAGCTCGAACCCACGCAAACCGTCATCAGTATCTTTCAGTGGCTCGGAAAACTGCACATTGCGAGAAGCAAATTCGGCCGCCAGTGCGTCAGGGTCGGGGACGTCAACGTATGCGTCCCAGCGGGCGGTACCTTGCTTGACGTCGCGCTTGTAATTCGGCACTGGAACTACACCAACGTCTTTGAGCAGGATCTGTGCACCGCCCCTGCGAACGATGCCGAAGAAGATGTCGTCAGGAGCAGGCCCCTGGAAGGTGATGTCAAATCCGAGCCGGTCTCGATAAAAAGAAAGCGACGACGGCACGTGGCTGACGATAAAAAAGGGTGAGATGCTGGAAATTGCTGCTTGTGTCATGCGGACTCCTGACTGCTCTACGCCCAATAGATATTAGATACCAAAAGTGATGCAGTGCATTAGACCATATTGGTGTCTGAATCTGTAAGGCTCTCGGGTGTACGTCGATTGGATCAAGCTAGATATATTCTTCCACAACAAACACCATCCTATAGATTGCTTCCCATTCACACCGGGCTTTAGCCCGGTGATCCGCGGACCAGTCAGGCTTCTGAACCGTTTCAACGGTTTTTAATTGTCGGTGCGTGGTCGTGGGACTGCGTCGAATGGAATG
>Ga0126384_10002643_pt1 | contig 10866 bp, 11 predicted proteins | sample PanSoiMetPlot_36_FD_92543 | JGI IMG/M metagenome (GOLD analysis project Ga0126384, IMG submission 92543) | Tropical forest soil microbial communities from Panama - MetaG Plot_36 | ecosystem: Environmental > Terrestrial > Soil > Tropical forest > Bulk soil | place: Panama | collected 2016-02-17 | reverse complement strand
GCCATCCGCCATCAGCACCCGCATGGTTTGCGAGCTGACGGTGCTGGCCCAGCCATCGCCGCACACGCTTTCGCCAGGATAGGGGGCACACAGGCCGCCGATCAGATAGCCGTCCTTGCCGGCCACTCGAGCCTCGGCCTTGAGCCGCGCCAATACCGCCGTACCGCGCCCGACGCTCGAGGAAACGGCGAAGACGTCGGCGCTTCGGCGGATGGCACCGAGACCGGTGCCGGCGGTGCCAGCGGTCGAGTGACCATCGCTCAGCGCCTTGTTGAAATCGACGATGCCTGGACCCTTATCGAGCGCCAACAACTCTAGGCCTCGGCCTTCGGCATCGTCGAACGCGCCGATGACAAGCTCGCCGCCATTGGCGTGCTTGATCAGGTTGGTCGCGAGCTCGGTGGCGACGATGGCGACGCGGCCGGCATGCTGTGGGCCAAGCCCTTGTTGCGTCGCGGCCTCGACCGCCACGCGTCTCGCCTCGGCGACGCGCGAGCGCTCTGCGATCTGCAGAAACATTGAGACCCCAAATATTTAGTTGGATTTCCAACGCACTAGCGTCACTCTCGTTCCCTGTCCGGGCGTCGATTCGACATAGAATTCGTTGCTCAGGCGCTTCGAGCCGGGCATGCCCATGCCGAGCCCGCCGCCGGTCGAGTAGCCGTCCTGCATGGCGAGCTTGATGTCGGCGATGCCCGGCCCTTGATCCTGGAAGATCAGCCGCACACCGCGCCTGCCCGCCGTGTTGATGGTTTCGATTTGGGCAACCCCACCGCCACCATGGTCGATGGTGTTGCGCGCGATCTCGCTGGCGGCGGTGACGAACTTGGTCTGATCAACCAAGCTGAAGCCGACGGCGGCGGTGCGATTGCGCACCTCTTGCCGTACTTTGACGACGTCTTCCGGCGTGCGCACCTCAAGCGTACTATTGCGCTCCACCTGCACCATCTTCTCCCTCGGCGTCGATCAGCCGATTGATGAGGGCAAGCCCGCGATCGACGTCAAGCGCGGTCTGGATGCCCGTGAGCGTGAGACCGAGCTCAACCAGGGTGATGGCCACCTGCGGTCGCATGCCAACGACCACCGTGTGGGCGTCGAGCACCCGCGCCATGGCGGCAATGTTCGACAGCATCCGACCGATGAAGCTATCAACCAGATCGAGGGCGGAGATGTCGATTAACACACCACGTGCGCGCGTCTCGACCAGCCTGCGCGTCAGATCGTCCTGCAGCGCCATCGCCAGTCTGTCGTGCATATCGATCTGGATGCTGACCAGCAGGCAGCGGCCGACCTTCAGGATCGGAATTTCTTCCATCGCTCTGCCTCAGGTCGGCTTTGCCGCATTGCGAACAACGCCTTGCCCAGTGCGCTTCAACGCCAGCGCGAAGGCGTCGGCCATGGTTGCCTTCGAGACGACGTCGAGCTGCAACCCGAGGTGCACGATGGTTTGGGCGATCTGCGGGCGGATGCCGCTAATGATGCAGTCGGCACCCATCAAGCGGGCTGCCGATACCGTCTTGATCAGATGCTGGGCGACCAGGGTGTCGACCGTTGGCACGCCGGTGATGTCGATAATGGCGATCTCCGCACCCGACTTGACGATGTGATTGAGAAGGTTCTCCATCACCGTCTGGGTGCGTTCACTGTCCAAGGTGCCGATCAGCGGCAGGGCCACGATCTTGTCCCAGAGTTCCACCACCGGCGTCGACAGCTCGAGCAGTTCGTGCGCCTGGCGCCGGATGATGTCATCGCGACTTTGCTGATAGATCTCGGTGGTATAGAGGCCCAGCTTGTCGATCAGCTTGGTGACGGTCCAAATCTCTTCGCCCAGCTGCTGGGCGCTGCCGTTCACTTCATCGCGCAGCAGCGTGAACAGCGGTTCCTTGAGGGAGAACACGAAGGTCGCGGTCTCCGATGGGGTGAAGCCCTGCACGGCGCGCGAGCGGGAGACGTCACCGAGGAGCTCGCGTGCCGGCCCCCAGTTGGCGGCCGAAATATCATCGTTTTGATCGGCCTTGAGGGCGCCAACGAAGGCGCCCAGAAATCGCTGCGATTGTTCCTTGAGTTCATCCTCCTTGATCTGGCCCGAGCGCAAGGAGCCGGAATCGATTTGGCGCTCGAGCCAGGCGGCGAGCAGCTTGCGTGCGTGCTTGTCGACCAAGGCTGGTAGGCGACTGGTATGACTGGCAACCATTCGGGGCATCCGGATTAGGGTGAGAGCGGGTTTGGTTAGCATCCAGGTGACGGGTCGGCAACCGCCCTTGCCCCGCTCGGTAAACGGCCTCGGCCGCGCAACCGGGCTGCGATCGGCAGCGATGGATGGAGCCGCCAACACCTGGCACAAGGTTGCTGGCCAAGGTTGCGGGCCCAAGAGAAGGGCGTGCGCCGACACACGGGCGGCCCGCCCCCGCCTTCTCATGGCGGCTAAAACCAAGTGATCGCTAAGCGGTAGCGGCGGCTGCAGCAGGACAACTGCTGGGTCAGCCACCCTGCCGGGCGCCCATGCCTGCCGCGCCCCGATCAGGTGCCCCCGATCAGATGCAAGGTCAGGTAGCTGACGGTCCGGGCCGGGGTCTGGCGCGTGGCTCCGCTCGCTCTCCTCGGCACCATGCGGCGGCTTGCTTGGCGGCAGCGTGGCGGCGCCCAAGCTAAGGCTTGGCCGGTTGCGTCGGTGCATAGGCGGGATTGGTTTCGTCGTGGTTCGCGCCGACCCGCGTCGTGCGTTGCTGGTGATCGCTCAACAGCACGAACAAGGTCCATCCGATCACCAACAGTCCGCTGGCAGTGAAGGCAGCGAAGATGATCTTCCACGCCTCCGTCTCGGCTCTGCGGTTGCGCCGCTCGCGCCCTGGCTTGCGTCTCATGCGTGCTCTCCCACCCATGGAAAACCCGCAGCCGATCGGTTGCGTTCCTGTTGCGCTGAAGGTTTCGATTGGTGGCAAGCGCCATTACCGCCCGCGCGGTGAGCCGCCGGGTGCCCGTGAGCCGCTTGCCGCTCATACCGTGCTGGGCCTTGCAGTTTACGGCCAACTCGTCGACCATCGCCTTTGCCGCAGTCGGGCCGCAGTTGCGGCCACCGGGGGAACTCGCAAGGAGCATCACGTTGAGCGCAACGGCGCCTGCCATCGAGGCCGATTACGTCGTGGTCGGTGCCGGCTCGGCCGGCTGCGTGCTGGCCAACCGGTTGAGCGAGGGCGGCGCCAAGGTGCTGCTGCTGGAGGCGGGCCCGCGCGACTGGCACCCGATGATCCATGTCCCGGCGGGGGTGCTCAAGCTCCTTTACCACCCGCGGCTCAACTGGAACTATGCCAGCGATCCCGATCCCGGCGTCGGCGGCCGCAGCATCCACTGGCCGCGCGGCCGCGTGCTCGGCGGCTCGAGCTCGATCAACGGCATGCTCTGGATCCGCGGCAATGCCGCCGATTATGATGCCTGGGCGCAAATGGGTTGCACGGGCTGGTCGTTCGCGGACGTCTTGCCTTATTTCAAGTCGATCGAGCGCTATGCGCCCGGTGCCGAGCAGCGCGGCAAGCAGGGGCCGATCCTGGTCGAGGACTACCGTACCACGCTGGCCTTGACGCATCGCTTCGTCGCGGCGGCACAAGAGATTGGCATTCCCTTCACCAAGGATCTCAATGGCAACCAACAGGAGGGGGTTGGCTATTCGCAGATGTCGCGCAACGGCCGCTTTCGAGGCTCGACCGCCCGCACCTTCCTCGCCGAGGCGAGAGCCAGACCCAACCTGCGGGTCGAAACCAAGGCGTTGGCGAGCCGGCTGATCTGCAATGGCAAGCGCTGCGTTGGCGTTGTCGTTCGCCAGGGCGGCCGCGACCGCGAGGTGAGAGCCAACCGCGAGGTGATCCTGTCGGCGGGGACCATCAACTCTCCGCATCTGCTGCAGGTCTCTGGGATCGGTCCCGCCGCCCACCTCAAATCGATCGGGGTTGCGGTCGTCCACGATCTGCCGGGGGTGGGGGCCAACTTGTCGGATCACTACGCGGTCCGCGTCTCGCACCGGGTCAAGGACGCCGTCTCGATCAACGAATTGTCGCGCGGCCTACGCCTGGGCCGGGAGGTCGGCCGCTGGCTGACGACCGGACGCGGCGCCTTGACCTTCGGGGTGTCGAGCGCGCAGGCCTTCGCTCGCAGTCGGGAGGGGCTGGCGAGCCCTGATCTCCAACTGCTGTTTTCGCCGGCAAGCTACGACCAAAACAAGTTTGGCGCGCTCGAGCGCGAGCCCGGCATGACCATCGCCGTCAGCATCGCGCGGCCGGAAAGCCGCGGCACCATTTTGGCCAAGTCACCCGATCCTTTCGAGCGCCCCTCCTTGCAGCCCAGGTATCTGTCGGCCGGCAACGATCTCGGCGTGGCGCTGGCGGGGGTGGCGCTGGCCCGGCGCGTGTTTGCCGCGCCGGCACTGGCGGCGCACAGCCTCGGAGAAATCACGCCCGGTGCCGGCGTCATCAGCCGGGACGAGCTTGCCCAATTTGTCCGCACCCAGGGCACCACCATCTACCATATCGTCGGCACCTGTAAGATGGGCGAGGATCCGATGGCGGTGGTCGATTCCCGTCTCAAGGTGCGTGGCCTTGCCGGTTTGCGGGTGATAGACGCTTCCGTCATGCCGACCGTGACCACGGCCAATACCAACGCACCAACCATCATGATCGCCGAAAAGGGTGCGGCGATGATCCGACAGGATGCGGCGGCAACTTGAGGGCAGCAGCACGGTTTGGGGTGAAGCGATGGCAAAGGTGGACGCGCTGCAGCAAATGATGGCCGAGGCCAAACGCATGGTCGCCTTCACGGGCGCCGGCATCTCCACTGAATCGGGCATCCCCGACTATCGTTCGCCCGGCGGCATCTGGAGCAAGATGCGACCGATCGAGTTCAGCGATTTTGTGGCCTCGGCGGAGGCGCGTCGCGAGACCTGGCGGCGCAAGTTTGCCAGCCACGCGGTGATCGAACAGGCAACGCCGAACGCTGGCCATCGCGCGCTTGCCCGTCTCGTCGCCGAGGGCAAGATGCTCGCCGTCATCACCCAGAACATCGATGGACTGCATCAGGCCTCAGGCGTGCCCGAGGACAAGGTCGTTGAACTGCACGGCAACGCCACCTATGCCGCCTGCCTCGACTGCCGTCGGCGCTACGAACTCGATTGGGTGCAGGAGATCTTCGCGATCGACGAACGGCTGCCGCTCTGCACAGGCTGCGGCGGCATGATCAAGACCGCAACCATCTCGTTCGGGCAGGCCATGCCAGAGGCCGCCATGGAACGGGCGCACGAGCTGACCTTGGCGGCAGACCTGTTTATCGTGCTCGGCAGCTCGCTGGTGGTCTACCCGGCTGCCGGTTTCCCAATCTTGGCCAAAAACAACGGCGCGCGCCTCGTCATCATCAACCGTGAGCCGACCGAGCAGGACGAGCTGGCCGACCTCGCGGTGCACGCCGAAATCGGCTCGACCATGAGCCGCGCCGTTGGCGTCAATTGAAGAAGTGGCGTCGTCTCGACCGTTGGAGGATCGCCAATGCGTGAGGAGACCTTGGATATCGCCAGCCAGGACGGCGCCATGGAAACCTTTGTGGCCAAGCCCGATCGCGGCCAGCACCCGGCCGTGCTGCTGCTGATGGACGCACCGGGCATCCGCGAGGAGCTGCGCGACATGGCACGGCGGCTCGCCACCGTCGGCTACTGTGTGCTGTTACCGAACCTTTACTACCGTGCCGGACGCGACACGATCTATGGGCCTCAGGTGCTGGAGCACGGCAGCGCCGAGCACCAGCGGATGCGCGCGGTCAGGACCAAGATGACGATCCCGCCGGTCATGGACGACATCGCGGCCATGCTGGCTTACCTCGATGGCAGCGCTGACGTGAGGCGGGGTCCGGTCGGTGTGCACGGCTATTGCATGAGTGGGCCCTATGCGCTGGCGGCCGCGGCGCGTTATCCCGAGCGGGTGGCGGCGGCAGCCTCGTTCTACGGGACCTGGCTCGTCAGCGACGCCGTCGAAAGCCCGCATCTATCGTTCGCCAAGGTCAAGGGTGAGCTCTACATCGCGTGTGCGGAGATTGACGACCTGGCGCCGCTGCCGATGGTGGCCGAGCTCAAAGGGCTGTTCGAGAAGGCCGGTGGTGCCGGCGAACTCGAGATCTATCCTGGGGTACATCACGGCTTTGCCTTTCCGCAGCGCAAGATCTACGACAAGGCGGCGGCGGAGCGGCATTGGGAGCGGCTGATCGCCCTCTATCGGCGCCGGCTAGGCTGAGGCGTCGCGGCCGAAGCGCGCTTCAGCGCACGAAATTGTAGCGGAAGCGCTCGCCGTCGGCGGCGATGCGTCCGACCGTCGGTGCCGGGAAGTGGATCGGCAACAGCAGGGTCGGGCCATCGGCAACCTTACTCAGGAATTGGCGACGCGAGCGCGCAGCCTGTTGCTGGTCGGTATCGAATATCGTCGACCACTGCGGCTCTCGGCATTGCAGGGCGTGGTGCATCATGTCGCCGGTGACCACGGCGTGCTGGCCGCGCGAGCGGATGTCGACGCAGCAGTGGTGGGGCGAGTGCCCCGGCGTCGGCGTCAGCGTAAAGGTTTCGTCGAGCTGATAGGTGTCATCGACCAACAGCGCCTGACCGGCTTCGACAATGGGCCGGCAATTGTAGGTCCACACATTACCCGGCGGATTGGCGCCCCGCGCGGTGGCGGCCTCCCAATAAGCATATTCACCCTTGTGGAAGATGTATGTGGCGTTCGGGAAGGTAGGCACCCAGCGCCCGTCGCGCTTGAGCGTGTTCCAGCCGGTGTGATCGATGTGCAGGTGTGTGCAAAACACGTGCGTGATGTCCGCAAAGCTGAGACCGGCGGCGCGAAAATTGTCGAGCCAAGGCTGCTTGGGAAAATCCATCGGCGGGGGATGGCCCTTGTCTTCGCCGGTACAGGTGTCGATCAGCACGGTGTGCTTCGGCGTCCGCACGACGAACGTTTGATAGGTAATGATCATCTTGCCGGAGGCGTGGTCGAACACTCCCGGTGCCATCTCGGCAAGGTGGCGCCGGCCGATGTCGGGGTCGTAGGCGGGAAACATGTCCTCGGGCTTCCGCCACGGTCCGTCCCGCTCGATGATGCTGGTAATGGTGACGTCACCGATGGTGAGCGTTTGCATCTCATCAACTCTCCCCGTTGTCGCGCGCGGCGATCCCATGCACCCCGCCCCGAGTCTAATGCCATCGGCCAAGGCTTGGGAATAGGGTGTAGGTTGGCCTAAGCTGCAGTTGCCGCCGGCCGGCAGCCGGCGCGCCAGCGGGGAGCGCCGCTGTTGCCGGCGCGGGAGAGAGCCTGGTGGTGATCGGGCGCGGGACAAGGAGAGGAGACATCCCATGACTGGGCTGCTTGAGGGACGCATCGCCGCCATCACCGGCGCCGGGTCGGGCATCGGCCGGGCGATCGCGGAGGGCTACGCCAATGAGGGCGCCAAAGTGGTGGTGCTCGACATCAATGCCGAAGCCGGTGCTGCCACGGCAACGGCCATCACCGCCGCCGGCGGTGCTGCCTGGAGCTTCGGCCTCGACGTCACCGACGCCGAGGCCTGCCGCGGGCTTGCTCAAAACGTCGGCGAAAGCATCGGGCAGGTGTCGATCCTCGTCAACAATGCCGGCATCAATCGCCGCCATGCCTTTAGCGCGGAGCCCGCGGCGGTGATCAAGGACTGGCACGACATCATGGCCATCAACCTTGATGGCGTCTTCAACGTCACGCATGCCTTTCTTGCGCAACTGCGCGGGAGCCAGGGGCGGATCGTCAACATCGGCTCGATCCAATCCTTCGTGCACGTGCGCACGCCGAATTCACCGGCCTACACGACCTCTAAGCATGGCGTGTTGGGCTTCACGCGGGCGCTGGCGGCAGAACTCGGCAAGGACGGTGTCAGGGTCAATGCCATCGGCCCCGGACTGATCGAGACGCCCCTCAATGCCGAGGTGCGCGCCAACAACCCCGACCTCATCAGGGTGTTCCTCGAGCACACGCCGCTCGGTCGTGCCGGCAAGCCGGAAGACATCGTTGGCCCGGCGATTTTTCTGGCGTCCGAGCTGTCGGCCTATGTCACAGGCACGATCATCATGGCCGACGGCGGCTACCGCGCCATTTAGCGTTCAGGGCATCGCCGCCGGGGCTGTGGGTCGCGTTGGCGAGCCCTCGCCGCGGGACCGGTGGCCGACAGCCGATGCTCGATCCACTGCGCGAGCTTGGCGCCTATGCGGCGAACCCATGGGTTGGGCGCAATGGGGCAGCACGGTGGCGGCACGCGTCCCGCGCGCCTCGCGCGCGGGCTTCTTTGCCGGCGCAGGTGTCGACGTCACAGTGTGACCACATTCCGATCGGGCAATGGGGCGGCAGGCAAATCAGCCGGCCGATCTTGAGCCCCGCGAGGTGATCGCGACGCGGGCGCGGTCCCCACACCTAGGACAGCCAACATGCATGCCCGGCCCGTTACGCTCTGGATAGCAGCAACACTGCTGGCGGTGAGTGCCATGCTGTTGCCCCGGCCCGGCCTCGCCCAGCAGCTGTTCTGGGACTGGGGCGGCGGCGATGCGGTCGGGGCCAGCGGCCGCGAAGTCGTGCGCTTCCCCCCGTCCTTTGCCGCCGGCCAGGTCGTCGTGAGCTTTGGGGATCGCCGGCTCTACTTTATCACGCGACCCGGAGAAGCCATCAGCTACCCAATCGCCATTCCGCGCGATGAGGACCGCTGGGAAGGCGTGACCACGGTGACCAACAAGCGCGAAAATCCCTCGTGGACGCCAACGCCAACCATGATCGCGGAGAACCCGCGGCTGCCGCGCTGGGTCCCGGGCGGACATCCGATGAACCCGCTTGGCGTGCGTGCCCTCTATCTCGGCGCCAGTGCCTACCGCATCCATGGCACCGATGCGCCGTGGACCATCGGCACGGCGGTGTCGAAAGGCTGTATCCGCATGTACAATCAGGACGTGCTGGACCTTTATCCGCGCGCCGCGATTGGCGCGACCGTGACGGTGACCTGGGATCGCTTCGCGGCAGGCGGAGACTACGCATCGATCCCCAAGAGCACAGGGCCGCGCTTGCGGGAAATGCGCCAATCGGATTTGCCGCGAGGCTTCTAGAGCACGGGCGGCCGGCGCGCGCCAGGGTCGGCGCTTGCGCCGGGGATCCCACGTCGGGGCTTTAGCCGAGGCCGCAGCCGCCTGTCAGGTTCCGCACCAGATCCCCTCCGCACTATGGTCGCCGGGCCGGCTTCGGCCTTGGGCAGCAGCTAAGCTAAGCCAAGCTAAGCTAAGCTAAGCTAAGCTAAGCCTCGTCATCCTGCTCGATCTGCGGGCTGCGGCTTGGTCGCCATTTCCGATTGTACTGCTTGCCGAACTGGTCGCGCTCCCGCATCAACCGCTTGTCGGTATGCGATCTCTCACTATTCAGCATCTGACTATAAAGCTGCAGGCGCTTCAGGCCCTTTTCCATTTGTTCGATTTTGCTCACCGTCTTGGACACTTGCCAACTGTCTTGCGCCAGGCCCGCCAGCTGCGTCCGGTGCTGTTGGAGGCGCGTTTGCAACCGCTCGATGGCACGAGCGGTCTCTTCGCTGAGGAGATTGGGGGGAGCTGTCATGACGCTGCCTTATGGTATCGTGTCGTCGCGGATCGCCTCCCTTCCGTTTAGTCGGTTGTGCGCGCAACCAAACTCCAAAGACTTTAGGATTTCCCGCCGCTGTCATCCTGTAGCCTTGGCTGCTAATCCGCTGAGCTTTGTCCGTGATCACAACGCGCGTGCTCTAGCCATCGGAGGCTGCCGGTTGGCTGGCACCAGAGCCGAGTCGATGCGTGGCGCCGGTGGCGCGAGGGTCGCTTGCGATGACAGCGTCAGGAGTTCCCGCACCCAGGTCGGGTGGTTCCCTGTGCGCTGCACCATAGACTTTCGATGCCACTGGTGCTGGTTTAAAGCTGGGCGCCCCGTCCAGATTAAGGTTAACCCGGCAGCGCAGCGCGGCCGACGCCAGGCTAGATTTGCTTGCGACGGGCGACCATGCCGGCAAATTTTTCGTATTCGGCCTCGTTCACCGAATAGCTGTGGTCGTCGTCGGGGAACGCGCCCGCCTTCACCTCCTTGACGTACTGCTTGATGCCGGTGACGGCGACCTCCGTCAGGTTGGCAAAGCGCTTGGTGAACTTCGGCTTGAAGTCCGTGAACACGCCGAGCAAATCGTGGCAAAGCAGGATCTGCCCGTCGGTGCCGACGCCGGCGCCGATACCGATGGTGGGGATCGTCAATTGTTGCGAGATCAGCCTGGCGATCTTGGCCGGCACCGCCTCAAACTCGAGCATGAAACACCCGGCGTCCTCGATCGCCAGCGCATCCTCCAGAATTTTCATGGCTGCCTCGGCGGTGCGGCCCTGGATTTTGAAGCCGCCGAACATGGCGATGGTGTGAGGGGTGAGACCGATATGGGAGGCGGTCGGGATGCCGGCAGCGACCAGCGCCTTGAGGATGTGTGCTTGGGCCTTGCCGCCCTGCGGTTTGACCGCGTCACTGCCCGCCTCCTGCATGAAGCGCGTGGCATTGGTGAGGGCGCGGTCGATGGTGTTGTAGCTCTGGTAGGGCATGCAACCCAGAACGAAGGTATTGGCCGCGCCCCGGCGGATGGCTTGCGCGTGCATCACCATCATGTCCATGGTTGCCGGTACGGTTGAAGCGTGTCCATGCGCGATCATGGCCAGGCTGTCGCCGACAACGGCGACGTCAACGCCCGCCATTTCCGCCCATTTGGCGCTGGTGTAGTCCGGCACCGACATATAGACCATCTTCTCGCCGGTGTGCTTGGAGGCACGGATCTCGGCAATGCTGC
>Ga0126384_10002642_pt1 | contig 10867 bp, 12 predicted proteins | sample PanSoiMetPlot_36_FD_92543 | JGI IMG/M metagenome (GOLD analysis project Ga0126384, IMG submission 92543) | Tropical forest soil microbial communities from Panama - MetaG Plot_36 | ecosystem: Environmental > Terrestrial > Soil > Tropical forest > Bulk soil | place: Panama | collected 2016-02-17 | reverse complement strand
GTCAAGGTCAGATGAAATCGAAAGTCTTCGAACACGTACGGATAACCCCACCGATCGAGATTCTCGATCTGACGGTCGCTTAGGCCGGCGCGAAGTCGTTGCCCCCTCTCGTGCGGAGTCGGGGGATGACGAAATCGGTCGAAGCCCATCACGGCATCCGCTGCGAGCCGATCGAGTGCCATGTTGGGCTCCGTGGCGATGACGGCAATGAAGCCCGCGAGCGATCTGACGGCTGGCTCGAACGTCGGCAGCCTTCGCGGGATGGTGGCAAATCGCGCCAGTTCCGCCTTCAAATCTGCTTCGGTGAACGGCGGCAAGAGACGAAACGGCGCCTTCAGGGTCGCGTGAAATCCGTATTTGCGCGGCTCGCGTGTGAGCTGAGCCCATTCAAACGCCGTGAGCCCAATGTCTTGCGGGTGGGGCAGGCTTTCGCCGGTATAGCAGTCATAGCCGAGAAACCCGGCGCCGAAGCGATAGAGAGCGGAATTGACCGGCGGCACGAAGTAAATCGCGTATCTCGGCTCGTCCACGGGCGCTCGACGTCGGGCGACGCGCTTACCGCGCCGTGACGACAATATCCGCTTGCGCGAGATGCACGACCCGGCCGGCCACGATGGTGGCGATAACCCGCGGCTGGCTGGCGGCCGACGCATCGACGATGATCAAGTCAGCGCGCCGGCCGGGCGCGATCTGTCCTCGGTCGTTCAGCCGCACGGCGTTGGCAGGCGTTTGTGACACCAGCGCCCAGGCTTGCCCGAACGGCAGCACGCCGCGCGTCGCGAGAGCAACGGCCGCGAGCAGCGGCGCCGGATAGTAGTAGTCCGAGGCCAGCACCGAGCAAAATCCGCGCCTAATCATCTCGGTCGCGTCGATCCATCCTGTGTGGCTTCCGCCGCGAACGACGTTGGGAGCGCCGAGCACGATATCGTCGCCATGCGATGCGGCGTCCTCGGCGGTCTCGACCGTGGTCGGAAATTCCGCCAGGCGGCATCCGAGTCCGCGAAACCACCGCCGCTGCTCGGGGCAGGTGTCGTCATGCGACAGCAGCGGAACCCCGCTTGCAATGGCGGCGGCAGCGAGTCGCTCGATTGACGCGGGGACTTCATCGGCCCTGCGTTTCGTACGCTCTGCGACCTCCAGGAAGAGCTCGCGCGTGACGCCGGAACGCTCGACCATTTGGCTGAGCTGGCGCGTGCGGCCCGATGCATCCACCGTGCCCGACATGTGGTCATTGAAAGCGATCACGTCGATCCGGCGCCCGGTGAGCCACGTCATGATCTCCGCCTCAGCGTCGAGATTGTAGGTCTCATGACGAAGGTGATAGCGGGTATCGGCGCCGAGCCGAGGCCGCAAGCGCTCGATGCCATCAAGAATGGCCCGCGCATTCTCCGCTCCGCGCAGGCCTCCTTCCCAGGACCAGGTCACGCCGTGGAAGACGGTGGTGATCCCGTTGGCGACGGCTTGTCGATCGCTTTCCAAGAGCGCAACTTCGATCGGAAATCCGACCCCCGGCCGCGGCATCATCTGTCGTTCGAATGCATCGCCGTGGACGTCGACGATCCCGGGGAGAACCAAGAGGCCGTGCGCATCGATTGCCCGCTCGGCCGTTATGTTCGCGCCGACGTCGCTGATGATTCCCTCGTCGCAATCCAGATGAATGCTGGTGTCCTCGAGACGGCCCTCGACGAGTGCGCGACCTCCTTCGATGCGCGTCCGCATGATCGATCCCGGTTACGAACGAGCGGTCTGTTCGGTCCGATCTCTCGACTGATGCGTTGTCGATCGAGACATCTGTGATGCACCGCGCTTCGGTTTGTGCGCCGACGCTGGCTCATATTTTTGAAGGAACCTCTCGACTGATAGCTGCCGGAAATCGGGCAAAGCGACCCGCAGTCGATCGTGATCCCAGTCCCACCACGCGAGCTGCTGCAGCCGCCGCGCGACATTGGCCGAAAAGCGCTGCCGAATGATCCGCGCCGGGTTGCCGGCGACGATCGCATAGGGATCGACATCTTTAGTCACCACGGCACCGGCTGCGACCACCGCGCCGGTACCGACGGTGCGGCGCGGAAGGATGATCGCACCATGCCCGATCCAGACGTCATGCCCGATAACAACCATGTGAGCGCGGCGCCACGCGAAAAATTCCTCTTCGTCTCGCTCGCCCGGGAAATAGGTGCTTGCGCGATAAGTGAAATGCGACTGAGTCGCTCGACCCATCGGATGGTTGCCAGGATTGATTCGTGCCATGGCCGCGACCGAGCAGAATTTACCGAAGGTCGTGTAAGCAACCTCGCTGTCGTTGACGATGTAGGAGTAATCGCCTAATGCGACTTCGAGCAGGCGGGTACGCGCACCGACTTCGGTGTAGGCACCGAGCCTGCTGTCGCGGACCTCGGCGGTCGGATGGATGAGGGCTGTGGTCGAGAGGGTCTTGATGGTCATGGACTGAGGAAGGCCGAACAGGGGTCTCACATGTCCCGCCGGTACATGACATTCCGATGACAATGGCAGTGGCGGGCTGTGTGAGCGACCATCAGGTCTCGATCACCAGCTCGATACGATCCGCGGCTAGGCGGGCTTGCGTCGTCAGGATCGGCCGGCCGTTTGCCGTCACATCCGTGCTGTCCACGACGATCAGCGGACGGCCGGGCGTAAGGCGCAGGCGCGCGGCGTCTATGGCATCGGCGATGGCCGCGGAAATCCAGGTGCTCTGCCGACGAAAATCCTTGATCCCGCTCTCCGCCAGCGCGCGCGTGAGCGAGCGGGTTTGCCGGTAGATCAGCTCGATACCGGGAGCGCGATCAGCCGGAAGCCACGTTGATGCCGCGGAGACCGGCGCGCGATCGACGCTGCGCAGGATATCGAGGCGGATTACCCTCGTCCGCGGCGCGATGTCGAGACGTCGTGCGACGTCGGGTTCCGCTTCCTCGATCACGCTGTCGAGGAGCCGTCCTCCCGCCTCGCGGCCGGCGGCGCCGACGATCTCGGAGAAACGCGTGCGGGACCGGATCGGGTAGCGCAGACGCCGCGTTTCCACATAGGTGCCGCTGCCGCGCTCTGGCCGCACCAAGCCGCGATCAGCAAGTGCCGCCAGTGCGCGGCGGACTGTATGCCGGTTTACACCGAGCCGCTTCGCGATCTCGATCTCGCCCGGCAGGCGTGTATCCGCCGGATAGCTGCCATCCGCGATCGCACGCTCGAGTTGATCTGCGATCCGCCGCCAAAGCGCGACGCCGGCCGTCTCCGCAGTGGGCGCCGCCAGCTCATGGCTGGCACGTTTCGCCGGGCCGTGTTTCATGGGGGTCGTCACATCGGCGTCATCAAACTTTCACGCTCGGACGTTACGAAACTTGTCTATTAACATAGACATCTTGGGCATGGCAATTCCGTCGTCGGCGAACGCTCCCCAATTCCTAGCTTGCGATCCGTCCTCGCCGACGACGGCCGCGCGCCGCGGTGCAATGGCGGTTCTGTCGCAAGCCCTCGCCGAGGAAATCGAGGCTGGACTTCGCGCCGTAGTGGATCCGCTCAGCTACGTGGAGTTGCGGGCGCCGGAAACCGGATTGGTCATGCTGCGCGGGCGAATCGGCGGCGATGGTGCTGCCTTCAATCTGGGCGAAGCGACCGTCACCCGCGCCGTGGTGCAAATCGCGTCGGGCGAGGTCGGCATCGCCTACATCCTGGGGCGCGATCAGAAAAAGGCGCGTTTGTCCGCCGTTGGCGACGCGCTTTGGCAAAGCCAACGCTATCGGGACGCGGTCGAGCGGCGAGTTCTGGCTCCTATACGAAAACGGGTCGACGCCGAGCGTGACCGTGAGCGTGCCCAAACCGCGGCGACGCGCGTCGATTTCTTCACCCTGGTGCGCGGTGAGGATTGAGAGACATGTCGGCTACCGCTTTCCCCGCGCCGGTGCTCGCGAGCCAAGCCGTGTTCCGCACGCTAATGGACGTGTTTGCGCGACCAGGCGCCGTCAAGCCTCTCCCCACTGCCGTTGCGGCTCCCTCACCGCTTAGCGCGACGGCCGCAGCCGTCGCATTGGCGATGCTCGACTATGAGACGCCGGTGTGGCTCGACGCTCCGCTCGCGCAATCTCGCCAGGTCGTCGATTGGATCCGCTTGCATGCCGGCGCACCCGTCACGTCCGATCCACGGCAGGCTACATTTGCCTTCATTGCCGATCCCTTCCGGGCGCCGGCCTTCGATGGCTTTTCGCTCGGAACGCCGGAATACCCCGATCGCTCGGCCACGCTCGTGCTCCAGGTGGAGGGCTTTGGGACGGGGCAATGCTTGTTGCTCTGTGGGCCGGGCATCGCCGAAGAGCGCAGCTTTTCCGCCCAACCGCTACCGCCCGATTTTCATGCCCGGCTTGCCGGCAATCGAGCGCTCTTTCCACGCGGCGTCGACGTGGTTCTTGTTTCCTCGAATGCCGTCGCGGCGCTGCCGCGCTCGGTCGCCGCAACGCGAGGTTGACGATGTATGTCGCGGTCAAGGGCGGCGAACGCGCGATCGAGAATGCCAATGCGTTACTCGCGGAAGTAAGACGGGGCGATCGTGCCGTTGCGGAGATTTCGCTCGATCAGATATCGCAGCAGCTCGCGCTCGCGGTCGACCGCGTGATGGCGGAAGGATCCCTTTATGACCGGGAGCTTGCCGCACTCGCCATCAAGCAGGCGCGCGGAGACCTGATCGAAGCGATCTTTCTCCTGCGCGCATTTCGCACGACCTGCCCGCGCTTCGGGGCATCCACGCCGTTCGATACCGCCGGCATGGATATTCGACGGCGCATCTCCGCCATCTTCAAGGATCTGCCCGGCGGACAGGTGCTCGGGCCCACATTCGACTATACGCACCGGTTGCTCGATCAGCGTCTTGGTGGCGAGGCCGCTGTCGCCGAGCCGCCCACCGCAGTCCATGATGCAACGCCGACGCGGCCGGTGACCGATCTACTCGCGGGCGACGGTCTCATCGAGCAGTCCGCGCCGAGCACGGCCGATGGAGCGGTTGGTGATCTGACCCGCGAGCCGCTGTCGTTTCCCGCCGAACGCGCTGTACGCCTGCAGAATCTTACGCGCGGGGACGAGGGATTCTTGCTCGCGCTGGGATACTCGACCCAGCGCGGTTTCGGCCGGACCCACCCGTTCGCCGGCGAGATCCGTTTCGGTGAAGTCGAGGTCGAATTCTTCGCCGAGGAGGTCGGCTTCGCAGTCCCGCTCGGCAGGATTGCCGTGACGGAATGCCAGATGGTCAATCAGTTCAAAGGCTCCGCGAGCGAGGCGCCGCGCTTCACGCGCGGTTATGGTCTTGCGTTCGGGCAGAGCGAGCGCAAAGCAATGTCCATGGCGCTCGTCGACCGGGCCTTGCGTGCGCGCGAGCACGGTGAGGAGGTCGGCGCGCCGGCGCAGGATCAGGAGTTCGTCCTGTCCCACTCGGACAACGTCCAGGCGACCGGATTCGTCGAGCATTTGAAGTTGCCGCACTACGTAGATTTCCAGGCCGAGCTAGGGCTGGTGCGGCGAATGCGACAGGAGTTCGCGCTGCGAGACGGCACGGACGCGCTACCGGATGCGGCCGAATGACCGCGCCGGTCTACAACTTCGCCTATCTCGACGAGCAGACCAAGCGGATGATCCGCCGTGCGATCCTCAAGGCGATCGCGATCCCGGGGTATCAAGTGCCGTTTGCCAGCCGCGAGATGCCGATGCCGTACGGCTGGGGCACCGGCGGCGTTCAGGTGACGGCGGCAATCCTCGGCCCCGATGACGTGCTCAAGGTCATCGACCAAGGTTCAGACGACACCACCAACGCGGTTTCGATCCGCAAATTTTTCGCCAAAACGGCGGGCGTTCGCACGACCACGCGTACCATCGAGGCGACGATCATCCAGACCCGCCACCGCATTCCCGAAACGTCTCTCCGCGAACATCAAGTTCTGGTCTACCAGGTTCCAATTCCGGAGCCGCTGCGTTTCCTCGAGCCACGTGAGACCGAGACTCGGCAAATGCATGCACTGGCCGATTACGGGGTGATGCACGTCAAGCTGTACGAAGACATCGCTCGCCATGGCCACATCGCGACCACCTACGCTTATCCGGTCAAGGTGAACGGCAGATACGTCACCGACCCCTCGCCGACGCCGAAATTCGACAATCCGAAAATGAATGATTCGCCCGCGCTGCAGCTGTTCGGCGCCGGACGCGAAAAGCGCATATATGCCATCCCGCCCTATACGGCGGTCGTCTCGCTCGATTTTGAAGATCACCCGTTCGAGCGATATCGCTACGACGGCAGCTGCGCAGTTTGCGGCTCCACGGAGAGTTTTCTCGACGAGGTGGTGATCGACGACCACGGCGGACGAATGTTCGTCTGCTCCGATACCGATTATTGCGAAGGTCGTCGCCGCGCCGGGAAAGCGTCCGCTCTGCTCGCGACAGCGGAGCCGCCGCATGCTTGACCGGGCCAAGCTAAAGGTGCGGCCGGCAACGGCGTCGGACCTAGAGAAAATCCTCGAACTCTATGCGCAGGCCGAATTTGACGCCGGCAATGTGCTCCCGCTCGCGACCGCAAGGCATCTGTTCGAACGCTTCGCCGACTACCCCGACTACACGCTGTATGTCGCCGAGCATGGCGAGGAGATCGTAGGCACCTTTGCCTTGTTGGTGATACACAACCTCGGTCACCTCGGGGCGCCGTCGGCGATCGTCGAGGATGTCGCCGTGGTGCCGGCATTGCAGGGCCACGGCATCGGCAAAGCCATGATGCAGTTCGCGCTCGGACTCTGTCGCGACAAGGGCTGCTACAAGCTGATGCTGTCCTCGAATACTCGGCGCGACCGCGCGCACGCTTTCTACGAATCGCTCGGATTCGAACGCCACGGTTTCAGCTTTCGGGTCGACCTCACCAGGGGCGCGCCGTGATCCAGTACGAGCACGATCAACCGCTGCTTGTCGCCGAGAACTTGAGCAAATGGTACGGCAAGCAGCTCGGCTGTCGCGACGTCTCTTTTGGCCTTTATCCCGGCGAGGTGATCGCCGTGGTGGGGGAATCCGGCTCCGGCAAAACGACATTGTTGCAGCTTCTCTCGGCGCAACTCGCGCCGTCGCGCGGTCGCGTCCTCTATTGCATGCGCGATGGAGCGACGCGCGACCTTGCCTCACTCGGTGAGGCGGAGCGCCGTTTCCTCTTTCGCACCGATTGGGGCTACGTGCACCAGGATCCGGCCTTGGGTCTGCGCATGAGCGTGTCCGCGGGCGCCAATGTCGGCGAGCGGGTGATGGCGATCGGCTGGCGTCACTACGGCCGAATCCGTCGGACCGCAGGGGATTGGCTCGCTCGCGTCGAGATCGACAGCGGGCGGATCGACGACGCGCCGTATACCTATTCCGGCGGGATGCGTCAGCGGTTGCAGATCGCGCGCAATCTAGTCACCCGGCCGCGCCTCGTGTTCATGGACGAGCCGACCGGCGGCCTCGACGTTTCGGTTCAAGCGTGTCTGCTCGATTTGCTCCGCTGCCTCGTCGCCGAGCTCGAACTTGCCGCGGTGATCGTGACGCACGATCTCGCCGTCGCACGGCTGTTATCTCATCGGATCATAGTGATGAAGAATGGCGAGATCGTCGAGACCGGCCTCACGGACCAGGTGCTGGACGATCCGCACCAACCATACACGCAGCTGTTGGTGTCCTCGGTCCTGCCGCCATGACGATGTGATGTCGACCGTGCTTGAACTCACTGCCGTAGCCAAGACGTTCAGCATGCACTTGCAGGGAGGTATTCGCCTTCCGGTCGTGACGGGCGTCGAATTCGCCGTGTGCGCGGGAGAATGCGCAGTTCTCGCTGGCCGGTCGGGTGCGGGCAAAAGCTCGATCCTCAAGATGATCTTTGGCACTTACCGCTGCGACGAGGGCAACATCCGAGTGCATGCCGATGGCCGCACTGTCGACGTCGCCCAGGCGCAGCCGCGCCAGATTCTCCTGCTGCGAGCCCGCGCGCTCGGCTATGTCAGTCAGTTTCTGCGCGCCGTTCCGCGCGTGCCTACGGTCGACGTCGTGGCCGAGCCGCTGGTGGTTGGCGGGATGCAGCGGGACGCTGCCCGACGAAAAGCGGCCGATCTCCTTCATCGCCTCAATATTCCGGAACGCCTCTGGCAGTTGCCGCCGGCGACGTTCTCAGGCGGTGAACAGCAGCGCGTCAACATCGCCCGCGGCTTCATATCGGATGTACCGCTCCTCCTGCTTGACGAACCAACCGCCGCGCTCGACGCCGGAAATCGCGCGGTCGTCGTCGACTTGGTGGCCGAAAAGAAGCGGCGCGGGACGGCGGTTGTCGCAATCGTACACGACGAGGATGTCCGCGCGGCCATCGCCGACACCGTCATCGATGTCAACCGTTTCACGGCAGCGGCTTGAGGATAATCATGGCGCACCTGCTCTTGGCCAATGCTTGCGTGGTCCTTGCGGACCGCGCGATCGAGGCGGGATGGGTCGCGGCCGAAAACGGCCGCATCGCCGAGATCGGCGAGAGCCGCGCCCCGGACCATGCCGAGGATCTCGCAGGCGACCTGCTGCTTCCGGGGCTGGTCGAGCTTCATACCGATCATCTCGAGGCCCACTACGTGCCCCGGCCCAAGGTGCACTGGGATCCGGTCGCGGCCGTGGTCTCCTACGACGCCCAGCTGGCGACCTGCGGCATCACGACCGCGCTCGATTCGCTACGCGTTTGGCGCGAAGAGGGAGCCGAAGACGTCGACGGGCAGGCGGAGATCCTCGCCGATGCCATAGCGAGCGCACGCGACGCTGAGCTTCTTCGCGTCGAGCACTTCCTTCATCTTCGTTGCGAGGTGCCGATGCCGAGCGTCGTCGCGGAAACGAAAGCGTTGATCGCCCGCACGGATGTCCGGCTCGTATCGCTGATGGACCACACCCCCGGACAACGCCAGTTCCGCGACGAGGAGAAACTGCGAGACTATTACCGCGGCAAGAACGGCGGCATGACCGACGCCGATCTCGATGTGCTGTTTACCAAGCGCATCGCGTACCAGGCCGCGCACGCCGAGACGAACCATCGGGACATCGTCGAGCTCGCTCGGAGCCGCAACGTACCTTTGGCGAGCCACGACGACACCACTCCTGATCACGTCGCAGAAGCCATCCGCGACGGGGTGTCGCTCGCCGAGTTTCCGACCACGATCGAAGCGGCGCAGGCGCTGCATGCGGCCGGCATCCACGTGTTGATGGGAGCCCCCAATCTGGTGCGCGGGGGCTCGCATGCCGGCAACATAGCGACGCAGGAGCTGGCGCGCGCCGGCGCGCTCGACGTGCTTTCGTCGGATTACGTGCCGGCCAGCCTGCTGATGGCGGCATTGCGTCTGCCCAAGGCGGTTCCGGAGATCGGGCTGGCAGCAGCGATCCGAATGGTCAGCAAGACTCCCGCCGAGGCGGTTGGATTGAGCGACCGCGGCGAAATTGTGCTCGGAAAACGCGCCGACCTTATCCGCGTGCACCTTGCGCGCGATGTGCCGGCGGTTCGAAGCGTGTGGCGCGGAGGCCAGCGCGTGGCATGAGCTGGAGCCTGGCAGCTTTGCGATTGTTGACCACCCGATCGAAGTTGATCGGTCCGGGACGTCTGGTGCTGGTGGTCGGGCCGAGCGGCGCCGGCAAGGACACGTTGATCGCGCGTGCTCGCGCGGCTTGCCGTGACGACGCCACCGTCGTTTTTCCCACCCGCGTCGTCACGCGGCCGCCGTCCAGTTTTGAAGACAATAAATTCATGGCGGCATACGCCTTCCAGCAGGCAGCGGCTAACGGCGCGTTCGCAATCTGGTGGAGCGCGCACGGCCACATATACGGAATTCCCCTAGCCGTCGATTTCGACATCGAAGCTGGTCGGACGGTGGTCTGCAACGTGTCGCGCACCGTCGTCGACGCCGCGCGCGAGCGTTACGCCAATATCATCACCGTGCTGGTGACGGCGCCGCCCGACGTTCTCGGACGCCGCCTTGCGGCCCGTCAGCGAGCAAGCGACGGGGGCATTACGGATCGAATGAGCCGCGTCGAACTGCCGGACCGCAAGTTACGGCCAGACGTGATCATCAACAATATCGGTGAACCTGAGACCGGAGCACGCAAGCTCATCAATACGGTCTATGCCACCGGCGTCCTCGCCGGTTGAAGGGTCCAGGTGGAAGCTCAAGCGATTACGACCGCTTCTGTGTGCGGAAAATTGGTGCAATGAGCAATTCCGAAGTCCTGATCGGAAAACGACAATGACCGGCTCCACCTCTAGTATTCGGGGTTCACGATGTCCGCTTCTCTAATCGGCTGTCTGGGGTCAAGCGCTTTCAGGCTATCCACCAATTCCAGTGTCGATGTCGCTCACGGGCTCGCGCTTCTCTTCGGACTCGGCACTAAGGCCCTTCCATCATGGGATTCGAAGACGAGGTGGAACAATCTTTTGGGCGACCTTGCGACGACAGGTTCAAGCGGACAAACGAACTCACCTCATCCATCGTCCCGCGAGGGACATCATTCCACCGTTGGGTGGATCTCGATTTCCTCCTATTGCATTTGATCCTGCAAAGATCTCAAGCCGCTGTGACTTCTGGAACATTGAGCGGCAATTTACGCAGCTCGTCCGCACCTTAGTTTCAGCAAAGGGCTTGCGGTCAAAATGCATGTTGGCTTCGGCCACATCGAGCGCCGGCGGCGACTTGCGAGCGGGGGCGCAAGCGCCGTAGGCTCGGTGCGGCGCAACACTGGGGGGACCGGAGGTTTGCCGTGCCCCAGGGGCGCACTCCGTTCGAACAAATCGCGCTGTTGCTACAGGGCGGCGGCGCGCTCGGCGCCTATCAGGCGGGTGTTTATGAGG
>Ga0126384_10002641_pt1 | contig 10868 bp, 10 predicted proteins | sample PanSoiMetPlot_36_FD_92543 | JGI IMG/M metagenome (GOLD analysis project Ga0126384, IMG submission 92543) | Tropical forest soil microbial communities from Panama - MetaG Plot_36 | ecosystem: Environmental > Terrestrial > Soil > Tropical forest > Bulk soil | place: Panama | collected 2016-02-17 | reverse complement strand
CGGGTCACGGCCTGGGGACGCCAGGCCGAGCTGGCCGCCGAATATCTGGCGAAGGGCAGGCAGGTCTACGTCGAGGGGCGGTTACGCCGCGAAGAGTACACCGATCGCGAGGGCGTTCAGCGCACCAGCCTGGAAGTCAACGCGAGCGACATCCAGTTCCTGGGGCAGCGCGCTGACACCGCTGACCGGGGCGCGGAGAAGACCAAGGACGGCTGCGAGGTCGATGACGAGATGGAGGAGGAAGTAGGGTCAAAGTCCACTCCATCCGGGTCCGGCAAAAAGCAGGGGGCGAAGCGCTCTTCGACGAAAGAGGATGCCGACGCTGAGGTTGGCATTGTAGAAGACGGGATTCCTTTCTGAGTGGACTGAAAGCCGCCCAGCATCTTGACGAGAGGCTGCTGAGGAGATCACTTCTAATCAGTGGCCTACTCTACGATTCGTGACCGGGGGAGATCGCATATTTGGTCTCCACCCGGCCTTTATCTTGTTCTCCCGGCGAAGAGAGCCGCATAATCCGCGTCCACATATTCCTTTCATTTCCTGCGCTCCATTCGCTCTCTCCTTAAGCGGGCAGGTTTCCGCTGTTCGTAGCTGTGTGTCTTGATCGAAAGGAGATGAACGATGATTCGAAACGACTCCAGAAAGAGGGGAGAACCGCTCCTGACCGAATGAGCCACTCGAAGGCGTTCTCATCTATAAGGGTGAATTTTATGAGAAATAGTGTCCATCACCTTTATCATCTCGTCCCAACCATCATTCGGGTCAGGTTCGCGCCAAGCGCTCGACTGGACAATTACAATATGCCGCCTAGGATTTACGTAAATCGCCTGACCGTACATGCCCATCGCCACAAAGGCTCGGTCGCTGCCGTAAGGCAACCACCACTGATAACCGTATCCTAAACCCGCAGCTGCGGCATCGTCAGGGCCGGGAGGTTTGGGTTTTAGGAAATCAACGTCGGGAGTCGAAGATTCCCGAATCCAGGATTCTCTCACTATGCGTCGTTGACCAAGAACCCCGCCGTTCATCGCCATAAGACCGAATCGCCCATAATCACGAAGCGTCACATTCAGGCTACCCGCCGCTGCGATGTCAGGCTGTTTCTTTCCGCGGCAGTAGTAGGCGTCACTCTCCGCTCCCATCGGACGCCACAATTTCTCTTCTGCGTATTTGTTGAGCGGAAGACCAGTTACTTCTTCAAGAAGCCAGCCTAATAATTGACTGTTGATGCTCTGATACTTGAACACGACGCCAGCCGTTCCTCCCGGCTTGATAGAGGCCACCAGACTCTTAAACGAAGGTTCTCCACGAAGCAGAGCTACAACATAGCGATGAATATCAGCTTCGGGCTTCAAATACTCTTCGTCCCATTGAATGTTGGAGGTCATTTGCAGGAGATTTTTGATGGTGACGCCTCGAAACCCGCTATTGGCCAAAGATGGAATATACTTCTCCACCAGATCATTTACGCTCTGAATCTTTCCTTCCTGAAGGGCCACGCCAACCAGAACTGAATGAAACGACTTTGCCACCGAATTGGAGAGAAACCGGGAATTCGAGTTTGCGCCATGAAAATATTTTTCAAGTACAATCCGGTTGTCGTGCAGAACGAGAAATCCGAGGACAAAGCTTCTCTCGAAATACTCTTCAAGCGTGCGCTGTTTTCCTCGGAATGTGTATTCTGCCGTGAATTTTCCGACTGGCTCCTTCAATGGAAAAATGTGGTCTCCCCTCTTCACCCAGTCGAGCTGAAAATTCAGCTTATCCATATTGTGGAAGTAGTAAAAACTGTGGGGTTGAGCCATAAAGCTGTCCCCGTCCAGCAAAATGCGTCTGGGGTTCAGCTTCTCAATGTCGATTTTCTCCGCTTCCTGAAACAGAACGGGATTGACTGAATGATTAAGCAGTGGAAACTCGGTTGGCGGAGCAGGACCCTTCATTACGTCTCCCTCTACCAGTACCCCAATGTTCAAAGTGAAGCAGATGATTCCGGCCAGTGGGAGTAACGACATCTTTTTAATCATCTCTACGTTCATTCCTTTTCTGGTCGAAGTAACGCGACCGTGTTTATTGAACGCCGCCAAATCAGGCGGCGGTCTTTTATTCTTCAGTCTTCATCGCAGGAGCGCGCGATTCAGATTTCCCTTTTTTCGCCTGAGATTTCTTCGCCTTGGCGGGAGTCGCTTTGGCTTTTGCGGGTTTGGCCTTTACCTGCGCCTTCTTGGCCGTCTCTTTAGGCTTTTGTTCCTTTGCTCTCGCCTTTCTCTCCCTGTCCCATCGCGCCTTTGCGGCGGCGCTGATTTTCGCCCTCGCCGCGGCCGAGAGCCTGCGTCGTTTTTGTGGCGCCGCCACTTCCACGGTGGGTCCTGCGGCGGGCTGATCGATCATCGCCGCCAGTTTTATGCTTATCTCCCGCAACTCTGCAATCTGCGTGTCGAGGCCGTCGAGGGCGAGGCGAAGCAATTCCGCCGGATCATTTCTCCTTGCGGTGGGCATAGATCAAAGCTCCGATAGGGTGTTAGTGGACGATTGACGGCAACATCGGGCGCAAGCCAATGATAATTCTCAAAGTGCGCTGCGCGACATTGTAAAGGGAAAAGACTATAAATCCTAACTGCAGACCGGTCTTCACGCCGCCATCTCACCGACGTTTTGCCAGATTGCGGACAAAGGCCCCGTCGGGTTTTTCACACAAATCGAGTTGATAAAGGCCATGATGTCTTCGAAGGTCTAAATCCGCCATTCCTGTTAGGACTCCAGAAAGCGATTGATCAGCTCCGTCGCGTTCGCCTCATCCTGATGCGAGCCCAAACATATCGTATGGCTTTTGTCCGAAATGACCCATGCTCGATACAGCCTTGTGCTGTATTGTCTGATGACGCAGGCAATGAGTTGATTACGTTGAGTCATGCAGCCCTTCCTTTCTTACATCGTTCGGTGGACAGTTGAGTTAGGCGCACGGTTGATATAGTCCCTACGCTCCTCATCAGCGCAGAACGCCCGCGGCTTGATGTGTGCAGCAACGAGCAATGAAACAGGCAGCTCCCCCCACATATCACGCAATAGCCAGTCTCCCGACCTTGGAATAGATGCCGCCGAAGAAACGATTGTTCGCGACGCGCGAAACCATCAAAATCTCGATCAACCCCGTGTATTTATCTGGACCAATGACGATCAAGATTCACGAAAAGGGCGACGAGCGGCGCGCGATTGGGATACACTTCGCCGCGGCCGATGCCGTATAAGAGTGCATATAGAAGGCCGGGATCACGGGCGCCCCCTTCCTTCAGCCGCGCAAATGCCCGCGCGCCGAAAAGCTCACTGAACGCGCAATGAATCCGGTCTCGATGTACTTATTGATTCAGAGCTATCTGGAGCGGCTGCCGAACTCCCATAAAAAGATCGGAACAGCCGTCGGCGAAAAACGAAATTTTTGCGTTTACACGCCGCATTCACTGCGTGCGACAGCGGCGACGCTCTTGATCGATGCGGGCGTGGATATTCGGAGAGCACAAGAACTGCCCGGCCATCGGCATATCACGACAACGCTGATCTACGATAAATGTCGTCGCACAACTGCCGAGAGCGCATCACACGATATGCCGATTTGGGAAATAAATGGAAACTTCGTCTTTGACTCGTAGAAACGGCGACTATCAAGCGCGAAGAGTAGGAGCATTGGCTATGGGATATATTTACGACGCAGAAATCAAATCTGCTTCTCTCTCCGGACCTTCTCGGGATGTAGTTAAACGAGTTTCTCGTCGCAAAGCCGTGCGCTCCTTGGCTGCTCTAGGAGTCTCTCCTTTTCTGACCTCTTTCAAAACCATAGCGATCCCGCCTGGCCTCCAACAGCGGCCTTCGATGAAATATACCGACATGGATCCGCTGAATCCGATGAAAGCCGGCACGAATAGCCTCTACGTCCGGCCCAACAGCGAATACTATTATCACAATATGGATCAGCTTGGGTTCAGGCTCGATTGGGTCAAGAGGGGCGGTCGCGTATTTCCTCTCGAGCGGCGGGGTAACCAGGATGATTTCAGCTATGGTTTTTTGGGCAAGGAATACACCGCCGAACAATTTCTGACGCGCAGCAACGTACTCGGAATGTTGATCCTCCACGAAGGGGAGATTGTTTTCGAGCAATACCGGCACGGAGCTTCTCGGGACTCACGGTTCCTCACTCAATCTGCGGGCAAGTCGCTCACCGGCATTTTGGTGGGCGTCGCTATCGAAGAGGGGGACATTCGAAGCGCTGACGATCCGGTAGTCAAATATCTCCCATACCTGAAGGACAGCGGGTACCAAAACGTCACGGTGCGACACCTTCTTCAAATGACATCAGGGATAAAGTGGAGTGAGGACTATTCTGGAAAGCAGGATTCTGACGTTCCCAAGCTCTACAGCGCGATCTTCAAAGGGACCCCAACAATAAAAGAGTTGGCTATGGGAGTTAGGAACGAGGTTCCGCCGGGGACGGCGCATAATTATCAAAGTCTTAATACATTTGTATTGGGTCTTATACTTGAGGCGGCGACCAAGACTCCATTTCACGTGTACACCTCCAGTAAACTCTGGTCCAAAATCGGAGCCATGAGCGATGGGTTCTACTATAGCGGACATAAATTTACGGAGCCCTGTGCAGCAGGCACTTTCAACGCTACGGCGGAGGACTATGCCCGAGTCGGATGGATGATGGTGAATGGAGGGCGGCTACCTGGCCACGTCCGCGTGATCTCCGAGAGATGGATTCAAGAGACTTTGAATCCCGATACTCGAGTGAAAGGGTTGTCGCCAGAAAAATCTCCTCCGGAGAGGCTAAGGAACGGCATGCGGACCTACGGGTACAATAATCAGTGGTATATTGCTGAGCATGAAGAAGCCCAAGATAGCGACCGCATTCTCATTGCTTGGGGGGCTTTCGGACAAATGTTATACGTCAATTTGTCGCGACGAACTGTAGGCGTACACATCAGCGCCTGGGATAATCCAGCTCCACTATTCAAGTGGGATGAAATGGTCACCTTCATGAATGCTTGCGCTCGAAAACTGCATCCCGGCTCGAAAACGACCCGGTGATGCCGTGAATCGCGTCCCCACCAGCCTATCATTGAAACATATTGGTGTCGCCGATCGATAAAAGCGCTCAATCTTTGTCACTCAGTAACGCCGTTTGAGAACTGCTACCGTAGCGTTCCCGCTTCAATGAGCGCCGTCGCCCTCCACGGGCGTTGTATTCGGGCCTGCCCGGCCCTATTAACCGATATGAATTGTATGGCCCATATCAGGCTGTTCCTCTACTTTAGCAGTCTAACTTTTACGTGGCGGCCTTCCCGCCACAACCAGCTAGCTATAGTTTCAAAAAGCCGCAACAGTGATTCACGCAGTACTTTCAACCTTCGTGACAGAACCGTTCGTATTGCGGGTATTTTATCGTGATTCGGAAGGGAACGCTTTCGGTCGGCGAGAAAAATATGGCTCTCTGTCACTCCACGTAGGCCGCCGTGACCGGAGGGGCATTCACCGTCCCACAGGGACAGATTCATTCCAAGGACGGTATCTGACGCATCTTCAATCCTGCGATTGGCAATTACCTCGATTTTAAGCCAGGTAATGTAAAGACGAAGATCGTTCCTCCATTCTGAAAAAATCGCTCGCCCGCGAGTCCAGTGAGGTCCCTTTCTTTCGAATTGCCACCAGCAGCAACCGCGACGTACTGCCGTCCATTGACTTCGTACGTCACCGGTGGGGCATTCACACCCGCTCCACACTGAAATTGCCAGAGGCGTTTGCCTGTCTCGGCGTCAAGCGCGATGAAAAGGCCGTCAGATTGTCCGGCGAACAAAATGTCACCGGCGGTGGCTAATGTGCCACCTTCCGGGAACGGGGTCGTAGCTACGCGCCAGCGCACCAATCCGGTATTGACATCGACAGCGACAAACGCGCCCGTTGGCATCTGTTTCGGTGGGCTGAGAGTGTCGCCACCTAAAGTCATTTCGAAGGGGACTTTCCTCGCGCTGTCCGTGATGAAGAGCATCGGCTGTTCTACGGCCATAATATATGCAAGGCCGGTCCGAGGACTGTAAGACAGAGGACTCCACTCCGAGCCGCCGTTGATTCCTGGGGCCATCAACGCGCCTTGGGTATCGAGGACGCCGAAGATGTTGCTGTGTTCGCTAAACGGCGGCGTGGTGAGAAATGTTTGTGTACGAGCCGTAGCCTGGGCCGGATTCTGCGGGACCTCTTTCTCGTAGGTCGGGATCAATGATTTTCCTGTCGCGCGGTCAAGAATGTAAAACCAGCCGGTCTTGCCTGCAGCTCCGACCGCCGGGATCCGCTTTCCATTGCGATAAACATCAAAGAGTACCGGAGGAGCCGCTTGATCATAATCCCATAGGTCATGCTTAACTTGTTGAAAGTACCACCGCATTTTTCCCGTTGTGACATCCAGAGCGACAATAGAACACGTGTAGAGATTATCTCCGGTCCGAGCTTTCCCATCGAAATCAGGATTAGGATTACCCGTGCCGAAGATGACGAGCCCCCTCTGTAAATCTACGGCCGGCGGCATCCAGACGGAGCCTCCACCTACCTTGTAAATGCCCGTATCGGGCCAAGTGCTTCCCCCGGATTCGCCAGGAGCAGGTATGGTGTGCCAACGCCATATTAACTTTCCGGTCTCTGCGTCATAGGCGCTGAAGAACCCACGTGTCTGGTACTCTCCACCGGCCGCGCCAATAAGCAACATGCCTTGATGAAAAATCGGTGGTGATGTCTCGCTGTAGCCATCTTTATGGCCAGCTATTTGGACGATGCCGCTGTCGCCGAATGAAGCGATAGGTTGGCCAGTCTTTTCGTCAAGTGCGATTAAACGCGCATCGAGAGTGGCCAAATAGACTTTTCCACCGCCGACCGCGACTCCCCGGTTTATGACGCCGCAACAGAGCTTGGTAGTGGTGTCGAGATTAACTTTGGGATCAAACTTCCACAACCGCTCGCCCGTATCAGCGCGGAGGGCGAACACATCACCTAAAGGCGATGTGACGTACATGACGCCGTTGACGACGATCGGTGTACACTCAAATGATGTAGCCGGTATTGAAAAGCCAACCTGAAACGCCCATGCCACACTAAGGACACGAACGTTCCGGCGATTGATCTGAGAGAGTGCTGAGTAACGTTGATTATCTATCGTGCCACCGTAGGTTGGCCAATCATGACTTGCGCCAGGTCCATTCGCTAACCCAGACAGTTGCCGCATGGCCTGAGAACGGTGAAATTTAGAATGGAATCCTAGGATCAGGTTGGGGATACAAAGGATCACACTCAGGAAGGAGCAGGCTATCAACTTTTGCATACATAGTCCTTCCTTAAGATAGGCTTCGCTAAAGCGGTTCCATGCTTGTTAACTTCTTTTTTATGATGCCCGACAATGCTGAACGCGGTTTTTGCGTGTGGGCTCGGAAGAAAAGTGATTATACCGGCCGCGCCAATTTCATTCCAAGCTTAGCCCATCTAAATTGGCCAGAGATTATCAATGGCCTTGCGTTACACAAAGGAGGTTATGTTTCATAAAACGGGCAGGGAAGAGCTGCTCTGCCAACGTTCTTGATTTCGTACTAAGGTCGAAATATTTAATTGAGAAAGCCTGTCGCTGAAATCTCTTCCTGCCACCTCTGTGCAATACTTCGAAAATCCTATGGCAAAGCGAGATCGAAAATCCGCAATGGCGGAGGAATCAATCCTGTGACTCGTTTTCCGAACTGGAGATTGTTGTCGCGGCCTCCCACGATCCGCCAGATACCCAACGACGAGCAAAACGTTCGCCGGTCTGCGCCGCTTCCAATGCGGGCAACAGGAAGCCCTCAAGCAGGTTCACAACCTCCGCTAAACTTGTCTCCTGATCCTTCAAAGCGCTCTTGCGGAGAAACGCCGTCCACTGGCTCGTCTTCAACGGGTCTGAAGCGAATTTGTCGCTCAATGCGAGCGGCGTGACTGACGGCAAAGGGGTCAGACGGCGTGCGAATGTAGCGCGGATCGCCTCGGCGATTATCTGCCCGTCGAATTCGAATTGCTGCGATAACTTCCAGACGTCGTAAAAATCCTTGATTCGGGTGTTTCTCAAACCTAGGTCAACCATCGCGTGAAACTTCTCCGCAATCACCGTCTCGGGGCGATAGGCGCGCAGAGACGGCGCCGGAAAATCGAGCATCGTCGGAAAGTCTATCTCCTGGGGCGGCGGCGTCACGGCGTCCCCGAAACCGACGTCAATCTGCAACGGAATCCGCGCTTTTCCCAGCATCGCCAACAGTTTGATTCGCGTTCCGGCGTATTCGTGAGCCTTCAGTGAACAGGTTTGACGAATTACAGAATGTCAAACCTGCTCTCCGAAGGTGCACGAATTTCCTTGCTCCTGACGGGAAGCACCGATTCCTGGGACCAAGTCGAGGCAACGTTCCAAAGGTTAGATAAAATTCCATGTGATGTGGATGATTACTGAATGTGCTCTGAGAGCGGTAAGCGCGTCCGTTCGGCGGTCTCCTCTCTGGAAGGTCCTCGGTCTGGGGAAGACCCAACAATCGTACAGATTCTCACCGAGGAGGCGGTTTTCACAGATCAAAGCGCCGGCCTTCTATATCCTCCGAACTCTCGTTCGACCTGAGCTGCCAAAGCTATTGCAACATCTTCGCGCCACGGGGGAGTGACGATTTGGATCCCAATCGGCAATCCCTGGCCGGTGAAGCCAACGGGGACAACTACTGCGGGCCACCCGGTCATATTGTACACATATGTATAGCTAAACCATTGATACGCCTCCTCGGTATATGAGCTGCCGTGCGGCAGCTTCGACACGGCACAAGGAGGACATATTATGGCGTCGTAATTATTCCAAAAGCCAAGCATCTGCCCCTGCCATCTATGCCAGCGATCCACAACCTCGGCTGCACGATCTTTGGACATTGGCTTATTCGTTATGCTCGCAGCAACTACGGCCCCGGGTTCTTTCGTACCTAACCTATCCAAAATCTTTCTGAGCGATGCTCCGCCATCGAGTGAATAAAGATCCCTATCCAGTTCTACTGCTTCTGTAATTACTCCTGGCTTGTCTTCACGAATTTTGGCTCCTTGGCGCTCCACAAAAGCCGCAACCTTCATTGCAGCGCTTGCAACTTCTCCATCCGGCGATCGTATACCATTGTCGGTATGGAATGCGACACGTAGGCCGCTCGTCTTTATAGCGCTTGGATCTCCAAGGCTCTCTTGAACTACCCATGGATCCTTATTATCCGGGCCGACGACGATTTTGAAAATGCGCCAAAGATCTTCGACGGAGCGTGCCAATGGCCCCAACTGAGTGAACGACTGAAGAGTTCCGTCGGCAGAAATAATGTGTCCCGTGCGAGGAACACGGCCAGAGGTAGGCTTGAGGCCGCAAATGCCGCATAAATGGGCGGGTAACCGAATGCTGCCGCCGGTATCGCTCCCAATATCAAAAGGGGCGCCACCCGCTGCAACTATTGCAGCGGCGCCTCCGCTCGACCCTCCCGGAGAAAGATTCAAATCATAGGGATTGTTCGTACGACCAAAGACTCCGTTATCAGTTTCAAATGCCCAAGTAAGTTCGGGAGTATTTGTTTTGGCAACTTGGATTACACCGGTTCTTTTTAATCGCTTTACAACGGTAGCGTCTTCGGACGGCACGAAATTTTTGCTCCCTTCGGAGCCATATGTTGTTCTGAGCCCCGCCGTATCAAATGAATCCTTCACAGTCATTGGGACCCCGTGTAATGATCCCAAAAATTTCCCCTTTGCAGTAAGCTCATCCAAATAGCGCGCGGTATTCAAAGCTCTTTCGCGATCGAATGTCACAACGGCATTCAACTTCCCATTCACTTGCCTTATTCGGTTGAGATGTAACTCTATCAATTCAACGGCAGAGATTTTTTTGTTACGAATCATACGAGCGAGATGACTCGCGTCCAGATACGTCACCTCCGACTTGGAGAGATTGGTATCTACGGATAGCTCATGACCAGAGCCAGGCGATTCACAATATTTTTTTGAGAAAGCGCTACTCAATATACCGAGAACCAGGAACTCCCTTCTCGTGGGTTTGATAACCTCACAATTGCGGAATTGCTCTTCGCTTGAATCTACAGAAGAGCCCGTCGTTTTTATCAAGACTGTATGCCTTTCGGGTAGTGGATTTTATCTTCTGTGCATAGAAAAACAATCAAGTCAACCTATTAAATCATGAGTTCGAACGCCAATCCACCGCAATCGTGTCCGTGTCCTCCCTCTCCTGTAAAAAGACCCAGACGAGGTCAAATTCTTTCAGAATTCTTCCGAAAGTTCCCGTAACTCTTAAGTCCCGTCATTTTCTCGGGACATTCAACGCCTAATGTGCCATAAGGCACTTCTTGGGCCAGCGCGGCGAGGCTGCGAATGGGCCTGTGGAGAGGGCTGATGAGGACAATCGGGACGATGAGGAGGCGGAGATAGGAGAGAGAGCAAAGCCCACCTCATCCAGGTCCGGTAAGAAGTCGGGCTCGAAGCGCGCGTCGACTAAAGAGGACGCCGGCGCCGAGGACGTCGGAATTGTAGAAGACGGCATTCCTTTCTGAGCGGGCTGAAAGCCGCTCAGCATCTTGCAGGTGAAAGTCCTGCCACAGGAGTCGGTTCGTTGCCTGTGTAGCTATGACGTACGCGTGGATGGCGACTGAAGCGCGGGAGCAACACGCAAGGCACGGTTTAAACACCGTGCCCTGCGCTTAGAATTGTCACGAACAAGTGATACCGGACTGGGCGGAGGCGACGACAATATCAATGCCTGGTCCCTTGACGTGCAACGCATTGACGGTCAT
>Ga0126384_10002640_pt1 | contig 10872 bp, 14 predicted proteins | sample PanSoiMetPlot_36_FD_92543 | JGI IMG/M metagenome (GOLD analysis project Ga0126384, IMG submission 92543) | Tropical forest soil microbial communities from Panama - MetaG Plot_36 | ecosystem: Environmental > Terrestrial > Soil > Tropical forest > Bulk soil | place: Panama | collected 2016-02-17 | reverse complement strand
CTTCACTCGCGAGGATGCCGAATTCTTGGTTCGCAACCAAGCGCTGCCCTCCGAGCGCATCCGCGCGGTGGAAACCGGCGGCTGCCCGCACGCTGCCATTCGCGAGGACATCAGCCATAACCTTCTCGCGCTCGATCAGCTCATGGAAAAGGTGCGGCCGGAGCTGCTCTTCGTCGAGAGCGGCGGAGACAATCTCGCCGCTCAATACAGCCGAGAGCTGGCCGATTACACGATCTATGTGATCGACGTCGCGGGCGGAGACAAGGTGCCGCGCAAGGGTGGTCCCGGTATCACGCAATCCGATCTGCTGGTGATCAATAAAACTGATCTGGCGACGCAGGTTGGAGCCGATCTCTCAGTGATGGAGCGCGATGCGCGGCAGATGCGCGGCGCCGGCCCGGTCGTCTTTGCGCAGTGCACGCACGGCGTGGGAATTCCGCAAATTGCCTGCATGGTCGTAGACGCTTTGCAAGCCGCGCTGCGCGTCGCTCAAAACCTGTAGCGCACGCCGAGGTCAACTGCCGGCAAAACAGGTGGTTGGTTGAACTTGAAACACCAAAAACCGGTGCACGGTGAAGTATCATCGAGCGCAACCACCTGGGCCCCCGCACCTAGCTGCAGCTCGAGCCACCGAGATCTGAAGACATAGCCAGCTGTCACCGGGACAACCACGCTCGTCTCGTAAAATCCTTTTGAATTTGTGGCTTGGTTGTAATGGAGAAAGCCAGTCGAGAGATACCACCCACTCTGACCGCTTGCTGCCAACTCGGCCGTCACACTCGCCGCAGCGAGAAGGCGTGCTCCGTCGCCCCCCAGATACATTCCGTATGCGCTCATCGCGAGGTGGTTCACGGGCCGAAATGAGATCTCCACTGCAGTCAGTATCGGCGGGAAGAGGCCCACCCGCAGGCCGGCGGAAACCAACGAGACCCTCTCCTCCCTCGCCTCGGATTCGCCTTTTGTAACTGCCGCGCCAGCAGGAGTACGGTCAGGCTCGCTCGCCGCATTCGCCGCGGTTTGTGATACATCCGCGACCACGGATCGCGGAGCCAACGCTGCGAGCCCGAGAAGCAGAAACCTCGCGCTGTGTTTCATGCCAGACCTCCCATTCTCAGAAACAACAAACAGAATGAGTCGCTTGCATTTGGCGTACCTTGCCCGTTTCAGCAGCCACAACATCGGTGCTCAGGGTTCGCTGCGTGAAAGTGTCGGCACACCCTGCGCACCATCTTGCACAGACCTGCCGCGCAGCGAACAGCTGACTCCCCGGCATAGGCAGTGCCGTTCAGGGTGAAGGAATTTCGATCAAAATTCGCCAGGAAGCGCTGTAAGGCCTAGTGAATTCGGGTCTTTTTCCGCAAAAATCACCGGTGATTTTTCAGCTCCGCGCGGTGGATTTCGGATAGGGAAATTCGACGCTGGGCGGGGTGGGCTCGAGCGCGTGGAATTTTGTCAAGTCGAGCAGCACGTCGCCCTCCGGCGTTTCCGACAGCACGTCGGCCAATCTCGCGCCCCAGACGATCGAGAAGTGTTCATAGACATGCCGCCCATGCACGCGCTGCAAAGATGTCTCGTCGGTGCCGGAAAGAGCGACATGGAGCTCGGCGTCCGCGCCGGCGAGCGACTCAGGCGTTGCGCCGTGCAAGGGGCTCGCTGAATCCATCCGGTGGAGCAGCATCCAAGATTGTAACAGGTCTGGCGCGCGATCCCTCGTAAGTTTCAGATCTTCGCTTTGATAAAAGACCTTCCCTTCCGCGGTGCGGCGGGTTCGAGTCAATGTCAGACGTATTTCCGCGTCGTAGATGACGTTGCTGCGCTCGTTGCCGAGGCGAATCATCAACGTCGGTACTTGATCCATCGGCGAGATTGCGGCGCGTTCGGAGAAGAGCACCCTTCCTTGCGTCTTGGAGAACCGGACGAAGACGATTCCAGTGGCGATCGCGGTTACCAACAATCCCACTACTGATTCACATACCACGACGGCGTTGGCCAAGCGCGTCGCAGGATACATGGCGCCGTATCCGATGGTTCCCATCGTCTGAACGCTGAAGAAAAATGCATCCAGAAATGAGCTCCTCGCTGCATTCACTACGCCGCCGACCGCCATGTAGATCAACGCAAACAGCACGTTGAGAAGCAGATAGCCCGCGACAATCACGCCAACTGCAGCCCACCACGGCATCTTCAGCATCGCGTGGTATGCGTCGCGCAAGCCCGCGGGCCGCCCGCCCACCACACGGAACGAATATGAAAGCTCCTGTCTCCGAAGCGCCTCCGGCAAGCGCAAACGCGTAGACGACCGACTCATGCTCCGCATTATCTGGAGCACTCCGCGCTTGTCAGCTTTTTACGAGACTCCGCTAGCAAGTCGGCGGGAGTCAAGCTCCCACTGACGCCAAAGCCTGATCGAAGTCGGCGATCAGGTCCTCGGTCGACTCTAGACCGACGGACATGCGGATGAGTGAATCAGAGATTCCCAGCCGCCGCCGTTCATCGGGCGTCAACCCAGCGTGCGACGTCGTGGCGGGTCGGGTGATCAGCGTCTCGGGGCCACCGAGGCTCGGCGCGCAGATGGGCAGCGTCGTCTTGGCCATGAAGCGGTCGGCCTCCGCAACTGAACCGTTGAGCTCGAAGCTGAGCATCCCCGAGAATCCGGTGAAAAGCTTTCGCGCCCGAGCATGGTTCGGGTGGCTCTCCAACCCTGGATAGTTCACGCGCTTGACGGCCTTATGCTTCCCGAGGAAACGCGCGATCTCCAGTGCGCTGCGATTCTGGTACGCCATCCGCACGGCGAGCGTCTTCATTCCGCGGTGAAGCAGATAGCAGGCATGTGGATCGAGCGCGCCGCCGAAATGGTCCAGCCGGTGCTTGACCGCGTCGACCAGCTTACTGCTGCCGATGACTGCGCCGGCGACGATGTCGCTATGGCCGTTCATGTATTTCGTGCAGCTGTGCAAGACCAAATCGAAACCGTGCGCGCACGGCTTGTAATTGATCGGCGTGGCGAAGGTGCTGTCGATCATCGACACCAAGTCGTGCTCCCGCGCGAATGCCACCGTCGCTTCGAGATCGCCCACCTGCACAAGTGGATTGGTGATCGCCTCGACATAGATCGCCCGCGTTGTCGGCCGAAGATGCTGCTTCCAGGTCTGCGGCTGGTCGAGATCGATAAAGGTGTGCTCTATCCCGAGGCGCGGCAGGTCCTTGGTGACGAAGTCGTGCGTTCCTCCGTAGAGGCAGTTTTGCGCCAATAGATGATCGCCCTTTGAAAGGATGGTGAGCAGCGAAGTCGAGATGGCGGCCATCCCGCTCGCCGCCACCAGCGCCGCTTCGGCGCCCTCCACTGCGGCGAGCTTCTGATGAAGCGCGAGGTGATTGGGCGTGTTGTTCAATCGGATGTAGCGAACGTCGTGGTAACTGGCTTCGCCGCCGTACTCGAAAGTAGATGACTGAAATATCGGCATGCTGACCGCGCCGCTGATCCGAGGCGATGCCTCGCCGGCGTGAATGAGCTGCGTCTCAATGCGCGTCGATGACTTTTTCATACCCGTTCTCCCATGCGTGTGAAGAATCTCCGAACGCGGCGCGATGAACGCGGCGGTCTGGCGTCAATTCGGGGTGAAAGGTAGCTCCAGTCACGTTGCCCTGTCGAACCAAGATTGGCTCGCCGCCGAGCGTCGCCAAAATCTCCACGTTCGATCCGGTCCGCACGATGCGCGGCGCCCGGATGAAGACCAGCGACAGCGGACCAGCATCCATCCGGCTCAAGGCAACCTCGCGCGCAGGCAGTGGGTTGGCCGAGCGGAAGACCGATCCTGGGGCACCATCGGCGATGGAGAGCGAAAGCACGTCCGCAGTTGCCTCGAAGCTGTCCACCTGCCGCCCCCAAGCGTTACGCGCCACCGTAGCATCAATCCACCCGAAGCTCCGCTGCTCCGGCGAGATCACATGCCGAGCGGCGAGAATCAAGCCGGCGCAGGTCGCCAGAATGGGTCGGCCGCTCGCAGCAAACGCCTGCAGGCCGCTTCCCAGTTTGTGGCGATCGATCAGTCGCAGCTGCGCCGTGCTCTCGCCGCCCGGCAGGATGAGCCCGTCCAGCCCGGTGAGATCAGCCTCGGTACGCACCTCAATCGCGTGGTGCCCCAAGTCGCGCACCGCTCGCGCGTGCGCTCCGAAGCCGCCCTGCAATGCAACAACTCCGATCACGCCCATTACCAGCCTCGTTCTGCGAATCGCTCCTCGCGCGCGATCTGTGCCAGCTCGACCCCGGGCATCGCGCTGCCCAGGCCGGTGCTGATCTCGGCCAGCTTGCGCGCATCTTGCCAGTAGGTGGTCGCGTCGACGATCGCGCGGCCGCGGCGCACCGGATCCTCGCTGAGAAAGATGCCGCTGCCCACGAAGACAGCCTCCGCTCCGAGCGCCATGCACAGCGCCGCGTCGGCCGGGGTGGCGATTCCTCCGGCAGCGAAGTTGGGAACCGGCAGTTGACCGGTTTCGGCCACGGTGCACAAAAGCTCGTACGGAGCGCCGAGCTGCTTGGCCTCGGTCATCAGCTGGTCGCGATCGAGGGTCCGCAGCTTCCGAGTCTGGCTTCGCAGCGCTCGCAAATGCCGGACCGCCTCGACGATGTTGCCGGTGCCCGCTTCGCCCTTGGTGCGCAGCAGCGCGGCGCCCTCGCCGATCCGGCGCAGCGCTTCGCCCAAATCGCGGCAACCGCAAACGAACGGCACCTGGAACGCATGCTTGTCGATGTGGAATTCCTCGTCCGCCGGCGTCAACACCTCGCTCTCATCGATGAAGTCCACTTCCAGCGCTTGGAGGATGCGCGCCTCGATGAAGTGGCCGATCCGGCACTTCGCCATCACTGGAATGCTCACCGCTTCCTGGATCGATTTGATCATCTCGGGATCGCTGGCACGGGCAACGCCGCCATCCTTGCGGATTTGCGCCGGAACGCGCTCCAGCGCCATCACCGCCGCCGCCCCTGCCTCCTCAGCCACGCGAGCTTGGTCGGCATTCACCACGTCCATGATCACGCCCCCGCGCAGCATTTCCGAAAGCCCACGCTTCGTCGTCGAAGTTGATTTCTGCATTGCGATCTCCTCGGGTCAAACAGCTTCCAATCGCGGCCCGACGCGGGCCTCGGACGACGGACGCCCCCTTCGCTCGACGGCTGCCCAGGCGCGGCCAAGCCTTCGCGCCGCCTCGGCGAGTCGCGCGGGTGGCTCGGTGCAGAACAAAAGTCGCACGCCGCGCCGCTCGGTCGGATTCACGCCATTCAAGGTTCCTGGGCTAATCAAGACGCCCTGTCGCTGCGCCTCATGGAAGAGCGCATCGGGATCGACGGACGGGGGCGTGGGCAACCAGATCGCAACGCCGCTTTCCGGGGAGACCCAGCTGGCGCTTTTGGGCAGGTGCTTGGACAAGCCGCTCTCGAGCGCTTCGCGCCGCCTGCGGTACTCCGCCACCACCGCTCCGATGTGCGCGCGCAGATATCCGCGCTCCAGGAACTCGGCCAATGCGTGTTGCAGCAGGGCCGACGTGCCGAGGTCCATCGCATGCTTGAGCGCCGCGAAGTGCGGGCGCAGCGCGCGAGGACAAAGCAGGTAGCCGATGCGAAGCGCGGGGATCAACTTCTTGCTGAAAGTGCCCAGGTAGATGACCTCGCCGTCCATCGCGCGCAGCGCCGGCGGCGGCGGCTTTGCATCCAGGTTCAGCTCAGAAGCGTAGTCGTCCTCGATCAATGGAACCCCGGCCTCGTGCGACCAGCTCACCAGCGCCTCGCGCCGCGCTCTCGAAATCCGGGTGCCGGTCGGGTTCTGGCAGTTCGGCATTACGTAGAACCCCTTCGATCCGGAGCCGCTGTGCCGCTCTAGAACGCCCGGCAACGGCCCGTCTTCGTCCCCCGGAATGCCGACCAAGCGCGCACCCGCCATCGAAAGCAGGTTCAGCGCGCCGGCGTACGTCGCTTCATCGGTGAGGAAGACATCTCCTGGATTGATCAGCGCGCGGGCGATCAAGTCCAGCGCTTGCTGGCTTCCGGTGGTGATGATCAGGTCCTCGGCCGCAGCGGGCACGCCCTGTGATTGCAGGTCCTCGGCGATGAGCGAACGAAGCCGCGGCAATCCCTCGCGGGGCGCGTAGCCGAGGGCGCGACCGGTCATCGTTCTGAGCACATGGTCCACGCAGCGGCGGAGGAGATCCGCGGGAAGCAAATCCGTGGAAGGTTGCATGCGACCCAAATTGATCGCTCCCAGTGGAGTGGCGAAGCGCGAGAGCCGATCGGAACGACCGAGGGACTCGACGGAGACGACATTCGAGACCAGCGAAGACCACGGCAGTCCGCGGCGCGGCGCGGAGGTCGACCGCGGCTCAGCGGGTTGAGAATTTCGGACGTGCTCGGATACGAACGTTCCGCGACCCACCGTCGAGCTGACGAAGCCTGCCGCATCCAAGTCTTGATAAGCGCGCACCACAGTATTGCGGTGCACCGAGAGCTCTTGGGCGAATGCGCGCGTCGGCGGAAGTCGATAACCCGGGGGGAACGTTCCGTCGCGAATGCGCGCCACGATCTGATCGAAGATCTGACGAAACCGCGGATCCTTGCTTCGGGGTTGAAAAGAAATCCCGGTGAGGTGTGTCACGCCAGCGCCTCCTCGCACGTTCTGCTCGCCGACAGCAGTCCGAAGTCAATCAATTGGGCTAGTCATTTAACATGTTTTCTGGCGAAGCATAGATCCAAGAGGCGAAAAGGAAGGGATCCAACTAGACCAAATATCAGTAAACAACTGGTCCAAATTGCATCCGCGCAACGACTTTGTCGCAGCCGACGCCTTTTGGCCTTGGATGGCACAAACCTGTTGTGGCTCTCAGCTCGACGTCGCTCGGCGATGCATGGCTCTGCGATGCATCGCTTTTGGACGGCGAACTTGTTCACTGTTGACCATCCGCCGCGCAGCGATCGAGCAGGCTACTTTGGCGCGGCTAGGCCTTTGAACTACTGGGCATAGAGTAAGCCCCGAGCAGCATCGCGCGCGTAGCCATCAGCAGGCCGGAGCTGCATTACATGTTCACGCCCGAGGCAGGGGGCTGCTGATGAGGTCATCGAGAGTCGGTCAGGCAATCCTTGCGGCGTCGTTCCTTCTCAGTGCTCGCGGCGGAGGCAGCAGCGGAAGCAGCGATGCAGGGCTCAGCGGAGTTCGCCCGCAAGTGAGCAACGCAAGCGCGCAGTCCAATCAGTACAACGTCTTAAGCTCGCTGGTTAAAGCGGACGTCAGCTACGCGGTGAAAGTTCATGTCACGTACACGGCTGAGAACGGCGCCACCGACTCGAACCCGGAGGTCGCCGTGACCTCGACCCAGGTTAGCGTTCCCGTTCTCGGCTTGAAGCCCAAGGCGAGTTGAAGGTGACCGGGCCTGAGCCGGTGGTGGTGAAGCGATACTTGTCTCCCCAGCCGACCCCGGCGACGTTGCTCTGGCCGCTGACAACGCCGTCGAAAGTCAGGTTGCCATAGGTAGCGCGAGCGTCAGCGTACACGACGTCCGGGCCTGCAGGAGAGGTGTCGTGCGTGATGGCGTAAACCGGATTGGATCGACCGGTGGCAAAAAACCAGTGAATGGTGACGTCAATCGCGCCGCCGGCAGACAGGCGGACCTTGAACTCGTGGATGCAGTGATGCCTTCCGCTCAGCACCGCTCGGTACGTTCCGGCGGCATCGTGCGAAGTGGCGGCAATAGACGCGTAGTGATTCACGACGTAGCCCCATCCATTCCACGCGGTGCCGGGCTCTCCGACGCACTGCGCGTTTGTCCATCGACTTGGTAAGTCAGCAGGCGCAGATAACCGCCGCGACTTCCGCCCGGATCGGGAGCGTCGTTGCGAACCAGCGCAGCGGTTCGCTGCCGACAACTGCTATCGAACCAAGTGTAAACGTCAGAGTTGTAACCGCCGACGGACGCGCCATTCTGAACGGCGATTCCCTGGCAATCAGAAGTCGCGCTGCCGCCGTCTGGGTTGCCTCCATCGCGACCACTGTCGACGGCCGGAATAGGGCGCCCCATCACGTTCCACGATCTTCGTCGCACGTTTGGGGCCATGCTGATCGAGTCGGGTGTGGACATCTCCTAATGGTTGCAAAAAACGAAAAAAAAACCTGTGAAGCTAACCGGGATCGAACCGGTGACCTCTTGAATGCCATATAAACGCAGTTGATGTCATATCAACCGCTTACGGAGGAAGTCCTGCAACCACCGCGAGAGAGGAAGTGCAAGGAAGTGCATCCGAGTGCAAGGAAGTGATCGGTGGTTGCAACACCGGTTTTTGCCAGAATCGGCCACCCGCGCAGGACAAGTCTCCGCGCTCAGCCTCACGCGCCAAGGCCACAGTTCGACTCCTGTATCGCGCGCCTTCAGCTGGCTTTTTTCGTTGAAGTTGGCCGCTTCCAGTTCGCGGAGGGTTCTAGACGCTGAAGGGCGTAGTCTTTGAGCACATAGTTAATAAGGGTCTGATAGGGGACCCCTGTCTTGTCCGCGAGCGATTTGAAGTACGCGATGACCTGAGGGTCGATTCGCATGGTGATCGAGGCCCGCAAACGCTTCAGGTATTTAGGTTCGGCTCTCTGCAGCTTCGAAAAGTCATATTCTCGTCTCATCTCGCACCTCCACCAAAAATGGTTCGTCGCTCCTTCTTTGAGGCCTTCCTCGCAGAGATGATTCGAATCTCTGAGCCGTCGCGGTTCTCGCAGTGCACCACCAATAACATTCTTGCCCGGTCGCTGAATCCGACAGCGATATACCGCTCTTCGTCGATCGAGTGGTCCGGATCGTAGAACACGTCGAAGGGAGAATTTCTGAAAATCGTCGCAGCCTCTTCGAAAGACATCCCATGCTTCCTTTGATTCTCCCGGTTCTTCTGTTCGTCCCAAGAGAATCGAACTTTCATATGTACAATGTATGGCTGCTGGGCGCAAAAATCAAGTCACCGCCAGCGAGCAGGCCCACGCTCCTCAGAGCCGGTTCTTCAACACCTGCTAGAGCTCAAACCGCCGCACGGCGGCGGCCCATACCCAGCTGTCTCTGCACGGACCGGTGTGCAGCGATCCACAGACGGAATGGCTGAGACAGTTGCTGACGACGTTTTCGTATTGAGATGGCTATCCGGAGCGCGTTGTGTTGCGTGTGCACGGGCAGACGGCGAGCTGGTTGGACGTTTGGTGCGACACCTTGTCTGCATGTCAACCGCGCGCGGAGAACAACGGGCTTCATCGGGGCACCGCTGCAACCGCTCGGCAGATTCTCAGGTCGTCCCGTAAACTCACGAAGAGCCGAAAAACCTCCGTACTCCATTCATTCCCCGGGCCCTCCGTGCTGGGAGGCAAGATCGAAGCAGTTGCCGGCCAGGCCATCAGTCATCGTCATCGTTGTAAAGATGAAACTTGTGAGTATCCGATTGCGGGGGGCACTCGTGGTGCTGGAGGATTAATGGAGGCAGGGGGTCCTGACAAAAATCGAAACTGTCGTGCATGTCGCTGGCTTGAAAGTCCCGCGCCGTTAGAGTTGGCAGACTAAAGCGCTGCTCGATAAACTTAACGACTGATGAAAACTCATATAGTTCGTGCGAGATATATCCAGTTTTCGCGTATGGCGAAATGATCAGCATCGGAACGCGCGGGCCAAGACCCAGACTATCAAGTACCGGAGGTGGCACGTGGTCGTAAAAGCCTCCGAAGTCATCCCAGGTGAGAAAAATAACTGTCGAATTCCAGTCTGGGCCCTGCATCACTGCGTTTATTTGATCGACGGTCCAATTCTCACCAACGCACGTGCCGGCCGGAGGATGCTCGCTAACGTCCCAAGGTGTCACCAGCCAACTTACCGCAGGAAGATTTCCGCTGAGCGCATCGTTCATAAATTGTGTGTCGGGCACCACATGTTCCCATAGAGGTGTCTGACGGATGTGTCCAATCGCATCGAAGGCCGACCAGACGTAGCCGATATCGCCTGGACCTGGAGCATAGTACTTCCAGGAAATACCTGCATCCTGCAAGGTGTCCGCGAGCGTTGTGAACTCGAAGCAGGGGAAGACATAACTAACCTGTCCCTTATTGTCCATCACGGGTACTCGCTCGTCGGACGGAGCATCGCAGCCCCAGATGTAGAGATCATAATGGTCGGGGATATCGAAGGCTCCGCCTGACTGCGCCGCCACCGAGTAGAGATGGTTAGGGAAGCTCGGCCCGGCCAACGAGGAGAACATCCGGTCTGCGAGGGTGAAGCTCTTCGCATAGGCGAAGTAGTTGGGGATGTCTTGCTCGGTCATTTGGGTGTATCCCAAGAGATCCTCTCCACCGGGAATCAAGTCGAATTGGTCCATTAGACCGCCGTGGATGGCGACTGCGGTCGGGTAGAACGTATGAGCGATGTCGTGAGGCAATTGGTCCGGCGTGTGGCCAAGCGGAATGGTCTCTCCGGTGGAGATCTTTCCGGATGTCGCACCGTCTGCTCCGGGGAAAGTGCCGAAATAATTATCAAAGGTCCGATTTTCTTTGACGATGTAGACGATATGCTCGATCGGCTGACAGTTGTCGCGTCCTCCTTCGCGAGGGTTTCCGACACTCGGTGAGATGGCTTCGGCGTGAGTGTTCGCCAGAGCTGCGGATACGAGAAAGGCCGCCCTCCACTGCTTGAGGGCAACGCTGAGATTAGTTGACATGACTCAACCTCGGTTAGCTGCGGCAATAGACTACATTCCAACGAGCGGTCAAGCATTGAGGCGCTTGAAGATCCACGCTCGGACTTCAAGTACAACATCGCTGGCGGCGGCGCCGGACGGAACTCCTCCGGCGTCTCGGAACCCAGGCGTGCAGAGATGAG
>Ga0126384_10002638_pt1 | contig 10874 bp, 12 predicted proteins | sample PanSoiMetPlot_36_FD_92543 | JGI IMG/M metagenome (GOLD analysis project Ga0126384, IMG submission 92543) | Tropical forest soil microbial communities from Panama - MetaG Plot_36 | ecosystem: Environmental > Terrestrial > Soil > Tropical forest > Bulk soil | place: Panama | collected 2016-02-17 | reverse complement strand
GCGCCTTCAGTGCCCGTCGGTCTTGGACACTCAGCTTCCGCTTGTGAGGTTTCATTTTAGGCTTCGCCTAAAGGCGAGGGATTTTCTCCCATTCCCCGAAGGAGGCACTAAACGGTTGGATCTCCCAAAGGGTTATGATAGGTGCTGTGGTAGCGAGCTTATATGCTTGGCAGCAAAGGAACCCACATCGGAGTTGAAAAACAGGCTCTACAGTTCGCTTCCGTTCTGACGTTAATAGCTGCCATATTCGGATCACCTCGATCAACCATTGCCGGTTCCGCTTCCGCGCCGCTGTCAATAACCGCCACCGTGATAAGAACTTGCAGGCTTTCAGCGAGCCCGCTCGTATTTAGTAACGACGGCTCTACTGTTCCAAAAGCCAACGCTGATCTAACGGCCGACGCCAACATGGCGGTTGTTTGTACACGCGGGTCAAACCCATCCATCGCAGTGGGTCTTGGAAGCCAAGCTTCGGTGACGCTTACTTTGCGGGAGATGTCCAACGGCGGCAGCAAGTTGGGTTATGAGATCCATAAGAACTCGGGCCTCGCAGAAGTCGGGGCTGAATCTGGCAGTATTGTTTTTCGCCTCGGCACAATTCCTTCGACGCGCGATCAAACCGTCCCTGTTAGTCGCATTCCAGGGGGCCAGAATGTTCCTGGAAGATACAACGATGCTGTTATTGTTACCGTAAATTTCTAGGACATCAGACGCCATGGCGGTCATCGGCCTGATGACTCACCTCTACGCGAAAAAAGGTATTCGCCGGTTCATGCAAGTGCTCCTCGCCCTCCTATAGACGGCAACGCCCCAAACTCTTACACGATCAAGTTTGGCAGCTCCAAAGCGAAATAATGTCCAAATTTGTTCCAATTTGGCGATTGCCTATCGGGCATCCGGAGTCCGAGCGTATTTTTTTGCATCAGTACAACTACTTAGCTCTGCCATGAATTCTATGGCATGTTTCCTGCGGCGCAACCTCTAAACTTTTTTTTGGGGGTATTTAATGGACACTCGTCAGCGCTTTAAATCAGCAATCACAGCCTGGGCTTTGGTCTTCGGGCTCGTCAATCCGGCACTAGTCTTTGCAGCGAGCTCGGCCGCCGTTGGTCTCGGCGTCTCCGCCTCCGTTGCCTCTAAGTGCCTGGTTTCTGCAACTTCGACAGTAGCCTTTGGCAGTTATGATCCTATCCAAACCAACTCATCGACCGGCTCCGATCTAGATGGTCAGGGATCCGTAACCATCCGTTGCACCCCGGGAGACGGAGTTAGTATCGCTCTGGACCAAGGAGCTAATTTTTCTAGCTCTAACAGGAGAATGGCTGGGCCGTCATCAAGCTTCCTCAATTACGAGCTGTATCAGGAAGCAGCCAGAACCAACGTGTGGGGCAATGGCACTACTATAGGAACCGTGCTCGCGATTTCAGCCTCAACGAACAACGCGCCGCGAGTTTTTAATGTGTATGGCCGAGTGCCGAAAGGCCAAGATCCCGGAGCTACGGGAAGCTACAATGATACAGTTCAGGCAACTGTAAACTTCTAACCGGAGCGAATGTCTTTCCCTGCCATTAAAAGAGTCACTCTGGTTGCAATTGCATTTCTGCTAAGTCTCGAACTGGCTCACGTCAGGGTGGCTCATTCGGGTACGTTTCAAGTTAATCCGATTCGAATTACGCTCTCGCGCCAGAGCTCGAGTAGTCTTCTTTCCGTGCGCAACGATAGCACTGAGAAGATTCGCTTTCAGATTGGTGTTTTTGCTTGGGACCAAAACCCCAAAGGCGAAATGGTGCTGAACCCAACCGAAGACCTCATTTTCTATCCAACTCTGTTGGCGCTGGAGCCAGGGGATGAACGAAGGATACGGATCGGTACCAACGACCCGATTGTTGCATCAGAAAAGTCTTATCGGATTTTTGTCGAGGAACTTCCCCCCCTCGAAAACTCGCAATCCGATGGCATTCACATCCTAACCAAGATGGGAGTCCCGATCTTTATTCAGCCATCAAAGCCGACCGTTCAGGCACGTCTCGATCAAATAGGGTTTCAGGGCACTGAGTTTGTTTTTGAAATCAAGAATCTTGGTAATGTTCATTTCTTCCCTCGGGCGGTGCGGGTAACAGGAGCCGATTCCCAGGGAGAAACTGTCTCAGCGCACGAGCTTCAATCCTGGTACATCCTCGCAGGTCGAACGAGCGAGTATCGGATAGAAATTCCCCGAGCTGATTGTGAAAAGATCCAGAACCTGACAATCGAGGTGGAGCTCGAAGACAAAACGCTGAAGGAAAAATTTCCCTTGTCACCCCAGACATGTAAGGGATAACTGACGCAAGTTCCCCCGCCCAAGATGCCGCAGGTTGTGCATGTTTTGGAGCCAGGTTTACCTTTTTTCTATGGTTCTATTCCTGTTGCCAAAAGCCCTTCTCGCTGCAGATCAACGCGCTATTCTTGAGTTGTCAATTAATGAGGTTAAAAAAGGGGAAGTCGTAGTTTTCCTTCGAGAGTCAGACGTGCTCGTTCGTGTAAAAGATCTCGAAGCGGCGGGGCTAAAATCTTTTGCTGGCCGGCGAGAGAACATCTCCGGCGACGATTACGTTCTGCTCAATTCCCTTGCGCCGCAAGTTAGTTTCAAACTGAACGATCGGGACTTAACCCTGAATCTCACTGCGCAACCCTCGGTGCTGGGTTATAATCTCATCGAAATACAGCCAAACAAACCGCCCGATATTGTCTACAGCGAAGACACAAGCGGCTTTCTGAATTACTCTTTCAATCTACGGGACTTCAAACGAACGGACGCTTTCGGAGAGGTCGGCATTACGATTAAGAACAGCCTTCTCTATAGCGGGATCTTAAAAAACGGAGACGGCAGCATAGTACGGGGCCTCTCGAATCTCACCATCAGCAATCGTCAAAGCCTCAACCGGGCCGTAATTGGCGACCGGTTGGTTAGTTCCGATGTGCTTGGGGGAAGCCCGGTGATAGGAGGCATCGGTTATTTTCGAGATTTTGGTCTCGATCCCTATTTCGTCCAATATCCAGGGCTCAATTTTTCGGGAGCAGTCTCCACCCCTTCTACGGTGGACGTTTATGTCAACGGCCAGCTCTTGCGGCGCGTTCCACTCCCACCAGGTCAATTCGAACTCAAGGATCTGCCGGTTCCAGCCGGTGCCGACAACACCCGGCTGGTCCTTCGAGACGCCTTCGGCCGCGAGCGGGAAATCGGCTCGCAATATTACTTTGCGGCCGGGCTGCTCAAAGAAGGATTACAGGAATTCAGCTACAATTTTGGATCTCGAAGAAACAACCTCGCGACAGCAAGTTGGGACTACGGTCCGTTGGTCTTTCTGGCGCGTCACCGCCTCGGGATCACCGATTCTTTGACGGCTGGGCTACGATTCGAAGCTTCTTCCAATCTTGTGAGTGGTGGTCCTAGCGCCACCTTTAGAATGCCTTTCGGCGAAATGGATGTTGCCGCCGCTGCGAGCGGTAGCCACGGACTCCCAGGAGGGGGCGCTTTCCTCGGCTACAATTACGTAGGGCGACTGTTCAACCTAGGTGGTTTCATCAAACTCTTAAGTCCGCACTATGCGACAACCATCCTCAAATCTGGAGACGATCGATCATGGATGGAATTGAATGCCTTCGTCGGTTTTTCCGTGACCTCTAGGGTTGGAGTGTCCTTGCAATACAGCTTCGAAAATTCCAGGCCCGATGGGCAAATGCACGGCATCGCTTTGTCAACAACAACTCGGTTGACCGACCGGGTGAGCTTGTTCGTTAGTGGAAGTCATTCGCAGCGACGAAACGGGACCGAAATCTTCTCGGGTCTCACTTTTCTTTTCGGAGAGACAACGGCATCTGTCTCATATGAAAACAGAGGCGGCGTGGGCCTCGGAACCGCGATGCTGCAAAAATCCCTGCCCCTGGGAACGGGATTTGGCTATCGGCTTCAAGCCGGCGCTGCTCAGAGTCAGAATTTCTCCGTGGACAGTCTTCTGCAATACCAAGGTCCTTATGGTCGCTATGAGGCGAACTACAGCCGGCTCGATGGGCATGATTCGACAGTGTTGAACATGGCGGGTGGGTTGGCTGTAATCGGCAAAGATTTCTTTTTCACTCGGCCGGTCCAAGAAAGTTTTGCCGTGATCCGTGTTCCTGAAATTGCCGATGTCCGAGGCTATGCGAGCAATCAAGAAGTGGGATATACGAATTCGAATGGTAATCTGTTCATTCCGAGCCTGTTACCTTACTACGGTAACAAATTGAGTATATCGGACAAGGACATTCCACTGAACTACACAATCGATGCAACTGACAAGGTTGTTGCACCACCCTTTCGGGGTGGAGCTGTGGTGACTTTTCCGGTGCAGCGGATTCAGCGGGCAACAGGAACTATTGCGCTCCAAGATTCAAAGCAGTCTGTTATCCCTGCCTACGGGCAGTTAACTGTCACTGCGAATGGAAAGCAGTTCGAGTCTCCGGTAGGCAAACAAGGCGAGTTCTACCTGGAGAACGTTCCTCCAGGTCGCCATGCCGCAATTGTCGAATACAAAGATAGAACATGTGATTTCGTTCTCGATGTACCCAGTTCTCAGCAGCCAGTTGTGCAAATCGGGAACGTTCTCTGTCAGATGCCATGATTCGTTGGCTGAAAACCCAAGTGACGAAATGGCTGCTTAGCGCCCTGTTGGCGACTGCTGCTATGGTCGGCCTGTCATTCCCGGCTTTGGCGGTTTGCTCCCTAAGCAGTACATCGATTAGCTTTGGGACCTATGATGTCTTCAGCACGAGCCCTCTAGACACCAACGGGAGCATCGTTTATAGGTGCGGCAACGCAGATAACAACATTTCAATCTCACTAGATCGAGGCGGGGCCTCGTCATTCAATCCGCGGCGAATGCTGAACGGAAGCCAGGTGCTGAACTATAACCTGTATTTGGACGCTGCCCGGACGATCATTTGGGGGGATGGCACCGGTGGCACTCAAACCTACTTCATCAAGAACCCGCCGAACAACCAAGATGTTACCGTACCACTCTATGGTCGGGTCCCAACCGGACAGAGCGTCAGTAAGGGTCCTTACAGCAACACGATCACAGTGACGATTAACTTTTGATAGTGCTGGGTCGTTTCCTACTTTTCTCTCTTTGACCAATATCCGAAGCGTAGGTCTACCATCAGGCTTGCGCATGTGCTTCGACCGTAGCATGCCCGCCAGCGCCTGGCGCATGACATTGGCCCAATCTGCGTTGAGAGAAGCCGGAGTGATCGCCTTGTAGAACTCCTCTGCTTCATCGCGACGGGCTTGCAGCACTTCGTCGAAATGGCTGCCGAACGGATTTGGTCCTGCAGCGTTGGTGCCAGGTGGTCCGGCTTGGACTCCGCGATGTTGCGTCGCAGACCTGTCGAGGGCGCTCGCTCCAGGCATCCGCAAGTCGAGAAGGATGCAGCCCGGATCGGCGCACGGATTGGAATCCAGAAACTCCGATGCGGATGCGTAGCCACGCATTTCATACTTTGCGGTGCGCAACAGACGTGTCACGGCCGTACGAAAGGACGGGTCGTCATTCCACTGTATGTACGGTGGTGCGCGCGATGGACAGTCCCATCCCGATACCTTCTTGCTTGGTTGCGAAGAAAGGCTCGAACAACTTCGACAGCCTGTCAACCGGTATGCCGGGGCCGGCGACGGCGATTTTCACCGTTCCATTGTCGCCAGGTTCGGTTGTTCCGGTTGGCTTTTGTTCTTCAGTCTTCCAAATCATTACCTCATCATTACCTCCAATCCCTGCCGAGAATATGGTTCAAATCTACTCAAGGATGTTGTTGAGAGGCGGTCTTGAGCCCTATTTATCACGGTTTAGGCTAAGCGGTAGCCTGATTTCGCACCAATTCAAGCTCCCTAAATCAATCAAGAAGCTGGTTCCAACTGGGGCGCAGTTAGGGACGCTGATTTCAAGGCTTCGTCGAGAGTTCCAATGTCAGCGTTGTTGAAGAGTTGGTCGCCTGATTATAAGGCAACGCGTCTACGAGATTAACTCACGGGCGATCCGCACCGCCGACCGAAGCTAAGATAATGAAATTACATGTGTTTTTAGATCACGGCCTTGCGGCGACTGCTTGCTCTGGAGTCAAACGAAGGAAACTTAGTTCGGTCGTGTAGGAAAACATGTTCGAAACGAGTCTGTTATAGGTAGGCAAAGCAGTTTGTGGCGGGTTAAAGAACTTCGGTGAGATTCCGATAGAGCCCATGTAAGGAGAAGCCCATGAAAATTATTCAGAGCGCGCAACAGATACCGACCTCCCCCAGCGTATACAGAACAACAAAACAGTAGGCCAAGTGCAGCAAGGCATCGACCTCAAAATCCAGCAGAGCCGCGAGTCGGCTAGGGTAAATATTTCAAAAAAGGCGCGCGAATTCCAAAGAATCGCTGGACTGGTCCGCACCGGTAACGAACTTCGGTCACAGAAGGTCAAACAGATCAAGGAACGGGTCAGCAAGGGTGATTACAACGTCGACGCGCAAGAAGTCTCCAAGAGTATTATCCGCAGCGAGGTCTCCCGTATCCTCGAAAAGAAGTAAGATTCTCTCATGAGCATGGATCCCGCAGTCCTCTCTCTGACGCAAAGTAACACCGGCGGAATTCAAGCCCAACAGAGCACTCGGACATCGCCATGGATCAGATATTAGTCTTTTGTTCTGAGGCAGGAGCCCAGTTGAACGGCGCGCGGGCGGCCCGAGACACTGAGGGGGCCTTGCAAGAGCATACAGCGGCCCAGCGATCGAGCATTGAAAATGTCGACGTTTTATCGGCGTATTCCGACTTCACACGTCTTCAGCAGGCGTTCCTGGCGGCTCTACAATCGGCGACTCAAGTTATCCAACCCAGCCTGCTCGATTTTCTCAAGTAGAAGGTTCCAATGCTCATCCTCAGTCGCCGCCTGGGTGAAAGTGTAACCATTGGAGACGATATCGTCGTGACCGTGGTCGGGGTAAGCGGCAATCAAATTCGGCTTGGTATAAGCGCCCCCAAGGCCGTCCGTGTGCTGCGCGAAGAGATTTACAAGGTAATCCAAAAAGATAATAAGTCAGCGACCAATGCCGCGGACTCCAGGAGAGGGGAGGGTACCCGGAAACAATTGCGAGGTAAGACACAGGAGGGGTCCAATGACTAGTCGAGCCAATGACCGTCTAGGAAATCAACGAGACACCTTTTTAACGAATCCGAGCGGAAATTTTTTTCCCTGGAAAACTTCTAAGATTTGCCTCTTGCCATCAATACAGACTTGAGCGCTTTAAGCCCAATGACGGGAACGATTCGCGGTTTTTCATGCTCCATGCCATTGATTATTGTAACATGCGTTTTCACCCTGCCTCAGCATGCTCAACAGTCTGCTGGCAGAGCGAGCCATCGGAAAAGTGATTGCCTCCCGCGTTAAAGTGGGACAGTACCTGCCGGATTGGCACCCATGGGAGAATTACCGCCAAAGTTACAGCGCGCAAGGCGAGCTGGGAAGCGGTGCGAACCTCGATGCCATCCATGAAATCGATTATACCCGCTGCTTGCTTGGCGAAGTGGCCGGCACTACTTGCGTGGCCGGCAAACTGAGCCAGTTGGAAATCGATACTGAAGATGTGGCTGCGATTCTTTTACGCTTTGAAAACGGAGCGGTGGGAGAAATTCACTTGGACTACATCCAGCGGGCTTATCGCAGAACATGCCAGATCATCGTCGAGGAAGGGACACTTCACTGGGATTACACCGCTGGCGAGGTTCGATGGTTCTCGGCGGAGACCAAAAAGTGGAAGGTTTATGGCAATCCCGTCGGGTGGAGCCCCAATCAGCTGTACTTGGACGAAATGAAACACTTTCTTCTCTGCGTGGCAGGAGAGGAAGAACCGACGTTGGATGTCTACGACGCGGCGCGAGTCCTACGGATCGCGCTGGCGGCGAAAGAGTCCGCGCAGCAGCAGCGTTGGATCGAACTAAGGAGTCAAACTTGGAGCACGAACCCAATATTGTAGCTATCATTCAAGCGCGCATGGGGTCCACGCGATTGCCCGGCAAGGTCCTCGCCGACATTGCTGGCAAGCCAATGCTTGCGCGAATTGTATCGCGCGTGGAGCAGGCCACTCTGATTCAGAAGGTTGTTGTTGCCACTTCCGACGCAACCGAGGATGACAGAGTCGCTGAATTTTGTGAACGCCAAAAGATCGCGGCTTTTCGCGGCAGCGAGCAGAACGTGCTGGATCGCTTTTACCATGCAGCGAAAAGGCAGCAAGCCGATGTCGTCGTACGCATCACAGCCGACTGTCCGCTCATTGATCCCGAGGTCATTGACCGAGTCATCTCCGCGTATCTTCGAGGTGAATGCGATTACGCGTCGAATACGCTGGTGTATACTTATCCGGACGGACTCGACACTGAAGTGTTTTCCTTCGCGGCTTTGGAAATTTCATGGCGTGATGCCCGCCGTGCCGCGGACCGCGAGCACGTGACACCGTTTCTGCGGACTTCACGGCGTTTCCGTTTGCGCAATGTGGAAAGCGAACTAGGACGATCGACTCGGCATCTCCGATGGACCGTAGACCAACCCTGCGATTTGGAGTTTGTGCGCTCTGTTTACGCATACTTTTGGCCGGCGAAGAAATTCGGGTGGCGCGATGTTCTTGGCCTCCTGGACGCACAGCCTGCGTTGGGCCAGCTCAATGCTGGTCAGGTGCGCAACGAAGGCTACTACCATGCCTTAGCTCAAGAACCGGCGATGCCGGCAAGAAAAAGAAATCTCACGCGGTCTCAAGAACTCAAACGCTGGGCCAACGCGCTGATTCCGGGCGCATCACAAACTCTAAGTAAGGGGCCAAGCCAGTATGTCCAGGGAGTAGCGCCAACGTTTCTGGTCCGGGGACAAGGATGTTACGTGTGGGACGCCGACGGCAATCAGTATATCGACTATCCTATGGCGCTTGGTCCGATTATTCTGGGACACGCGTATCCAGCCGTCGATGAGGCGGTCAAGCGACAGATAAACGACGGAGTTGTATTCTCGCTACCGCATCCCTTGGAAATCGAGGTTGCTGAACGATTGGTGACCATGGTTCCGTGCGCCGAAATGGTGCGTTTCGCGAAAAATGGTTCCGATGCCACCGCTGGCGCTGTGCGGTTGGCACGAGCATACACGGGTAAAGATCGAATTGCTTGTTGCGGTTATCATGGCTGGCAGGACTGGTATATCGGCTCGACAACTTTCAACAGTGGTGTGCCCTTGGCCGTGCAGCAGCTTACTCAGACCTTCGAATACAATAAAATCGAAACCTTGAAGCGCATTTTTGCGGAGCATCCGAACCAAATTGCCGCCGTCATTCTGGAGCCCGTCGGCGTTGTCGAACCGCAACAAGGGTTTCTAGAACAGATCCGTGAGATATGCCAGCGCGAGGGCGCATTACTAATTTTCGATGAAGTCATCACGGGATTTCGCTTGGCCCGCGGCGGGGCCCAAGAACATTTTGGCGTTATTCCCGACCTCGCGTGCTTAGGCAAGGCCATGGCCAATGGCTATCCGCTCTCTGCGATTGTGGGCTCGCGCGAAATCATGAAACATTTCGACGAAGCTTTTTTTTCGTTTACTTTCGGGGGCGAAGCGCTTTCTCTTGCGGCCGCTCAAGCGACCATGAAAGAGATCGGCGAAAAAGAAGTCATACCCCAGTTGTGGGAGCAAGGTCACAAGCTGCAGGACGGTTTGAATGTGCTGGCCCGAGAATTCGGGCTAGAGCGATATGTGCGCTGCGTTGGAATGGCGCCTCGGACAATCGTCACATTCACCGATCAAAGCGGCAGAGAGTCTCTCCAGATTAAAAGCCTCTTCCAACAGGAGTGTCTTAAGCGCGGGGTTCTTTCCTCCGGCGGTCACAACCTCTGCTTCAGTCACAGGCCGGACGATATCGAATACACCCTCAGGGTCTATCGCGCTGCCATGGAGATCGTCGGCGACGCCGTACGTCGGGAAAGTGTCAGTGAAAGACTCGAAGGCGAGCCCGTGCAACCCGTTTTTCGCAGAGTCTGATTTAGAAAGGATTGCGATTCATGGGAAAAAAGACGAGACGGCGCCGCCAAGAATCTGCGCAAGAACGTAGGCCCAACCCGCTCATATTGTCTTCGAGGGGACCACATCTTCCATGCAGTATTTGGAACGCCGACTGAAACGGGAAACGCGGTGGCTATGTCGCCTTCGGTCCAAGCGGCCAGCGAAATAAGCGCGTCGGAATCAGCGACGGACCAACTTGATTTGAAGGTGTCGGGGCAAATCGTAAGTTGGCAAAATTCATTTGCTTTTGAGGACGCTTTTGCCGAGCTTACCGGGCATTTAGCAGTACCGTTGGCAATCCACACAGTGCAGTCGGCTCGACCAGCAACTTCTATTGCGCCGGCTAAAATGTCAGCGCTAGGTTCTTACGGGCGAAACGCCCTGACGGCCGATGCTGTAGAAAATCCTAAATTTCGCCTGTCGCTTAAGTTAACCCGCCAAGTCATTTCAAAGCCTAATCAGAGTTAGAACTTGACTCACGCTGCGTGAACTCGGTTTACGCGAAATTCTCGGGAAAATTTGTGGCCACAAGCCTGACTATAGGCTTCGCCTCTTTGTTTGTTCACATTGCGCTTGGTTCTAAAGTGGACCCTGACTTATATGACTTCTTCCGGTTGACGCGCTGATGTAAGTGTGTGAATTATGAGTTCCTGAATTGAACACTTAAGGCGGAGGATAAGAATGTCTAATGTAGCTCCAATATTTGAGAAGACACCATATATGCGTTGGATAAGAAGCCAAGGAATCCCGGTTCATGAGGGACATGGAATGCACGACCTGCGTGATCT
>Ga0126384_10002637_pt1 | contig 10875 bp, 8 predicted proteins | sample PanSoiMetPlot_36_FD_92543 | JGI IMG/M metagenome (GOLD analysis project Ga0126384, IMG submission 92543) | Tropical forest soil microbial communities from Panama - MetaG Plot_36 | ecosystem: Environmental > Terrestrial > Soil > Tropical forest > Bulk soil | place: Panama | collected 2016-02-17 | reverse complement strand
ACCTGACGGTCGTGGCTGCGCCCCCGGCTTGGCGTGCGCCACAGGCGCGCTGGCCGAGGCGGGCCGTGCCTTGGCGCGTTGAGGCCCTGGAGCCTGCCCCCCGGCCTGCGCGGACGCCTGCCCCTGGCCAGGCGATGCCGATGGCGTCGCAGGGTGGAGGCCGTTATCCACAAACCCCGCGACCCCCTGGCCGCCCAGCGGCGCCGGGTAGCTGTGTGCGTTTACCGAGTAGTTCGGCACGGAATCGCCGCCGATGGTGTACAGCACCCCACCGGCGTATGCCGTGACGACCTCGACGTGACCGTCGAACAGCACCCAGTCGCCCGGCTGCGGGTTGTAACCGTCTCCGAGCGGATGCCAGCGGTCGTGTTGCTGTGCGTCCTGGAGCACCGACACGATGCCGGGCGACGCCGGGTTGGGGTCAACACGGGCATCGGCCCAGGCGTGCAGCGGCCACGGGTACGTGGTCCCCCCGGTCGCCCAGCTTCTGTGGCCGGTCACGTGGGAGCCCAGCTCCAGGGTCAGGCTGGCGAACGCGGCGCAGGACGGGCCGTGGTCGGCGCCGTCCACGCTTGCGTGCTGCCAGATGACCGCCTCCATCTCGGCCGGGGTTTTCCGCTCGGCCATCCGGAGGAAGTGCCGCGCGACGTTGACGATCGCGGACCGGAGCCGCGCGTCGTCACTCGGCGTCGCCTGGGCCGACTTCTCCAGCGCCAGCAAGGTCATCGGCAGGCCGGCCGGTGAGATCAGGTCGGCCGGCGAGCCCGGAACAAACGAGAGGCCGGTGACGACGCCGCCCGCGCTCAGGCTGACCAGCGCGGTTGCCTGCTGCCACCGGGGCTTGGCCGCGGGACGCAACTGGTACACCTCCTTGCGGGTGATGCGGGCCTGGCGCTGACAAGGCGGAGGCTGGGGCCCGCTATCCGGACACCTTCGATGGGTTCAGGGACCCGAGGATTGCCCGGACGCGCGGGTCACCGGGGTTGTCCGCGTTCTGGAAGAGCACCGCCGCGTCCTGGGCGGCCCTCGCCGGCGCGCCGACCACCCACTTCCGGAACACATCGGCGACGAGGTGGCCCTGGCCGGTCCTGGTTGTGATGGGCTTCGCGCACAGGGCTGGGTAGCCGTCGCGCGTCGTTACCGCGGCCGACCCGGTGTACCTGGCGCAGTTCGCCGGCACGCTCTCCAGGCCCGGCTGAACCACCGGCTTGCCGTTCGCGGCGGTCAGGGTCGCGCCGCCGATGATGTTGTTGATCGCCCTCGCGGCGACCTGCAGGCTGTCGATGGGATTGGCCGCGCTGTAGGGGTGGTGCAGGTTCAGCGACCACGCCACCTGCCCGCCCTGGGCCGGCATGATCGGCACCAGGCCCTGCCGGCCGGTCTTGATCGAAGCGAAGTCGGGGTTGTTGCCGCTTGTCATCAGCGAGAACACCCACAGGATCTGCCGGGTCGCCTTGCCGCACGCGAAGTTGACCTGGTTGGGCTCGGACCGCACGTCCGGGTTCTGGCAGGCGGCTGCGATCTGCCGTTCGACCGTGGCGACGCTGGCCGGCCACGACGGACCCGGGCGGGAGAGGGCGACGACCATGATGGTGAGTACCGCAGTGACAACGGCGATCGCGACCGCCATGAGCACGACGTTCCGGCCGCGACGGCTGGGCTCCGGGCGCCGCCGGCCGTGGTTGATCAGCCGGGCGGTACGTTCCTCCGGGGAGTCGGTGCGCTCGGCCGCATCGGCTTCGTCGGCGCCGGGCGCATCCGGCAGATCCACCGGGGCCGGGTGGCCGGCGCGACCCTGGTGGCCGGGCGGCACGGGGGTGCCGGCCTGCGTTTCCGCCGTGTCGTCCGGTGCCCAGCGGAACGCCTCCTGGTGCCCGTCCAGCGCCACCTCCGTGGCGAGCTCCGACTGCGTCATCTCCTGCTCCAGCGACTCGTGCGCGTCCCAGAGCTGGCGTTCGAATTCGGCGGCCTTCCGCTTAAGCTCAGCGAGATGCTGGCTGCCGACGCGGAGGATGTGGTCGGGGTAGGTGCTCACTGTCTCACCTCTGGCGCTTCGCCGGTGCGAGGCGGGCGCGGCCTGCCGGGACCGGGCCGTGACATGGCCGGCGCCGCCGCGCGAGTCGCACGGGATACGGCTGACCGGATCCCAGTGCGCGGCATGACCTGAACCATGCTACTAATTAGAACACATATACGACCTGCAAGGGAAGTCGGATGCGGATTCGAATGTCAGTTCGAACGCCTTCCACCGTACCCGGTAAGTCGGACACAAGTGGGGCGTGCTCGCGCCGGTGAGCGCGGTGGTGCGCCGGCGTCGTAGTGTCTGTAGACATGCCTGAACCTGTGCGCACAGTCGATCTTGGTCCGGCCGCCCGCAGGCTGGCCGACCTCGTAGCCGCCGTCCCGGACGAGGAACTGGCCCGGGCGACCCCGTGCCCGGCGTACGCGCTCGGCGACCTGATCGAGCACGTCGGCGCCCTGGCCATCGCGTTCGCCGCCGCCGCCAGCAAGGAGCGCGACGCTCGCACCGGCCAGGCGGCGCCCGGTGATGGCGCCCGGCTGGGGGCGGACTGGCGGGCGCGGATACCGCGAGATCTCACCGCCCTGGCGCGGGCGTGGCAGCAGCCCGGCGCGTGGACCGGGATGACCAGGATCGCGGGCGCGGACACCCCGGCGGAGATGGTTGGCCTGGTGCTCGCCGACGAACTGGCGGTCCACGGGTGGGACGTGGCCCGTGCTTCTGGGCAGCCATACGCCTGCGAGCCCGAGGTGCTCGAGGCTGCGCTCCAGTTCCTGCAGATGTTCACCAGCCCGGATGCGCCGAGCGGTCCGGAGGTGCCGTTCGGCCCGGCCACGTTGCTGCCCCCGGAGGCGCCGCTGCTGGACCGGGTGGTCGCGCTGGCCGGCCGGGACCCCGGGTGGCCGGCCACCTGATTGCCCCGCCGGCCGGCCGTCAACGTGGCGGGCGCGGCGGGAGGTGCTCAGCCGCGTCCCTGCCGCGCGGCGTTCGCATAGATCGCGTCGTGCACGTACCGCGAGAAGCCGGGCGCGATGTCGTCGTAGGCCGCGGTGAACTTTGGATCCGAGACGTAGATGTCGGCCAGGCCGCGGTGCATCGCATAGTCGCAGTCGTAGAACCAGCGCGAGATGTGCCGGCGGTGCGCCTCGGCCAGGTCCATCGCCACCTGCCCGGTAGCAGGCTCGCCGGACCGGATGGCCTCGGCGAACCCGTTGATGCTGGCGTCGGCCTCGGCCTTGATCGTGATCCAGTCGTCCTTGGTGTAGGCGGCGCTGCGGCGCTGTGACTCCTGCCAGGCGCCTGTGTCGCCCCAGCGCTGCCTGGCCTCCTCGGTGTGTTCGGCGATCTTGTCGGTGCCGAATATCTCGAACTGCTCTTCCGGGGTGAGCGAGATGCCCATGGCCCGTGCCTCCATCTCCTTCTCGAGCGCGCGCAACAGCGCCTCGTCGCGGGCGCGCCGTTCGCGCAGCAACCGGTGCTGCCGGCGCAGGTGGTCGCCGGTTCCGGTGGCCGCGTCGGCGAGGATCTCCGCGATCTCGTCCAGCCCGAAGTCCAGTTCCCGGTAGAACAGGACCCGGCGCAGCCGGTGCAGGTCGGTCTCGGTGTACAGGCGGTACCCGCCTGCGCTGCGCGCGCTGGGCGTCAGCAGCCCGATGCCGTCGTAGTGGTGCAGGGTCCGCACCGAGATGCGGGCCAGGCGGGCCACCTCGCCAACCGTGTAACCGTCCACGGGTCCACTGTGCAGCCTGCCGTTACGTGAGGGTCAAGTCCGGCGGGCTGCCTTCCGCCGTGCTCGCTGGCTCCTGCCCGGGCAGTGCGGAAGCGGTAGCCAGCACCTCCTCGGCGCGGTGGCAGGCGGCCATGCGGTCCGGGCCCACCGGCCGCAGCAGCGGGACCTCGGTCCGGCACCGGTCCACCGCGAGCGGGCAGCGGGGGTGGAACACGCAGCCCGGCGGCGGGCTCGTCGCGTCGGGCGGCTCGCCGGGCAGGATGACCCGGACCCGGCGGCCCCCGGGGCCAAGTTCCGGCACCGCCGAGCGGAGCGCCCTGGTGTACGGGTGGGCGGGCCGGCCGAGCAGCGCCCCGGTCGGCCCGCTCTCCGCCACCCGGCCGAGGTACAGCACCGCGGTCTGCTCGCACAGCTCGCTCACGATGCCGAGGTTGTGGGTGATCAGCAGGTAGGCCAGGTTCCGCTGCGCGCGCAGCCGGCCGACCAGCGCCAGGATCGCCGCCTGTGCCCGCACGTCCAGCGCGCTCGTCGGCTCGTCCAGCACCAGCAGCCGCGGCCGCACCGACAGGGCCCGCGCGATCGAGACCCGCTGCCGCTGCCCGCCGGACAGCTGGTGCGGGTACCTGGCCGCGAACGCCGGGTCCAGCCCCACCTCGGCAAGCAGCGAGCGGGCCTGCTCCGCGGCCGCCCGCCGGCCGGCCATCCGGTGCGTGACCAGGACCTCCCCGAGGGTCCTGCCGATCCGCATCCGCGGGTCCAGTACCCCGTCGGGGTCCTGGAAGACGATCTGCGCGGCGCGCCGGTAGTCCTGCAAGGCTTTCCCGCGCAGCCCGGCAATGTCTTCTCCGTCAAAACGAATGGACCCGCCGGCCGTCCGCACCAGGCGCAGCACCGCCCTGCCTATGGTCGTCTTCCCAGAACCGCTCTCCCCTACCAGCCCCAGGCCACAGGGGCCCGGTGGCAGCTGCAGGCTCACCCCGTCCACGGCCCGGACCGGGCCGAACCGGACGGCCAGCTCGCTGATGTCCAGCAACGGGGCAGCCTTCATTGCCTCCCTCGCGGGCGCGTCGCTGGCTTCGGGAGGCACGGGGGTCGCGGGGCTTGCTCCCGGGCTAGCAGAGTCTCCCCACGGGGAAGCCGCAGCGCGGAGCGATGCGGGCGCTCGGCCCGGCGGATGCGGCGTGCCACTGCCCGTGGTTGACAGCGAGTGCCTCACGGACGATCCTCCGCCCTGATCACCGGCACCGCGGCCAGCAGGTCGGCGGTGTAGGCGTCGGCCGGGGCGGACAGCACGCGTGCCGCCGGGCCCTGCTCCACGATCCGGCCGTCCCGCATGATCGCCACCCGGTCGCACAGCTCCGCGACGACCGCCAGGTCGTGGCTGATGAACAGGACCGACATGCCCGCCCGGTCCCGCAGCTCGCGGAGCAGCTCCAGCACCTCCGCCTGGACGGTCACATCGAGCGCGCTGGTCGGCTCGTCGGCGAGCAGCACCTCGGCGCGCAGCGCCAGCGCGATCGCGATCGCCACCCGCTGGAGCTGCCCGCCGGACAGCTGCGAGGGGTACCGGTCCAGCAGGCCGGGGGACAGCAGCACCTGGCGCATGGCCCGGCTGGCCGCCTCGACCGCCTCATCCTTGCCCATCCCGTGCAGCCGCAGCGCGCGGTGCACCACGCTGCCGACCTTGAACACCGGGCTGAACGCGGTCGCCGGGCTCTGGAAGATGGCCGCGATCCGGCGCCCGCGCACCTCCCGCAGCGTCCGCTGGGACAGGCCGGTCAGCTCGGTGCCGTCCAGCGTGATGCTGCCGCGCACCGTGGCGCCGACCGTGTGCGCCAGGCCGAGCACGGCGAGCGTGGTCATCGACTTGCCGGAGCCGCTCTCCCCGGCCAGCCCGACGATCTCGGCCTCGCCGACGTGCAGCTCGTCGACGTCGACGACGCGCCGGTCGCCGAAGCTGACCTGCAGTCCGGTGATCGCGAGCCTCATCACAGGAACGTCCGTTTCGGATCCAGCAGGTCCCGCAGCCCGTCGCCGAACAGGTTGAAGGTGAACGCGGTGAACAGGATCGCCAGGCCGGGGAAGGTCACCACCCACCAGGCGGTGGTGAAGTACCCCTGGCCCTCGGCCACCATCAGGCCCCAGTCCGGAGTCGGGTCCTGCGCGCCGAGGCCGAGGAACGACAGCGCCGAGGCGGTCAGGATGACCCCGCCGACGTCGAATGAGATCTGCACGAGCAGCGGCGTGATCGAGTTGGGCAGGATGTGCCGGACCAGGATCCGCCACCGGGAGATGCCCAGCGCGCGGCACGCCTCGATGTACGGGCGCCCGGCGACCGAGGCAGCCTGCCCGCGGATCAGCCGCGTGTACCAGGGCCACCAGGTGATGGCGATCGCGATGATCACGGTGGTCAGGCTGGTCGGCAGCACGGCGGCGAAGGCCAGCGCCAGCAGCAGCGGCGGGAAGGCCAGGAAGATGTCGGTGACCCGCATGATCACCTCGTCCAGCCAGCCGCCGAAGTAGCCGGCCATCACGCCGAGCGGGATGCCGAGGACGGTCGCGATCAGCAGCACGATCACTGCGATCAACGGGGAGATCCGGGCACCGTAGAGCACCCGGGAGCAGACGTCCCGGCCCACGTTGTCGGTGCCGAACCAGTGCTGCGCCGACGGCGGGCGGAGCACTAGCAGCGGGTGCGTGGCGGTGCCCGCGTCGCCGGGGAACGGGGCGAGCAGCGGCGCCAGCAGCGCCACGAGCAGGATCAGCGCCGATCCGGCCGCGCCGGCCACCAGCAGCGGGTTGGCCCGGATCCCGCGCCGCAGCACCGCGCCGCGCGGGACGGTGCTGTCCTGCGCGGGCAGTGGTGCCGGGGCTTCGATCATCGCAACCGGATCCGGGGGTCGATGGCGGCCTGGACGATGTCCACGACCAGGTTGGCGACCACGTAGACCAGCGCGATGAACAGCGTGACCCCGAGGGTCGCCGGTGTGTCCAGTGCGGCGATCGAGGCGGCCGCGTAGCTGCCCAGCCCGGGCCAGTCGAAGACCGCCTCGACGAGGAACGTGTTGACCAGGGAGTACCCGAAGACCAGGGCGAGCGTGGCGGCGACCGGGTTCCACGCGAGCTTCATCGCGAACCGCCCGTACACGGACCGCTCGCGGAAACCCAGCGCGCGGGCCATCTGCACGTGGGTCTCCCCGATCGTGTCGAGCACCTGGGCCCGGACGATCCGGGCGATGAGCCCGCAGGGATACGCCGCGACGACGATGGCCGGCAGCACAAGGTGGGTCAGCGTGCTGCCGAACATCGGCCAGTTGCCGGTGATCAGCGCATCGACCACGTCGGCGCCGGTGTGCCGCGCGAGCGGATGGGTGAACAGCAGGCCGGGGGAGAACTCGCCGGCCGCGGGCAGCAGGTGCAGCCGCTGCGAGAAGACAAGCTGCAGGATGAGTGCCATCCAGAAGACCGGCATCGATACCCCGAGGATCGCGCCGGCCCGGATGCTGTGGTCCAGCAGCCCGTCGGGCCAGCGCGCCGCGACCAGCCCCAGCGGCACGCCGACCAGCACCGCGAGGATCAGCGCGGCGGTGACCAGCTCCAGGGACGCGGGCGCGGCGGTGCCGATGTCCGACAGCACCGGCTGGTGGGTGTGCACCGACACCCCCCAGTTCCCGGCGAGGACGCCGCCGAGGTAGGACAGCAACTGCACCGCTGGCGGCCGGTCCAGGCCGAGGAACTTCCGTGCCGCCGCGACCTGTGCCGCGGAGGCATGCGGTCCCGCCCACGTTGCCGCCGGGTCACCGGGGACCACCCGGGCGATCACGAACGTCAAAACCAGCACGCCCGCGATCACCAGCACCGCCAGGGCGATCCGGCGGGCGGCGTAGACGATCAACTGCCAGTCGGCTTCAGGTCATAGACGAACACCACGTTGGGGTAGGCCGGGTTGACCTTGAACCCCGTGAAGTGGCTCGACATGGCGTACTGGTAGTTGTTCTCGTAGAGGACCGTGAGCGGCGCCTCCTGCAGGATCTCGCTCTGCATCGTGCGGTAGAGGTTGATCCCGGCGGTACGGTTCGTGGCGACCAGCGACTCCACCCGGTTGATCTGCGCATCGAGGGTCGGGTTGGAGTAGTAGGACAGGTTGAAGTACGGCTGCTTCTCGGTCGCCAGCAGGTTCACGAACCACGAGTACGGGTCGGCGTAGTCCGGCCACCAGTACTCGATGAATATGTCCTGGCGCTGGGACGCATTGGCGGACTTGCCCTTGGCCCACTGGGTCGGCCACGCCAGCGACTGCGCGGTCAGGTTGATGTTCAACTTGGCGAGGCTGGACTTCATCAGCGAGGCGACCACTTGCTCGTTCGAGTCGCCCGAGGTGTAGGTGAGGGTCAGGTTCAGCTGCTTCTTGCCTGGCCCGTAGCCCGCCTGGTTCAGCAGCTGGGTCGCCTTGGCCGGGTCGTAGCTGTAGTTCCCCGGCAGGTCGCTGAAATGGCCGAGCAGGCCGGCCGGCACGATGCCGCTGGCGGGCACCGCCGCCCCCTTCAGCGCCGCGACGATGCCCGGGTAGTTGATGCCGTAGGCAATGGCCTGGCGGACCGGCAGGCTCAGCGCCTTGGCGTTGAACTGGCCGAGCAGGTTCTGCCAGGACGGCGAGCTGACCAGATGGATGCCCGGCACGCCCTGCAGCGACCTCCACAGGAACGGGTTCATCTGCTCGACGAAGGTGACCTGGCCGCTGCGCAGCAGCTGCGCCGAGGTGGTGTCCGAGCTCACTACGCGGAACACCACCTTCGTGTAGTGCGGGCCGCTCCAGCCGCCCCAGTAGCGCGGGAACGACTTCTCGATCACCTCCAACTCCTGGCCCTTGTTCCAGGTCTGCGCCGTGTAGGGGCCGGTGCCCGCATCGTGCCCGGCGTTCAGCCACTTGGCCAGCGGCTGGCCGTTGGGTGCCTTGGTGTCGTAGATGTAGGCGGAGTAGTCGGCCGACGACTGCAGGTCGAGCGGCGCCGGGTACTTGAGGCGGAAGACCAGGGTGTACGGGCCGGTCGCGTCGATGCTCTTGACCGCGCCCCAGATGTAGGCCGCGCCGCCGTTCAGGGCGATCGTGCGGTCGATCGCGGCCTTGGCCGCCTGCGCGTTCATCGGCCGGCCGGTGTGGAAGTAGACGCCGTGCCGGAGCTGGAACGTCCAGGTCAGCCCGTTCGCCGACTTGGACCAGCTGGTGGCCAGCAGCGGGCTGACACCGTGGGTCGCCGGGTTGAAGCGGGTGAGCGTCTCGTACATGTTGTTCATCGCGAGGACGCCGTCGGAGTACTCCGTCGCCGGGTCCCATCCGTCGTCCATTACCGTGGCCGTGGTGTCGTAGGTGAACACCTGGCTGGCCTGATGGGGGGGTGCCGTCGACGACGATGACCCACCGCAGGCGGCCAGCAGCAGCGCGACTGCGCAGCCGGACGCGATCGGCCAGGCGCGGTGGGGCTTCATGGTTGCCTCCGTGGTCTTTACGGTGACTCGGCCGCTTTCTCGATGGCCCCGGCCAGCCGTGCCTGCCGGGACAGGTTAGCTTCTAGCTGGTGCTCCGGCAATCCGCCGAGCGCGCCGGCGGCTTTGGCGCGCACCCGGACGGCCGGGGTGGTGAGGTAGGCCAGCGGGATTTCCTCCCGCTCGACGATCTGTATGGTGCGGGGATCCGCGCCCGCCGCGACCGCGCGCTCGCTCGCCTCCTCGCAGGCCTCGTCGAGCACCGCCTGCCGCCCAGCTTCCCCGATGTGGAAGATCCGGTCCACCTGGCCGCTGACCGAGGCAATGGCGGCTCCCACGGCGTTGGCCGTGTCGAAGTGTTCGGGCCGGATGACCTCGCTGATCCCGGGGATGCGGTCAGGGATGAGGATGCTGCCGCCGCCCACGGCGACCAGAGCGCGATCCTCCTTGGACGTCTTCACCCGGTCGATCGCCTCGGCGAGCATGACGTCGGCGCGGGCCAGAGCCTCGCCGAGCATCGGCCGGTGCCTTCCGTCCGGCATCACCTCGCCCAGCGTGGCCCGGCCAGCGGCGACGGCACTGTCGGTCAGGGTGGGCGTCGGCCCGCCGAAGACGAGCGCCTCCCGTTCGATCAGGTAACCGACGCTGCGCGGCCCGATCCGGGTGCCCTGCGGGCCGTTGGAGATGACGCTGCCGCCACCCAGCGCAATGGTGACCAGGTCGGGCATCCGGAAGTTCGTCCGGATGCCACCGATCTCTACTCCCTGGGACGACTCCCGTGGGAAGCCGTTGACCAGCACGCCGACGTCGGTGGACGTGCCGCCGACGTCGATCACGAGCGAGTCAGAACTCCCGGTGAGGAACGCGGCCCCGCGGACGCTGTTGGCCGGCCCGCTGCCGATGGTCAGCACGGGGTACCGCAGCGCATGGTCGAGGCCCATCAGGGTGCCGTCGTTTTGCGCGAAGAACCTGGCCGGCTGCAGCTGGTGCACGGCAAGCGCGGCCCGCATCGCTTCGGCCACGTCGCGGGCGACCCCGGCCAGTGCCCCGTTGAGTATGGTGGCGTTCTCCCGCTCCAGCAGGCCGATCGAGCCGATTTCGTGGCTGAGCGAGACGTGAATCTCGCCGAGTTCCCGCTTGACGATATCGGCTGCCAGCAGTTCGTGCCGCGGCGAGACCGGGGCGAACACGCTGGTGATGACGATGCCTTGGGCGGCGCCGCCGACCTTGCCGAGAAACCGGGCGATGGCGTCGGTGTCCAGGGGGGACAGGTCCCGGCCGTCGAACTCGATGCCGCCGTCCACGATCGTCGTCCCGACCGAGATGGTGTCGGTGAGGTCGCGTGGCCACCCGAACATCGGCCTGACGCTGTGGGTGGCCGGACCGCCAATTCTGATCACCGCCACCCGCCGCAGGTTCCGGCGCTCTAGGACCGCGTTGGTCGCGTGGGTGGTGCCCAGCATGACGTGGCTGATCCGCCGCGGATCCGCCCCTGGCGCGTGCAGTACCGTGTCGATCGCCCTGGTGATTCCGCCGGTGATGTCGGGCGTGCACGGCACCTTGGCCTTGGCGACGACCCGGTCGGCGGGGTCCATGATCACCGCGTCGGTGTTGGTGCCGCCGACGTCGATGCCGAGGCGGT
>Ga0126384_10002636_pt1 | contig 10880 bp, 3 predicted proteins | sample PanSoiMetPlot_36_FD_92543 | JGI IMG/M metagenome (GOLD analysis project Ga0126384, IMG submission 92543) | Tropical forest soil microbial communities from Panama - MetaG Plot_36 | ecosystem: Environmental > Terrestrial > Soil > Tropical forest > Bulk soil | place: Panama | collected 2016-02-17 | reverse complement strand
TGAGTCCCTCTTCAAACTTTCCAGCCAGCAGCGGATGCTGAGATTCCTCGTACTGCGCGAGGTCAGGGAAATTCATTTGCGCGGGAAGAAGATGCTCCTGGATACAGCAACCCCCGCCACCGCCCATCGTTAGGTCAAAAAAAGAAGAAGGCTTTGCAAGAGCGCTCGCACCCACAAGTGCTTCGAAGATGAAATCGCGGCGTTTCAACGATGCCTCGAAGAAGCCAGGTGACTTGCTCTGTTTCCTACCGGGCATGGTTTGGGACCAACTGCAGGCTCTCTCAGAGCGCATCTGAATTATGCGCTCGCCAATCCCAAATACAAGAACCGGGGCTTATTCAGCCCCGGTTCTGGGGGTGCTTGCACGGGTGCTCAGGTCGCGCAAGCTTCAGAAACTGATTTTGAAATACGCTTGGCCGTGTCTTGGCGAATTGTTTTGGCAAGGGTTGATGCCATTCACGCCACCGACAACGTTGCCGTTGGAACCCACTCGTCCAAAATTGGTGTTGTCGTCGGCATTTGTGTTGGGGCCACATACGGTCATGCGGTTGAGTATGTTTGTGAACTCCATACGGAGTTCTGCCGTTACGCGCTCGCCAAAGTAGAAGTGTTTGGCCAATGCAAGGTTTTCGTTGCTGTTAAAGGGATTGCGCAGCTGCTCCAAATTGCGAGGCTCATTGCCTTGTCGGAAGCCGGGATCGGAGAACGCCGACGTCGTGAATATCGGCAAGCCCTTATAGTAATTCTTGTAATTCACATTCAGCGCAACGCCGCTGTCAAAGTTAGCCCGATTAAAGCCATTCAGGAATACATCCGAATTATTCGCCGTGACCGAAAGAGGCGTCCCGCTTACATACTGCAAAACGCCGCTCAATTGCCAGCCACCCAAGAGGTTTTTCATGACCAGTCCTCCCTGGTTCAAGAACCTCTTACCAGGACCAATTGGCAGCTCGTATACGCCCGCGATGTTTGCCACATGCCTCTGGTCGTTGCCCGCTATCGAATATTCCGCCTTCTGGTTGAAGCGGTTCTCCGAACCAAAGTTAAAGGTTGAGAAGCCGCTGTCCGTATTCGACATGTTCTTGGACAACGTATAGTTGACCAGGAAGGTCAAGCCATTGCTGTAGCGCTTCTGCGCTTGAACCTGCAGTGCGTTATAGAACGACGTGCCGTTCATATCAAACTGGTTGGTCAAACCACCAGCAGACTCGCTGGGGTTGTATTGAGGATGAGGTAACAGTGCCTGCGAAATCCCCGCTCCGTCTCCGTAATCACACTCAAAGTTCACATACGGCGTGAAAAGTGCTGTCGTCCCGCAAGGACTAGTTGCCTTGGCAAACCCCACCGATTGCAATGCTGCTTGAGAAGCTGCTGAGGTCCAGGCAAAATTCGCCGATTGCGAAGACAAGAGGCACGTCGCATCTGTAGGCACGCCTGTCGGACAGAATTGCGTCACAAATGCGCTATTTGTCTGGTTGATTGGATTGATCATCGACGTCAAGTGCAACGCCCTGTTTCCAATGTAAGAAACGGAAAGAAGGATGTTTCCCCTCAACTCTCGCTGTATGCCCGCGTTCCACATCTGGATGTAGGCATCGTGGCCATTATTCTTCTGGAACTGGAAGAGCGGCCCAGTGCCATTGAATGTTTCGGGAGTAAAGTTCGCCAGCGACGGGACACCGAGCGGATTGCCATCCCAAATCCCATAGTGGGGCACGTTGTTTCCGAAAGAATTCACCTGAATTTGGCCCGCCGAAAGGCTGCCGTAGTCTACTGACAACTTGTTATTTCCAAATTCGTAAGGGCCCTCATCGAGGAAGTTAACAGCGAAGCCTCCCAAGACCACCGTCTTCGGGGTCAACTTATAGGCAAAGCCGATCCGGGGGCTGAAATCCTTCCAGTGAATATCGGCCCTGCGGAAACCTATGCGGCCCGCACCCGACCCCAGCCTCGAGGCAGCTCCAAGCAAGGGCTGGCCAGTCGCCGGATCAATTGCTCCAGGATTTGGCGTTGTCGGAGAGAAGAACGTAACGTTGTTGTCGTTCTCGAGGAACGGCCGGGGAATATCCCAGCGCAGTCCAAGGTTCACGGTCAGCTTCGGGGAAATCTTAATGTCGTCCTGCACGTAGGGCGCGAAATACAAGTTGCGCAGTCTGTTCTCAGCTACGAACCTACGGAAAGCAGAGTCCACATCTCCCAGGAGGTAACTCGCGAAAGCTGCTCCCGTATTGCCGGAAATGTTCGTTGGATCAGCCGTCGTGGCGCTCTTGAAGTCAAAACCGCCTCCGCATCCCTGGCATTCGTGGTCGTCCTGATACGCACGGCGGATTTCAAAACCGAAATTGAAAGTATTCCGCCCATGGATATACAGCCAGTTGTTGTCAAATCCCAATCCCAATTTACGGTTGATTGAGAACGTCTCGCCAAAGAGCGGTCCGCTGCTAGCCTGCATGCCCCACGAACTCGGCGTCGTAATTTGACCGGCGTTGCCATCGAACCGGATGAATGGAAGCGTGCCGCCATTCGTGACACCCGCAAAGCTCACGTTCGTGTGCGTGTTGAACTGGTCATTGATTTCGCCGAGCCAGCTGAATCCTGCAGTCATAACCAAATGGCTTGAAAAGGTCTTGGAATAAGTGAGAATGAAACCTGTGCCCGTATTCGGATTGATCTGTGCGCCAGAAAATTCGTTGTTGAAGAAGACGCAGTTGACGCTGCAACCCAGATTGGTCCAATTATTGCGCCACCACGCAACGTGAACCGCCTGGGTTTGCCCAAAGTTCTGATCAATACTAAAGCCAACGTTCGCTTGTTTAGTCGGCAAATTGCTGATCTGAGGCGCCAAGTTGTTGCTTGGTGTGCTGAATTGCGGCGTAGGAATGAGCGGCAAAAGGGTCTGTGAGAGCTTGCTAAAACAAGCAGTCGGGATTTTGTCCCCAGGCCACGGCTGTCCGGGTGCAGGCGCCACACAACCTGAAGGAACTGCCGCTCCAGTAAAGTTCTGAGGAACGTAGATCTGGTTTGCGACATGGCCGCCTGAATCGCGATCGTTGCAGACGCCCGCGGTGAAGCCTCCGGCACACAATCCAGAGAAATCTCCACCAACCATCGCTTGAGTAGGAACAGTCAAATCGCCAGTAGCTGGCGCGTTGACGCGATACCAATCCCAGCTTGTGTAGAAGAAGGTCTTGTTCCGCCCATCATACAGTTTGGGAATCCAAACGGGGCCGCCCACCGAAAACCCAAAATTATTCTCGACGTCGTGCGGAACACCGGTTTTGACGAAAACGCCTGCGCTGTTATAACCGGATCCCGGAGGATTTACCCCAGGCGCATCAAAATAACTATTTCGGTTGATCTCAAAAAAGTTGCCATGGAGTTGGTTCGTGCCTGTCTTAAATTTGTAGGAAGCCACTCCTTGTGCAAATCCGTATTTGGCTGAGAAGTTTGAGGTAATAACTTCCGGTTCGTTCACTAGGTCGTAAGGCGGATTGTAGATCGTCTGGAAGCCTTGTGTTTCGGCCTGCGCCGCAACGACGCCGTTGAACATTACTTCGTTTTGGAAGTCGATGCCGCCGTTGATTCGATGGCTGAATGCGCCGCCCGTCACACCCGGCGCGAGAAACAAAAAACTATCAATCTGACGATCGCGCCCGCCGCCAATAAAGTTCGGCACTTCTTGCACGATTGTGCTCTGAATCACCGTGCCAAACGTTGGCTCATCCGTTTGGAGCGTAATTGTTGGCGCGCTCACTTCCACCGTAATGTTCGTGGCGCCTGTTTGCAGAACGGCGTCCGCGCTGGCTGTGCGGCTACCATACACGTTGACTTCCGGTAGTGATGCCGTTTCAAAACCGTCCTTCTCGATTTTGACGCTGTACACGCCCGCAATAAGGTCTGTAATGAAAAAAGTTCCTTCTGATGTTGTTGTCGCGGTGCGCACGACGTTGGTGTTCTTATTCGTGACGGTGACCTTTGCGCTTGGAACCGCCGCACCGCTCTGGTCGGTTATTGTGCCGGTCATGCCGCCAAGGCCCTGCGCATGGGCGGACGGCGCTTGCAAGAGCACGCCAATGCAAAACGCTAGAGCGAAGGCTAAGATGGAGAAGGTGTTGCGGACGGACAGATAGAGACTGCGATTCCCTAGATTCATTACACGCCCCCCACTCGACTTTATCGATACAGAATCCAAACGAAATGCACCCCGATGGCGCACAATGTTGAGCAGAAGTCTGTGGGCGTCAATACACTCCGGTGTCATCTGTCCATTCCCATCTAAGCCACTGAATCGCTGAGGGATAGCAAGGAATGCTCCCAGACTTATATAGCGGAGCAGGACTGTCACATGGATGAAACGTCTGGAAGTTAGTCTGGAACTGGATCGAACGCCCTATTGCAGGGTGAAGAGCCGACTAGTGTACATTCGCCTCTTCCCCTTCCACGATTCGCGAAATGGCATCAACCGGAGGCGCTTTCACAATTTGATGAAGTCCGCTGGGCCAATAAATTTCGAGCTTCTCTATTTTCGTCGCGACCCCGAGTCCAAAATGCGCTCGCGGGTCGGAAGTTGAACCGTAACTTCCTCCACTCAACACATCAGCCCGCTGGCGAACGCCGCCTGCAGTCAAAAATACTTTTGCTCCGATCGCATCGCGTGGACTCTTCGGCCCGCCCACAAGCTTCAACTCAATCCAGTGATTCGAATTCTTCACAACATTGCGCAACAAAGTCGGAATTGAATCGATATTGTTCAGCACAATATCGATTTTCCCGTCGTTGAAAAGGTCTCCGAAGGCCGCTCCGCGCGCCGGAACTACAATCGCCAATCCGCTTCCCGTCGCAGCAGGAACCTCCTCAAATCGGGTCCCATCAATATTTCGAAAAAGCTGCGGCCTCTGCGCCCAAGTCGAGCCCCAATCCAGAGAATCCGCCACTGGATAAACGTGTCCGTTCGCTGCAAACAGATCCAGATACCCGTCATTATCAAAGTCCAGAAAGCCCACGCCCCAACCCAAAAACGGAATTGTCGGCCGCACAAGTCCAGCTTTTGCCGTCGCGTCCATTAACCCAACATCTCCGTCGTTCCGATACAACACGTTGTAATCATCCGAAAATGCCGAAATATAAAAGTCTATTTTCCCGTCGCGGTTGTAGTCTCCGGCCGCAATTCCCATACTCGCGTGCGCGCGCCCCTCGCCATCCAGGGCAAACCCAGATAGATAGCCCAGATCTTCAAACGTTCCGTTATGTTTATTTCTGTAAAGAAAATTCGGCACCGAATCGTTGGCAACAACCAGGTCCACCCAGCCATCGTCATCTACATCTACGAATAACGACGCAAACCCGTATGCCCCATTCGGATCGGAAACACCCGCTTTTTTGCTCACGTCCGTAAATGTTCCATCATCATTGTTGTGAAAAAGATGATCACTCTCGCCAATGAGACCCATTGGTCCACAGAGAACATCGACGCCACGGAAAAGGCAAGCATGCTCCGGTATCGGACGATGCCCAGCTACTGGCGGATTGTCCAAATCGAATTTCACATACCCCGGCACAAACAAATCCAGCCGCCCGTCGCGGTCGTAATCACCCCAAGTCGCTCCTGTTGACCATCCTCCGAGCGCCACGCCAGCCTGCTCGGCAATATCTGTGAACGTGCCATCGCGATTGTTGTGATACAGCCGGTTTTTTCCATAATTCGATATATAAATGTCCGGCCAGCCGTCGTTGTCGAAGTCCGCTACGGCAACGCCGAACCCCCAGCGCTCATTCGCCACGCCGGCTTTGTCCGTCACATCCGTAAACGTCCCATCGTGATTGTTGTGCAGCAGCATCGCCCGCGGCGGCTTTTCTTTGCCCTTCATGGCGTCGAACGTCGAACCGTTCAGCAGAAAAATATCGAGCCATCCATCATTGTCGTAATCGAGCAGTGCGACACCCGAACCCGGGGCTTCTAAAATGGTTCTTTTTTCCGGCGTTCCGGAAACATGGTGAAACTTGTGGAGCCCAGCCTCCTTTGTAACATCAATAAAAACGACCGGCGCGCCATCCACAAACCCACCCGCAGTGATAGGGCGGTTCTTCGCGTCTTTAACGGGCGCGTAGACTCCTCCGGTTCTAACGCCGGAAGGAGGTGGAACTTGTTGTTGAGCCGGCGCGGGCTCCTGGGGCCGAGCAAACACTGTACCCGTCGCCAGAGCGTTTGCCGACATCGCCAGAAGTAGTGTTTTCAGTAGACGCTGCATGAGAAAGGTGGGTCGAGCAGTCTTAACCCGACAAATCCTGCCTGTCAATTCTTCGGACATCTTTCGCACACCATCGGAACGCGGTTACACGCCTCATTTTCGGGAAGGATGTTGCCCAGGTCGCATGAAATGAAGAAGATACGGGGGAATACAAAGATGACACCGTAATGTATTGACAGTGCAATATATGACGCGAGAATGGGCTCGCGGCGGAGCTGTCCTCGGTTTGCCGAAGTGCACCTTCTGACTTCTCAGCAGTACGCAGGTTCTTTCACATTCTTGAGGTGAGCCTACATGAAAAGAGCATTTCTCGGCTGCACGACGTTTCTGGCGCTACTTGCGCTACCGGCTTGCGGCCAGGAGAAGTCAACCCTGCCTAAATCGTACAAGACCGCCCTAAAGCGCTTGCAGGACGTCACCATTTACGCAGAGCCGGAATGGCGCTATCACGCCGATGTCGCCCACACCGAAGACACGGCGCTGAACGACTCCGACTGGCAGCAAATGAAGGTCGGTGACTCATGGAAAGATGGCGCGCGTGTGCTGCGTCGCTGGATCGAAATTCCTAAGTCCATCAACGGATACGACGTTCGCGGTGCCCGCATAGTGCTTGACCTTCATTTCGAAAGCCAGGATTCGATGATCGTCACCGTTTTCTCAAACCGCTCTCAGGTTGCCCGCACCGACGAAGACATGCAGCAGCCGATTCCGTTAACGGAGTCGGCCGTTCCCGGCGAGAAATTCCTCGTAGCCGTCCGTGTAGACGCAAGCAAAGTGGATACGCGTCTCGCGGAAAGCCGTTTGCGTGTTGTTCCATCCGACAAACGCCCCGACCCGGACATGCTTCGCACCGAAATCATTGCCGCGCGCCTCATGGTAGAAGCCTATGAAGACGGCAAGGCCGATCGCGCAAGCAAACTCGACACCGCCGTCGCCGCCATCGACTTTTCCCCACTCGAAAAGGATGACCAGGCCGCATTCGACCAAAGCCTCGTTCGCGCCCACGCTCAGCTTGAACAGCTGAAGCCTTGGCTCAAACAATTCGTAATTCGCGCAGACGGCAACTCCCACATTGACATGGCTTGGCTCTGGCCCTGGACCGAAACAGTCGAAGTCGTTCGAAACACTTTCCGCAGCGCCCTCGACCTCATGCGCGAGTACCCTGACTTTAAGTTCAGCGTCTCCGCCGCACAAGCCTATGTCTGGATGGAAGAAAAATATCCGGACCTCTTTCACGAAATCGAACAACGTGTGCGCGAAGGCCGCTGGGAAATCGTCGGCGGCATGTGGGTTGAACCTGACCTGAACATGCCAGGCGGCGAATCGCTCGTCCGCCAGCTGCTTACTGGCAAAACCTACTTCCGCAGAAAATTTGGCGTTGACGTAAAGATCGGCTGGAATCCCGATTCTTTCGGTTACAACTGGCAGCTTCCACAAATCTACAAGCGCTCCGGCATCGATTACTTCCTCACGCAAAAGCTTCTCTGGGCCGATGAGTTCACAAAATTCCCTTTCCGTTTATTTTGGTGGGAATCTCCCGACGGCAGCCGCATCCTCACGTATTTCCCGCACAACTATGCCGCCGACACCGACGCCGAATACATGGCCCGCGATCTTGCCTTCTGGTCAAAATCCATCTACGGGGACGACCCTTCGAAACAACCCGTGATGCTTCACTTGTATGGCGTCGGCGATCACGGCGGCGGGCCAACACGCACGATGCTTGACAACGCTCAGCGCCTCATGAGGCCTGACGTTGTTTACCCAAAGCTCGAATTCAGTACTGCCGCCAGCTTTTTCAATGAATTAGAAAAGAAGTTGCCGTCACTCAAAGTCCCTGTCTGGAAGGATGAACTCTATTTCGAATACCACCGCGGTGTCATGACCACGCAGTCCGAAACAAAACGCCTCATCCGCACAACCGAGGAACTTCTTTTGAACGCAGAAAAATTCTCTTCAATTGCTTCGCTCTATGGCCGCAAATATCCCGCCGACGACCTCGATCAATCCTGGAAACGTCTTCTCTTCGATGATTTCCACGACATTTTCCCCGGCTCGGGCATAGCCGTGAACTATCTCGATGCAAAGCGCAATCTCGAAGACGTTGGCCGCACCGGTAACGCAATTCTTCACCACTCATTCAGCGAAATCGCAGCCCATATTCGAACCAACGGCCCGGGTACTCCCGTGGTCATTTTTAATCCCCTTTCCTGGTCACGCACGGAAGCAAAAGAAATCGAAGCGCAGCTGCCAGCGGCCGCCGCAAACCTCGAAGTCGTCGATGAAGCCGGCAAATCAATTCCGTCTCAACTTCTCAGTTCCGACAAAGACACAAATCGCGTTCGTCTCCTCGTCCTCGCCAACGTTCCCTCGCTCGGCTACAAAACCTATTTCGTCCGCGCCGCCACGCGCCCCGTCCCGACAACCCCGCAAGTAAAAAGCTCTCCGGATTCTCTCGAAAACGAATTCATCCGCCTGAAAATCGATCCATCCCCGCGCTGCATGCCCAGCCTGTTCGACAAGAAATCAGCCGTCGAAGCGCTAGCCATTCCGGACACCGACACCGGCGGCCCCAAAACCATGATCTGCGGCAATCTGCTCCAGGCGTTTCAAGACAAACCCAAAGCTTGGGACGCATGGAACCTTGACGCGGACTTCGAAAAAGTCCACTGGGACATCACCACCGCCGACGAAGTAAAGCTCGTCGAAGCCGGCCCGCTTCGCGCAACGCTTCGCGTCAAGCAGCGCTTCCAAAACTCCACTTTTGTTCGCGACATCGTCGTCACCGCGGGGTCTCCTCGGGTTGACGTAAGAATGTCCGTGGAGTGGAACGAAAAACACATTTTGCTTAAAGTCGGCTTCCCTCTCAGCGCGCGCAACGACAGAGCTACATTCGAAATTCCCTATGGCTCCATCGAACGCCCAACGACACGCAACACTCCAGCCGAACAGGGCAAATTCGAAGTGCCCGCTCTGCAATGGGGAGACATCTCGGATGCAAAACACGGGTTTAGCCTTTTGAACGATTGCAAATATGGCTACGACGCAAAAGGAAACGTGCTTCGCCTTTCTTTGCTCCGTTCTCCGGAGTGGCCCGACCCGCACGCCGACGAAGGCCACCACGAATTCACCTATTCTCTCTACGCGCATCCCGGCTCTTGGCGCGACGCGCTCATCGTTCGCCAGGGATACGATTTGAACTATCCTCTTTTCGCAATTCAAACCGAAAAGCACACGGGCTCGCTCCCCGAAAGCCACTCGTTTCTGGCCGTCGCGCAAGACAACGTCGTCGTCACTGCATTCAAGAAGGCCGAAGAGAGCGACGACTTCATCGTCCGCTTCTACGAATGGGCCGGAAAAACCGCAGATGTTCACCTAAAATTTGCGGCGCCAGTTCAATCAGCCGCGGACGCGAATCTTGTGGAGAAAGCGGGCAACTCTCTGCCGGTTCGCGACAACGAAGTCAGCGTCGCGACTAAGCCGTACGAAGTTCGAACCATGCAACTGAAAATCGCACATCGGGAAAAAATGCAATAGCAGACCCGAAAGGCAGACAACCCTGAACACTTACCTCTGGAGATGCGCGATAGTCGGTGCCCTTGGCGGCCTGCTTTTTGGCTTTGACACCGCCGTCATCGCCGGCACAACGCATTCCCTGACAATTCAGTATTTGCTTACCCCAGCCACCCTTGGCCTGACGGTCTCCATCGCGCTCTGGGGCACCGTGATTGGCGCAGGCGGAGCCGGAGTCGTCGGCCAGCACGTCGGAGGCCGAGAAGCACTTCGCATTCTCGCTGTACTCTATCTGTTGTCCTCTATCGGCTGCGCTTTTGCGTGGAATTGGTACGCATTGCTCGCCGCGCGCTTCATCGGCGGCCTTGCCATCGGCGGTTCTTCCGTGCTTGGCCCGGTTTACATCGCGGAAGTCTCACCTGCTCCCCGCCGTGGCCGCCTCGTTGGCCTTTTTCAAATCAACATCGTCGTCGGCATTCTTCTCGCCTATTTTTCCAACTACTGCGTCGCCAGAATGGGCTTCGGCAACGACGAGTGGCGTTGGCAATTCGGTATTGCCGCCGCTCCTGCTCTTCTCTTCCTCTTCTTGCTCTTCGGAATTCCCCGCAGCCCGCGCTGGCTTGTCACCAAAGGCCGCTTCGACGAAGCTCGCCGCGTCTTGCAAATGACCGGCTCTCCTCAGCCGGAGGCCGAACTCACCGAAATCGTCGAATCCATCGACCTCGAAAAACTACAAGCCGCCGAGCCCGTTTTCGCCCACAAGTATCGCTATCCTATTTTCCTCGCCATCACTCTCGGCATGTTCAATCAGCTCTCCGGTATCAACGCGATTCTCTACTATCTCAACGACATTTTCGCCGCGGCCGGTTTCAGCAAAATCTCAGGCGAACTCCAAACCGTCGCCGTCGGCACCATGAACTTGATCGCTACCCTTTTCGCAATGACCCTCATCGACAAGCTTGGCCGCAAAACTCTGTTGCTCATCGGCTCAGTCGGCACCGCCATTTGCCTCGCCGGAGTCTCTGCAATTTTCTTTACCAATCGTCACCAAAACTATCTTTTGTGGCTCTTGCTGATTTACATCTGCTTTTTCGCCATTTCGCAGGGCGCGGTGATTTG
>Ga0126384_10002635_pt1 | contig 10880 bp, 5 predicted proteins | sample PanSoiMetPlot_36_FD_92543 | JGI IMG/M metagenome (GOLD analysis project Ga0126384, IMG submission 92543) | Tropical forest soil microbial communities from Panama - MetaG Plot_36 | ecosystem: Environmental > Terrestrial > Soil > Tropical forest > Bulk soil | place: Panama | collected 2016-02-17 | reverse complement strand
GTTGGCATAACGCCCGGTTTGACATCCATTCCGGGCGCCGCCGAACACGGCATCGCGGTCAAGCCCATCGGGATGTTCCTGGCGAAGCTTGAGCAACTGCGCGCCAGGTGCCGCGCCGGCGAGGTACGGCGCATCGCCATGATCGGGGGAGGTGCCGCCGGCGTCGAGTTGCTGCTCTCCCTGCGCACGCGCCTCAATGCTGATGCGGCGCGCGACGGACGCGAACCCAGCATTTCGTTTACCCTGATGACGGCCGAAGCCGTGCTGGAAACCCACAGCGCCCGCGTCCAGCGGGCATTTCGGCGGCGTCTCGCGACGGCCGGCGTCGAGGTAAGTGAGTATTGTATCGCGACAGCACTCAAGGCCGGCTCCGTCGTTTGTCGCGGCGGCATGACTTTTGCGGCTGACGCCGTCTTGCTGGCGACCGATGCGGCGCCGCCTGACTGGTTCAGGGACAGCGGCCTTGCACGCGACGGCGGAGGCTTTCTTGCGGTAACACCAACGCTCCAAGTCGCCAACGATCCCGACATATTCGCAGCCGGCGATTGCGCCGGCCTTGTCGAAACACCGCGCGAAAAGGCCGGCGTCTACGCGGTGCGGGCCGGCCCGCCGCTTGCGGCTAATCTCGCGCGGCGCGCCCGCGGAAAAGCCTTGCGGCCGTGGCGGCCGCAGCGCCAGCACCTGGCATTGATCTCGACCGGCGAGCGCTATGCGGTGGCGTCGCGCGGCCGGCTCAAGGCGGAAGGCGCGTGGCTATGGACCGTCAAGGATTGGATCGACCGCCGTTGGATCGACATGTATCGTCAGCCAGAGCGCATGCGCATGAAAATGCCGGCGGAGAAGCCGCCGCTCGACGCGGCCGAAATGCGTTGCGGTGGTTGCGCCGCCAAGGTTGGGCCGGCGACGCTGTCGCGTGCGCTCGCTCGCCTTGGCCCGCCGCCGGCCGTGCCCGGCGTGGTCATTGGGCTCAACGCGCCGGACGATGCGGCTGTGCTGGCGCTGCCGCCCGCCGGCAATCAAATTGCCGCGACTGTCGATCTGTTCCGCAGCTTCATCGACGATCCCTATCTATTCGGTGAAATCGCCGCAAACCATGCCATGAACGACATTTTCGCGATGGGTGGCACGCCGCGCCACGCGCTCGCGATCGCCCTGGTGCCCTCCGGTCCGGCTCTTAAGACCGAAGAGACCTTGTTCCAGTTGCTGGGCGGCGCAAGCGCGTGCCTCGATCGCGAAGGCGTCGCGCTGGCGGGCGGCCATTCGGCCGAAGGTGCCGAGATCGCCCTCGGCTTTTCGGTGTTCGGCGAGGTCGAACCGAAGCGCATCCTGCGCAAGGCGGGCCTGCGGCCCGGCGATGCGCTCGTCCTGTCGAAACCGATCGGCACCGGCATCCTGTTCGCCGGCCTGATGCGCGGTCGCACAGGCGCGACTGCAATCGCCCAAGCCCTCGCCGGCATGCGCCAGTCCGCGCGGGAAGCAGCGCAGATCTTTGCCGCCCACGGCGCCACCGCCATGACCGACGTGAGCGGCTTCGGCCTCGCCGGCCATCTCGGCGAGATGCTCAAAGCGAGCCGCGCGGCGGCCGAACTCGACCTTGCTGCGATCCCTCTCTACGCGGGCGCGCGCGATCTCGCGAAGGCGGGAATTGCCTCGACGCTGCTGCCGGAGAACCGTGCCGGCGGTGGCATCATACGTAACGCGTTCGACGGCGACCTCAACAAGGTGGCCGGCGCATTGCTCTTTGATCCCCAGACCGCCGGCGGATTGCTGGCCGGTATTCCGGAAGGAAGCTCGGCCGAATGCGTCGCCGCGTTGAGAGATGCGGGATACGCCGACGCAGCGGTCATCGGGTCCGTGCGTGAGGCGGGGAAGGCGGAGCCGAGCATCGTGGCGAAGAATGAAAATCTGCTTCTCGTTGACTGCTTCGATTCAGGAGTGAATATCATTGATCCATATGAGCGAGGAAAGCGGCTTCGATGATATTCAGGAGTTGTGTTTGACCTCAGAAGCGCCATTCGCAGCAGGTATTGCAGCCCGGTGAGGGAAATAAGGGCAACCATAATCGTGACTTATCCATGAGGAGAAAGCGTCGCAGAACACCAGTTAAAGAGAACTCGTCCTACGCTCTCAGAAATAGATGGCGTGCGGATTGTCCACCATGATCTTACGTGCAAGGCCGGCGGGGATGCCGGCGGGAAGGAAATTGTCGCCGTCAAACTGCCAATGCGGGTAGTCGGAGGAAAACAGCAGCAGTTCGTCGGAGCCCAGATGATCGATGACACGGCGGACGATGTCGGGGGAATCCGGCGCATCGAACGGCTGTATGGTGAGGCGAAAATGATCGCGGAAGATCTCCAGAGGGGACCGGTCGAGCCAGGGAATCTCGGTGCGCAGGCCGCGCCAGAACTTCGACATGCGCCATAAAAAGGCTGGCACCCAAGTAACGCCGGATTCGATCAGCACGACCTTGAGGCCGGGATGCTTGGTCAGCACGCCCTCGCATATGAGGCTCGTGACCTGCGATTGGAAGCCCTGCGCCTGGGCCGCATAATCCTCCAGGTAATAGGTAGGCCAGCCCAGCGAGGTGACAGGATGCCGGTAGGCGCTGCCGGCATGTATCCCGATCGGCAGGCCGTGGCGTTCGGCCGCCGCATAGATGGGCCAGAAGTGGCGACGCCCGAGCGGTACTTCGCCCATCGCGAGCACCAGCACTTGGACGAAGCGCGGGTCCGTCGCCCACCGCTCGATTTCGTCGACCGCAAATTCGACATTTTGCAACGGAACGACGATCGATGCGCGCAGACGCTCGTCGCGTTCGAGCCATTCCGTTGCGATCCAATCATTGAGCGCGCGCGTGAAGGCTCGCGCCATGTCCTCGTTCAACACCAGCTGCACGCCACAGAGGCAGTTGCAGATCGCAAAGCTTGCGCCCCAACGATCGAAGACCTGAGCTTGCAGTTCGCTGACGGTGGCTGCCACCTTCTTCCTGCCGTCGCCCGTAGGCTGGGGAGGGTATATCGATTTACCCTCCCCCGCCCGTGGGGAGGGGTAGGGACGGGGCGTGCGAAAGTCTGACCGCGCCGAAATCGGCGCGTTGGGTGGGTAGCTGATACTCTCCAGCGAATGGATGTCCCGGTCTTCGACCGAATCGCGCCAGAAATCCTCAAGGTAGGGCATCAGTGCCCGCGTGCCCGGCACGCCCGGGTGGACGTCGCAGTCGATTGATGTGAGGTGGGATAGGTCCATGGACTTAAACAGTAAAGAAAAGAGCGGGCGGGGCGCCCGCGTTCTTCCAATCTGCGCGCTTCACTTATCCAAAAGTGCCGCAATGGCCTTGACGCGATTGCGGGAATATTTCGGCAGCCCGGCGCTGATTGAATTCCCGGTATTGAACGAGCTGTTTCCGGCGAGCACTTGCGCGGGCACCAGATTGCGCAGGATGGGGACGCTTTCAAGCTCCTTTTTCTTCTCGAAGAGGTCGCTGTCGACTGCCAGCGCAATGAAGGTGGTCGCAACGGACTTCTTGGCATCCGCCGGATCGGGCTGCAGCACGGCTAGAAATTTGCCGAACTGCATGATTTGGTTGACATTGAAGATGTTCTGTTCAACCACACCCGCCACTGGAGCATCGATACCGGTCGCCTTGGCGAGATTAGCCTGATCGATCTCCCCATTGGGAACGAGCCGCAGTTCGCTCTGGAATTCCATGAAATCGGCAATCTTCTTGTGGTTTTCGCGGATCTTGTTCACCAGCAGGATGCCTGTAGGGAGCCGCCCTTCGAGTTGATACCTCGATTCGATGCAGATCAACACGATGCCGCCTTCGCACCATTGGCGGTTGGGATTATGGTTCGGCGAATTCGGCTCTTTGTTCGGGATGACGTCAGCCGCCGAGATCAGGCGATGCTTGATGGACGGATCGAGTTGCTCAATCATCGCCAGCGAGATCATCTTCGACAGGTCGATCGATGCGGCTGGCCTCGCCAGCGCAAAGCGTGCCTCCGCCACGTAGACGTGAAGCCGTCGCTTGCGTGGCTTGCCGCCATCGAGGCCGCCCACTGTCGGCTCTTCGAACGAGGGAAACAGGCTCAGGAGTTGCTTCTGTTGCAGTCGCGAACGTTCCCAATCGGAGAAATGGATGAGCCCGGTAGTCGGATCAACGAGTTCATCCTTGCGATGATCGGTGAACAAGATCGTGCGCGGCGCCAACGCGCCCGCGGCCTGCGGCGGCAGGGACGAAACTTCCTTCATCTGGAATTCCTGGGCCCAGGAATGAGCCGGCGTGCCTACCACCGCCGCCAGAATTCCACAAAGTGCAACGCCCAGCATTCTCATCTCAAATCCTTCTCGCGATCGACATTGGCCGTCCAACCTCAATATCAGTAGTCGCCCCGTTGGTGGTCGCGCCATGGCACATCGGGATCGACCCGGCGGGGCGGGAACCAGCGGCGATCCTCAGTGTCGCGCGAGCGCAGGTCGCCATAAGGACCAACGCTCGGTGGATAGACTGGGCGCTGCGGCTGGCCGAATAAACCCCCGAACAGCCGGAAAAAGTCAGGCGGATTCTGGCGTGGCTGCCCGTAATAATAGCCGCCGCCGAACGGACTGCCCCCGGGATAACCGCGCTCGCCGCCGTCGGGATCATCGTTGCCGAGACCATTCGTGGCGACCTCGCTTGGGGACACCAGCGCATACTGGGTCTGTTCAACCTGCCCGTTTCGCAAACGGAAATATTCGGTGAAGCCCTCCGCACCGGGACCGCCTTCGCCGAGCGGGGCGCCGCTGTTGAGATCGATCTGCATCGCCACCAGCTCTTTTCTTGCTTCCGGCGACGGCGGATTGAGCGGCGTCTTACGGGTGTAGCCTGCCCAGGTGGCCTCGACGATCTGCGCGAAAATCGGCACGGCGACCCGTCCGCCGCTCTGGCTGTTGCCGAGGGTGCGGCGCTTGCCGTCGGCGTTGTCATAGCCCACCCAGACGCCGATCGTGACATCGTTGGTAAACCCGATGAACCAGGCGTCGTTCCCGTCATCGCTCGTGCCGGTCTTGCCGCCCACATATGACGACAGGTGGGCGATTGCGCGCGCGGTGCCGCGCGCCACCACGCCCTGCAACATGCTGCGCAGCTGGAAGAACGACGGCCGGTCGCCCCCGGCCAGCCATTTCGCATCGGCCGCGTGGGTGTAGACTGCGCGGCCATTCTGCTCGACCGATTCGATGCCGTAGGGCGAGGGGCGGCGGCCCTCTGTGGCAATCGCTGCATAAAATGCCGCCATGTCGATCAGTCGGGCCGGCTGGGCGCCAAGAATGAACGGATAATAGGCGACGCAGTCGTGGTAGATCTGAGCGTCGATGGTCAATTCGCAGACGCGGGCGAGGCTTTGGCTCGGATCGTAATCGATGCCGCCGTCAAGGAGATTGGCGGTGACGAGGTTCTTCGAGTTTTCCAGTCCGCGGCGCAGCGTCGTGATGCCACCGCCGTCGCCCTCCGCGTTCTTGGGCGACCAGTAGTCCTGGTCGCGCGCATGGGAAGAATCGCCGATTGGCGGGAGCGTCACCGCTTGGTCCCTCACCAGGGTATTCGGCTGGAGGCCGTGGCGCAACGCCGCCAGATAGGTGAACGGCTTGAGGGAGGAGCCCGGCTGGCGCACCGCCTGGGTCACGCGATTGAGTTGGCTCAATGGATAGGAGAAGCCGCCCGCCATGGCAAGAATGGCGCCGGTCTTGTTGTCGAGAATCACCGCGGCGCCCTGCACGGTCGGGCGCACACGCAGGTCAACCCGGGTCTGTCTCCCCTTGCCCTCGCTGACTTTCACGAAGACCACGTCATAGAGGTTGAGGCCACGCCGGCCGACCAGGCCCGCTGAAGACAACGGCACGACGCGACCATCCGGAAGTCCTACCCGAACACCACCGCGATCGCCGCTGTTCGACAGCACGATGGCGGTCGACCAGTGGACGTCGTAGAGCGGCAAATGCGCAGCTTCGAGCGCCCGCTGCCAAGCGGGCTTCGGCTTGACGACGGGGGCCGCCGCGGGCGCCAATGGCATGGGTCCGACAATGCCAGACTGGGAAGCCGGGGCTTTGACGCTCGACGCGCCCACGCCGGGTAACCCCGGACTCGATAACCCGGGACCGGGCGGGAGCTTTCCGGCATTGCCGCCGCGCGCCGGTTTCGCCCCGGCGTCTGCCGGGCGGGCAGGCGCGCGGGCAGGCGACTTGGACACTGCGGGACTCTCCGGAACCGCCGCCGGCATCGACGCCTCGATGCGCCGCACCGCGTCAGCGAGGTTTGCCTCCGCTCCGTGCCATTCAGTGCGGCCGGCGCGAATCTCGTACTGGGCCAAGCCCTCCTGCAACGCACCCTCGGTTGCACGCTGGAGGTCCGGACGAACCGTCGTGCGTACCGTCGTGCCCGCGGCCGTCAGGGTCGCGATTCCCGCAAGCGACCGCGCTTCGTGAGTCACGTGGTCGAGGAAGTAGTACCCGGAATCCCGCTGCGGAGCCTGGGTGTACGCGACCATTTGCGGAATCGAGACCTTGGCGCTGTCGATCGCAGTCGCGTCGGCAACGCCGTCTTCCTGCATCCGGCTCACGACATAGGCGAGCCGCTCCTGGGCGCGATCGGGATGGCGATCGGGGCTATAATAGGTGGGCCCCTTGGGCAGACCTGCCAGCATTGCGCCTTCCTGCAGCGTCAATGCGGAAGCTGGTTTGCCGAAGTAATTGCGCGCCGCCAATTCGATTCCCCACGCGCCGCGGCCAAGGTAGATCGTGTTGAGATAGAGTTCCAGGATCTCCGCCTTGGACAGAGTGCGCTCCAGGCGAGACGCTACGATGATTTCGCGCATCTTGCGTTCATAAGTGACGTCATCACCGACCAACAGATTCTTAACGACCTGCTGGGTGATGGTCGAACCACCTTGCGGCCGGCCGGGGCGCGCAAGGTTTGACACCATGGCGCGGACAAGGCCGCGTTCGTCGACGCCTTTATGCTCGTAAAAGCGCCTGTCCTCGGCCGCGATGAACGCTTTCTGCACGGGGACCGGAATGTCCCGCAAAGGCACCCAGACGCGGCGATTGCTCTCCGTGAGGTCGGCGAAACGCTCGCCTCTGGCATCGAGTATCCCGCTGGACTCCGCTATGCGGCCGCCCTTGAGACGGCTAGGGTCGGGCAGATCAGCCACCGCGGCGTTATAGAATCGGATCACTTCGGCAAGGTCCACCGAAGCATTGTTTTCGTTCTTACAGAATTGTCGGTAGACCGCGAGGAGGCTGTTGAATTTCAACCCGTGGAGCACCTTGACCTCGCTCGAGATCGCCTGCGGATCATCCATCGCGGTCTTGATGAGGTCGTCGAGATCAATGGATTCTATATCGAACGCCTTGCGCATGTGGGCGCAGCCATCACGCAATACGCGAGTCACCTCCGCCTGGTCGCGTTCGGGATCGAACTGTGTCTTGACGGCGTCCGGGCGCGTCGTGACCAAGCTCAGCGTAAGGAACGCCGCTAAAATCTTGACGAGAATCGCATCCATAAAGACACCAATCCATTTTACAGTCAGATTTTATCGCGCCCTGCGGGCGATGAGGCAGTCCCACGACGGCTTTTTTAGGGTCTGTCGTTGCAGGTGGATATGCGGTTCAAGCCCGATACGTTCCCGTGCACATTCAGCATATCATTTCGCAAGCTTTTCTTAACGATCCCACAAAAACGCGCCTGCGACCTTTTTGCCTGTCCCCGCGAGTGTGAGCGCCACAGTGTAGGGCCGCCGTGAGGCGCAGCCCGTGGGCGGATTAGTCGAAGGCGCAATCCGCGATCCTACGGAAGGTGCCGAGTACCTGCAGGCGCCATGCTATGATGAGTCTTAACGTGCGCCGCGAGACTGAACCCCGGATGGATGGGAAATGATTCCGATAAAGACAGGGCAGGATCATCTTGAGAGCCTGCGCGACGGGCGCGACGTCTATATTTATGGTAAACGAGTCGCGGATGTGACCACCCACAGGGCATTTTGCAATTCGATCCAGACGGTGGCCGCCCTCTACGACTTCCAGTCGCGGCCCAGTGTCATCGACATCTTGACAATCGCGAGCGCGGATACCGGACGGCGCGTCAACCGGTGCTGGCAGCTTCCAGAGGGCTATACCCAATTGGTCGAACGGCGCCGGGCGCTTGAGGTCTGGGCCGAGCTGCATTTCGGTTTCATGGGGCGTTCGCCTGACCACGTCGCGTCCTGCATCGGCGGCATGTTCATGGGGGTCGAGCTGTTCGAGGCCTATGATCGAAAACGCGCCGCCGCGTTACGCGACTATTACCGGTTCGCCCGCGACAATGACCTGTTCCTAACCTACGTCATCATCAACCCGCAGGCGGACCGCTCGAAGCCGGCGCATGCCCAGGCCGACCCTGACCTTACCGCTTCAGTGGTCGACGAGGATGCGGAAGGTTTGACCATAAGAGGCGCCAAGATGCTGGCCACATCGAGCATCATGGCCAATGAAGTTTTTGTCACCTGCATCCAGCCGCTCGCTCCGGGCGACGAGAGGCAGGCGGTATCGTTCGCTGTTCCCATGAACATCAAGGGCCTCCGGGTGCTGTCCCGCAAGTCGTACGAGGACAACGCGGTTTCGCGTTTCGACAATCCGCTGTCGAGCCAGTTCGACGAAAACGACGCACTGCTCTACTTCGACGACGTCAAGGTGCCGTGGGAGCGCGTGTTCGTGAACCAAAACATTGACATGGCTCTGAAGCAATTTCACGGGACGCCGGCGCACGTCTATCAGAACTATCAATGCCAGATCCGGTTGCTGGTGAAGATGCGTTTCCTGGCCGGGCTGGCCCATCGCATCGCCGAAGCGAACGGCATCGCAGCCTTACCACAAGTTCGCGAATCGCTGGGCCAGATCGCCGCGGAGGTCGGCCTCGTCGATGGTCTGTTGCATGGCATGGAAGCCAAGGGGCAAAGCGCCGGCCGCTACTTCGTGCCCGATCGCCACCTGCTCTATTCTGCGCAGACGCTCACACAGCAACTCTATCCGAAAGTGATCACCGCGATCAGGGACCTCGCTGGCGGCGGCCTCATCATGTTGCCATCAAGCGTGGCGGACTTCGACGATTCATCACTGGCCGGCCTGATCCACAAGACGCAGAAATCTCCCATCTTCACGCCGCAAGAACGGGTGAAATTTTTTAAACTCGCCTGGGATGCGCTCGGCTCGGAATTCGCATCGCGCCATGTCCAGTATGAAATGTTCTACGCCGGCGCGTCGTTCGTCACCCGCGGCCATGCCTACCGCACCTTCGATTGGGCCAAATGCAAAGGCATGGTGGATGGCCTCATGGCGAGCTATCCGACGCCGGGGCGACCGGAGAGCGAGACTGTTACGGCGAAATGATTGACCGCGGCATTTATCCCTTACGCTGCACCACGCCGGCAGCAGTTGATATTTCGCAGCAAAGGCATGGCAAGTTCAGTTATACGGTGCACCGATTGGAGCGGTTAGAATTGGACGCGTAGAATTGCCGGACATTGCGAGGCTCAACGGTGTGGGAGACCAAGGCATGCGAACCGCGCTGGTGCCGCTTCTTTCAGATTTTCTGTCGGCGATCGTATTCCTCATCATCTATGGGAACACGGAAAGTCTTTATCCGGCCACGGGTGCCGCACCAGCCAACCTCAGATGAGGCCCCCGGCTGATCGACCGGGTTGTCAAGTGGCACGTATTCCACGAGACGGGTTTCCGCACCGTGTTGCGCTCACTTGCGCGGCGGATAGGCATGCAGGCTTCCGTTGATCGCACGCACGTCGTAGCGTTGTTCCGCACCAGCGTGTTTGGACGAAAGATAGCTCGGCCCGATCGGCACCTTGCCCGCGCCGTCCGGAATGTCGAGCACATAGGCCGGCTGGCAGAGGCCCGAAGAACGGCCGCGCATCAGCCTCATCAGTTCCTGGCCAGCTTCGATCGAGGTGCGCAGGTGACTGGTGCCGGGTGCCAGATCGGCATGGTGGAGATAATAAGGCTTGATGCGGCATTCGACGAAGGTGCGCATCAATGTGCTCAGAGTATCGACATCGTCATTGACGCCGCGCAGCAGCACCGTCTGGCTGAGCATCGGAATGCCTGCATCGACGATCCGGGCGCACGCGGCGCGGGCCGCCGGCGACAATTCACGGGGATGGTTGGCGTGAAGCGCCACATAGGTCGTCTTTCCGGGCGCTGTGAGGGCCGCTACCAATTCGGCGGTGACCCGCTCGGGCGCCACCGCGGGCATGCGGGTATGCAGGCGAATGATCTTGACGTGGTCGATGGCGGCAAGCGCGCGCACTGCGCCGCGCAGACGGGACGCCGGCAGCACCAGCGGGTCGCCGCCCGTCAGTATGACCTCCCAGATCTCAGGGTGTTCATTGATATACCGGTAGGCAGCGTCGCGCTTGTCCCGTGTGAGACCCTGCCGTCCGCCCGGCCCGACCATCTCGCGGCGAAAGCAGAACCGGCAATAGACCGGGCATGTGTGCACGAGCTTCAGCAGCACCCGGTCCGGATAGCGATGCACTACTCCCTCGACCGGGCTGAATGCGTCATCGCCGATCGGATCGGCCCGCTCGGGCGGCTGGGATTTGAGTTCGGCGGGATCGGGTATGAACTGGCGTGCGATGGGGTCGTTGGCATCACCGCGATCGATCAGGTCCGCCACCGTGGGCGTGATCGCAACGGCATAGCGGGCCGCTACCTGCTCCAGCGCCGCAGTTTGGGGTGCCGACACAAATCCGGCGTCTCGCAATTGCGCAATGCTGCGCAAGGTGCCGTTCGTCATCTCGTCGCCTTTCAAGTTAGCGGCGTCCAAATCACCTGGTCGATTCGCGACGCCCTCGCGG
>Ga0126384_10002634_pt1 | contig 10881 bp, 12 predicted proteins | sample PanSoiMetPlot_36_FD_92543 | JGI IMG/M metagenome (GOLD analysis project Ga0126384, IMG submission 92543) | Tropical forest soil microbial communities from Panama - MetaG Plot_36 | ecosystem: Environmental > Terrestrial > Soil > Tropical forest > Bulk soil | place: Panama | collected 2016-02-17 | reverse complement strand
GACGGTGTTCCGCGATCCCACCGAGGAGAACCGCGTCTGGGGGCTGTTCGACATGGACGAGGCGGGGTGGGCGAAGTTCGTCTCCGACCCCGAGATCCCGGAGTTTCTCAAGGAAGCGGGAGCCCTCGGCAAGCCCGCGGCCGCGCGGCCGCTCGGCGTCTACCGGGCGTGAGGCGGTGCGCCCATGACCACCATCAACCATTCGGCACGAGTCGACGTCATCACCGATCAGACCGGCGCCCTGGCCAGGGCTCGGCAGGCCCAGCAGCGGCTGATCGATGCCGAGCACGAAGCTGATGTTGCCCGGGCTGCGTTCCACCGCGCTGTGCAACGCCTGGTCTTGCACGGCGCGCAGCCCCAAGATGTCGCGGCCGCACTGGGGCTCAGCGACCAGTAACTTTGTGAAATGGCCCACAAGGCTGGCGATTCTGGTCGGTAGGGCCGCGGGCGCGCCGGATACCGACCTGGCCCCTATCTACCCATGTCAGCCTGGATGACGGCACGGCAGTGCTGGTCGCTGAACATGACCTCTGCGGCCCACTGCTGGATCTCGTCACGGCCGTGCTGGGGAGGGCGACATAGTTTGAGCACGCTCGCTACTGACCACCAAGCCTGACCACAACAGGATCCGACACGGCCCGACCCCAACCGATCCTCTTGTGGCTGCGGCCCCAGGTGAGCGACTGTTTCTGACAGCTTGGGCCTATTTGCAAGCAGGGGTCAGGGGTCGAGTCCCCTGCGCTCCACCTGGGAAAACATCAGAGCGTGATCACCGCCAGGACCCCTGCGTGCCATTAGCTTTGGTCGCGGGCATCGTCGCGGGCCTCTCGCATCCGCTGGTCGAGCGTGTTAGCGATCTTCTGATCGGCCTCGGCCGCCGCGTGCTGGTAGAACATCGCCGCCCGCACGCTGTCGTGGCCCATCCGCGCTTCAGGTCCGCCAGGCTCACCCCGGCCTGTGCCGCCAGGGTGTTTCCGGTGTGCCGCAGATCGTGGAAATGCAGCCCTGGCAGACCGATCGCGGCCACCGCATCAGACCAGCCGGAAGCCTTGCGGAAGTTGCCGCGTCTCAGCACGCCGCCCCGCTGGCCGGTGAACACGAGCGCGGTGCTCTCGGACCTGGCGTAGGTATCAAGCGCGGCGCCTGCGGCGCCGCTGGCCCGGCGATAGCGCCGGCCTCTGCCTTTGGCGAGGCCTGGCCGGCGCGCGCCGGGCCAACAGCCGCAGGACATGCAGATCAAACCGGCTCGTTCGTCCCGCAGGCAGGTGCCACGCGCAGTCGTCTTCCTCGCCTCCGATTGTCCAGCTCGCAGCCGTCGCGTCTAGACCGCCCTGCGGGTGTCGCTGCGAGGGCTTCGCCAGCCTAGACCCAGCGGCCACTCGCCAGGATCTCGGGGCCTGCAAGGAAGACAGGGCAGAGCAGCCAGGCCGGCCAGACCACGCGGCGATGCCTCATAAGCGTGGCCGCGCCGTTTTGCTTCATGTGCGCGTGTAGCGTTGGCGGGTGCCTGGAGCGGGCTGGACTTGCGTGATCGCGATAGCTGCGGCGTTCGGCATCGCGGCCGTGACCACCCCGGCGGGGGTGTCGGGTGCGGTGCTGCTGCCGCCGTTCCAGGCCTCGGTGCTGGATATGCAGCTTATGGCGATCGCGCCGACGAACCTGGTCTACAACATCATTGCCACCCCGGGAGCGCTGTACCGGTACTGGCGGCAGCGGCAGACCGGGGGCCAGCTGACCGGGCTGCTCGTCGCCGGGACCGTGCCCGGAGTGGTGGCCGGGTGTGTGATCCGGGCGGTGCTCTTGCCCGGCATGGCGGTGTTCGACTTCATCGTGGCCGGGGTGCTGGTGCCGCTCGGCGCGTGGCTGGCGCTGGTGCCCGCGCCCGAGCCGGGCGCACGGCGGTCCCGGCTGCCCCGCGCGGCGCTGGTGGTCATCGCGGCGGCAGTCGGGCGTGTCGGCGGGATCTACGGCGTCGGCGGCGGCTCGATCCTGGCCCCGGTGTTGATCGCGGACGGGCACCCGCCGTCCCGGGCCGCGCCCGCCGCTCTGGCGTCCACCTTCGTGACCTCGGTGGCCGGGGTGCTGACGTTCACCTTGCTGGCCGCGCACCACCACGGGCGCCCACCGGACTGGCCTACCGGGATTCTGCTGGGCATCGGCGGCCTGGCAGGCGGCTACGCAGGCGCGAGGTTCCAGCACCGGCTGCCCGAAGCGGCGATCCGGCGCGGCCTGGGGATCGTGATCGTAGCCGTCGGCGCGGTCTTCCTGGCGATAGGGCTGAGCTAACCGCCTTCACGCCAAGAGCCGGGTAGCCCATTGTGGGCCCAGCGCGTGCTGGCTTCATTTTGGCCTTACAAGCCGAGAGCTCGGCGCGTGCCGCCACGTGCTCGTTAGGGAGGTCGTCCACGGCGATTCACGGTCATTCACGGAACAACCGGCAGCGCACTTGACCTGTGCAACCGCAGGTCCTCCGGGTGCGTCCACCTTCTTTGCAGGCAGGGTCAAGAATCCTTGAGAGTCAACACGGCCTCCTCGGCCGATGCAGCAGACCGCCAGACTCCCATCAAGCTAGGGCCGCTAGCAGCGGGCTGCGGTCGGTGTCTACGGCATGAGATGGCTGGCAGATGCGGGCGGCGGCTCGGTTGTAGCGTCGATGTAACAGAGTGCGGCGAAGCCCTTCCCAGTACCGTGAGCCGCCCCGCCGCGGTCCGTGCTCCTACCCTCATAGAACTGGCACCGGTTATGCCATCACCAACGAGCAGGGGATGGGCCGCTTCGGTGGTCCGTTGGGTGCGTTCGCTCGCGGCGGCGCGAGCGCCCGAAGGCAAGGCAGGGCCCGGCTCCCCCTCAGGGCATCGGGCGCCCGGGCGGCTGGTCGCATTCAGCGATGCCGTCTTCGCCATCACCGTTACCCTGCTCGTCCTGGAGATAAGGCCCCCTGCGGATTACGCGCACTTGCTGCATGGGCTGGCCGTGCTCTGGCCGTCCTATCTCGCCTACGCCCTCACGTTCTTGTTCATCGGGCAGGTATGGGCGAACCACCACGTCATGTTCGACCACATCCGCGCCGCCGACCGGGTCATCCTGCTGCTCAACACGCTGCTGCTGATGATTGTGGCGTTCCTCCCGTTCACCACGTCGGTCCTGGCTGGCGCGCTGCGCAGCGGGCACGGCCTGCGGGTTGCGGTCGTGTTTTACGGCGTCGCGTTCGACGCGACGGCCCTGACATTCAACGCCGTCTGGCAGTACGCGCGCCGTCGCCGGCTGCTCAGCGAAACCCTTGACCCCGCGGGCGCCAGGGCCATCGGCAGACGATTTGAGCTGGCCCTGGTCTGGCTAACGGCAGGCGCCCTGCTCGGCCTCCTGGTACCGCTGCTGGGCGTAGCCGTGATCGCGGCATTCAACGTCTTTTACTGGCTCCCGATCCGGGGTGAGAGCCCGCGCGAGCAACCTTCCTCTTCAGCGCCTGCCGGTAGCGCCTGACTGTTGCGAAACTGCTGCCAAGATCATGGCCAGCTATCGACACGAGGCGACGCGCCTGGAATATCGGCCGAGCATGCAGCCACGGCTGGAGAGTCCTGACGGTCTGCCCATGACCACGGATAAGAAGGTCGTGCCCGTACCATGCGATGATGCCGGGTCGTCGCCGAGCACCAGGACTACGCAGGACAAGCGTGCCCAATGCGTATCCCCGAGATGTCCCCGAACCGCCATCAACAGCCAGCGATCGCCACCAGCAGCAACCTATGAACATGATGCTTGCGCAGGCTTTGAAGCCACGGGCAACGCACGGGAACATGCTCGTAATGCGTGGGTCGCTGGATGGTGGCGAGGATCAGGCCGCCGCGTGCCCGTCACGTGGCCGATCGGACGGCTACTCGCGGAATCTGGCCGTCAATCACGGACGCATGGATCGACGCCGGACCTGCGATCGGCCAGGTGACGGACCAGGCCGAGCATCCCTGACACGGAAGAAGTCACTGGTTCAAATCCAGAACGGCCCACCAACTCAATGCGGTGTAGCCCTTCCGGCGCAGCCCGGTGAAGGCCAGCACCGCAAGTCAGAGGCCCGGAGGACACGCCCCTGGGCGTTTGCCGTACCCGCCAGCGGGCGGGTTTTGTCAACGGATTTGTAAGCGAACCGCTGGTCACGCCGAGCGAACGATTTCCGCTTTGGTCAGGCAGCTGTGTCTGTCGCGTCACCTGCCTTCGGCTCCTGGCTCTCGCAGGCGAACTGTGCGGGCTGCTCAGCGTCGCCCGGCAGGCTGAACACCTTGCCGGGCGGACGCGCCACCCAGGTCCTACCAGGTGGGCCAAGCGTATGGCCCAGGACGAGGCGCGCCGGGCAGCGGCGTGAACTGGTCACCCCTTTGCACGCCGAACTCGATCCTGTACCTGGCCAAGTTGGTGGAGTCCGGGTCTTTGACGGCCGGTCCCGGCACGTGGGCCAGCACGATCAGCGTGCTGCCCGAGGAGTTCGCCCAGAGCACGTCTTGGCCGCCCCCCACGTATCCGGGAAGCGGCCACCGGCCCAGGACCTTCACGACCTGCCCCGTGCTTGTGGAGAACTCCGTGAAGGCCAGCTCGCTTTCCAGCGGGTGCTTGGTCTCCGACACAGTGGCGGCGACGATCTTCGTACCGTCGCCGGTGATGATGGCGCTGAAGCCCTCGATGACGTTGCTGGCCTTCCCGTGCACGAAGTGGAGGCTCTCCGCGTCGTCCTTCCACTGCACGGCCAGCCGGCTGGCCGATCGGAGGCTCCCGCCGGGGGTGGTGACGTCGAGCAGGCGGACATTGATGTCCCTGTTGCCCACCCACTGCTGGAACGCCAGCGTACGGCCGTCCGCCGTCCAGGAGAGCACCTGACCCTGGTCCCCCGCGTTGTTGGTGATCGGCCCGCCGCCCGGCCACGTCCACACTCGCTCCGCCCCCGTAGACAGCGAGAAGACCTGGATCTCCGGGCCGGGCCCGCCATCGCCGCCCCGCAGGGCCACGGCGAGCTTGCTGCCATCATGGCTGAGCGCGAATCCGGACAGCCCCGCCTGCGCCGGCACGGCCGGGATGGGCAGCGGCGTCAGCTGCCCGACGTGCCCGCCTGGGCCGATGCGGAGCAGGAAAAACGTTGTCGCGGGCCCCCCGACGAACGTCCCCCCGTTGACGTGCCGGACCTTCCACTTCTCCGCGGCAAGGACAAAGGTGTGGCCGTCCCCGGCGGCAGCCGCGGTGAACGTGCCGTAGGGCTTGGGAGGGGTGACCACGGCCAGCACCGCGCCGGTGGCGGTCGCCCGGACCTCGGCAAACTGCCGCTGGGGTCCGGCGGGCTTGAGGTTCGGGTTCTTGACGGCCAGGGCGACGTAGTACGGCGGGACGCCGGAGAACGGACCGCGCTGGGCAGGCCGGTTACCGGGCCGATGGCCGGACAGGGCGCCGGAGATAGCCAGCGAGGCGGCAACCACCGCTACCACCGCGGCGGCCGCCGCTACCGGCGCGAACCAGGACCACCAGCGATGCCAGGCGGCGCGGCGCCGCAACGTACGGGCCTGATCTCCAACCGGCCCGGGCAGGCGCAGCCGGGGAACGCTCGACGGCGTGATGTGCTCCGCCCGGGCCCGCAGGTCCCGCACGAGCCGGTCTTCGAGCCTGTTCACTGCTCCTCCCGCAAGATCCGCCCTAGTGCAGCCAGTCCCCTGGCCGTCGTCGACTTGACCGTGCCGCGGCTTACCCCCATCACCCGGGCTACCTCCTGCTCGGGCAGGTCCGCGTAGAAACGGAGCACGATCGCCTCCCGCTGCCTGCGTGGCAGTTGGAGCAGCGCCGCGGCCGTCGCGCGCTGCTCTTCACCCGCCAACGCCTCGGATTCGGCCGATGCAGCGTCCAGCTCGGCCAGCGGCGGCGGGACGCGGCGGGCCCGGCGGTGCACCGAGCGGCAGCCGTTGACCACCGAGGCCCGCACGTATGCGAGCAGGTTTACGCGGTCGGGGAGGCGGGGCCAGGCGCGGTACAGGGCACAGAACGCGTCTTGTACGACGTCTTCCGCAGCGTGCCGGTCGCCGAGCATGATGTACGCCAGCCGGATCAGGGCGAGCGCGTGACCCTCGTACAACGTGGTCACAACATGGGCAGCGTCAATTGCGCTTGACTCGCCGCCCTCACCCGGCTCCTCGCCGGGGCGGTATCCAGTCACCTGGGCCGCAGGGGCGGCCGACGGCGCGATGTCACTCTCCACACATATGTAACGCCCCTAGCCGCCTCCGGTTTGCTTCGGTCCGGCAGCCTTTCACCCAGCGCCCAGCGTGCCGCCCCGCCCCCGCATGCGAGGGCCGCCGGCTTCTCACAGACTGACGGGACAGCAAGACCCAGGCAACCCGGACGGGAAGACCGCCTCCGTCGTCCGGGCCACAGTCAGGAAACAACGGTCACGCCGGTCGCGACCGCCACCAACACGCCGGGCAGGCCGATCAACATCGGCCGCATCCCTAAAGGGATCGCGATCACACCTGCGGGTGGTGGCTGACTACTGCCGAAGCTGTTGCCAAGCCCGTAGCCAGCTACCGACGCGGAGAGACACGCCTGGAAAATCGGCCCAGCAGGCAGCCACTCCTAGACGGTTATGGACGGTCCGCCTGTGCCTACGGATCACAGGGTCGTGCCCGCCGCGTGCCCGATCAGGTGGGCGGTCAGGGATCGTCACGGTCACTCGCGGACAGACCGACAGGCCTGCCGACCTAGGTCACAGCACGTAGCGCCGATGGCCGATGATCCCTGATAAGGATGCGGCCGATGGGAGCCAACCTGGGAGCCCACCCGGGCGAACGACTTCCCACGCGGGCGAACTGGTTCGGACAGGCAAGCGGTGATCATGCCAGCTTGCGACCGATCCGGACGATGCTGAACGCCTGACAGGTATGTACGGACCAGGAGGCTGGGCGATGCCAGTTGCCTCATCCGCCCGAGTCCATCAATTCGAGACCGCTTGAAAAGCCAAAGGGCAGGGCCGCGATCGCAGTCTCAAGACCAGTCCTGGTGCCGATCCGATAGGAACCGGGTTTTCAAAGTCATCGGTCGCGTATAGCTTCCCGTCCCGGCCGAACGCCAGGCCCATCACGTAGTTAGATCCAACCAGATTGAAGAGTTTCGTTGCCTTCCCTGTGGCCGGGTCGATGCGGTAGAGAATCGCGGGCACGCCGGAAGGGTTGACCGTGGTCGTCACTCCCAGCATGTTCCCGTGATGGTCAAACGTCAGGTCCATGAAGAGCTGGGGTGCTCCGGTAGAGCCGATGCGGGTAATTCCCCGGTTCTCTTATTGACCTTGTAAAGTGAGTTGTAGGTGGGGTCTGAGCCGGGAGTGCACTCGAAGGTCGCCGGATCGGGGTTGCAATCGCCAACGGCGTAAAGAGTCCCGTTGCGGCCGAAGGCCATGGCCATGACAGCGAGCCCGGGGACAAGCACGCCGAACAGGTGGGCGTTTCCAGTCTTCTGGTCGATGGTCGCCAGCCGCTGGGCCCCGAAGACGGGCCCGCACATGCTGTACAGCGTCCCGTGAGGCCAGAGCGCCAGTGAAGCGCAATCTCCACCGTGTGTTGGCCCGATATCGCGTGTGGTGACTTTGGCTCCGCTTACGGAGATCGCGAAGATTTCCGCGCCATTCGGCAAGCCCGTGCCGGCGCCAGAGGTGGTGTAGAACAAGCACTTCGCGTCACCATGCCCGGCGCTCTGTGGCCAAGGACCCCTGACGGTGAGAGGGCCACATTCGTGACGGCGAGTACCGCGAACAGCAGCGCTGGATATCACCAGAACCCGCAGGCTACGGCCAGCCGAAGCGGCATCCACGGCCAGACTTCGTTTCATCTCCTGCTGCTCCTTGCTCTTCCCCTTTGACGGCCAGCGAGGCGGCAAGAACACTGGCCATCAGCAGGACCGGACGCCGCAGCACTCGGGCCACCTGCCGATCCATGCGTCCCCCCCAGTGCGCTGAATCCGCCCGCCCAGGCTGGCATAGGGCCCTGCCGAGACCTCGGCCCTGCTAGCTGGCGGCCCGGATCGGCCAGCACCGCCAAGTGGTTCAACCCCCGCTTCGCCACCAATCTGGGCGCCGCGGTCCACGCTGACCACCAAGCCTGACCACAACAGGATCCGACAAGGTCCGATCCGAGCGGACGCGCTTGGGGCCGCAGCCCAGGTGAGCGACCGTTTCCGACAACCTGGGCCTATTTTGCAAGCAGGGGGTCGGGGTTCGAGTCCCCTAGCTCCACCCCCCAGCTCCACTAGGCAAAGCGATGCGCGCCAGATCTTGAAATAGGCCATTGACGCCCCGCGATTGACACTTGCTGCGCCACTCCTGCGCACCGTCGAGTTCGCTGAGACACTCCCCGTTCTGCGGAGGCGGAAGTCCTCCGGCCCGGGCGGCCCGCACCGGTGCCCGCGCATGGCGGCCGGCAAGTAGACGGTTCGGCGGCGCTGTCGATCGCGGTACGGTCGGGAGTGGGAGGCCGCGATGGTTGCACATGCCGACATCTCTGACATGTTGGGCGCGTGGGCGCTCGACGGATGCAACGACACCGAGGCCGCTGCGGTGCAGGCCCACCTTGAGGAGTGTGCAGACTGCGCAGCCCAGGCCCGGCGGCTGCGGTCGGCGGTCGGTTGGTTGGGTATAGACCAAGTGCAGCCTGCTCCGGCGGCGCTGCGCCAGTCAACGCTCGCCACCGCGCGAGCGCGGCGCGCACCCGCGGCGTGGGTCACATTGACAAACGCGTACGCCGACCAGGTCGCGCTCCTGGACGCGGCGCTCGCGGACATGTCCCCGATTGACTGGCGCCGCGCCGATTCCCGCCACGGCGACGTACGCGGCATGCTGGGCCACCTGGCCGGCAATGACGCACTCCTCGCCGCCGAGCTCGGCCTTCCGGCCGTACCCATGCCGACCACCGACGACGGCTCGGCTATGCGCGCCGCGTGGCGCACCCAGGCCGACGCCATGCTGGCCGGCATCGCAGAGGCTGACCCGGGCCGCCCGGCGCGGCTAGCTGGGCCCGGTCGGCGACCGGTGCGAACGCTGCGTGACGCGCTCGTGCAGCGCGCGTTCGAGACCTGGACGCACCGCGACGATATCGGAGTCACCCGCACCATCCCCGCGCCCGAGCAGATCCACCGCATCGTTGAGCTGGCCGTCGCCCTGCTCCCCGCCGCGCTGAGGGTGAACGATCCGGCCAACGCGGACCGCGCGTGGCGCCTCGTCTTGCACGGCTCCGGCGGTGGCGACTGGACGGTGCCGACGGGGGCTGCGCGCATCGAGGTCACCATCGGCGCCGACGCTGTGGACTTCGCCCGCCTGGCCGCCAATCGACGCCAGCCCCGGATGCTGGCGCACACGGTGACCGGCGAACAGGCGCTGGCCGAGGCGATCCTGCGCGTCGCGACCACGCTGGGATGTGACTGACGTGCCCGAAGACCGGGCCGACGACGCGCGGCTACGCGAGCGACTCCTCGCCGGTGACGACGACGCCCTCGCCGAGGCGTACGACCGATGGTCGACTTTGATCCACTCGCTCGCCATGCGGATCACCGCCGATCATGGCGCAGCCCAGGACGTCACTCAGGATGTGTTCGTCCACCTCTGGCAGCATCCCGACCGCTACGACCCGCACCGAGGCGCGCTGCGCAGCTGGCTGTGCCTGAACGCCCGCAGTCGGGCCATCGACTGGCTGCGCCGTCGCTGCGCCCAGGACCGCCACCATACGGCTGCGGCGGCAATCGCTCCGCCGCCTGCGAAGGTCGACGACGTCATCGTTTGGTATACCGAGGCCAAAGTCATCCGCGAGGCGGTGGCGGCGCTCCCGGACCCGCAGCGCGAAGCTGTGCTGCTCGCCTACTACCAGGGGCGGACCTATCGCGAGGTGGCGCGGGACCTGGGCATCCCCGAAGGTACGGCCAAGTCGCGCCTGAGGGCGGCGCTGAGCAGACTCGCCGGCTGTCTTGCCGCCGAGGGCATTCTCGAGCGCTGAGCCAGGTCGCCGACCCATCCATCCGCTGGTTGGCCGCGTACTCCTTCGGAAGGCCATTCCGGGGAGGGATAGACGTGGCTGACACGGCGCGCTTTCGACGCGCCGGACCGATGAGCAACTGCCTGCCCGGTCCAGCCCCAAGCAGCCCGCCGTCCACGGCAACGACCACGCGGTAGCTAATTCCCAGGCGGCAGGCCGCGATGATGCGCTGACGATCGCCGGCGGCGGGCTTGAAAGAGTCGGCTCAGAGCGCGATGCTCCAAAGGCGCGCCTCCTGCGCAACTCGTCAGGCCAAGACGGACGCCGATTTTATACAGGCGTCCTCAAGGTACCCATCGTTGCCGCGCGCGCTTCATGTCCACCCGCCCACCCAGCATTGGTGTCCCCTCATTGTTGAGTAGCCCCGATGCCTGTCCGCTGTGGCACGAGGCGGGTGTTCCGTCGGCGTAGACGACACGCCACCACGGCACGCTGTCGTCGAGCAGGCTTATCGCCCGTCCCACCTGCCATGGGCCCGCACCAATTCTCTTGCCGATATCACCGTAGGAGGCGACGAAACCAGGTGGGATGGCGATGACTGCTTCACGGACATCTTCGATGATGCTCATGTCGGCGTCAGGCCTGAGGCGGGTAGGTGAGGTGCCCGTCCTCGACATGCGCGTGGTTGTGCAGGACCGCCGGCTTCACCGTCGCGGCCGACATGATGTCCGCAACCTCGGCGCCCGCGACGATCAGCGCATCAGTAATCAGCTGGCGATGGCAGCGCCACGGCATCGCCTCGCTGCACATGATGGCCGGCCGACCGTGTCCAGCCAGTTCAAGCAACTCATTCAGGCCTTCCTTGAATTCATCGCTATCCATGTAGTCGGCGTAATCCCGG
>Ga0126384_10002633_pt1 | contig 10883 bp, 23 predicted proteins | sample PanSoiMetPlot_36_FD_92543 | JGI IMG/M metagenome (GOLD analysis project Ga0126384, IMG submission 92543) | Tropical forest soil microbial communities from Panama - MetaG Plot_36 | ecosystem: Environmental > Terrestrial > Soil > Tropical forest > Bulk soil | place: Panama | collected 2016-02-17 | reverse complement strand
TGTACCATGACAAGGGGGTGAGTGCAAGCCGCAAGCGGCTGCCAGGAGCAGGCAAGCAGCCCCCGGCGGCCCGCTCCCAGCGGCAGCCGGCGGCCGCGGCCGGGCCCCGGCGGCCGGGCGCCTGCCGTAGACAGCCCGCTCGCCCGGACAGCCCGCCCGCGTAGACAGCCCGCTCAGACAGACAGCTCGCCCGGACAGACAGCCCGCTCGAGCCCAGACGCAGAAACGCCCGGGCCAGCAGCCGCCGGCTCGGGCGTTCCCCGGGAAACAATTGCTGGGATCGGTCAGTCCCGCATCGGCACCTCCCACGGCCCGCGCACCAGCCAGCTCCGCAGCCGCGGCAGATTCACCCGGGGCCCGAACGCCAGAAACGTGCCGTCTACCGAGTCGCAGCCGAGGTGGGCTGCGTACTCGTAGCGCCGCCGGGAGTTCACCCGGCCCATGTGCAGCCACTTCCCCTCGAGCTTGGCCGCTCGAGCCAGCCGGGCTGCCGCGCTGCCGAGCTTCCAGTCGGTCGTGCCACCGATGAAGAAGCAGTCAAGCTGGTCCCAATCCACGTCCCGCTCCTCGAGCCCGTCCTGCCCGACCAAGGCAGCTCGGATCCCCAGCTCGCGGATCCGCGGCAGCACCGGCATGCTCCGGAGCCAGGTGGTCACCGGGTCACCCACCTTGTCAGGCGCCGTCGCGAACAGGCAGCTATCCCGGTCCTGCCGGGCAAGCCACTTGAGGTAGTAGCCGAGATCGAAATGCCGCTCACCCGCTGGCGAGTAGCAACCCGTGTCAGCACCCCAGAGCCCGGGGATCGGCCGGTTCCCCATGACGGGGGTCCGCATCCAGCCGAGCCCAGGCTCGCCCACCAGCTCGGGGCGCGGGGCCCCGCTCAGGTAGTAGGGCCGGCTCATGTCGCACCCCCGGTCAGCCGGACGACATGCACGCCCGTCTCGCCGTCCCGCGTCTCCCACCGGCTCGCCATGGCGACGATGCGCTCCGAGCCTGCCTCGCGCACCTTGACGGGCTGCCACAGCCGGAGACGCACCATCAGATCAGCCGCCTCCTGGCAAGCTTCGTCCACGGTCGGGAAGCGATAGCCCGGCCGTCCCTCGATGATGTAGGCCGTCTCACCAGCCGGCGGGATCGCACCCCGCTGCTGAGCCGGCGGCTGCTCCGTGGTCACCAGCGTGCTCAGCCGGCTAGCCATTGATCGCCTCCTCCGCCTTCTTCGCCGCCTCCTCCGCAGCCCGCTGCTCCTGCTTCTCCCGCGCGATCCGGCGGTCGGTGTCGGTCCACAGCCCGCGCACCAGCCCCTCAAGCAGCATGCGGGTCTGCGAGCCCGAGGTGGTGTTGTAGATCTTCCACTGGCTCGCGTCGCAGCTATTCTCCCGCTGCTCCGCGGTGGTCTCGTAGATCACCGCCTGCACCTTGCAGACCCGGATCACCCGCATGAGCCAGTCTACTGCACTGGTCGGGTAGCCGTACTGCTCTCGGAGCTGCTCGAGCCGGCGCTCAATGTTGCCGAGGCACCAGGCCATCTCCCGCGCCTTCACCAGCCCGACGCTGTGCGGCCGGTGGTAGTCCAGCTCGTAGCTGTACAGCTCGTCCGGGCGGTACTGGTTGCCTTGCGTGTAGACCCGGAGATCGGCGTAGCCGCCCGAGCTGGGGAAGCAGGCATCGTCTACTTCTGCCCGGTGCGTCCTGGGCAGCTCGCAGAACGTTCCCTTCAGATGGTAGAAGCCGCCGTCGAAGGATCCGTAGCTGGTGTCCCGCTCCTGCTTGAGCCAGAGGCACCAAACCGTGGCGAGCCCGCCGTCCGGGTAGGTGGCGCCGAGCCGCTCTGAGTAGTGCCGACCCGGCACCGGGGGAAACTTGCGTGTCGTCTTCATCTAACCCTCCTTGGTGGTGCCCCATGCACCGAGGAGGGTTGTACCAAAGCTAGGGGGAGCTGTCAAGCCCCCCGGTGACACCGCCGGCAGTCGCACGCCGGGTCATGGGCTGGCTTCTGGTAGTTCGGCGGGTGAGAGAGCGGCACCAGCTCCCGGGCCCAGGCGGTCGAGACAGCTCGCCCCCCCTCGCCGCGGACAGCTCGCCCGGTCCGGGCCATCCACTGCTCCCAGCTCTCCCCAGCCAGCTCGCGGACAGACAGCTCGCCCCGGAGGTGAGCTGCTACTCGCTCAGCGTCCGATAGCCCACTCGGCCCGTCAAGCAGCTCGCTGGCTGGGACAGCACGCCCGCTCTCACGCTGCTTCGCCCGGTAGCGCGCCTTCTTCTCCCGCTCCCGTCGGCGCTCGTCTTCGGTCATTGTCCACCTCCCCTGTCCACCCGCTCATATGTCCACCGAAATGTCCACCACACCAGGCCACCGGATGCAAGGAGCGAGCAGCTCGAGTAAGGGACAAATTGCGCCTGCTGGGGTGTCCGCTCCGCGTCCGCTGCCAGCCTAATACTGGTGACCCTGGGCAGCGGGGGCAGAAGACCGGGAGACGCTTGGGCAGGGCATCGGCGGGGGAGACGGAGAGGAGGGTAGGGGTATGGGAGAGGAGGGTCGCGCTGCGCGGGCGGCGGAGCGCGGTGGTGAGCGCCCGGACGGTCTGCTCGAGGAGCGGGCGGGACGGCGGGAGGGGAGCGAGCCGGGCCTCGGCGTTGAGTGCGGCCAGGAGCGTCACGACGGGCTCGAGCCGCTTGGGGCGGCAGGCGAGGCAGAACGGCGCGTCGCCGGCCCGGGGTGCCATCAGCACGGTCGCCAGACGGCCACAGGCGGGGCAGGGCGTCGTGTAGCGCTTCCAGCCACGCATCGGGACCAGGGTCACGCCGGCAAGGCTCAGAACGGCTCTGGCGCGGTCGGTGCCACGGCGGAGCTGGTTGCGGATCGCGCCCATGTAGAACAGCTTGCGGGCGACCAGCCCGGCGGACCAGTACCAGGGCAAGGTGGGATCGGGGGCCGGCGGCCAGTAGCCGAGCAGCGAGGGATCGAACGCCTCGCGCCAGGCGGGCGGCATCCAGCCCGGGAAGGTGACCGGCGCTGCGGTCACGGTCAGCCCCCGCGGCGCTGGGTCATGGGCGGCGCCGGAGCGGGCGCAGAGTAGACCGCAGGCGCAGGAGCAGGCGGCGGCTCCCGGTGAAAGCAGGAGCAGCCCACCAGGACCAGCAGGACGGGCAGCAGCAGGTAGCGCATCAGACGACCCCCCGCACGGAGAACGGGATCACGACGCTCGAGAGATCGGTCCCGTTCGCCAGCTCGGCGCCCGCCTTGTCGAACACCATCACCTTGCCGGCGCCCGTCGCCACGAGCCAGATCGGGACGGCGCCGTTCAGCACGATCGAGGGCATGTCCAAGGTGTTCATGGACGTGCTCGAGAAGCCGAGCTGCGCGGCGGAGACGGGCACGCCGCCGGTCACGTAGAGCCCCAGGCTCAGGGTCCCGCGGCGCTCGGTCAGGTTCCCGATCGACACCTGATCGGTCACGGTCGCAGCAGCCGGCATCACACCACCTCCCTCGAGCAAACCCGGCACGGGCGGTGAGGAACCACACGTCCAAGGGGTTAGCTCCAAAACGTGCAGTACCTCACCAGCCCGTGACCGGCCACGAAGGTGAGACGCCGGACATGGGGTTCCTGCGCCCCACTCAGGACGCTCGAGCCTAGCAAATTCGGGCCCGAGCGTCAATGGCAGGGCCCAGGGGGAGATGCCCGTCCCGAGAGTCCCCCTGGGCCCAGATCGCGCCCCGCACGGACGCGATGCGTTAGGAACCGGAGTAGGAACCCCGGTTCCCAGATCCGTCAAAATCGTGACGCTCCTAGACGGCCACCTTGGTCGCCTGCACCGTCACCTGCGTGATGCGGTCGCCGCCGGCCCCGGGCTTCTCGAGGATGGCGTCCAGCACGTGGTTGGCCCCCTCCTTGGGGCCGAAGATCACGAGCTTCTTGGTCTCGTAGGGAACGCCGAGCTTGGTGGTCTTCTGCTTCACCACCCACTTGCCAGCGATGTTGTTCCAGCGCTCGTCCGCGGTCCAGTCGATCTCGGCGAGCCGGCGGGTGATCTTGTCGGTCACCGTCGGATCATCCTTGCCCGGCTGGTAGCGGTAGTGACCCAGGATGCCCAGCGCCACGATGACGCAGGAGCCGGCCACGACGTACTTCTGGCGATCCTTGAAGCGGTCCATCCCGATCGTGTCGAGGAGCGTCTTGGTCCACGCCTCGAGATCGGTCTGGTCGAAGCCCTCCTCGGGCTCGGAGCCCTTCTGGAGCCCCGCCGGACCCGACGCGAAGCCGGCCACGAACTGGCGCAGCACCGACGCCGTGGTGAGCTGCCCCTGGCCCTTGCGGAGCTGGCGGTGCTGGCGGTCGATCGTGATCTCCGGCATGGTCTTGAGCAGCGAGTCCATGGCGAGGGTATTGGGGTCGCGGGCATCCATCGTGATCGCCAGCGACGGGCTCACCTTCACCCCGAGCACGTTGCGGTCATAGAACGCCTGGCGGCACCAGTCGATCCGCTCCTCGTGCGGCACCCCGGGCTGCTCCCAGAGGTACAGCTCGAGATCGACCGGCATCGCCATCAGCTTCTTGCGGAACTCCGGGTCGGTGACGGCCCGGCGCTCCAGCTCGTAGATCGCGCCCCGCTGCGTGTCGCCGTCGAACAACGCGATCTTGGCATCGAACGGCACGGTCAGCTCGGCGGTCCCGAACGCCCCGAAGCTCTTGCTCGTGGGCGCCGAGAGCACGAGCTGCCCAGCCGCCTCCCCGTACACCAGGCAGCCGGTCATCGGCGGCAGGGTGAACGGCTCGCCGCTCATGCCGTCGGACATGTAGTCGGCGAAGTCCCCGCGGTTGCGCTTCTTCGTGTTCTCCGTGGGGCGCTGCGTCTTCATCCGGATCTGGCGGTCCAGCTCCACGTCAGGATCCACCTGCTTCTTGCTCGTCTTCTCCTCGATCGACTGCGGCGGCGGGATCACCTTCCGGAGCTGCGCGTAGCTGAGCGTGCTGAGCAGCTTGGACGGCTGGCCCTTGCCGAACCGCGAGAGCTGGCCCGTCAACGGCCAGCCTCCCATCACCCCAACGTCGTCATCCGACATGGTGGGGTCTCCACTCGGGGCGGGATCTTGACGGGAGACATGGGCACCCGGTAAAACGGGTCCGTCACTCTCCAGACATGGTGCTTCCACGAGCCGGGCACCCTGTCTCCTCATCGCGCCCGGTCGGCCCCATTGCCGATCGGGCGCAGCTATTTCGGCCCCTCGAGCGATCTAGCTTGGCTCAGCCCCCTACCAAAACTTGCCCTGGGCTGTCAAGTAGGTTTGCCGAAAAAGTGCGCTCGAGCAGCTCAACGCAGCTCAGAGCACACAGGCGCACATGCGCCGCACAGGACCGAACGGCAGGCAGCGCTCACAGCTCACGTGCCCACAGGCGTAGGCAGTGAACCCCCGCTCGGGCGGGACCAGCTCAGCACAGTGCTGGCAGATCAGGCGTGACCCGGCGGCATCAGGATCGGCTCCCCGCGGCGGTCCAGGTCGGCGAGCAGATCGGACAAGTCGATCGTCTGCTGGCCCGGTGGGACGGGGCTCTGCTGCTGCTGCTCGGCCACCTGCTGCGCGACGGCCGCCCGCACCTCGACGGCGAGCTTCGGCGCCATCGTCATCGCGATGTGGCGGCGGATCTCGATCGGGCAGGCCGGGTTGGTCAGCTCGGCGAGCAGCACCTTCACCGAGATCATGCCCAGGTCCCGGAGCGCCTGGGAGAGCGACACCGTGTCGAGCACGGCGGAGAGATCGCGGGTCTTCCACCAGAGCCGAGAGACCTTGTGGCCTATCCGGGTGGCGTGCTGGATCTCGGTCTCGCGGCTGATCCCGAGCTGCTCATGGAGGGGCCGCTCGCCGCGGGCGCGCGGCGGGGGCTTGCGCTTCCGCACTCGCTTCGGGTTTGCCTTCTTTTTCACGATGCCACTCCTCGAGGATACGGTCCACCTCGGTCTGCATGTCCCGCCCCTTGCGAACAAACCAGCGGATCACTTCAACGCTCACGCCGTCCCCTCCTGAATCGGCACGAACACCGCCCCGACGCCGGTCATCAGCCAGCGCTCGAAGCTGTCGGCATCTTCGCGGGACTGGTCCACGCTCGAGCGCGGCGGCCCAAGCAGAAAAGGCACCCGCGGGATGGTCGGCTCGAGCCAGGGCCCGGCGATCCAGCAGCAGAGCGCCCAGGAGCGCCCGGTGCGCTCGTCGCCGATCACCGCGAAGCGGATCGTCGCCCACACCGCGTCTCCGCGGCCGATGTAGGCATCCCGCGTCGCCAGCACGATCAGCTCGTCATCCATCCCCGTCTCCCGCCGCGATGGCTGCTAGTACCGCATACGCCCGCTTCCAGCCAGCCCCGTCCATCGCCCGGTGACACAGGACGCAGAGCGTCACCAGGTTCGTGAGCACGTCGGCACCGAGCTGGGAGCGGGGCCGGATGTGATGCGGGGTGAGCTGGCGGCGGCTCTTGCAGAGCACGCAGCGCCAGCCGTCACGCTCGAAGCAGGCGACCACGAGCGCCCGATACTTCCTCCGGTCCGGCTCGGCCCCCTTCCGCATTGGCCCCTGGTTCGCGCTAGGAGCCCACAGGAACCCCGCGGCGCTCGCGGGAGAGGTGCAGCCTCGCCCATGCCGGCCAGCCCCCAGGCTCGGCGTCTATGGCCGCCGCCCACAAGGTCACCGCCTCGGTCACCAGCTCGAGCGCCCGGACCCGCTTACGGTCCGGCGCCACGATGTAGAGCCCCGCTCGAGGGATCCGCCCGACGCTCCACTGCATGTCCACCGTGATGTCGAGCGTCTCCCCGACGGCGCGATACCAGAGCACCGCCCGGCCAAGCACGTCGGCCATCTGCTCGGCGAGCCCGACGGTCTCCCCGAAGATGTCCACGAAGGTCACGTAGGGGATGTTCTGGCAGCTCTGCAATGTCCGGAGCCCGGGGATCTGGTGGAGCGCGGTCACCAGCGGCACGATCTCGGTGTCCAGCGCCACCGGCTCGCCGTCGATCTCCACCCAGGTGACCGGGTGGCCCTTGTCGCTCATCATCGTTGCAGCTCCGTCGGATCGCCCAGCATGTCCCGGAGTGCAGCGCTCACCTGCTCGCTCGTCAGCTCGAAGCCCTCGTCTTTCGGAAACCGCGCGATCACCGCCCGCTTGAAGTCCTGGTGGTAGCGGATCGCGAGCTGGTCCCCGTTCCGGAACGGCTTGAGGTGATGCGCCAGGATCGCCAGCGCGAGCTGCGCCGGCCCCGAGCCCTCGTAACCCCAGGCGAAGCCGTCCGGGCTGTGGTTGAGCAGTGCGTTGCGCGGGTGGAGCTTGCGGCCCGTGTTCCCCTGGTAGACCTTCACCTGCCAGTCCATCTCGCCCGGCGTACACGTGCCGACGTAGAGCGCCTTCTCAGTCGCCATCGTCATCGTCTCCGTCCACGTTCACGTCCGGCTGCCGGTAGATCCGGATCTCCGGGCCCGGCGGGTTCACGCCGTACACCCGGCGGTCCGCCTCGTGATCCTCGTGGAACCACTGCCGCTGGATGTAGTCGTAGGTCTCCTGCTGGGAGCGCGTCGCCGCGGCGCCCGCGGGATCGCCGAGGATGATCTGCCCGGCATGCGCGGTCACCAGCCAGCCGCCGACACCGAGCAGCACCGCCGCCAGCCACCAGGCCAGCGCACACCGCCACCAGGCACGGGTCACCGGGTGCTTGAAGGGGAGCTGCTGGCGCAGGCGCGGCAGCGGCTCGTAGTAGGGCTTGCTTCTCATGGTCACTCGTCCAGTCCGGGGATGGGTTTCGCCTTCTGCGGCTCCTTCGCGAGCTGCTCGCGTACCTCCCACATCGGCACCCGGAGCACCATGGTTACCAGCACGTCCCCATTCGGTCTGGTCTCGGTCGCCCGGATCTCGGGAGCGTAGTAGCGGAGCGTGGAGAACTCGAGGTAGCCCGCGATGAGGTGATGCGCCGCCTGCCGCCACTCCCGCTCCTCATCCTTCCGTCGCACCGCCATCCCTCCGCGCCGTATAGCACCTTGCGGACCAGCTCATAAGCGACGCCGAGCTGCCGGCTCTGGTGGGACTCAGGCACGTGCCGGCACCAGCAAGGCCCGGAGCGCCTGGTAGAGCGGCGTCTCCATGGCACGCGCCAGCCAGCTCGCCCGCGGCGCGGCCGCGGCTGCCGACATGTGCGTGTCGAAGAACGCGCACCCGAACGGCGCGACCGGGTGGATCGTGCAGCGCTCGGTCGCATCATCGAAGAAGACGCACGTCCCGTTCGGCTTCCGGGCTGGCGTGATGCTGCCCACCCACCGCTTGCGCCCCGTGCGCCGGTCCAGCACCAGCGACCCGCGGGACGCGACGAACAGCGCTCGCACGTCTTCCTCGGGCAGGTTCCACAGGAAGCGCCCGATCGCTTGCAGATCGCCAGGCGCGAGCGGGCCCGGCTGCCGCTTGCAGCACCCGACGCACTCCGAGCACGCACAGGTCGTCCGCTCGAAGTCCATCACCCCCGCACCTCGAGCATCACGTCCGCGAGCTTGTAGGCTTCCTCCGCCAGCAGCAACGGCACGTAGGGCCCACGGTGGCGCGCACACAAGCCGGCGAGCGCCATCATGGCAAGCCGGTCCCGCAGATCCTCCCGCCGGATCACGCCTGCCATCGCCCGGCGCTCCGCGCGGAGCCGCCGCATTCCCTGCCGCGCTGCCCGGCGCTTCTCGTCGGCCGTCTTCACTCGTCCGTCTCCGGCAGCGTCGCCCGGTACACCGCCAGGTTCACCGCCGCCCGAACCTTCTCGAGCAGCCACACCTTCACCGTGTACGGATGCGTCATCGCCACGTCGGTCGTGGCGAGCGCATCCTTCAGAATCGCCAGCCACTCGTCATCACTCAGGTGCAGCTCGAGCACCACCGTCTGCCCCGGCACCGGCAAACCGCGCTCGCCCCGGCGGAGCAGCTCCACCGCGATCCGGTCCCGCTTCGCTGCCTTCTCAGCGTTCGTCATCGCGTCCCCTTCACCGCGGCATCGGCCGCGGCCGCGGCGCCCGAGCTGGCGATCACCCGCTGGCGCTTCGCCTCCCGCTTCTGCCTCCGCTCGTCCTGCTTGCGCTCGGTCTCGGTGAGCACTTCGTCCCGGAGTAGATCCTGGTCGATCGGCTCGAGCTGCTCGAGGATGTTGATCGGCTTCTGAAGCTCATCCCCGTAGAGCTGCACCGAGCGCAGCTCCACCTTGCCCGCCTTCAGGTACACCGTAGCTTCCACCAGGATCCGGGTGCTGAGCGTCGTCTCGTACTTGACTCTCATGGCTCCTGTACCTCCGACGGCACCGGGCCCGGCCGCAACAGCTTCCAGTTCTCCCGGCGCCACTTGGCGTCCGCCTCCCGCTGCACCGCCCGCACGCAGTCGTAGCAGCGGGCGTAGTTGTGGTGGCGCTCGGCCACCTTCTTCGTCACGTGCGCCCGCAGCAGGTTCGTCAACCCGGTCGCCATCGCCACGGTCACCCACACGCCCAGGTGCCGGTAGCGATTCGAGCGGCCCCCGATCTGATACTCCCTCGAGGTGATCCAGGTCATCCCCGCCTTGGAGAGCGCCCGGCTCTCCTGGCGGCTCGTGCTCGTAGCGATCACCGGGATGCGAGCCGGCGGCTCGGGCCCGAAGTCGCCCGGCGGGAGCGGGATCAGCATCTCACGCTTCCAGCGGGTCATGGCGCTACCTCCACGTCGTCCGTCACCCACTCCCGCCACGCCTTCAGCTCGGCGATGCACGCCCGGGTCGCCGGGATGTCCTGGCTCGCCTGCGTGTCGCACTGCTGCTCGAGGAACCGGATTGTGGCCTCGAGCACTTGCGTCAATGTCATCGGGAAACCCCCTTGTCGTTCAGTCGCCCCATGCGACGGATGAGAGACTATACCAACACTCCATGAATGTCAAGCCTTCGCATCCAGGTAGCCCTCGAGCTGCACCTTGCCGGTCTCCGGGTCGGCCGTTACCTCCCACTGGTGCTGGCCCTTCACGCAATGGTAGAGCCCACCCTTCTCGTCGGACAGGTAGCTGGTCTCGAGCTTGCGCCCGCAGAGCGGGCAGTAGGTGATCGTCATAGACCCCTCCGACGGCGCCGCTGCCGCACGATCTGCTCGTGGCCGCAGCCCCCGCAGACCTTGTAGAGCACCCCGGCAAAGTGGCTGCTCGGCTCGAGCGTCGCCCCGTCCACCGTGCGGGTGCTCATCCCCGCACAGCGCACGCACTTCACCGGGCGCTCCTGGTTCCGAATCCGCTGGCGGTCCCGCGCCTCGTCACTCATGCTCATCGGTTCGCCTCACGCTCCAGGTGTAGGTCGATCATGGCGTAGGTCCGGCGCGTCGCCGCCACGTAGAGCGGGTCCTGGTGCCGCTTGCCGTACCAGATCCACGCCTCCCACGCCGCGAACGCCTTGGCCCGCATCTCCCAGGAGACCGGCGCCCCGTGCTGCCCGTCCGACCGCAGGAAGCGGTAGGCGAGCTTGAACCGAGCCCGCGGGCTCAGCCCTTCCCCACCCCAGGTGTAGTCTCGTTCCCAGCGCCTCATGGCTTCCACCAGTAGCCGTACACGCACCGGGTCCCCCGGCGCGTGCAGTCGAAGGTGTCGTGGAGCACGCCGTCCACGACGGCCGCGTAGTGGCGGGAGAGGGACACAATCAGGGTCCCCCCCGGTAGCTCGCTCGAGACCATGTGAACCTTGCAGCCGGTGCCGATCCCCATGATCGGGAACCACACCCAGCCGAGATCACCCAGGATCTTCCGCATGGTCGAGCGCCGGATTCCCGTCCGCACCGCCGACTGCTTCGGGCGGCGCTTCGTCACCCGCTCGTCCCCGGCATAGCGGAGCACGATCTCCACCGCCTCCTGGTAGGGCAGGTGCTCGGC
>Ga0126384_10002632_pt1 | contig 10884 bp, 5 predicted proteins | sample PanSoiMetPlot_36_FD_92543 | JGI IMG/M metagenome (GOLD analysis project Ga0126384, IMG submission 92543) | Tropical forest soil microbial communities from Panama - MetaG Plot_36 | ecosystem: Environmental > Terrestrial > Soil > Tropical forest > Bulk soil | place: Panama | collected 2016-02-17 | reverse complement strand
CCGTCGTCTCAGCAAGCCAATTTAACTCGCTTGCCAGGTCGCTGGCACTCTGCCAACGTTCGTCGGGATCTTTCGCCAGGCACTTCTTGACGACTCGCTCTAAGGAGGGCGGCGTCATGGGCTGCAAAGCCAACATCGGTTGTGGTTCGGATGAAAGAATTGCCACGATCAAACTGGCTCGGCTTTTCTCGGCAAACGCCGGCCTACCCGTCACCATTTCATAGATCACTTCCCCTACCGCAAAAATGTCTGTGCGCGCATCCGCTTCTTTCCCTTCCAGCTGCTCGGGCGCCATGTACTGGAACGTGCCAACGATCGTGCCCTCGACCGTCAACCTCGTTTGCTCAGCCGTCATCTCGGTCAGTGCGGCTGTCGTGACCGCGGGACGACACTCTTTTGCCAAACCGAAGTCCATCAGCTTGGTCCCGCTCTTGGTCAGCATGATGTTTGACGGCTTCAGATCACGATGCGTAATTCCCCGCTTATGGGCCGTGGCGAGCGCGTCCGCGATCTGTGTGGCAAAGCGGATTGTTTGCTCCAGCGGCAATGGTCCTCTTGTGAGGCGCTGCTCCAGCGTTTCTCCCTCGACCAGTTCCATAACGAGGAAATCCACGCCATTCTGATGCCCGATGTCATGCAGGGTGCAGATGTGAGGATGGGAGAGTTTCGAAACGGCCTTGGCTTCCCGTTCCAGACGTTGCCGCAAGAATGGATCAGAAGACAGATTGGCCTGTAAAACCTTGACGGCTACATCTCGCTCCAGTCGGGTGTCAAGAGCGCGATATACCTCTCCCATGCCACCTGCACCGAGTGAAGATTGAATTTCGTATGGTCCGAGTTTCGTGCCAGCCGTTAGCGCCATCCGTGCGGGCCATTATAGTCCGATAAAAAAGCGCTCCGTTTGTGTGGACAGTCGCACCCGACGTCCCGATTCCAGCTCCCAAGCGATAATTCCAGGTTGGTCGGCCACTCGGAAACTATTCTCCAGCGGATCAGAAATGCAGCAAACCAGATATCGTCGGTTAGAAAACTACACATTCCTAACGTCACTAACGAAAACAAAGCCAATGTCTTCGCGGGCCCGAGCGGCGATCATCGGAGTTCTTTTCTAATGCTCTCGACGAGCAACGGCTGCGAAGGCATCCGAGTCATCGCCTACGCTCGGCAGCTTCCAGCAGCTCCATGCCCGCTTTGAATGCCTCAGGCGTGATCTGTTTCTTCTAGACGTTCAGGGTTGTGGTCATCGGGCGTGAGGCGCGCTGCAACGCTTGCAGTCGAAGCGATCAACGGCAATTATCACGTGCCACAAGCGCTGTTGCGGCACAAATCGTTACTCAAGTCGGGAGGTGTCGTTCGGTCCAGGCGATCACACCAGTCGCCTTCCATGCCCGCACTGAGAGTGTCCCCTTTCCGAACTCGAGCGCACAAGACAAGCCCCGAATGCGACATGTCGTTCGCAAATGGGGGGCTCCCAAACAAGTCGGTTTAGCACGTAACGCAGGTTTATTTATGTGCCCTCCCCGGCTCTAGAGTATGCCCTGATCGATGAGTTCATCTAACTCGATATCCTCTTCGGTGATCGACCAGTCGTTGTCTTTCCAGTACTCTTCTGGCACTTTCGTAAGCATTCGCGCACGACTCGCCATCAACCGGAAAACTTTTTCGTCTGAGCACCCGTTTTGCAGGGCAGCTTTCGCGAGGTTCAAGATCGCTTGGCTTTGCCACGAGTCAGAGCGCCGACGACGCTCAGGACGATCAGGAACGTTAACTGTGATCGTGCGGCCCGCCTTCCGGCTGAGATAACCTTCGAGCACAGTCTTAGGAATACTAAGGATGCGATATTGACGTTTCTGGCGAGTCTCAGCGCGTCCGAGATCGATCACACCATCCATTTTCGCAAAAATCTTGGTGACGGCATCCTCGGACATTTTCATCACAGTCGCGACGTCACGGACAGTTAAGAGTTCAGACATGTTCTGCCCCCCACGAACGAACCGGCAACTTTGCCAGACGTTCCTCCATTCGCAGACTCGCCAAGTCGGCGTAATGACGCTCACAAACAGCGAGGGTGTCACCCAGAGCCGCGGCGACTTCAGTCATTGACCAGCCCGCGACGAGCCAGAAGTCGACTGCGGTGTCGCGGAATCTGTGGAAGACATCGCCTTTAATGTAGACCTTCGATGTCATCATCACATCACGCATGATCGTGTGTAGTCGCTTCGTTTCGCTATCAGCCGTTCCGGTTCCTTCGAAGAAAACGTACTTCAGGTTTCCGTTCAGCGTGGCCGTCAGTTCAGCGTGGAGGCTCGGGTCTAGTCTTTGACGCACCTTGCGCCCTGTCTTCTGTCGTTCAAGGCGAAGCCAGCCATCCGCAATCTGTGCGCGTTCAAGCTGCACAGCGTCACGAATGGCGAGGCCCGTGCTCACGAGCAATTTCACGAGGGTCCGCATCTTTCCCTTCTGCGTGTGTTTCAGGATGGTCTTGATTTCAGCTTCAGAGAAGGGCTTCGGCTTGCGGCGCTGCTTGCCCTCTTTCGTTTCCTTGATCGTTTTCAGAGCGTCCAAGAGGTCTATCCGGTTCTCGCGGCAGATCGTACGAATGAAACCACGAAGGTTCTGCTGCGCCTTGATCTTCGTGAGGTCCGACCACTTCCAAGACGCACGAAACTCCACGACGTCTGTGGCGGTGATCTCAGAGGCAAAGAACTTGGAGCGATCAGCCAGAAAACTACGGAACAGCCCCAACTGATAACGCAGCTTTCTGAGCACGGACTTCGAAATGTTCTCGCTCTGTTTGGCTGAGAGGTAAGTCTCGAGTTGCTGCTCCACGGTTGGCCTTTTGGGGGTTTCCGGTGCAGGTAGAGGCGCTCCGGTTTCGCCAGCATCCAAGCGTCGCTGTAATTCGGCTCTGTGGTCTTCGGCCACGGTCCAACTGCGTGTCCCGGTGCTCAGCCTGTGCTGCCGCCCTTTATGCCGATATCGACAAAAACAAGCATCCCCGCTGTACCGCAGCCACTTCACACAACCGCAGTCCCGGGCAAAGTTCCGGTCATTACGGTTGACGTGCTTGCAGTCGCCCTGATGCCTCACCCAAATTGTGACGATGGATTTCCTGGCCGCCATGAGGGGGTAGCTTAGCACAGTAGCTAGCACAGTCAAGATTCCCAAAGTAACAAGGCCCTATATTTACGCGAGTTTTTGAATGGCGGAGAGAGTGGGATTCGAACCCTTAAAGTAACGTAGTTTCGAAAACATACAGAGCAACGGATGGCATAAAAATCGATCTAAGGACATGTAAGACAATGGTAATGGCAGGTTAATGGCAGGTAAAGGTAACGTGGGTCCAAAGCTTACTCTCCGCCAATATTCGCTCGATCACCCAATGGTAGAGCGCAGCCTTTTCAGGGCTGGATTCAATCATCGTAATTGATTGAACAGCCGAGACTTCCCTTCTTAATCCCCTCAAACTTCTGGACGCAAAATGGACGCACCTTGCAGAAGCCGGATGGTCCGCCTCAATCAAGTCCTGCAAAATCCGCAACCCCCACGCAACAGAAAGAGGACTGAATAGATGACACCCTTAGCCTCGATCATGACCTTCAGCCGAACCCGAGTGCTTCTTCGGCATTCACGAATAATTATTTCGGATGGCATACGGCGATGTTTCGCCCGGCATCAACATGACAACTAAGGCATTTGTGCTCCATTCACGATCAAACTCGTCCTTGGCTCTCCGACCCGGGGAATGTGATACCGCTCAGCTAGACGAGCACGTAATTGCGCTACGAACTCTTTTGTCATCTCTCGACGTTGAGCTACTGTTGTAGGAGTGGCCTTAGCAGCAGGGGACCCGATTCGAGCGCTCAAGGCGGCATTGCCTTCACAGCCCTGAGCCTCATCATCATTGCAGGGGACCAGTAGGAATTCGTGCCCGCAGAGGTCCGAATCCTCACAACCGGGAGGCAATCCCACGCGCGCAATCTCGCCCCTATCATTAATATTGGTCGGTTCCGGGATGGGTATGTTCAACTCGATGACCGACTTCTTATCCCACACCACCGCTCGTAAGGTGCCCGTGTCGCAGTTGAACGATTCCCCGACAATTCGTCCTTTGGAGTTGATCGCCCACGCGATGCTGAAGCAATCGCCATCCGGGTTTAGATCGTTGATTTGGCCGTTTCTCCACAATGCTGCATGGAACTCCTCATCGCCTGCCGTCCAAGAACCACCGACTACGTCTCCTGCGTACGCAATCCGGCCTTTACTCGAGGTCACAAGGTGTTTGAGCGAACGGCCCCAGCAATCGATCTTCGCTGGGGCACCAACCGTTTTATCGCTGATCAGTTTGCCCGTTCGAACATCGCGGCACTCGTCTACGACAAACGAGGTTCAGGACTTTCCACGGGTGACTGGAGATCGTCGTCCCAAAAATCCCGGCCGAAGCTGCGAATCGTTGACTTTTGGCGTGCTGCGCTTCAACATGACGCTTCACGCAGTGGCCGGCGGATGGCACCCGAGCTTCTCGAAAGTCACATGAGATCCTTCAACCTGAAAATTCTTGCTCTATCCGTGCCCCTATTTCAGCTATGCCTGTCGGCAACCGCTCGAACGAACTCCAACGTCAACTCACGATTAGAGAGCGCCGCACGCGTGATGTTTGGCGTACGCGCATGTCAACAAGCCACGATCTCCCCGGATGGACGACGAGTTGCGTGGGTGGAATCCGTCGCCGATCCGTCGGGAGCCTCGTCATCGAACTCAGCTATTTACATCAAAGAATTGAATGCGCTCACTTCCGCACACCGGGTTACTGCGGGGGATGCCCGAAGCAGCCACGAAGAACTCGATGTGTTATGGTCGCCGGATAGTAAGAAGATCGCATTCTTGTCGGATGCCGGCAGCCCGGGTCAGCTGAATCTGTTCGTAGTCGATGTTATGAGCGGGCGGCCTCGACAACTCACACACTTGAAGGGATACCTTGCAGCTCCTGCATGGTCTCCCAATGGTGAGAGCGTCGCCTTGCTTTACACAGAGAATGCAACTCGCGCCGCCGGCCCCCTCGTAGCAGAAACTCCGGACGCGGGTGTGGTCGACGATGAAGTGCTCGAACAACGCTTGACGATTGTTGATGTCGCTACCGGAAAAGTGCGCCAAATTTCGCCACGCGACTTGTACGTGTATGAATTTGATTGGGCGCCAGACAGCAGGCGTCTTGTGATGAGCGCGGCCAATGGAAGTGGCGATGACAATTGGTACATCGCGAGCCTGTTCTCGATCGAAGTCTCTTCCGGCGCAATGACTGCCCTGCTCGAGAAACCCGGCATGCAGATCACGCAACCGCGCTGGTCTCCAGACGGCCAGAGCATTGCGTTTATCGGTGGCCTGATGAGTGACGAAGCCATCGTGGGCGGAGATATTTACTCCGTGCCATCCAGCGGAGGTCAGAGGAGCAATCTGGCGCAAGGCATGAAAATGAGCGCGTCGTGGCTAAGTTGGGGATCAGATTCTCGCAGCATTGTGTTTTCTGCAATCGTCGATGGAAAGACGGGGATTGAGACCCTCGATCTCGCGACTCACAAGATTTCGGAGCTTTGGTCGGGTGAGGAACGTGTTTCCGACGCGCCTTACGACACGAACATCTCGCTGGCCTCGGACGGCAAAACATCGGCGGTTGTGCGCCAATCCTTTTCCCAGCCACCGGAAGTCTGGGCCGGTCCGATTGGGACGTGGAAGCAAATCACACACCTGAATGCAGGTCTGCAGCCAGCTTGGGGGAGGTCGGTGAGTTTGCATTGGTCCACAGACATAGGTACGGTTCAGGGCTGGCTAACCTATCCCGCCAATTTCGACCCTGCGCGAAGGTATCCGCTCGTAGTACGCGTTCACGGCGGCCCATCGTGGGCGGTAATGCCATATTGGCCGACACGATGGGATTTCTCGATGGCTCTCCCTTCGCAAGGATATTTTGTCTTGCAGCCTAATTTCCGCGGCAGCTACGGACAAGGAGAACGCTTCACGGCTGCAAATGTGAAGGACTTCGGCTTTGGCGACCTGCGCGACATTATGGCTGGTATCGACGCTGCCATCAAGATCGCTCCGATCGATCCCGATCGACTGGGTATCACGGGATGGAGCTATGGTGGCTACATGGCGATGTGGGCTGTGACCCAGACGAACCGCTTCCGCGCCTCAGTTGCTGGCGCAGGCATTTCCAATTGGCTGAGCTACTATGGCGAGAACAAAGTGGATCAGTGGCTGATTCCGTTCATGGGCACGAGCGTCTACGACAACCCGGAACTCTATGCCAAAAGCGCTCCGATCACCTTTATAAAGAATGTGAAAACAGCGACGTTGGTGGTGGTTGGCGATCGTGACGGCGAATGCCCAGCGCCACAGTCATACGAATTCTGGCATGCGCTCAAGACCCTTGGTGTGCCTACGCGTCTCGTAATCTATCCACACGAAGGTCATCACTTGTCCGATCCCGCGCATAGCCGTGACCTTATTGAGCGAGCTGTGGGTTGGTTCAACGAATATCTCAAACCGGGTCGATAGGGGACGAAGCATGCGAAACGTTGCCATTCTTTTTCTCGCAGCCCTTGGCGTTACGTGTGCAATACAGGCCTCTCCCGCGGGCCAATTGGTTTTCACCCACGTCAACGTGATTGATGCGACGGGGACGCCCGCGCAACCGGATATGACGGTTATCGTTGAAGGTCAGCGAATCGTGGGAATCAGGAAAGATGGAACTTTGAGTATCCCTAAGAATTCGCAAATCATCGACGCGCGCGGCAAATACTTGATTCCGGGACTCTGGGATATGCATGTGCACGAGATTTTTGGAGACTGGCTGCCTAAGAATGAGGAAATCATCCCGCTTCTGTTTGTAGCTAATGGTGTGACTGGCGTACGTGATATGGGAGGCGACTTGGAGCCACTAAAGCGGTGGCGGACGGATATTGCGTCGGGGAAAATGCTGGGCCCACGTATGGTGATTTCCGGTCCCATGCTGGATGGGCCAGTCCCTCAGTTCCCCAGTTCGGCGCCGGTCAGCAACGCTGCGGACGGGCGCAGGGTTGTGGATGAAATGACCAAGGGTGGCGTCGACTTCATCAAGATCCAGTCCCTCATTCCGCGAGATGGATATTTTGCGGCTGCGGACGAAGCTAAGAAACTTGGCATGGTTTTTGTCGGTCATGTTCCCGATGCAGTTCGGGCTGAGGAGGCATCGAATGCGGGACAAAAAAGCGTCGAGCATCTGACGGGAGTGTTCGAAGGCTGTTCCAGCGACGAGGCTGATTTGATGAGGCAACCCCGCGGGCCAGGTCGCGGGCGCTTCCTTTCTACCTACGATCCGGCCCGTGCCAAGGCTTTGATTGCGCTCTTCGTCAAAAACCAGACTTGGCAAGTGCCGACCCTCTATTGGGAACGCGGCGAGTGGCTGATCGAGCAGACCAATTCCGGCCCGGACCCCCTTGCAAAATATGCGCCCCCAGCCTGGATGGAACGTACCTGGCCTATGTTTACCTCTGACATTGGCAAGCACTGGTCCACGGATCCGCTTCCTGATCGCAAACGCTTCGTCCAGAAAGAGTTGGAAATGGTCGGCGAGATGAATCGGGCCGGTGTTCCGCTTCTGGCCGGTACCGATACCGCGGCGGGCGTTCGTGTGTATCCAGGGTTTAGCTTGCATGAGGAACTTGCTCTGCTGGTGCAGGCGGAGCTGACACCAATGCAAGCATTGCAAACCGCCACTCGCAATCCGGGACGTTTCCTAGGCATTTCCGACACGGGCACAATCGCAAGGGGGATGCGTGCGGATCTGGTGCTGCTCGATGCCAATCCCCTGGAAGATATTGCCAACACAAAGAAGATTCGCAGCGTTGTGCTTGCGGGTCGTTATCTATCGCGTGAGGACTTGGACTCTCTTCTGAAGAGAGTCGAGCACGCCGCCGCAGTCGCAAAATAGCGGGTCTGCAGGATTATTGGAATTACCTTGAAAGCGCGATTTGTTGCGCATAGAATCGCCAGCCATCCGAATCCGCGAGTGTGAGCGAGTCCCGTTCCGTTGCTAAAACCACCACTCGTTCAATTCTTGCGCTCGAAGTAAACAGCAGCCTTTGAAAAAGTAGCAGCACCAATCGCGATGTTCCGACCCGTGGGGGGTGGATCATTGCTTATCGAGAATTCATATTCAGTGATGCAGGCATAGTTGTTTCACGGGGGGTTCTCTATGCAAGGGACGAAGCTTGCGACGGTCGTGGTGTTGTTTCTAGCTGTTTTGCAGGCGGGCACACAGCGTGGAGTCGCGCAGACTGCGACGGGCAGTATCCTTGGCACGGTGACAGACCAGAGTGGGGCCGTGCTTCCCGGCGTGCACGTGACCATCAAATCGATGGCCACCGGCACGATTCGCGCCATAACTACCACCGAGTCTGGTACCTATTCCGCCATCGCGTTGGTTCCAGGAAATTATTCGCTGTCCTTCGAAGCCTCCGGGTTCGGTAAAGGCGGCCTGACGGTTTCGATCGCGGTTGGCGTCACAACCAATGCGGACTTCGTTATGCCGCTGGCTTCGCAAGAGACGAAAGTCGTTGTGGCAGATACCGTTCTGGCAGTCAATACTGCCCAAGCTGTGGTGGAAGACGTGCTCACGACGGAGCAGATTGAGGAAATTCCGCTCAATGGCCGCAATTTCCTCGACCTTGCCCAACTGAACTCCGGGGTTCAGATGCAGGATGGTGGCAACCTCGATCCCACCAAGCAAGGATTCGCCGGCATTTCCTTACAGGGGCGATCGGGAAGGTCAACGCGTATTGAAGTAGACGGCGTCGACGTCACGGACGACACGGTCGGCACCACGACCATCAATCTTTCCGAAGAATCGATTCAAGAATTTCAGGTTGCCCAATCTACATTGGATCCCGCAAACAGTTTGACCACCTCGGGAGCCGTAAACGTAATTACGCGCGCCGGCAGTAACAGTGTTCACGGGAGTGCGTTCTATCTTTACCGGAACAACTCCATGTCAGCGCCCATCAATGGCATCAACCCGCCATTTGATCGCAGCCAGGTCGGCTTTCGGCTGGGCGGACCCGTCATCAAAGATCGCCTGTTCTGGTTTGCAAACTATGAACATACCTTGCAGCACGGAACGACCTTTGCCCAGGCTGGAGCGCCGTTCAGCCAATTTGGCGGGGCTTTCTCGTCGCCCTTCCACGAGTCCATGACTACAGGGCGACTTGACTGGAATCTGTCGCGGCGCTGGCGGGCGTTCTACGCGTTTCACTTCGACCAGATGAACCTGATCACCGGTTACGGGGGAATCTCGTTCCAGCCCTTCGCCAACCGCAACTACAATGCGACCCATACCTTCGCACTTGATGGTACGACTGGACAGTTCACCCACAGTTTTCGCGTGGGCCTCCTGCGCTATCGCAACTACATAACGGACGCCCGTTCGCTCGTCGCGGGCCTTCCTCAACCGTTTCCCGGAGGCGAGCAGGCAGGCATTGCTATCGGCAGTGGCAACGATCCTCTTTGCACGCTGGGCTTGAACCTGATCTGCATGGGGCCAAATTATCTTGTGACACAGACGACTCTACAGCACAACCAGGAAGTGCGTTATGACGGTTCGATGCCCGTCCACAACCGCCACACTCTTCGTTATGGTGGGGAATTCGTGCATGTGCCCGAGTTCACGTTCGTGGGCTTCTTTCAAGACGGGCCGATGTTGAATGCCCTCAGCAATGCCACTCCCAGCAACGTGTTTCCCAGCGGCGCTTCGAATCCGTTGAATTATCCACTCTCATCGGTCGTCTTTGGCAACGGCCTTGGATACGTTTCAGAAAAACCCGGCTTAGGTTTTCCGCATGGCGGTTTTCCCGGCACTCGACTGGGTTTGTATCTTGCCGATTTCTGGAAGGTCAAAGCGAACTTGACCGTGACGGCGGCGCTTCGCTACAACCGAATCACTGGCCGCACCGACAGTGATGCTCGTGGACTGCCCACGCTTGAGGGACTCATCCCTGGCGCAAGTCACGCTCCCAACCAACCCAATCACAGTTTCGGTCCGCAAGTGGGTTTCGCATGGGATCCCTTTAAGGATGGAAACACCTCGGTTCGAGCCGGCGTGGGAATGTTTTGGGACAACTACCTGGTGGAGAATCTGATTTTTGATCGGCCGCTAAGAATCCCCGGCGGTTTGGCTAACTTGACTCCGAACATAACTGGCATGGTGCCGGGAACCAACATTGATATTTCACCGCTCATTGGACAACCGCTCGGCAGCGTGGTTGACCAAATTGTCGCCGCACAAAATGCCTATCAAGCAGCTAATCAGGCCGCAGCACAGAATTTTAATCCGAACGGGACTCCCGGATTTAACGATCCGAACGTTTTTGGTTTAAACACTCTCTTCGGTGTGCTTGCCCCTAACCTCAAGCTGCCCCGTTCGGTATCGATGAACTTCGGCGTGCAGCGGCAACTGAAGCCAAGCTTATTCCTTTCTGTCGATTACTTGCGCAACGTGACCACTCACTCCCTGATGAACTACGACGTCAATCAAGTGGGCGCGGCTAGCACCTTGAATCTGGGAGCCGCACAGAGTGCGATTGCGACAACGGTGGGCCAACTGGGCTGTCAAGCGGCTCCCTCACCCATTAATTGCGCGATAGCAGCCGGAGCTACCATCCAGACCTTCGCCAGCAATGGCCTCGGTTCGCCTGCCAACGGTTTGCTGACTACCTTCGCTGTCCCAAGCAGCGGATTCGCGTTCTCTGGCCGCGATCCTAGCCTTGGTCAGATCATGATCAGCGACGGCATTGGCCGCTCGGTCTACAACGCATTGCAGGTGCGCGTGAAACAGGATTTGAAGAACCCATT
>Ga0126384_10002631_pt1 | contig 10885 bp, 9 predicted proteins | sample PanSoiMetPlot_36_FD_92543 | JGI IMG/M metagenome (GOLD analysis project Ga0126384, IMG submission 92543) | Tropical forest soil microbial communities from Panama - MetaG Plot_36 | ecosystem: Environmental > Terrestrial > Soil > Tropical forest > Bulk soil | place: Panama | collected 2016-02-17 | reverse complement strand
GACGGCCCGTTCCGTTCTGCCCGGATCCGGCGCGCTACTTCATAGCCGTCGAGCCCCGGCAAGCCCACATCGATGAGCACGACATCCGGCATCACCGCGGCGGCTTTCTGATACCGGCATACCCGTCGGCCGCCTCGTGGATGTCGTGACCATCCAGCGCGAGCTGGGCCCGGAGCATGGCCCGAGCGTCCTCGTTGTCTTCGATGATGAGGATTCGGCGGCGCGCGGAAGCCGGGGCCGAGGGGAGCGCGGGCGGGCATGCCTCACCAGGCCGAGGAATGCTCGGGAGGTGCACCGTGAAGACGCTACCGTGGCCAGGCCCTTCACTCCTCACCGTCACCGTACCCCCATGCAACACGACGAGGGCTTTCACGATGGTGAGGCCGATTCCCAATCCGCCCTGGGCACGATCAAGCGCGCGCTCACCCTGCACGAAAAGGTCGAAGATCCGCCCGAGGAGACCGGACGGGAGTCCGGCGCCCGTATCTGAGATCTCCAGGACGGCCCGTCCGTCGTCCTCGGCCACTCGGATGGTCACGCGACCGCCGGCCGGCGTGTATTTCAGCGCATTGCCCACGAGATTCTCAAGAATCTGTTGCCCTCGCGTCTCATCTGCGTCGACCCAGACCGTTCTGATGTCGAGATCAACATGATGCTGAACGAATCGTCCTGCCGTTCGCCATTCATCCATAACCGCCGTCACCAGGGCTCCAAGGTCCAAGGGCCGGCGATGCAGTCTCACCTTGCCGGTGGTGAGCCGACCCACGTCGAGCAGGTCCTCGACGAGGCGCGAGAGGTGCTCGACCTGCCGATCGATGACGGCGCGCGCACGTTGAGCCGTCGCCTCCTGGGTCTTCGGGTTCTGCAAGACAGCGCTGGCGTTGGCGATGGCCCCGAGCGGATTGCGCAGCTCATGCCCGAACATGGCGAGGAACTCGTCCTTCGTGCGGTTCGCCCGCTGCGCCTCCTGATAGAGCTCCGCGTTGGCCATGGCGATCGCCGCGTGGTGCGCATAGGCGGTGACGAGCTTGATGTCGTCCGGTGAGAAGGCGCGGCCGAGGAGCGCTCCTACAAAGAGGGCTCCGGTGACGTGTCCCTGGACCACGAGGGGAATGGCGAGACCGGCACGATGCGGGGCGGCTTCGATGCGGGCGCGCATCTCGGAGGTGTGCCGGATGCGAGTGTCCTCGAGGATATTGTGGCTGACGATCGCTTCGCGTTGGTCCACGGCGAGCCACACAAGACCGGTCCCCCGAGGCAGGGAGACATTGGGATTGAGGTCGGAGCCACGCGGGCCGCCGCGGGCGCGAAGGATCAGACGGTCCGAGGCGACGTCGAGCCCGAATACCGCGGCGAGGTCGGCCTCGAGCAGAGTGCACGCGTTCTCCGCAATGTGTCGAAGCGCGGCATCGAGGTCGAGGGTATTGATGGTCTGCACGATACTCGCCAGGCTCTCGGCTTCCCGCTGGCGCTTGCTCGCGTAGTGATAGGCATCTTCCAGCTTCGCCGCTTGCGCGCGCTGGCTCGCGTGCTCGATTTCCGCTCGGCGCCGGGCCCGGCGCATCCCTTCCGCGAGCACGCAGGTGAGGGCGCCGAAGATGAGAAAGAGCCAGAGCTGTGCGGGACCCGCCGGATCGGCGAGCGCGAAGGAAAAGCGCGGCGCCGTGAAGGCGTACCACACGAGAAGGCAGGCGAGGACGGTGGAGAGGAGACCCGGCCCGAGCCCACCAATCCACGCGGCGAACACGATGGCCGGGAAGTAGATGATGAAGTGCGCGCGCTCGCCGAGGAAGGAGAACAGGAGAGAGTGCAGGAGCGTCGCGCCGAGGATCGCCACCACGGCCATCGCGTATCGCCCGACTGATCCTAAGCGGTCAGTCACCATGCTTGGTGGGAAGGCGGCTCGACGGAGAGCATCGATGGTCTCTGACGGGATTCTAACGTGCGACGGGACGGAGAGGACATCGATTGCGGGAAGGAAGCGGCGCGAGGATTCGCGTCTCGGAAAATTCTTCTCGGTTTGGAGATCTTCGGCCTACCGAGAGGGTGGGGATGTGCCTATTGCGCCTGCTTCGACCGGGACGTATGGTAATGGCTCCACGTCCGCCGACTTCCGAAGGGGGACGCCTGCGTGAGCAAGTCGGGCGATCCGGGTGGCTTCGTGGAGCCGATGTCCCGATGGACAACGTCGGCCCCGGCACGACGGGGATCCATCGATTCCCGGCTACGATCGGCCGTGGCGGAAGCCCGGGGAGGTCCCCATGCATCTCTCTCGTCGTGATTTTCTGGGCCTCGGTGGCATCATCCTGTCGGGAGCCGCGGTCGCGCCGTCCCTGGCGCGCGCGCAGACGCCGAAGCGCGGTGGGACCCTGACCCTCCGGGGCTGGGACCCGCCGATGTTCGACCCCATGCTTCAGACGGCCTATCGGGTACAGATTCCGTGCACGTTCACGCACAGCCGGCTGGTCAAGCACAAGGCCGGCCCTGGCGTGGTGCCGGCCACCTTCCAGATCGAGGGCGACCTCGCCGAATCGTGGGGCCAGACCAATGAAACGACGTACGTCTTCAGGCTGCGGCGGGGCGTGCGCTGGCATCCCAAGCCACCGGTGAACGGCCGCGAGCTCATCGCCGAGGACGTGCGCTACAGCGTGGAACGGTTCCTCACGGTGAAGGGCAATCCGATGGCCTACATGCTGAAATCGGTGGACCGCGTGGAGGTGGTCGACCGTTACACCGTGAAGTTCGTCATGAGGGAGCCCTTCTCCTGGCTCCTCGACGTTCTCGCCACCCCGATGGCCGTGCCCATCGTCGCGCGTGAGTGCGTAGAGAAATTCGGAGATCTCAAGAAGGGCGAGGCGGTGATCGGGACGGGTCCCTGGATGCTCGACAGTCATCGGCCGAATGTCGGGCTCACCTTCGTTCGCCATCCGAGCTACTTCATGACCGGCCTGCCGTACATCGATCGCGTGGAGTACCTGGTTGACGAGGACAACGGCTCCCGCATGGCGGCGTTCCTGGCCGGCAAGTACGACCTGGGCTGGGAGTTCCCCGGCTCCATCAACCGGAGCGACTGGGTGCAGATCAAGGAGACGCTGAAGCAGAAGCGGCCTCACCTCCGGACCGCCGAGTTCCCGAGCAATGTCGAGACGCACATTTCCATGCGCACCGACCTCCCACCCTTCAAGGACGTTCGCGTCCGCCGGGCCGTGTCTCTCGCGCTCGATCGCCAAGGCATGATCGATGCCTCATTCGAAGGCGTGGGGAACCTCAACCCCGCCATCCCCGCGGGCCTCGTGGAGTGGGCCCTGCCGATCAACCAGCTGGGCGAGGGCGCGAAGTACTTCCGCCACAATCCGGCCGAGGCGAAACGGCTTCTCGCCGCCGCGGGCTACCCGAACGGGTTCCCCGCCAGTCTGTGTTTCACGACGTACGGCTCGACGCTGCTCGTCGACAATGCGCAGCTGATCCTCAAGTACCTCAAGGACGTCGGCATCGACGCGAAGTTCGACCAGCGCGAGTACGGCGCCTTCATCGCGAGCTGCTACTTCGGGAAGTTCGACTCCATGACCTACGGGCCCCAGACGCCGTTCCTCGATCCCGACAACTTCCTCTTCGGCATGTACTACCCCGGGGAAGCGAAGAACCAGAGCCACGTCGACGACCCGGTGGTTACCGACCTCCTGATCCGCCAGCGCCGCATCTTCGACGTGGCCAAGCGCCGCGAGGTCATCCACGAGCTACAGCGCTATCTGGCCGCGCAGCAGTACTACGTGCATCCGCCTTCGGGCGTCTACGTGGCGGTCTGGGAGGGCGCGCTGAAGAACTATGGACCGAATCTCGGCTATGACTACGGCGGGCGGCTCATGGCCGCGTGGCTCGACCGCTGAAGCCCCGTCGTGCACATGAACGGAGACGCCACAGGGAGCGAAGACCTCGGACGAGTCGACACGGCGACCTCCGAAGCTCTTGCGGCCGGCGCCACGTAGATTGGCCCAGGCGATGCCGCCACTGCGAGAGATAGACCGTCTCGTTGTCGACATTCCGGTCGACAATGTCAGCGACAGCTATTAGAGCAAACCGTCACACGTGTCGCCCGAGTTCAACAACGTCATGGCGGTCGGCGCCCGGGAGCTCTCGGGAAGCACGCTGTGTTGCGCGCAACTGGGTCTGGCCCTCGTCATGACCGCCTATGCGGGCCAGCGCTCGTACACGCTGCTGTTCGATGCCGGGCCCGAGGGGGCGCTCTTTCTCAGAAACTGCCAGAACCTCGGCGTCTCGCCTGCCGATGTGCAGGCCATCGCCATCTCCCACGGCCACTGGGATCATATGGGCGCGTTGCTGGACACCCTCGACCACATGGCACGCCACTCCCGCCGGGACGTGCCCTGCCACGTGAATCCGGGCATGTTCCTGGAGCGCGGCGCGCGCTTGACCACGGGTCAGGTTGCACCATTCCAGCGCGTGCCCTCGCCAAAGGCGCTCGCCGCGCATGGCGCGCAGGTGGTCAACAGCGGCGATCCCCGGCTCCTCCTGGACGGCTGCTTCTACCTCAGCGGGGAGATTCCCCGGGTGTCGAGCTTCGAGCGGGGGCGCCCGGATCATGTGTCTCGACGGTTTGAAGATCAGCCATGGGAGCCGGACCCCCTGATCCTGGACGAGCGATACGTGGCCGTCCATGTGAAAGACAAACGGCTGATCGTCTTCAGCGTGTGCTCTCATGCCGGCATCGTCAATGTCCTGCTGAGCGCGCGCGAGACGTTTCCAGCGGTGCCGCTGTACGGAGTGCTCGGCGGCCTGCATCTGGCGGGGGCGGCCATGGAGTGGCTGATTCCCGACACCATGGCCCATCTCAAGCAGTTCGATCTGCAGCAGATCATGCCGGCGCATTGCACTGGCTGGCGTGCCCTCTGGGCTCTCCTGAATGCCTTCGGCGAGTCGGTGGTCACGCCCTGCGCGGTGGGCAGTCGCTTTACGTTCTGACACGTTCGGCGTCAGTGCTTCGTCGCCGGCATGATGGACGGGCCGCGATGCTCGGCCGGCAGGATCTCGAAGAGGACGTGCACCATGGGCGCCTCCGTCTTGTTCTGCGCGGTGTGCGTCACGTCGCCGGACTCGAAGAAGAAGTCGCCGGGTCCGTAGACCACGGTCTTGTCGGGCAGCACGTACGTCATGTAGCCGGAGGTCACTTGACGGATGCCCGGACCCGCATGATGGTGTTCGCCGACATAGCCGCCCGGCTCGAGGACGAGCTCGGTGACCCGGAGCTTGTACTTGCCGTTGAGCTCGCCGAGATAGCCGGAGAGCACGCTCTCGTACTTGATCTTGGCGGTGAGACCTTTGGTGTCGACCTTCGCGCCCGGCGTAGGCGTTTGGGCGGCGGCGCGCGGGGTCCCGAGGAGCATCAGGAGGGGCAGGGCCCCGATCGAATGCAGCACATCGCGTCGTGTGGTCTCCTGGCTCGCCATGGCTCGAACCTCCCAGGTAAGGGTGATGGGACGAATCCAAGGGCGAGCGTGGGCCGGCGAGGCGCCGGGTCGCCAGTACAAATAGCGAACCGGTGAGCGTGAGGGGCGGGGCCCCGGGGAGGTGCGGGGATGTTTCTCTACGGTCAGTACTGTCCGGTCGCGCGGGCTTCGGAGATCCTGGCCGATCGGTGGACGCCCCTGATCGTTCGGGAGCTCCTGGCCGGCATCCATCGCTTCAACGAGCTCGATCGCGGGCTTCCCGGAATCTCGCGCGCGCTCCTGGTGCAGCGGCTGCGCCGCCTCGAGGAGACGGGCATCGTCGAGCGCCGCCGGGGAGCCGACGGCGGTGGACCCGCGTACCATCTCACGCGCGCAGGCCGGCAGCTCCAGCGCGTGATCGACGTGCTGGGCGGGTGGGGGGCGCGCTGGGCGTTCGGTGAACCGCGGCCTCGCGAGCTCGATCCCATCGTCTTGCTCTGGTGGATGCGGCGCCGCGTGCACCGGCATCGTCTTCCCGACCGGCGCGTGGTCGTCCAGTTCGACTTCCATGGCCCGCGCGGCGGCTGCTTCTGGCTCGTGCTCGAACGCTCCGACGTCTCCGTATGCCTGCAGCACCCGAAGTTCGCGATCGACCTCGTGGTGACGGCTGATCTCTCCGTGTTCTACCGCGTATGGCTCGGACGGATCCCGCTCGCCGAGGCGACGCGCCGGGGCTGGGTCCGCGTCGCGGGGACGCCCGCGCTGCGCCTGGGCTTCACCCGATGGCTCGCCTGGAGCCCGATGGCGCCGGCGGTGCGGAGAGGGCTCGCCACCCTTCTCGGCACGCTCACCCCATGGGTCGGCGCCATGGTCTGACCTGTTGAATCCGCATCCCGCTCAGCGTGTGGTGGCTCACTCGTGATCGTGGCGCTTACGCGCCCCACGTCAGCGACCTCAGCCACGGCACAGCCGGGCCCCTATGATGTCCGCGGCGGCGGCATGCCCCGCTTCGTTCCAGTGGCCGGAGCCCAGGGATGTATTCGTGAAGCCGTGCAGATACACATGGCTCCGTTCGGCGTGGCGCTGGAGTTCCGGGACCAAGCTGATCACCGGGGTATTCGTACGTTCACCGAATTGCATGAGTCGTCTCTCGGGATAGGAGAGATCTTTGACTCCGAGCCGCCGCGCGAATGCCTCACGCGCGGCCTTGTCGGGGTGTACCTGTATGCCGATGGACACGATGACGACGGCAAACTCGGCCCGTGCTGACGCCGCCGTCTGCTTGAGCTCGAGGATCAGGCGTTCGGTCAGTCGCCACGCATCCTCCCATTTTTGTTCCGGAGGGTCTCTGAAGATCTGGTTGTCAAGCCCGGCTTCCCCAACCGGTCGAGCCGGAGCGGGAGCGGCCGCCGCGGGAGCCGCCGCCTCGGCCTGTTCACGCTGCATGTCCCTCAGGTCCTTGACATAGTAGATGAGCTGAAGCGTACGAAGATATCTCGAGAGGTCCTTGCCGGTACGACGGAGCCGGCCCGTCCTGCGTCGGAACTCCGGGCTGCGGGCGAAGGTGTCGTCCAGCCGGAGCCCTCCCGCCGCGTCGAGGAGATAGAACGGTCGCATCTTGTCGGGTTCGAGCTCCCGGGAATTGTTTCGCACGTCGTTTCCCGGGAAGAAGGCGAGGATCACGAGATCGGGCTGATAGGCAAGTCCCCGCGTCTGGAGCATGCGAAGCGCTTGCCCCGTTCCGAACCCGGACACTCCGAGGTTGATGACGTCGATGTGCTTCGCGGATCGGAACGCACAGGCTTCGAGCCGTTGCTCGAGCAGCCGCCAGAAGGTCCGCTCCACGTCGACCTGCAAGGCTTCGGGGTACGAGTCACCCAGGACGGCGACGCGATAGGTGCCCGGCGGCTTGGCGAGGGCCCGCTCGCGATCGTGGAGACCCTGTGAGTTCGTCGCGACGTACGCCTGACCTTCCTTGCGATACCAGCCGGAGGTATTAGGTCTGAGGCCCAGTCCGGTGATGGGGTCTGGCTGATGGAAGGGCGGATAGCTGAATCCTATTAGACGAAGCGCGATTTCCGCGATACACAGTCCCACCACCAACGCCGCCAAGACCACGGAGGCGTTCAACAGCGCACGCCGCATCAGTCCAGCTCGAACTTCTGCTCATAGTTCTGGCGAAGGGAGGGGTTCTGCTTGTGCTTGAGGAGGAAGCAGTTCCCGATGGCCAGCGCCTCGATCTCGGTCCCCATGAAGCAGCGGAAGGCATCTTCCGGAGTGCAGACGATAGGCTCGCCTCGGACATTGAAGCTGGTGTTGACAATGACGGGACACCCCGTGCGCATTTTGAAGCGCTTGATTAGCTCGTGATAGCTCGGGTTGGTCTCCCGGTGCACGGTCTGGATGCGCGCGGAGTAGTCCACATGGGTCACCGCGGGAATGCTCGACCGGGGCACGTTGAGCTTGTCGATGCCGAAGAGTTTCTCCTGCTCTTCCGTCATCGGGATTCGATGCGTGGCCGAGACATCGGCGACGAGGAGCATGTAGGGGCTGTCCTCGTCGAGATCGAACCACTCGGGCAGATCTTCGCGGAGCACCGAGGGCGCGAACGGCCGGAACGACTCTCGATACTTGACCTTGAGGTTCAGCAGCTTCTGCATGGTCGGGGAGCGGGCGTCCCCCAGGATCGAGCGCGCTCCGAGGGCGCGTGGCCCGAACTCCATCCGCCCTCGGTGCCAGCCGAGCGCCTGCCCCTGCTCGAGGGCCGTGACACAGGCATCCAGCAAGGCGTCCTCCTCGAGTGTCTCGAATCGCGCGCCGACCGAGGACAGCCGCTGCTCGATGTCGCTCTGGCCATACTCCGGACCTAGATACCCTCCGCCCATGCCGTCCTGCGTGGCGGCGTCCACGACGCGGTCGTGTCGCAGATGAAGATGGTAGGCGGTGAGGGCGGCCCCGATCGCGCCCCCCGCGTCACCCGCCGCGGGCTGGATCCAGAGGCGGGCAAAATCGCCCTGGCGGAGCAGCTTGCCGTTGGCCACGCAATTGAGGGCGACCCCACCGGCCAGACACAGGTTGCGCTCGCCGGTGCTCTTCGCGATGGCTCGGGTGAGCTTCAACATGATCTGCTCGGTGACAAACTGGATCGAGGCGGCGAGATCCATTTCCCGCTGCGTCAGCCACTGTTCGGGCTTGCGCGGCGGACCCCCGAACAGCTCGTCGAACTTGCTCGACGTCATCTTCAGGCCGGTGCAGTAGTCGAAGTAGTCCAGATTGAGGCGGAAGGTCCCGTCTTCTTTGATGTCGATGAGGTGCGTGAGGATCGCCGTGGCGTACTTGGGCTGGCCGTAAGGGGCGAGCCCCATCACCTTGTACTCGCCCGAGTTGACCTTGAAGCCGGTGTAGTAGGTGAAGGCGGAATAGAGCAAGCCCAAGGAGTGAGGGAAATGGATCTCTTTCAGCACGGTGACATCGTGGCCGCGTCCCAGGGCGAGCGAGGTGGTCGTCCACTCACCGACACCATCCATGGTCAGGATGGCCGCGCGCTCGAAGGGAGAGGGGTAGAAGGCGCTGGCCGCATGACTGAGATGATGCTCGGAGAAGCGCAAGCGCGTGTCCCAGGCCACCGTGGGTTCGACCGCCTTGAGTTCGCGGACGAGCAGCGACCGCTGGAAGAGCTTCTCCTTGAGCCAAAGGGGCAGCGCGTGACGGAACGAGGAGAACCCTCGCGGGGCGAAGGCCAGATACGTCTCGAGCAGTCTCTCGAATTTCAGGAACGGCTTGTCATAGAAGGCTACGTAGTCGATCTCGTGAGGTCGGACGCGTGCCTGCTGAAGGCAGGCCATCACGGCCTGGCGCGGGAATCCCGCGTCGTGCTTCTTTCGCGTGAACCGTTCCTCCTGGGCCGCCGCGACGATGCGACCGTCCACAATCACGGCGGCCGCGCTGTCGTGGTAGTAGGCGGAGATGCCGAGAACTTTTACGGCCATCAGAAGAGGGTGTAGATGAAGGGGGCGATGACCGAGCCTTGGGCAAAGATCAGCAGCCCGCCGATGAAGAGCATCAGGAGCACGAGAGGCAAGAGCCACAACTTTTTGCGGACCTTCAGAAATGTCCACAGCTCTGCGAGAAATGACATCGAGGCCTCCTAGAACTGGTTCCGAAGGCTTTCCGGCGGCGGACCGGGCGGCTCTCGGGATATCCAATACGAATCGATCCGCGGATCGTATCGCTGCCGCATCGTATCCCGACCCGCCAACCTCTGAACGAAGCCGAAGGGCGTGAGAATGAGGAAATAGAGGACGGCCAGGACAACCGGACTCACTATGGCATGGAGCAACGCGGCAAGCTTCATCCAGAGGCGGTTCAAGGGCCGGAGCCATCGTGGGCTGATGAGCGCCACCAGACCGGTCAGAGCACTGAGGGGAAGCAGCCACGCAAAGGCATGGCCCCCCCGGATGTAGCTGAGGACGGCAAGGGCGGCGAAAAGGACCGTGAAGACCAGGCCGAAGTGGCGGTCGGGGGGGAGATTCGTTGTCATTCCCCTAGGTATCATGAAAATGTCGAAACGGCAATTCGCCCACCGAGAGGGAAGCCTCGTGTTCTCAGTGGTATCGTGAGGTCGGACGGCATCAGCTCCGTCCGGATCGCCGAGACGTCGAGGTGGCCATGAAGGCTTCCGATCTCATCGTCCAGTGCCTCGAGCACGAGGGGGTGCGCCATGTCTTCGGCCTGCCCGGCGAGGAGATCCTGGACATCCTGGACTCGCTCCTGGGCTCGGCGATCACCTTCGTCCCGACGCGCCACGAGCAGGGCGCGGCGTTCATGGCCGACGCTTATGGCCGTCTCACCGGACACGCGGGCGTCTGTCTGTCGACCCTGGGGCCGGGCGCGACGAACCTCGCCACGGGTGTGGCCGATGCCAACCTGGACCGGGCCCCCCTCGTGGCCATCTCCGGCCAAGCGGGGCGCGATCGGGTGCACAAGGAATCGCATCAGCGGATCGACATCGTCGAGACGCTGAGGCCGCTGACGAAGTGGAATACCCATGTGGAGACCGCGGCAGTCATCCCCGAGGTGATACGCAAGGCCTTCAAGCTCGCGGAGGCGGAGAAGCCTGGGGCGTGTCACGTCGAGATACCAGAGGACGTCGCGAGCGAGATGGTCGAGGGCGCGCCGCTGTCGACGGAGCGGCCCCGGCGCCCTTCCCCGGACCGCCCCGCGCTTCAGAAGGCGGCCCGCCTCATCGATGGCGCCTCGTTCCCGCTGATCTTCGCGGGCAACGGGGTCATCCGTGGCGGGGCATCGCGCGAACTGCGCGAGCTGGCCCGGCGGCACGGCATCCCGGTGGTGCACACCTTCATGGCCAAGGGGTCGATGCCCTACGACGACGATCTCTGCCTGCTCTCCGCCGGCCTCCAGGCGCGAGACTACGTCTCGTG
>Ga0126384_10002629_pt1 | contig 10888 bp, 9 predicted proteins | sample PanSoiMetPlot_36_FD_92543 | JGI IMG/M metagenome (GOLD analysis project Ga0126384, IMG submission 92543) | Tropical forest soil microbial communities from Panama - MetaG Plot_36 | ecosystem: Environmental > Terrestrial > Soil > Tropical forest > Bulk soil | place: Panama | collected 2016-02-17 | reverse complement strand
TCATGCGTTGCAAAAAGAGAACACTTCTTCTGATCGCAGGAACTCGACCTGATCGCCGCTCACACAGCAGACCCGGGTGGTAATCCCGCCGAAGCTTGACGCCCAGAGAAATGGCCCCCGCAGTTCGTGGGCCATTTTGCCAGCATCATCCGGCGTTGACAGGCAGTTAGACCAGCCGTTCAGTCTTTGCTGGGGATCCCGACCGCGAACCATCCATTGTTCGCCGCGTTGCGGATCAATAGCATGGGGCTGATGCAAACGTCCGGCGGCAGCGGCGAGAGCACGTCATCGATCCTGAAGTCGCCATTGGGCGCCAGCAAAACGCCGGCAGGGGACGAAATCCTTTCGGTAAAGGGTGCGGTGGGTTCACAGATGAGGGTGGCGAAAACGGAAGTGCCATTGGGCGCCCGCCCGGCGTTATTTCCGCCGCCCAGAATCAACCCCTTTCCATCAACCTTGATGCGCCCGTTCGCACTCACCGTGGCATCGAGCCGGTCGATCACCCAGATCTGGCCGGCGGGTTGCACGTTACGAACTATATTCCGATTTACGCTCTCGACGACTAGCGCGGTCGGCGGTGTCGGGGCAACCGCCACACCGGACGAGACGGGGATGACGCCTATCCCGCCCTTGAATATCAATTCGGCCGCCGCCGTTGGCAGTGAACCGACCACTCCGAGAAACATCGCGCAGGCCAATGCTTTTTTCATCATGGCAATCTCCCTTAGGACCGCGTTCTTCCCCAGGTAGAATTTGGCAGCAAATGCACGCCTCGTCAAGGCTCAGAGCCACACCCCTTGACTTGGTTGTCGGGCGACATCGCGCGCCCAGATAATCGTAATTGCACCACGGCGAGTTTCGATCCACCGCTTCTGGGCCGGTGTGGACGCCAAAGAAGGTCGAGAACGATCGGATCGATGCGGGCCACTTCCATTCCGACAAGGCCGAATAGCGCCGTGCTTCCGCCTTTGCAGCCACAGCCGTGCATGCCAAGGCCGCCGATTTCCAGCTCTTTCACCGCCGGCAGCAGCTCAAATGGCCAACTGCTTCTTCAGCGCCTCTAGGAGTTTGCGCGAACCGAGCTCGACCATGGAGCTATGGATGAGGTCAGGGCGCATGCACCGGCAACGGACCGCTCGGCACAACGCTTGGCGCCATTGCAGAGTTACCTTCCCGGGTGCCTTCTACCTGATGTGCTCGCCAGACCACCGGTAAGCCGAGTTGCCGGGCGACGCTCGCCGCCGCGTTAAACAGGATTCCCTCGTAGGTGGGAAACGAGAGCGGAACAGCAGCCATGTCGTCTACCCGCATCCCCCCGGCGATGGCCATCGCCGCTACCTGGATGATGTCCACCGCTCGCTCGCCGACGACATGGCAGCCTAATATCCTGGCGGTGTCGGCGTCGGCGATCAGCTTGCAAAAGCCGGACTTGTGCCCGTCAATGATTGTTCGCGTGGTCGAGTCGAACCGAACCACCGCAGTCACGATATTATGGGTTTGACGGGCCTTTGTTTCGGTCAGGCCCACCTGGCCAAACTCCGGGTCCGTGAAGCTACCGCTTGGACTCACGCGGTCACGGATCGGCATCGTCGGCCCCCGCACGGCGTTGGTCGCCGCCACGAAGCCGTCCTGGATAGCCTCCGGGACAAGCATGAGGCGGCCGGTAACGTCGCCGGCGGCGAAAACGTGGTCCACTGATGTCCGCAGGTATTCGTCAACTTTTACGAACCCTCGTTGATTCAGCTCAACGCCCGCAGTAGCGAGGCTCAGCCCGGCGGTATCAGCCGCCCAGCCGACCGCCACGACTGCAAGCGCGGCCTCAGCACTGCCTCGGTGTCCGTCCTTTGAAAAGTTCATCCGCACTCCAGTCGCAGTCTTCTCGAACGACTCGATGGCGCCGAAGTTCTCCTGCACCGGCATGCCCGATGCGCGGAATGCGGCTGCAACCGCGGCCGCCACATCGTCGTCCGCATGGAGTAGGATGCGCGGGGCGGCTTCGAGGATTTGGACTCGGCAGCCAAAGGCGTTGAAAATCGAGGCCACTTGCAGACCTGTGTCCCCGCCGCCAATGACCAGCATCGACGGCGGGATCGCGGTCAAACGCCACGCGTCGCTATGAGTGCTCGTGAACTCGAACCCACGTACGGGGAGTCGCCGGCTCGCGCCGCCAGTGCAGATGATGATCTTCTCAGCCTGAAGCCGCAGCCCGGCCGTGGTGACGATCGCGTGCGGGTCAGCGAAGCGGACAGAGCCGGCATGTTCGTGAATAGTTACGCCAAGACCATTGATTCGCTCGCGCGCGGCCATATGGGCATCCACGTCGTCGACGATCTCGCGTACCCGGGCAAGCAGCCCGCGATAGTCCAGCACCGGCTCGCTCACGGTGATGCCGTACTGACCCAACTGTCGGGCGTCGCGGATCAGCCGGGCGGCCTGGGACAGAGCCCGCACCGGAATTGGGCCGTCGTTGGCAGCCATGCCGCCAAATGCGCCGCGAGTTACCAGCACGGTGCGCGCACCGAGGTCGGCAGCACTCAGGGCGGCGAGCATGCCCGCCGCTCCACCGCCGATAACGATGACGTCTGTCATTTTCGGGCAGTCCTCGCTCAGTCAACTATCGGCCTTAATGCAGGGTTTTCGCTTTCCGCCAGCTCGCCGCACGGAGGCTAAGAAACCCCGGCCGTGACTCGCTCTCGTTGCCCTTCGCGACCTGGTTGACCTTCGTGCTGAGCGCGCAGACGAAGGAGGCCCAGCAGCATCTCGTCTTCTCCCTTGGCGAGCTGCTCTACAGAGCGATTTGCAGCCTCCTGCAGGACTCCTTCGGTGATCTTTCGTTTGAGGTCCGGCGTCATTTCCGGATTCCCAAGAGTTTTAAACATTGCAGCCAGCGGGTCCATGAGATGTTGCATGAAATGTTGGATCCCGCCTGCGCCACCACCAATATGCCACTGCAAACTGGGGCCCATGACGCCCCAACGAAGTCCGGGTCCCCAGCTCACGGCATCATCCGCGTCCGCGACACTTAGTACATCCTGGCCAATGAGATAAGCGACCTCGCGATAAAGAGCCGCTTGGAGCCGATTCGCCACATGACCGGGAAGTTCCTTCCGCAAATGGATAGGCTTCTTTCCGATCGAAGCATAAAACTTCATCGCCTGTTGGATTGCGTCGGGAGACGTTTTGGCGCCTCCGACGACTTCGACCAACGGAATGATGTGCGGGGGATTGAACGGATGACCGATCACGCAGCGCTCGGGGCGCTTACACTTCGATTGAATGACGCTCATCGTTATCCCCGACGAGCTCGATGCAACGAGCGAATCGGGAGGTGTGACGTCATCTATATCCGCGAAGAGCTTGATCTTGAAATCCGGCCGCTCGGGACCGTTTTCCTGGACGAAGTCGGCGTTCGAGAGCGCCTCCTTAATATTTGACGTAAAGGTCAGCCGGCCGCGACTTGCACCTGCCGAAAGCCCAATAGCTTTGAGCTGCTCCCACGCATCGTCGACATACTTGCGCAAGTTGGCTTCCGCATTTGGAGCGGGATCGTTGGCGACCACGTCGAACCCACGCGCCAGATACTCAGCAGCCCAGCTGGCGCCGATGACTCCGGTGCCGACGATCGCCACTCGGCGAATGGGCTTGTTGAACGACATGTCAGTTCTCCTTGGAGTTCATTTCAGCGTATGCGACGCCGGTGAGATTGCCCTGGGCGTAAAGCAACACCCGTTCTTGTGAACCGTCGAGCTTGGCGCAATAGACCGAGCCACCGAAATCAGTCAGGAACATCCGATCGCCCGGAACATCCAGGGCGATACCGATGCCCTCCATCAAGTGGGTCACCACAATCTCTGGCGCGCCTTGCCTGGGCTTCGCATCGACCGATGCGCGATTGACGGTGTTACCGCGCGGGGGATCGCCGCGGTCCGTCCAGTAAAGCACGCGATGTTCAAGATCGAGCTCCAGATCGATCGGTTCCGGCAAGCTGTCAAACAACACTTCGATATCGGTACGGTTGGTCGCGTTTTCACCCTTCGGGATTTCGATATTCGCGCGACAGACACGGCCCAGCCCGGCATTGTCCGGGCCTTTTTGCGTCCAGTAGATTTGCCCCCGTGCGGGGTCGACTGTAATACCGACACACCATCTGGTCATGTCGCGGCGGTCGGCGTCGCCATGGCCTGTCTCGATAAGAATTTCGATTTGCGAACCGTCGAGATTCGAGCGCATCACTCGCATTCCTTCGCGATCCGACCAATAAAGCTTGCCGTTTTTCTTGTCGAGATGGAGCTGCTTTGGCGTGAACGTGCCGCCTTCGGGAACGATGAACTTGCGATTTTTGCCGTCAATATCAGCGCGTTCGATAGACCCGTCGTTCAGATTGGGAACGCCCATGTTGGTCCAGTAGATGTGACCTGCTTCAACATCAACCGCGACGCCATCGGGTAGTCGGCACTTGCTTGCGATGACCTTTTTGTCTGAGCCGTCCAAATTCATCGACAGCACACGGCCATCGCTGAGATCGAGAACGAATAAGCGGCCAAGCGCGGCTTTTCCGGCGGATGCACGCTTGGTTTTGACAGTCCGGGCTTCAGTCATGTTTTGCCTCAATAGCGGCATGTTGCGATGAGGTCGAATGCGTCTCGGCCGCCATGCCCACGCTTTTCACCGCGATCAGACCGGATCGAAGCGTTCGCATCATCTAGGCGACCGTTGCGGCCTCCATCCTTCTGGTGAAATCTGGCGCACGCTTCTCAAGGAAAGCCGAGAGCGCTTCCTTCGCGTCTGCAGACTTCACTCGAGCACTGAACTCCTCGTTCTCGATCTCCAGAGCCTTCTTGATCTGTTCACGTGACGACCGCTTCATAAGTCTCTTGCAGGCTTGCAGCGCGCCAGCCGGTTTCGCTGCTAGCGTCTGGGCTGTTTCGGTCGCCTTGGCGAGCACGTTCTGATCGGGTACAACCTGAGTAACAAGTCCTAAATCCTCAGCCCGCTTGGCATCGAAGGGCCGTCCCAACAAAATCAAATCCGCCGCCCGAATGTGTCCGATACGTGCAGGAACAGACCAGGTCGATCCAAATTCTGGGACCACGGCGAGATTGACAAACGGCATCTGGAATTTCGCACTCTCGCCTGCGTAGACGAAATCGCAGTGCGTCAGCATGGTAGTTCCGCCTCCAATAGCAGCGCCGCGCACTGCTGCGATCAGGGGTTTGTTGAAGTCGTTCAGCGCGTTCATCAGCTGTGCTTGCGGAGAGTCGCCTGGCCCTGGAGGATTCTTCAGGAAATCCCCCACATCGTTTCCTGCACAGAATGAGTCTCCGGCGCCATGCCAGAGCACGACACGTATTCCCTCGTCCTTGGCTGCGCCGTTGAAGAGATCCGCCAGCGTCGCATACATGCTAGCGGTCAACGCGTTCTTTTTTTCCGGACGGTTCAATTCAACACGAAGGATGCTTGCCGAACGTTCGGTAACGATGTCACTCATCACTGCTTCCCTGCTTTTTTGGAAATCTCAGGACGTCTCGCGACCTCCGATTGCTGCCCTGAAGGCTTGGGCAGGCCGTGTACTGCGAGAGCCTACGCCGCACGCTCCCTTGATCGGGGGATGGCACCGCTCGCCCGCAAGCCGTCGATTTGCTTTGCGTCGAACCCGAGCTCTTTGAGAACCTCTTCATTGTGCTCTCCAACATCTGGGGCGCGCTTGGCTGCTACCTTATTGACCCCGTGCACCTGAATAGGACTGCTGATCGTATTCTTCAGGTTCCCTTCCGCGCCCTCCAGCGGAACGATAACGCCGTTCTCCCGCAACTGCGGGTCCCTGATAACTTCGCTCGGCGTCTGCACAACTCCGAACGGGATGTGAGCATGATCGAAGACTTCGCGCCAATGTGCCATCGGCTGCGAGTTAAACTCTTCGTCGAGAATTGCCGTAAGCTGCGCCGAATTCGCCGCTATCTTCTCTGCATCACTAAAGCGCGGGTCCGACACCAGGTCCGGACGGCCAATTCCGGCCGCCAGAGCCGGCCACCTGTTAGGCTCAGTGACAACCAGGAACCAGTTGCCGTCGGCAGCCCGATAGACATTGAAAACGGGATTCGGCGGATTCTTCCGATCGTGAAGGAAGAACGTGGCGTCGCAAAGCGCGGCCTCAATCGCGATGGCGCTCGCCCAGACACCTGATGCCAGGAGCGAGGTCGTGACATATGAACCCTTCCCGGTGCGCTCACGCCGGTACAGGCCCGTGACGATCGCGGAATACACGCCAACCGCCGTCGCGTGATCTCCGCTGCCCGACAGCGGCAATGTCGGCGGAGCCCCTGTGTCACGTGTCAGCCCCAGCAAGCCGCTGCGGGCCCAGTATGCCGTGATATCGAAGCCCGGAAGATCGGCATCAGGCCCCTTCTCGCCGTAGCCGGTGAGGTCGGCATAAATCAGACGAGGATTCCAGTGGGCAACATCTTCATACGTCACCTTGAGTCGCTTGCGCGCGGGAGGAGGAAAGTTGACGATCAATACGTCTGCCCACTTAACGAGCCGCTCGAGGACCCTTTCCGCGTCGGGCGATTTCAGATCGAGCGCCATTCCCCGTTTGTTGCGATTGTCCAGATGCCAAGCATAGTCTTCCTTGGCGCGGGGCAGCGGTGGATACTTGTGTAAAATACGCTGCAGGTCGCCCCTGGGCGGTTCAACTTTGATGACATCAGCGCCAAAGTCGGACAGGATCACAGCGGCGGCAGGGCACGCTATGAAGCTCGCGAGATCCACGACCTTCAATCCCGAAAAGATATTATCGGTTGCCATTTATACCTCCGTGGATTTCGCGGTGCGCTATGCGACGCTTCCTGCTTCCTGCTTCCTGCTTCCTGCTTCCTCTCACCGCCCACGAAACTCCGGCATGCGCTTTTCCAGGAAAGCCGACGTACCTTCATTCTTGTCTTCCGTCGCAGCGCACAGGCCGAAATAGGAGGCTTCCAGCGCGAAGCCTTCGCTCTGGCCCGTGTCCATCCCTTTGTTGACCGCCTCGAGCGAATGCTTGACGGCGATCGGCGCGTTGGCGGCGATCTCTTTGAGGATCGCTTCCGCGCGCGTGACCAGGTCGGCAGCCGGGACGACTTCGTTGACGAGCCCAATGCGGTAAGCCTCCTGCGCGCTGATCATCGCGCCGGACAGAATGAGCTGAAGCGCGCGGCCCTTTCCGACCAGCCGCGGCAGCCGTTGGGTGCCGCCGCCGCCGGGAAGCAATCCCAGCTTGACCTCGGGCTGGCCGAATTTCGCGTGCTCAACCGCGATGCGGATGGTGCACGCCATTGCTGTCTCGCAACCGCCGCCCAGGGCAAAGCCGTTGATTGCCGCGATCACCGGCTTGCCGAGATTCTCGACCAGATCGAGCACCTCCTGCCCGACGCGGCTGGACCGTTCGGCGTCGATCGCACTCGCATGCGCGAGTTCGCTGATGTCGGCACCGGCAATGAATGCCTTGTCGCCCGCGCCGGTGAGGATGACGCCGTGCACCGTCGCGTCGTCCCGGGCATCCTCGAAGGCCGTACGCAAATCCTTCCAGGTGGGCGTATTGAGCGCGTTGAGCACCTTCGGGCGGTTGAGCGTCACATAAGCGATGCCGCTCCTTTTTTCGTACAGCACGTTGTCGAGTTTCGGCGCAGGTGGTCGCTGTGTCTCGGCTGTCACCGTGACGGCGGGCGAAGCCATGGCATGTCTCCTGTCCAAGTCTGTCTCAGACGGCAGCCGGCGACTTTTCGACGTCGGCAGCTAAACGAAAGCGCTGAACCCGGTGACCGTCTTGCCGACGATCAGGTGTTGCATCTGATACGTGCCTTCGTAGGAATAGAGCGCCTCGGCATCGGCGAAGAAGCGCGCAACGTTATAGTCGACGAGGATGCCGTTGCCGCCCAGCAGCTCTCGCGCCCAGGAGACCGTCTCACGCGTCTTGGCCGTGGTGAACGCCTTCGAAAGCGCCGATTGCTTTTCCGTGAGCTTGCCTTCGTCCGCGAGCTGTGCCGCGCGAGCCACCATGCATTGGCAGGCAGTGATGTTGCCGAGCATCTTCGCAAGGAGGTCCTGAATGAGCTGGAACGAGCCGATCGGCCTTCCGAACTGCAATCGCTCCTGTGCGTACTTGAGCGCGTGTTCGTAGGCGCCCATCTGGCATCCCGTCGTTTCCCATCCCACGTAGTACCGCGTCCCACGCAGCACGCGCGCGGTGTCGCGGAAGGACTGAGCGCCGGCCGCGAGCCGATTTGCGTCCGGCACCCGGCAGTCCTTCATCGTGATCTGACCGTTCTGGACCACCTTGAGCGCGATCTTGTTCTGCATCTTCTCGACGCTGAAGCCGGGCGTGGTCTTGTTTTCGACGATGAAGCCTTTGACCTGGTTGTCGGCCACGTCGCGCGCCCAGATGATCGAGACGTCGCACCAGGGCGCGTTGCCGATCCACCGCTTCTGGCCGTTGAGGACCCAGGTGTCGCCTTCGCGCTTCGCCGTCGTGGTGAGGCCGGCGCCGGTTCCCGAGCCCACCAGCGGCTCGGTCAGGCCGAAGCATCCGATCTTTTCCATGCGCGCCATCGGCGGCAGCCACGTTTTTTTCTGCTCCTCCGACCCAACGAGCGCGATCGAACCCATCGCCAGGCCGCTGTGGACGCCAAAGAAGGTCGCGATTGAGGCATCGAACCGCGCCATCTCCATCGCAACCAGGCCGACCAGTAATTGGCTTCCGCCGGGGCAGCCGTACCCCTGGATGCCGAGACCGCCGACGTTCAGCTCCTTGAAGGCGGGCAGCACCTCAAACGGGAAGGCGTCTTCGACCCAATACTTGTTGATGATGGGCGCGACCTTGGTCTCCATGAAGGTACGCACGCGTTTGAGCATCGCCAGCTCATCGGCGCCCAAGGTTGCGGCGAACTGATAGAAGTCGCTGTTTGGCTGCGGCAGGGGCTTCGGTTGCCCTGTCTTTCTGGTTTGTGTCGCCGTTGCGGTCGGCATCTCTCAGTATTCCTTTGAGTCGACCCCCTCCTTCATTGATTCCCGGCCTTTCGCATTCGTTCCTGGTTCGAGCGCGATCGCAGTGACCATGGCGATCGCATTTTCGGCTTCCGCACACACGGTTCCAGCAACTACTAATCATCAACGCTGAGCACCTACCGGTGTTCCGCCGTAAAATGAGTCGTAAGAAAAGTTAGGTCCTCCGCGTCGTTGTCGACCCGGATCGTAAGGGCCTCCAGCGAAACGCGCGGGTTGATCGAACGATGCCGCTACGGCCGGCGCGACGAGGAGCTAAACCTCGAAGCCGTGCTCGCTGCCGCTTCGCGGAGCTTCCGCCGCGGGTCTCAGCGGCAATCACGAAAAATGACCGGTTCGGGTCACAAGCGTCGTTTTTGGGATGTCCCGCGACGGGTGCGGTCTACCTCCGACTCCGGAAAGATTGCGGCAGCGCGCGAACCGACGTTGGGGGCCAGAAACGGAAAATCAATACGGAGTCATTGAAAGGACTCATATTGCGGTTGGTCGACGCTCGCTCCGCCGGCTTGCTCGCCACCACAACGCCACCTGCCCAACCACGTAGACCGCCGCCCAAAGAGCGATGAACTCTGGCTCTATTCGTAGCAGGTGCTCCAGATAACCAAGCTCGTCGAGCCCTGTCGTTGCTGCGATGAGAGCGAGCCCTGAAGCGTACTGCAACAGGGCCAGAACTTGGGTCCGTCTGCGCCACTTCGCGCGACCGGCTGGCGCACTCAACGCCCCAAACGTCGCCCAGACAACCGGCGCTCCGCCAAAGACCGCCGCGTAGAAGCCGGGCTCGCCGAACAAGCCCAAGACTCCAAGCGGCGCAGATGACAGGAAGAAGGGAACAGAGCTGCCGTGGCCGGCGCCCAGGGCGATGAATGACATACACGCAAGAATGGACCCATACGCAAACCCGACGACTGCCCCAATAATCGCTCTCATCGATTCTCGGCGGGCCATCATGCTTGACCGTCCTATGCGAGCGTTTAAACGCCGCGCTCGCCTTCCGTTGCGTCAGCGTATCGCTTGATGTCACCGCTTTTGAGCCACTTGTCGAGATCGCCCTAATCGACGAGCGGCGCTCGGATACATTCACCCTTAGATCTCATCCTAGTACCCGTGCGCGAAACGTCGGGGGCGTAACTGCATGCGACGGAACTGTGGTCCGGCACATTTCCATACCGGACGCCAACGCGATAGACTGGCCGCAGTACAAAAAATTCAATGGCGCTCAGCACGGACCAAGGGAGGATGAGATGAGAAAAATCTGGATGCTGACGGCGAGCATCCTCGTGGCCGCCGGTCTTTTTGGACCTGCGGCATTTGCGCAGAACCCTGAAGCAGAAGCTGCTGCGGCCCGCGCCGCCGCAGCCGCGGCCGCCGCCCGCGCCAACGCGCAAGTTTCGCCCGACGATCCGCTCGAGAAGATCTGCCGCATCGGTCCCCGCTCGCGCGAAGTCGAGATCCAGAAGATGGAGCCCTTTAAGGTCTTCGACAATCTCTACCATGTCGGTCCCTGCTACGTGTCGTCGTGGGTCCTGAAGACTCCGCAAGGCGACATCCTGTTCGACACGGCGCAACAACCCTTCGTCGACATGATCGAGGCGAATATCAAGAAGATCGGTGTCGACCCGCACGACATCAAATACATCATCATCAACCATGGCCATGTCGACCATTTCGGCGGCGCGAAGGGTCTGCAAGAATTCACCGGCGCGCGCGTCATGGCGACGCCCGAAGACTGGAAGATGATCGAAGCTTTCGCCGGCAAGCCCAACAACCGCGACGGCAACAAGCCGACCGAAGTGCCAATGCGCGACATGGAAGTGCGTGAGGGCGACCACCTCGACCTCGGCGATCAGCATCT
>Ga0126384_10002627_pt1 | contig 10895 bp, 15 predicted proteins | sample PanSoiMetPlot_36_FD_92543 | JGI IMG/M metagenome (GOLD analysis project Ga0126384, IMG submission 92543) | Tropical forest soil microbial communities from Panama - MetaG Plot_36 | ecosystem: Environmental > Terrestrial > Soil > Tropical forest > Bulk soil | place: Panama | collected 2016-02-17 | reverse complement strand
TTGCTTATTAACGGCGTGTCGGGCTCGCCCTTCAGACGACCATAATAGCTGCCGTTGACAACCAACACAGCTCGAAGCTCACGCATCCACGTGTCGAGGTCATGGTCGCCTGCTGGGGCTGAATGCACAGAAAAACGCCACTGAGCAGGATCGATCCGTGCCAAGAGCAGGCGGTCTACCAGCATGTCGTCGACCAGAATGGGCAGCTCGCCGACTCAAAGCCGGGACGTCGGTTCAGCCCAGGTCAAACTCCCGAGCCGACCTACTACTTTGCCGCTAAGCGCAAGACGCACGGCTGGAGATAGGCGGGGATCGTCGCGGCCAACTGTGGGCCAGATCGAACCACCACGGCGCAAGGCGACATTAATTCCGTACACACCGCGAAACGCGTAGAGCCAGACAATTGGTGCGAAAAGTAAGAGCAGGCACACGATGGATATAAGGCGCCGTTTCCGCACCGCAGCCTCCTGAGTTCGAATGTCCTATCCAATCGTTTGGAGCAGGCTGAATTGAGTCGTTGGCCAGGCATCTTGTCCACCTTCTCGAAACCTGCTGTTACCCCTTCAATCCCGGTTAGGGCCGCGCCCGTTTTGGGTTCATGCACGGCCCATCCGATTGGCGATTGTACCTCTGTCATGGGTCTCTTGCTCACTCAAATCCGGCCATCTGGTGTTGAGTGTGGCGTTAGCGGTTGAGTGCCAATAGTAGCATTATGACCTAAATTGATGCCGCCGATCAGATTGGTACGTTTCCACGTAAAAATTGCCCGATGCAAAATAGGTCAAGGACTCTGGTCCATTGTAATCGCAATCCCTCATACCAATCTGCAGGCAAGTCCCATTGTTAAACATTATCCTGATGGATTCGGCGGTTTCAAACATATCCTCGATGCGCTTCCCCACTAGATCTTGCAAGCTTCCCACGTCTATTGAATAATTGTTAAACACGTTTAGTCCGGCATCGACATCTTCAAACAAGATACTGAGATAATCATCTGCTGTCGTTATCTCCTTTATCGCGTTTCCTTTAATCACACTGAGCATTACACCACCTCGCCGTGGCGCACTTCTACCCAACCCACTGTACACGACCAGCCGCCCCGCACTAGTAGTGAGCTCACAAAAAAGCCGCTGAAGGTGGACATCCATTCCGCGCTTAAAGCACTGGCTGCGCGGGCAGCGGTTGGCCAGGCCCTCGGCGACCCACTTGTAAGCCGTCGAGGGCGCCACCTCCATCTGCTCGGCGATCTGCCGGTAGGTGTAACCATCAGGCGATATTCCATCGCCTCCTTGATCTGCTCCTGGCGCTCGATCTCGGCCTTCGGCGTGTTGTAGCCCTTTTCGCGACCCTGCTTGCGCTTCTTCGGCGCCGGCTCATCCACCTCGGGTGCCTGATCTACCGGCGCTGCCTCGACCTCTGGACGAATTTCGGCGTCGCCGGCCGCATTCTCGTCCACCTCGCGCTGGGCCTCCGCATCGCGCACCGCCTTAACGGCAGTGGCGTCCTTGGCGGCCTACGTCTTCTTGGCTTTGGCGCTCGCGCTTTTTGCCTTCGCTGCTGCCGTAGTGCCAGCATTGTCCTCGGTTTTTGCCATGACGATTCTTTGCCCATGATGTTTTCAGAGGTTTGCGTGAACTGGTGTATGAGATGGTGAAGCGAAGGCAGCTGGATCCAGTGTACGAACAGCGTTGGGTGGCCTGCTGGGCCCGAGTCGAACAGCCCCATTCGCGGTGAACTCGTCGTAGGAAAGGAGAGATTTATGGCGAGAGTAAATATATCGGTCAGCGGAGCATTGGGCCAATTCTCATTTTGGGTCGCCAACGGCACAGTTGGGCTGCCGATTCTCGAAGGCATTGATTACCGCCCTGTTCTGATGACAGAGCCAAGCGCAATGCAGTTGCTTTATGCGATATTCGTGAATGTCCTAGAAGTTGATGATGATGGCAACGTGCTTAATGAAAAATATGCCGAGCAACGCGCGGCTCAATGGCTGAGAAGCTACATAGACCGAGACTATAAGATGGAGCTTCCGTTAGAACCATGGGAAGACACGTTATATGACGCCGGGAGCCGCGCCTGGGCACTCCCGCCGCCTGGACATCTCGGGGCGGCAGAAGACATGAGCAAGATCGATCCAGCAATCGAAGCCCTGGTCAATGAGCGGTTGGAGCCCAATGAGTGCGTCCTAGACTGGGTCGAGAATCGTCGCGGCGAAGTCCTGGTGAGGCTCATCGATCAACAGTTGCATCGGAGCCTAGAGGCCGTACGAATGAGACGCGGCAGGTATTGCCGTAGCCTTTCGTTCCGGCGGCTAGAGGGCAAATGGATTTTAGTTGGGTGTCGGTGATTGGCTTTCTCGGTTAGGCTCCAATAATGCCGCAACATTGCGCTGCCATGCGTGGCCGGACCTGTCAGTGCAGGAATTGGGGGGACGCTAAGTGAAAACCGTGGTCGCTGGCATAGCGCGCGAGCGCCTCACGTGCGTGATGCCAGGCAGCGCGCAGCCGGCATAGGCATCAGCTTGCAGAAAGCTGGAGAAGCCGGCGAGGTGCTCCGCCGGGCGCTCGCCCTTCCGATCAGGGCTACAGCGGTAGAAGGCTGCCGGAGCACGCTCACCCGCCCAGGGTTGCTCGTCAACGGCATAGATCCAAAGCCGACCGGTGGCCGTACGGCCTTTCCCGGGAGCCAGAACCTTGATCGGCGTGTCATCGGCATGAATGACCGGCGCGCTCATGACATGGGCGCCGGTCATCTCGACCAGCGGCGCGATCCACCAAGCGAGATGGCCCATCCAGTCGGCCATGAGCACGCGCTCGATCTCGACGCCGTCGTCGCATTCGTCCGCTTCGAGCTGCTTAGCGAGTCTGCGACGGCGACCAATCAAGCGCCCAAACTCGCGCCCCTGATCGTTCGAGAACCGCCAGGATCGCCCAGTCTTGCGATCCTCGATCACAATCCCAGCTTTGTCGCCGGCGACGACTTCAAGCGGGCAGGTCGTAAAGGTTATAGTCAATGCGCTCCTTAATGATTGCAGCACGCGGCGCCGCTTCTCACGATGGAGCACTCATCATCATTCACGTGGGTATCGCAAGGCAGCCATCAGCCCACCGCGTACTGCAAAGTTCTTGGAGGCTGCGTTTATCAAGAGAGCGGTTGACACCGAAACAGCTGGGACAGCTGAACATTGGTTGCGATCCTGCCGCCCATCATTGCTGCCCTACGGCTGCCCTCGATCAGCAGCAATCAGTGTTCGGCTCGTTCCACAACCCCTTTTCGACAACGTGAACCCAAGGTGGAGTCGCCTTGTTGTCTGCCGATGCCTAATTTCCTTGCCGCTAAACTCCGGTCCATTCTCGCGTGAGCACGTGTTTGGGAGCAGTAGCGGTGAGATTCGTCAAGAAACGTTGCGCCGCGGCGAAGCGCTTCCGGCCGGATCCTTGAAGAGCCCTGCCAGGAAGGCAAGCACGCAATCCGTCAGGTCATCTGGCGAGCTGATGACAATCCCTTCCGCGTAGTATCTGGAGACGTCGTATCCTAGTCCGATCGCTCCGACGCGGATATCCGACGCGTGCCGGAGCGCCGCGACCACCTCTTTGAGGTGACGATCAAGGATGCCGCCGTGATTGACGGAGAGCGTCGAGTCATCGACCGGGGCCCCATCGGAGACGACGACGAGGAGCTTGCGGGTCTCGGGGCGCTTCCGCAGCCGCTCTGCGGCCCATATCACCGCCTCACCGTCGACGTTCTCCTTCAGAAGGTCTTCCCGCATCAAATTGCGGATTGAGTCGGGCGCTCCTCGACAGGTATCGTCTGCCGACCGATAGACAATGTGCAGGAGTTCGCACAGACGTCCAGGATTAGCGGGCCGACCAGCCTGGAGCCAGAGTCGCCTGGGGCGCCCTCCCTTCCAAGACTGGGTCGTGAAGCCAAGAATCTCATAGCGTATGCCCAGCTTGTGCCAACAGTCGGCGACGATGCTCGCCAGGCTTGCTGCCAATATCTAGGGCTGCCCGCGCATGGAGCCGGAATGATCGATTAGGAGGCACGCAATCGTATCGCCCAGATCAGGCCTTCATTTCCCGCCTTTACACCATTGACGAACTGGGTCGCTACGGGCTGCGCCACCGCATGCCAATGCGCCATCGCCCGTTCAAATTGAGTTACGTAATCGGCAAACGCCGAGCTCTCGCGCAGCCCGATCACTTCCGACAGGCGTTCTGCTCGCAACTCGACATCGAACTTGGTCGTGAACACGCGATAGCCCGCCGGCCATTGAGATGCACGGACTGGCCTCATGAAATTTTCATGCGTCTGACGTCCACGTGGGCCCAGCTGCTGCGGATCGCCCGGCAGGCCTATGATCCTGCGGCCCCGAGAGTCGTAGAATGACTGATGCGAGAAGAAGAAGCCACCTGTCGGCTCCACCAAACGCAACAGCGTGGCAGCGACCTTTCCTTCAGGATCGTAGGCTGGCGTGATCATAGAGCCGTAGCCCGTAGTTGTGCGATCCAGATGAGCGAGCAATTCCTTCGTCGCCGGGGTATCGGTGAATGCGGCGTCAAACTTGCCGATCCAGTTTCGCATACCTTTCAGCTGCAGGTCGCGGTTCCAAGTAGGATCGATGGTGATCACCAATGTGACGTCCGGCCACGTGGCCGTGACCCGGGTGTGCTTACTTTCGAGCTGCGTTTCCGTGCTTGCGCCCATTGCAGCTGCGATAATCTGCTCAGGAGACGGAGGCTGGCTGTAGAAGAAGATGCCTGCATTGTCCTGAACCAAGCCCGCACCCGTAGCTGCGCCGATCATAACGTTCCGTCCAGTGTGACCTTGCTCACGAGGGCGAGCTACGAGACAATTGCGGCAACCTAGCGATGATGCCAGTCACCGCACGGGTGCGCTACGGTGCGGATTGCATCGAGCAGGTGCTACTTCGATGCATTGAAACGCGTCTACGGCAGCGTGTCGCATTCCGAACGTCAGAGATTGGCGCACCCGTGATTTCTCGCATTCAGTGGACCGAGCATTGGGGGAAGCGAACCGGGCGTGATCAAAGTTGGTGGGTATTGGCTGGTGTGGCGTCAATAGCACCAAACGGACATCGAATTGAGATCAGCCGGATCTATGTGGCGCCCCAAATTTGTGAATAATGACGTGACCGACGCTACGGTTGCCCCATCGCAATCCTCCGCTGCGTCATACACGATATACAAGCCATGATCCCCCTCGACTCGGAAGAACCAGTAGTTTGCATCGGCGTAGAGTCGTCCTTCGATCTGTCGGCGATCCCGAAAATAAAAGAGCACAATCTGTTGAGGATGTTCCTCTTTGCCGTGATCAGTAGCAATAAAGAGCGCAACCTCTGCAACGACTATCTCGAAATCCTTTAACCCGAACGTTGTTATCCGTATGCCGTCCCCCCCATCGGGGTGAACAAATCTAGGTGCATCTCGACGCCTTTCCTCCGCCACCTTGTACTCAAGTGCGCGAGCGACGGCCTCATGTTGTATAATGCTTTGGTCAAGGGGTGGAAGGTTAAGCGGTTCGCGCTTCAAGTTTTGCAGATTAAGTTTGGGAGAGGACCAAATTAGCGCGTCATAGCTTTCCCAGCTATCTCGAACGCCCGCGCACCATACTGCTCTGCCGGTAGTTCGATATTGCCGATCGCCACTATGATGTGCTGCCCAGCTGGCGTAACCTCCCGGAACATCGCTGTTCTGTTTGGTCACGTTCTTCCAGGCGTCCACAACATCGGCGAGTGGGTGGTCCTCGCGAAATGCTCTAAAGCCGACATTTTTGCCGGAGTAATACCCCATGAAGGGATTACCGTGTATCACAAAGTAGACCTTCTCATCCTCGTGCAGAGGTGATGTCGCGTCTTTCGGTTCTTGCGCTCGGGCACTTAAGACGACCGATAACAGCACGGTGATTAGCCATATCATGCTTTGCCTCTCCATAAAATCAGGCCGTGCTGCCCGATATGACTAAGCAAGGTTCGCGGCGTGAACCTTCCTGTTTGCCGACCAAGTGGCCGGAACGGCGCAGGCGCTGTTTTTGTCGCCGCGCGGATCGTCGAGCTGATCGGCATCGTCGAGTGGTGATCACATCTTTTCGGTCGCCGGCAGGCTCTTCAATTCAGCCGCCACGGCGTCTGCATTCCCTAGATTCCGCTCGATGCAAGCCCAGAGCCCGCTTCATTCATTTCCAAGGGCCCCTTCGAAAGCCTTCCATGTCTCTGAAGGTCATGGCCCAACCCTATCTGAAATGGATGACAACCCAGTACACATCGTTTCGAATGTAGGAGGGCTAATAAATCCCCTTCCGCCCCCGGGAGCAGACCACAGCTTGCACAAAATGGGGGCGGGCTGTCATTCGGAAAGATGTACCCAGGGGCTGCAAGTGGCTCGGCCATGTCAGTAGAGTGCTTCGAACTGATTAAGCTTGCAACCCAGTGCGGCCTCGAGTTTGCTGAGTTGCTCCGTATTCAGAGTGGTCATACCCCCTTTGACATCGCTTTCAATATCTGGATCTACGGCACAGAGCTCAAAGCGAGAAATGCCGGCCGGCATATCGAATTGCAGCGAGGTAAGGGACACCCTCGCGCAACGGCAAGGCATTGTCGTCTGGAATTGGCGGATCGGAGTCGTTCCTGCTGTTATTGCTTCATCTAAGTTGCGACACCAATCCAGTGCGAGATCGTACCCCCGAAGGGCGTAACGTTGACGCGATTGCCGCACGATGGACACAAGACAGCTTCGGAATATTGGCCCGCGTCGATGAACTCCAGGTCCTCATAGACCGTTGCCTCGATTTCGCCGTAACGATCTCGGAACAAGTTAAGCGCGTTCGCTTGCTGCCCCGCGCTGGGGGCTTAATGTTGATCGGTTGGGATGATCTTGAGCACGCGCATCGACATGGGACCTCCTGGGTGCTCGCCGCTCACCCTTGCCTACTGATGCGGCCCAGCGGCCATCCCTGGCGTTCATAGGCGTTGATCACGTCGCTCAGGGCCGCCAGCACGCTCTCCTATGGGCTGTTCCGGTGCAACCCATGAGCGCGTCGGTGCGATCCATGCGCAAGGGGTGCATGCGGTCGGTTACCTCAGTCAGATGCAATACGGCATTGGTGGGGTGGGCGCCGACTGCGGCCGGCTTATCCCCGCTTTCCCGCATTCGCGCTCGACCGTGCTGCAGCGCGCGCTATGTGCCGTCAAAGGCGCAACATATTGTGCCGGTATATGGATAACGATTTGGAAGGTATGAACAATGGTTTCCTCCGATAAACGGGCAGCAGATGTCAATTTGAAGATTGAAATTCGCATGGAAAAGCTCCGGGCGGAGCTCCGCGAGGCCGAGATCGTTGTGATTACCGGGGTCGTAGGTCCATCTGGCCCGAGCGGGGGCCGGATGACGCGCGGATCGGACGGGAGTATTGCTGAAGTGACATTCCCGGCCCTCGGTAGCGCACATGCGCCTCGCGAAGACACCGCAGAATGGCAAATGACGATCAGTCTCGCTTATTGGCGTCCTGCCGGCGGGGAAGTCCGCGAAAGCAAGCTGACGTTGCGCAAGGCAGTGTCGCGAGCGGAGCTCAATGCCGCCTTCAAGCGCGTCAGGCCTTATGATCTGCTGCAAGCGAAGGTCCGTCTCGTCGAGCATTGGATCATCGATGATGATCCGCCGCGCACCGGCAACCCGCAAGGCCTGCTGGTCGAAATCTCGCCTGACCGTCCTTATGATCCTGAGTTGGAGCGCCTTGCGCGCAAGCTCCGCGAACCTGTCATCTTGCGTGACGACCGGTTCGGCCAATTTGTTCTCAACAGGCGCATCAACTGGTTCGAGGGGAAGACGAAATGGGGCAGGACGCCCGTCAATCTGGCTCTGAGCGGGAGCCGAGCTGATGAGTTCGCGGCAGCATTGGCGACCGCCCACGCCCTTTGGGACGCTCAGGAGGCTTGGCACCAAAAGATCGTCGTTCACGCCGTCGAGCGGCTATTGCCTGAGAAAAACGACTACGGGCTCGAAGATGGAGAGGCGCCGCTAACAGCCGCCGATTTCGTCGCTCGTATGCGCCTCACCGACATCACGATCTATGAGGGCGGGGAATTCGAATTTTGGTTCAATGACACCGATTTGTTCGGCGATCACTCGATCAGTGTCAGCGGCGACCTGCAGAACGGGCCGAAGTACAGCAACGTTGAAGGGTGAGGGATCGTCTTTCGCGGCAACGATCCGCGATTTTAATTGCGCCATTTGGAGGAACTTCGATGGGTATTGAGTACCGTCACACTCTGGTGGTCAAAGATCCGGATTGGCTGCCTCAACCGGACACCGCGGTGCGGATTGATGCAGTGCTGCGCCATTGGTCGTTGGTCACTGTAGACCCAGAGATCTATGATGATCTGTCCAAGAAAAGGGAATACGAAACATCCGAAGAGCATCGTCGTCCAGTCCCCGTCGTGGCGCCAGGAGCGGGCCTCGCGCTGGTCTATCCAAAGGTAGGCGGTGCTATGGTGGAAAAAATCTTTGGACCAAGCATCTATCCGTCCGTAGGCCCGACTGAACGCTATATCGACCAAATTTCGGTTATCGTCGGAGACGACATTCGTGTTCACTCAATCTGTATGGATCTCAACTTTGCGCAGGTTCTGCAACCGCCAACACAGCTCGGAACAGCTATCGAGTCATATTTTTACGATGTCCCACTTGCCATGTTTGGTACCGCTTATCCAGCCGATGTAGCAACCAAACACCCCATTATAAAAATAACGATTGAGCCTGCGCTTGAGAAACACATTGGCTGGCAAGATTACGCCGGTTTCTTCAGGGGTGCGCTAGTGCTCGACTGCAACAAGGATCTGCCGAAATTTATCGAAAACAAGCACCTCCTACCTTCACACGATTTTACAAACGCTGTCAGTGAGGCATTCCGAAGTCCACTGCTGGAGTTTGGGCGTTTGGAATAGTGTTCGGGTTCCCGGTGCGCCGCAAGCGTTCGCCAAAGTTTACGGTATGATGCTTGCTTGGCGAGCCAACGCCGTCTGCCCGAAGGTCGCCGAGCCATGACCAACGTTGAACCTCTGGTAGAGTCGATGCGCCACGTTGTTTACTACGTGATCGAACCACGCCCCGACGCAGCTTCTCGCCTCAGCGGGCTGGGCGATCCAGACCTCGCAGACATTCTGTTGGAGCCGGTGTTGATCAGCAGTGAGGAGGGCGGCCGCTCAGCTTGGCAGCCCGAGGACCACGCTCTTCAGGTTAAGCTGCTCTATCTGTCGAGAATTAGGGAATACCTCCCATTCACATCCGATGAGGATGCACGGAAGTGGCTTGGCACTGACCACGTGAGCGGCGCAGCCTTCGATCAATGGTGGACGGTTCGCACGCCTGTCCTGGAAGGCTCTGATAGGGAGCTTTTAGAGTTCTTAAAGCCACTGAAGGAGAAATTCTGCCGACCGGCAACAGTCTGGTTGATGAATGGGCACAGTGGGCAATGAAAGTTCCGGGGGTGCCTCCTCCAGTTTACAAACGATTTCGAATGCTCAACGGTGCTTGGGATGCCGCGATTAGGCTGGTTAATGATTGGGGAGATTTGGGTACAGATCTCCAGCGCGCGGAGATGCGTTTTCTGAAGCGGAAGTGTTGTCTAGGTTTGCCACAGGAAGACTGTAGTACAGCATTTCACACGGCCGTGAAGATTGCCCAGGAAACTATCCGCTTTCGCCAAATCAATTGCGGGGAATCCTCCCCCAAACCGGCAAGGCGCTATGAATTGTTGCATTCTCTAGCGGAGGTATTGGAGGCGAGGTTCCCTAGCGAGGACGCGGTCTTGATTGAGGCAGGTTGCAAGTTAGTCGACACGCACTGGGACCGTTGAAGATAAGCGATCTAGGAGGAGCCATAGAACCGCTCTTCGAAGCATCGGGTGGTCCGGTCACTCGACAACTCATTCTTGACCCGTAGGGCTGGACTAGCGCGCGGCGTTTTCAAAAATCTTGTGACGGTCCTGATTGGACACTTGAGCTTCACCCATGCCTTGGACGGGCATAGGGCCGCTAGCTCTTTAGTCGGTTGTTGCACTCGCTGTAGTAGCCGCCACCTTTTTGGATCCAGGTGAGGCCGCCATTGGCTCCGGTTGATTTGTTGGCCCTATACTGGTCAAGGCAGGTGTGCATCCTCGCCTTGCCAGCCGACTCCTTGGAATATGTAGGCGAGATGGCCGTTGGGAATACTGCGTTGCCTTTGGCCTGAGGCGCCTCTGCTTTTGGTGGAGGACTTTTTGACGGAGTGGCAGGCGGGTTGGCGGCGGTAGTCGAGCCACATTCTTCCTTCCGGAATTGGTTCCAAGACTTCCCGCCAAGCGTGCCGCCCGACTTTGCAGCCTTATATTTCGCGCTGCACTCCTGCATTGTGAGCGCCTTGACGACGGAGGTGCCAGCAAAGGAGATCACTGCGGCCAATGCCGCAGCGCAAACATACATCGAATGACGAGCCATGAGATACACCGTTGTGTGCATGTTGCCGCAAAACCAACCCTTAACAGACACCTAAGTTCCGTTGGCCTCAATGACAATTCTTGCGGGGCTGCCTCGTGGAAATCAAAATTGCAGCAGGGACTGAAATCGGGCCAGTGGGGTAGATCGTCCGCGTCCTAACGGCCCAATATGCGAAAAAGACAATAGTCCCTCAAGATTCCGCCGACACACGTCACAAAACGCGAAGACCACTCGGCCCGTCGGTGCTTTTCTAGGGCGCAACGCGGCGCGGGCTTGGATCGCCTCGTGAGCTGGCGTTATCTTGCCAAGGCGTTGGGCTCGAGCCATATGGTCCTTCGGTTTGCGATGAGGAGCAGTGGATCGAGTGGTCACAAAACCAGGACTGAGTGACCACTTGAAAAGC
>Ga0126384_10002624_pt1 | contig 10897 bp, 6 predicted proteins | sample PanSoiMetPlot_36_FD_92543 | JGI IMG/M metagenome (GOLD analysis project Ga0126384, IMG submission 92543) | Tropical forest soil microbial communities from Panama - MetaG Plot_36 | ecosystem: Environmental > Terrestrial > Soil > Tropical forest > Bulk soil | place: Panama | collected 2016-02-17 | reverse complement strand
CTCCTCTTCTCTGTGTCCTCTGCCTTCGCTGTTAAATTGCTTTTGTGTTTTCTCGCGGCTTCCCTTCTCACGCTAGCAGGAATCCCACGCTACTCGCCACTTATCTCCAGCTCTTCGACTCTCTCTTCCTATTTTCCATTTTCCCTTTTTTCTAATTTCCACGGACTCTTCCCGGAACTCACCCCTTCCAACCGGATCCGCTGCATCCAAATTTCGCGCCGCCAGCCGCCGCTCATTCTTCTTGACACCGGGCTTTCCAGCGGGTTAAAACTCCCTGCAACAGCCATATTGGTTTTGGATGGTGTAGAGATTCTTCGAGGCAGTGGGGCGAGCGGTCCGGGGGGCTTGTCCTGAATGACGGATCTCCATTCAATCGCTTAGGTGCGCGAGGGTTTTTAGTCGGGGCCTATTGAGTGGCCTTGCTTTGTCTTTTTAGCGTCTTCCGGCTCGCGCCGGCGGACGAGCTGCAGAGTTCACTTCTTGATCTCGAAGGGGGAAATGAATTTTATGAAGCGCCTAGTCGTAGTTATTTTGATTGCATTCTCACTGGCAGTCGCCGCAAACGCCCAGACCTTCCGCGGCTCGATCAACGGGACGGTCACCGACCCGTCTGGAGGGGTCGTTCCCAACGCCGCCGTCAAGGCCACGGAAATCGCCACCGGCATCGATCACACCACAACCACCACGAGTGACGGAGCCTTCGCTTTCCAGGACGTTCCGCTCGGCCTCTATAAGGTTACGGTGGCCGCCACGGGTTTTCCCACGTACACGGTGGACAAGGTGGAAGTCGTCGCGGGCCAGATTTACACGTTGAATGTGAAACTGACTCTGCAGCAGCAAACGACCACCGTCGAAGTTTCCGCCGCTGCTCTAACGCTCGACACCACCACGCAGACCCAGACGATGACCATTCCCGACGATGTCGTTCAGAATATTCCTCTGAACGGCCGTGACTTTACGCAAATGATCGGCGTCGCCCCGGGTTTTGGCGGCTACAACGTGGGCGGTTTCGGCTCGTTGAACGGGACACGGCCCAATCAGATCAACTGGCAGATCAACGGCGTGGATAACAACGACTTCTGGCACAACATACCGGCCATCAATCAGGGCGGTGTCTCGGGGATTGCCGGGACGGTCCTGCCGATTGACGCAACTGAAGAATTTTCGGTGCAGACGTCCTCGGGACCCGAGGGCGGGCGCAACGCAAGCGGAACTGCCAACATTGTCCTCAGGTCCGGGACAAACGACTATCACGGGTCACTTTATTACTACAATCGGAACGAATACTTTGCTTCCCCCTCGCCCTTCTTCCAACGCTGCACTCTCGGTGCAGCTGCTTGTGCTGCCGCTGGCCAGCTCACAAAAGCACCTAGGGAACGCAATGAAAACTATGGATTCCGTTTCGGCGGCCCGTTCATTAAGAATAAAACATTCTATTTCGTCAGCTACGAGAAGAACGACTTCGTCTTCGGCCTATCCGGCAAAGCCACGGAACCTTCTGCCGCCTACGTGAAGAACGCCGCCGCCGTTCTTCAGGCTGCCGCTGTTCCTATCAGCTTGGCGTCATGCAACGTGCTCGCAGGACTCATGACCCAGATCCCTACTGCCCAGATTCCGACGGGCTGCAATACTTCGGGTAAAGGCTTCTGGCCAACTTCCGGAAGCAACTCAATCTTGAATCTACCGGCAACCCAAAACAACTTCTTTAGCCCAAGCGCCGAGTTTGGTTATAGTTACAACGGCGTGGTTCGCCTTGATCACCAAATTTCTGACAAACATCATCTCTCTTTGCATGCCATCATCGGCCAGGGTAACCAGACGGCTCCACTGGGCGGCAGTCCGGCTCTCGGTACAGCAAGCTCGAACTTGGCCTACTACTTTGAAGTCGCGCCTCTCCACGACGGAAACTATGGCGCAGTCTTGAACTCCGCATTGTCATCGCGGTGGACTAATCAATTCCTCTTTGGCGCCAGCTACTTTAACCAGTTCTTCAACGACAACAACAACAGTTTTGTGACCAAGTCCTTGGGTCTGTTTCTCAGTCCGGACGCGCTCAACCACGGTCAGCCCATCAACGGAGCTCCGAACATCCGCATCACCGGGTTTGAGCAGACTGGGTTGACGCCCCCGGAGGGCCGAAGCGACTTGACCTTACACTTTACTGACATCCTTTCTTACAGCGTTGGCAAGCATCAGTTCCGTTACGGGGCCGAAGTTCGCCACGGGAAACTCAATGAGTTCTATCACCGTCGCGGGACGGGGCGATTCACCTTTGACGGTACTCAGGGACCTTGGGCCAGCAGCACAACCGTGGACTCGTTGACAAAGGCGCTGGCTGACTTTCTTGCGGGCGATGTGTCCTTCTCTACAATCGCCGTAGGAAACCCGGAACGCTTCGTTCACGTCAACGCTTTTAACGCCTACCTCCAGGATTCCTGGCAACTCACCAAGAAGCTTAACCTCCAATATGGTTTGCGCTACGAATACTTTGGGCCGATGCAGTCCGATACACCGGGCAACATCGCGAACTTCGTTCCTGGAACGGGATTTGTCCTTCAAAGCAGCCGCGCTCTCTTCGACCCCGGTAAAAACCATTTCGCTCCGCGTCTTGGTTTTGCTTACCAACCAACTGCTAAGGGCAACTTGGTGGTGCGCGGAGGCATTGGCGTCTTCTACGACCAGATCAACCTGAACCCGTTCTTGGACTTCCGTCCGCCTATTACGGCTTCACAGGGTATTCAAGGCAACGCGTTCGGCACTTCTCCGGTTTCGACCTATGGCGCGAACAGGCTCGGCCAGGTTTCCTACCAGTGGGACGCGGTGCAGGCGGGTGGCAACTCCATTTTCCCCGGAGTGCAGGCCTGCTCCGATCCGAACTGCGCCGCCCCAGGTGATCCTAAGGGTTTAAGTGCCTATTCCGTTAGCTCCAACTTCCGCGTACCCTACTTCTATAACTACAACCTTCAAGTCGAGAAAGGATTCGGAAACGCCGTAATTTGGCAGATTGGCTACGTTGGAAGCGAGGGACGCAAGCTGAACCTCGTGTCCGACATCAATACGCCCATTTGCAATGGAGTTCCCGTTCCCACGGCTTTACTCCCCATTACCACATGTCCCGGTGGTGCGAAAGCGACTGTTCCTTACCCCAATTTCGGCAACATCTTACAGCTCAACACTATTGGCACATCCAACTACAATGCTCTTCAAACCATTTTGAAACTTAGAGCCTGGCATGGACTCTCGTCACAGGTTGCCTACACTTGGTCGCACTCTCTCGACGAGATCAGCGAATACCGGGCCACGGTAGTGGATAACGCCTTCAACCCAAGGGCCGATTATGGCAACAGCGACTTCGATACACGGCACCTCTTTACAATAGATTTCACCTACGACGTTCCCAAGGCGCCGTGGGCCACTTCCGGCTGGTCGAAGCGCATTATGAACGACTGGCAGATCAGCAGCGTTATGAACTTCCACAGCGGACAGCCGTACGACGAAATCCTCTCTTACTTGAACTTGGTTAAAGGCGCAAACCCGTTTGCTAGCGCCAATGGCGTGACCATCGACCACAAGTTCTCGGCGGCTAATGGCGGCACGCTATGGATAAACCCGACCGCTTTCTGCGATCCCAACGCTGGCGATCCACAGTGCACCGGTTCGCCCTATGGCAATGTGTCTCGCAACAAATGGTTCGCACCGGGTTTCGGAGATGTGGATCTGTCCTTCATCAAAAACATCCCGATTACCGAGCGGGTAAGGGTGCAGCTACGTGCGGACTTCTTCAACCTCTTCAACCGCATCAATCTGTCGTCCGGAGTTGGAGCCTTAGCCGCATTTGGAAGCGCTTCGCCGAACGGTGACCTTTGCTTTCAGGACACTACCACCCACAGGTGCGCCGCACCCTCCAGTTCCGCATACGGCGGGTTTGGTCTCGTGAGCGATACCATCGGCGACTTCAACGGCGCTCCGGCCATCGGCCCTGGCGAAGCCCGCAACGTCCAGCTTGTGGCCAAGATCATCTTCTAACGACCACACAAACTTCCTAGCCTCGGAGGGCCTTCCCCATCCAGCCGGGGAAGGCCCTTTGCATTGCGTCCGGTTTAGTATCGGCGGCTTGGCTCAACCGCGTTAGTGCCCTTGACTGGGCTTCGGTCTGTGTCTTCCAACTTCTGCATTCTTCTTCTGCCTTGCTTTTCACATTGCGCTGATGCCCCGCAGATCTCTTATGTCCTCCGTTGTCCCCACGAATTATCAACAATTTGCGAATTGCCCTACGCTTCCACGCCGTCCCGACTTTCCTTGTTTTCATACACTTACGAACTGCCCAATTTGTAACTCCTTTGTCTCTATGGACGTTGCAACACTACTCGGGGGTGGCAGGGGGGACCTCCGCCAGGATGATCCTCCCGCAACGCTCTTATTTTCATGCTCCTGCATTGTTGCCGGCGGTGGCGTAGGGGGCGCCTTATCGTTAAGTTAATATTTCGTCTTTTATACGGAGGAAATCTTCCAGGAGGAGGTTCGACAATCGTTGGCTGTTGTGGCGCAGAACGGTATGCTCCTCGACCAGGTCATCGAGAATGACCCGGCAGCCAAGGTTCTTAAGCGCTTCCAGGTCTACAGCCACCGGCGTGGCACCTTCCGAGCGATACCTGCGCGCTACCAAGGGAGAAATTGCCTGCTGGTTCGCTACAACGCAATCAATCACGCGCCGCGGAACATGCTTCTGGATCGCGCAGAGGTGATCCGCCAGTCCGTACCCAGTAGTCTCGCCCGGCTGGGTCATCAGGTTCGCGATGTACACCCGCGGCGCCTTCGAACGCGCGATCGCCGCGGCAATCTCCGGAATCAGGAGATTCGGCAACACGCTGGTGTAAAGTGAACCCGGGCCCATCAGAATCAGGTCCGCCTGATCAATGGCCTCGATGGCCGCCGGGAGGGGAGGCACGCGGCTGGGCGAAAGGCCAAGCCTCTGGATGGGCACGCGGCTCGCGCTGATGCGCGTTTCGCCATGCACCACGCGCCCGTTTTCCAGCTTTGCCACGAGGTGCACATTTGACAGCGTTGACGGAAAGATGCGTCCGCGGATCGCCAGCACTTTGCTCGTCACGCGAATCGCCTCGATGAAATCTCCGGTGACGTGCGTGAGCGCCGCAAGGAACAGATTTCCGAAATTGTGGCCCGCCAGCCCTTGCCCTGCGTGGAAGCGATATTGAAACAAGCGGCCCATCAGCGCTTCGTCTTTCGAGAGCGCCACCATACAGTTGCGAATATCGCCCGGTGGCAGGATGCGGTTCTCGCGCCGCAAACGGCCCGAGCTTCCGCCGTCATCCGTAACCGTGACGATCGCCGCGAGATCCGCGATCGGCCGTTCCGCGGTGGCGAGTTCGTCGGGACGCCGCACGACGTGCTCTTTCAGGCCGCGCAGCAACGTGGAGAGTCCCGTGCCGCCGCCGAGCGCAACAATACGAAAGCTGGGCAGAAGAGTTTTTGTTGAAGACCCGCGTTTTTTCATGTTTGGCTGAGAACAAAACACCGTATTCATTCTACAGGAAAGGATTCAAACGCTGATGAAAGAGGGAGTCTAAGTGCGAACGCAGAAGTCAAAAGCAGGGTACTAAGCAAGCGTCATTCGAGTTGGCCACGAGTCACCGGCCAGGTCTTCTAGCTGGCGAACCCGTCTTTCTCCGGATACAGCAATTCGGTAAAGCGCGGATCTTCCTGGAGGAACGCGAAGTCCTCATCGTTGCGCGCGTGGTAGCGATTTTCCGGACGCAACTGAATGGCAACCTTGAGGTTCTCCAGCGCCGAGTCGGCTTCGCCGGTCAGGCAATCGAGCGCCGCCAAAGCGTAGTGAATGTGGTCGGCTTTCGGTGCTGCCTTGCGCGCTTTGTCGAGGCTCTCGCGCGCTTCGTCCCAACGACCGATGTTCATCATGGCCACGCCACGCTGATAATGATCTTCGGCGCTCTTCGGATTCTGCTCCGCTGAGGGCTTCATGCGCTGCTCAACGATTTTCAAGTGCACCCGCGCCCGGTCGGCCAGCTCTTTGCTGGGGCCTTTCAGCACTTCTTCAAGTTCTTGCTTGGCGCGCGAGAGTTTTTGCTGATGAAAGAGGGCCAGCGCTTCGTCGTAGGTTTTCAGTTGCGCTTGCACTCGGGGATCAACGAGTTCAACGCCGCCGCGCTGCGGGGGAGGAGGTGTTCCTAACGTCTTCTTTTTCATGGACTTGGAGGAGCCGTGCCCGGCGCTCTTGGAGTGGTGGGCGGACCCTCCAGAGGCTTTTCGCACTTTTGCCATATAGCGCATGCTAGCAGAGGCAACCCCGTCCGTCAAACGCACGGCTTAGTATGTTCGAGTAAATAACGTAGTGGTGAACCGTCAGCAGTCTGCAACGAAACAGCGGTTACCGAACCGCATCATCGCAAAAAATAGGCCGTGGAGATTGCAATGGAATCGCAGAAACTGTCAGTAAGGCAGTGTCGGATGGGACACGGGGCGGGAATACTGGCCTGCCTGCACCGCGTATGCTAAATTTGTGGCCGCATTCGGATCGACGACAAAGTGCCTTTCATCAATTTTCCTGCGCGCGAAATTAATTGCAAGCTGGTGTACTACGGCCCGGGTCTCGGCGGAAAAACCGCCAACCTTCAGTGGGTTTACGACCACACCGGGCAGAACCAGAAGGGCAAAATGGTGTCTCTGGCCACGGAAACGGACCGCACGCTGTTCTTCGACTTCCTTCCGCTGGACCTGGGGACCGTGCGCGGCTTCAAAACGCGCTTCCATTTATATACCGTGCCCGGCCAGGTGTTCTACGAAGCCAGCCGGAAGCTGATCCTGAAAGGGGCGGACGGGGTGGTGTTCGTGGCGGATTCGCAGGAAGAGCGCCTCGATGCGAATTTCGAGACCATGGAGAACTTGCAGGAACACCTGAAAGAACACAATCTGAATTTCTCAACGATTCCTTACGTGCTGCAATTGAACAAGCGCGACTTGCCCAATGCCATGTCCGTGCCGGAACTGACCAAGCAGCTTCGCAAAAAAGGCGAGCCGGTTCTCGAAGCTGTGGCGATTCAGGGCACCGGCGTCTTTGAAACGCTCAAGGAAGTCGCCAAACTGGTCCTCGCCGAACTCAAAAAGGGCGGCTAGATTAACAACAGGGAAGCTGTGGAAAACTCGGCAGAGTTCACCGAGTCTTAAAACCGAAACGTCAATGTGGCGTAGAAATAGCCGACGTCTTTGCCTGGGGGCGTCTGCTTGAGAAAATCGCCCGTGAAGAAATAAAAGTAGCCGGCGGTGCTGGAGATGTGCGGAGAAAAAGTGCGGTCCAGAGTCAGGCCGGGCTGATACCCCACGAATTTTGCGGTGCTGAGATTCCCGGGGCGAATTTGGAATCCGGCGAAGTTGTAGATGCCGTCGTGAATGGAGCTACGCCAGTAAAACGGCATTTCAGGCGAAATCGCCGTTTTGGCATTGAGCGTTAGGCGGATGGTGGGGCCCAAGTCGGTTAGATTCGAAGGGCCGAGCAGCGCGGAGAGGCTGGAGTAGGTGGGGTTCGGGAAAAGCGGATTGAACGTGTTGAGATTGCTGCTCGTGGAGCTGGAGTCGCCGGTGGCGTAATCGAAGCGCACGCCGAAGCGCGGCTGAAATTTCAGGCGGTGGAGCGTGATCCCGTCATTCGTGGAAATGGCGCCGGCATAAATGTTGCCAGTCGCGAACGTCCCGGTCTGAAAAATGAAATCAGCGTCGTAGTCGAAAATGTTTTTCTTGTCCCAAACACGAGTGCCCAGCGTGTGGCGGATTTCCTGGCCGACCTTGCCGTTGAAGGCCGCCACTTTCCGATTCAAGGCGATGTAGTAGCCGGCCCGTCCCCCATGTTCAGTCGCGCGGGTGAAACCTGCGCCCCACTCCGTCTGCAGGTGATTGGGAATCGCGTACGTATCAGGCCGAAGGAGAACGGGATGCGTCAGGGTGGAATTCCAGGTCCAGCGGCCGTGCTTGAAGGTGAAACGGAACCCATCAAAGGCGCGGCGGATGTTCAAGCCTTCACTTGCTCCAATGATGTGTCCCGTGGCGAATTCGATTTCCTGGCGGCCGACGCGCAAGCGCAGATTTTGCGAACTGTTTGTGATGTCGAGGAAAGCCTGGTGCAAATCGGCGACGTCTTTATCGGTCAGGCGCGGCCCACCGTTGCGCCCTTCCTCCAAGCCACTCTGGAATTGCGTGAAGAGGCGGAAGTGCGTTCCGAAGTGCCAGTCGGTGTGGAGAAGATAGCGCTGCAGAATGTATCCAGAGCCTGTCTCGGGATCGGAGCCAAAGCCAGAGTTTTCATAGTTTTCATAGCGGTAGCGAATTTCGCCGCCGATGGAGAGGTACCAGTTTTCGCGTCCCAAGGAGATGTGTTTCAGATCGTCAAGAACTTCTTTTTTGCAATCAGGATTGGAGAGCAAACTCCAGTCTTCCTCATAGCGAAGAGGCTGCAAAATGGGGCGCGGTTGCTCGCACTGCGCCGCGACCACTGCGGGAAAAAGGAGAAGCAACGAAATAAAGATTAAGCGCCTAGTCTTGAGCAAGGGATGTCCTCCATTTGGCCGGTGGATCAGGTGAGAGAGAAGCCGTGCTTGCTCAGCGGCAAGGAACGAAAACGGGTTTCTGTGGCGGCGAAGATCGCGTTAGCAGTCGCCGGCAGAAGGGTGACGGGACCGACTTCACCGACACCTCCGAGAGGACGCGCACCGCTGCTAATCAAATGGATTTCCACGGGGGGCATTTCCGGCATTCGCAGGATGGAATAGTCGTGGTAGTTGCTTTGCACCGCGCGGCCGCGATCGAAAGTGATTTCTGATTGGAAGGCGCAAGAGAGGCCCCAAGCGATGCCGCCTTCGAGGGAATTGGTGGTGATGTCGGGGTCGAGGACCGTGCCGGGATCGGCCGCACAGACGACCTTATGAATCTTCACCTGACGATCCTTCGATACAGAAAGTTCGACGACGTGCGCGATATGCGTTCCAAAAGCGTCCGCGTAGGCGATGCCGCGGTAGTGGCCCGTCGGAGCGGGCGTGTCCCAGTTGGATTTTTGCGCTACAAGATCCAGCACAGCCTGTGAGCGAGGGCTGTTGGCGAGCAGATCGCGGCGGTAGTGATAACCATCGATGCCCTTCTTGGAAGCGAGTTCGTCGATGAAGCTTTCCCAAGCAAAGATGTTGGGGCCGTAGCCCGTTGTGCGCAGAACCGAAGTGGGCACGGGAATGTGCAGCAGTTTGAAATCGACGCGGATATTCGGGATTTCATAATGGGTTTCGAGCAACCCCTCGAGGCAGCTGGGGTCGTAAACATCCGTCACTGCGGGCGCATACACGAATTGGAGGATCGAAGGCGACACCAAGCGGTGGGAAACCGCGCGCAGCTTCCCGTATTCGTTGATGCCCGCAGTGATGCGATGGAGTGTCGCCGGCCGGTAAATGTCGTGCTGCATGTCCTCTTCGCGGGACCAGATGACTTTCACCGGACGCCGAACCGCTTTCGAGATCAGGGCTGACTGCAGTGCAAAATCAAAAGCGACCAGCCTTCGGCCAAAACCGCCTCCCAGAAAGGTGCGCGAGACCTGGATGTTTTCTTTCGGCAGTTGGAAGACACCAGCGAGCGTAAGCCGAGTGATTTCCTGACCCTGCGTCGGAGCCCAGATTTCAACGGTGTCACCTGAGACGCGGGCGGTGCAATTCATGGGCTCCATCGTCGCGTGGGCCAGGAATTGCGACTCATATTCCTGAGAGAAAACCGTGGGATAGGTTTCTTTGGCGGCGTTCGCGCCGGTTGTTGATATGGTATCTTTCGCCAGCGGAACATTAGGATATTCGTGGTGCAAAGCGTCCGGATTTCCCTCGACATGGACCAACAGCCATTCGTTCCCTTCCATGGCGCGGCGGTACTCGCCACGCAACGAATCGGTGCTAACGCTCGTTGCTGGTCCTTCGTTGAACGTGACATTGAGAGCGTCAAGCGCGGATTTCGCTTGCCAATAGGTTTCCGCGACAACGGCGATGCCGTTGGGAATCTTTACGACGTCAACGATTCCAGGGAAGCCGACGATTGAGGAGCGATCAAAGGAGGCAACGTCGCCCCCGAAGACAGGGCATTGCTTTACAGCGGCGTGGGCCAGGGTCGGTAAAGAGAAATCGAGGCCGAAGGTGGCGCTGCCATCGATCTTGGAGAGATTCTCCACACGCCCCAGCGGTTTTCCCAGCAGAGTCCATTCTTTTTCACTCTTGAGTGCGGGCTTGGCGGGAGGATTGACTTTGGCGGCGGCTTCGATCAGATCGCCGAAGCGCGCGGTGCGGCGCGAAGTCCTGTGCACCACTTTCCCAGATTCGGTACGGCAAGTGGCCGGGTCGACGTTCCACTTTTTCGCTGCAGCCGCAATCAACATTTCACGTGCGCTTGCGCCCATTTGGCGCATCAATTCGAAGAAAGACGGAGTGCTTTCGCTGTTTCCGGTGAATTGCCAATTGATGCGCGGATTGCGATAAGCCGGATCGGTCGGAGAATCCTCGAGGCGAACGCGCGACCAATCGGCTCCGAGTTCCTCCGCCAGAACGGCCGGGAGCGTAGTTCTGATGCCTTGGCCCATTTCTGCCTGAGAAACGATGATGGTGACGGAATCGTCCGTGCCGATCTTCAGCCAGGCATTCAGGGGAATTACTTTGGCCCCCGCGGTTTCGGCTGAAGCCAAAGCTTGTTCAGGGCGGACGGCACACTTCAGGAAGAGCGCGCCCCCGGTCAAGACCGAAGTGATCAGGAATTGGCGGCGATCCAATGGCGTTGAACTTACCTCTTGTTTCACCATGAGTTCCGTTGTTCTCATTGCCGCTTCCTCACTGTGGGCAGGCCGCGCCCG
>Ga0126384_10002623_pt1 | contig 10898 bp, 9 predicted proteins | sample PanSoiMetPlot_36_FD_92543 | JGI IMG/M metagenome (GOLD analysis project Ga0126384, IMG submission 92543) | Tropical forest soil microbial communities from Panama - MetaG Plot_36 | ecosystem: Environmental > Terrestrial > Soil > Tropical forest > Bulk soil | place: Panama | collected 2016-02-17 | reverse complement strand
TTCTTCATTGCTAGCCCCTTGTTCAATTTTCTCGTTCGGGCCCCGGATCCCGAACGCGACCACCCCAGTAGGAGACCCCGGACGTGGCTCGATCGCAAAGCCACCCTGACATGCAAAGTTAACTCACACGAATGTCTTGACTCGCAAGGCGAAACGGGCGGCAACTGCTGTAAAATTAGGCGTTTAGCGGCTTTCAGTGTTGAAAGTATCCAAGTGTTGCGTTTCCATCACACAAGTTGGTTCCGGCAAGGGTAGCTGCTTGCAGGCACGGTGTTTTTTTCCACAGGCGGTGGCGTGACCCGGCTTGCCTGCGGCACACAGGCGCGGTCGCGCCGGCGTGCCGCCAGCGCGCCACACGAGCGCCAAATGGGGGTTGTCTTGCGCGCGCCGACGGAGGTCCGGCGGCTAACGCTGTCTCACGCCGCCGCCTTCTTGCGGTTGGCCTCGAGCCGCGCGTCGACCAGCGCGACCTGGGCGTCGATCGCCGGATGGCTCAGACCCTTCTGCTTGGCGATGAGCTGCACCAGCTTGTCAGCGCGCTCGATATTGGGAGCGCCGTTCTGCAGGGCGCGTGCCGCCGAAGCCGGCCGCGTGAGGCTCTGCGCCGCCGCGGCGTATTTCTCGAACGGCACGAGGTCCTCCGGCTTGGCGCCGAGCTTGACGCAAAGATCGAATACGAAGTTGTAGACCGAGCGCGAGGTCTCGATGTCGCTGTGAACGGCCTCTTGGGCCGTCCGCATGCCGTCCTTGGTCACACACCGATAGTTGCCGGCGAGCAGCATCGCCCATTTGGCGAGCGGCACAAAAATCGAGTCGTAGACCCTGAGCTTCACCGGCAGTTCGGTCTTGCCCTCGGGCGTGTCGTAGCGAATCGCCTCGATCTCCTGCTCGAGTTGGCGCAGGATCGCCGTTGCCTTCGGATCGTCGAAGCGCGCGACCTTGAAGTTGGTCGGCAGCGTGACCATCAGCACGTTGACCTTCTCGTCGGGCGGGCGGATCGCCTGCGGGTCCGGACTGTTGAGTGTGATCGTCGCCGGATCGAACGAATCCCATACGGTGGGATCGGTGTAGGCCGGCTTGAGCGCCTCGTAGTCGAGGCCGGGGATGCGCTTGACGTAGGGCAGCGGCGGCATGTTCATGATCGACATGCAGGGCACCCGCGATTTCGCCACCGAGTCGAGCAGTTCGCGCACGCCCGCCGAGCGGTACTGCGGCTCCTGCATGGCGAGGCCGACGAGATCGTAGTCCTTCGGATTGACGCCGGCCGCCGGCCCGGCCGTGACCTTGCCGGGAAGGTTGCGCGAGTCGAGCAGCACCGGATCCTTGCGCCCGCGCACCGGCAGGCGAACGCGGAAGCCCTCGGCATTGATCAGATCGGCCTCGGCGGGGAGGCAGACCAGATGGATCTTGTGACCGCCGAACAGCATCTTCGAGGCGAGGAGCGACCCGTAGGACGCGCCCATGATGAGAATGTTGTAAGTCGCCGGCATAGCGCACCTTGCTCGATCGAGTGGATGAATGAAGCCGAGGACGTGGGCCCCGGGGACAGCGGACCGACAGCCCTCATCGCGTGACCCGGATGCTATTCGGCCGGCGCGCGCCATGCAATGCGCGTCATCGACGCCTGCTGGCCCCCAAATGACGAAGCCCCGCGGCGCGGGGCTTCGCGATATGCGTGAACTCTCGTCGAAGGCCGCCAGGCGACGCTGACATTCCAGTGCCGTGCGCCGGTCGGCGCAACGGCACTAAGTGATGTGCAGGCCCGGCGACGACGCGGGCCGCTACGAATGGCCCCCGCCACCACCGTGGCCGCCGCCACCGTGGCCGCCGCCACCGTGACCACCGCCACCGTGGCCGCCGCCCTTGTTGCCGCTTTTTGGCGGCCGATAGCTGCCCGGCGACGAGTGCGTCGACGGCGAGTGGGACGGCGCAGAATAAGACGGCGTGGGCGACGGGGACGGCGGAGTGGCCGGCCGCGGCGCCGCCGCAGGCGGCGGCGTGGGACGCGGTGCCGCCGCGGGCGGCGAGGGTGCGGGACGCGGCGCCGGCGGCGGCGACGGCGGCATGCTCGGTCGCGGCGGCATCGACGTCATCGGCGGCGCCGGTCGCGGCGGCGGAGCGGCGGGACGCGGAGCAGCGGTCGCGGCGGCGGGCGCCGGGGCCGGAGCTGGCGTCGCGGCCGCCGGCTTCGCGACCGCCGGCTTCTTCGCCGGAGCCTTAGCCTTCACGGACTTGCGCGCGGATTTCTTTGCGGCCTTCGCCGGCTTGCGTGCCGATTTCTTCGCCTTCTTGGCGACTTTCATCCGGCTCTTCTTCCGCGCCGGGGCGGCCTTTTTCGCTTTCTTGGATTTCTTCGCTTTCGCTTTCTTTGCCTTCTTCGCCATGATCGACCTCCCGATCGTTCGGCTGCCTGCCAATCGCGCGCCGGCCGGATCGATTCGGCCCGGGCCCCACTATCGCGATCGACCCCTCATGTGTCCTACGATCCAACCGCCAAGTCAGACCGCACTCGCTGGCCTCCTCAAAGCCCCCGGCATCGGACCCCCGCTCGCCCAGTCGATCAGTTCGATCGGGTGGACCACCGGGATATCGGTGCCCGCTGCGATCTGAGTGATGCAGCCGACATTGCCGGCGGCGATCACATCGGGAGCGACCGACGCGATATTCGCAATCTTGCGATCGCGCAACGCCCTCGCCCACTGCGGTTGCAGCATGTTGTAGGTGCCAGCCGAACCGCAACAGAGATGGCCGTCCGGCACATCTTTGACTACGAATCCCGACTTGGAAAGCGTTTCCTTCGATTCGTGCCCAACCTTCTGGCCATGCTGCAGCGTGCAGGGAGCGTGATAAGCGACCACCAGGGGGGCCTCGGGGTTCCCATATAAGATATTGATTCTATTTATATATTCGCTGATGTCGCGGGTGAGGCTCGCGACCTTGCGGGCGCGCGCTGCGTAGTGCGGATCGCCGCGCAGCATGTAGCCGTAATCCTTGATCGTCTGTCCACAGCCCGACACGGTGACGAGAATCGAATCAATGCCTTCGCCCTCGATCTCGCGCATCCAGGCATCGATCGTGGCGCGCGCCGATTGCAGCGCCTCCTCGGCGCGCCCGAGGTGATGGACGAGCGAGCCGCAGCAGCCTTCGCCCGCCAGCACGACCTCGATGCCGTTGCGCGTGAGCACGCGAATCGCGGCTTCGTTGATGTGCGGCGTCAGTACGCTCGCAACGCAGCCCGTGAGCAGTGCGACTCGGCCGCGCCGCTCGCCCTCGGCCGCGATCACGCGGCGCCCGCGGGCGCCGCGCGGGGGGAAACTCGCGGGCGCCAGCCGCAGCATCGCGGCAAGCGGCGCGAGGCCGATGCGGGCAAAGAGCGGCGCGAGCGGCTTTGCGAAAAAGGCCGCGAGCAGCGACAGCCGGAAGAGCTTCGGGTCCGGCATCACCTTGGCGAGCAACGCGCGCAGCACGCGATCGAGGAGCGGACGACGAAACGTGTTCTCGACACGCGCGCGCGCCTGATCGACCAGGTGGGCGTAGTGCACGCCGGACGGACATGTGGTCATGCAGGAGTTGCACGACAGGCAGCGGTCGATGTGCGGCACCACCTCGGCGGTCGCCGGGCGATCGTTCTCCAGCATGTCCTTGATCAGGTAGATGCGCCCGCGCGGCGAATCGAGCTCGTTGCCGGACAGCACATAGGTCGGGCATGTCGCGGTGCAGAACCCGCAATGCACGCAGGCGCGCAGGATCTTGTCCGCCTCCGCGATGTCCGGATCGGCGAGTTGGGCGACGGTGAAGTTGGTCTGCATCGCTCACACTCCCGCCCACATGCGCCCGGGGCCGAGCACGCCATTCGGATCGAAGCCTTCCTTGACCCGGCGGGTCAGCGCCGCGAGCCCGCTGGGTTCCGGCTCGAACACCGGGACGGCGGCGCGCACGGCGGCGGGGGCGCGCACCAAGGTTGCGTGGCCGCCGCACGTCGCGATCGCGGCGCGCACCGTGGCGGCGCCCGCATCGTCGGTCGGCGCCAGCGCGGCCCAGACCAGCCCGCCGGCCCAGTCGAAGAGAAACTCGGCATCGGACTGCTGCGCGATCATGCGCGCCGCGGCGGCGCCCTGCTTCGGCGCGGTCGAGAGCCGCCACACGATGCGCTGCCCGGCCGGGCCGTCCGCCGCAAACGGCGCGACGTCGCGGATCGCGGCCCACAGGGCAGCCGATGGCCCGGGTTCCAAGGCCATGAGCGTGCCGAACGGCTTGAGGACATCCTGCAGCGTCGCCTTGCGACGCATGACCGAGGGCGCGACACCCTCGACGCGCAGCGCCGTGACGCTCTGGCCGACTGCGCGGTCGCCCGAGGCCCGCACCGCGAGGTCGGCGGAAAGATGCGCAGCCCCCGACACGTCGCAGGACGAGCCCATGGCCGCCGCCATCGCGTCGGCGGCGCGCGTCGAATCGAGTCCGAGCACCAGCACGCTCGCCTCGGTCTCCGGACGCGGCAGCGTCTTGATCGTGACCTCGGTCATGACCGCAAGCGTGCCCCAGGAGCCGGCCATGAGCTTGCAGAGATCGTAACCGGTGACGTTCTTCACCACGCGGCCGCCCGACTTGAACACCTCGCCGCGACCCGACACCGCCAAAAACCCGAGGAAATGATCGCGCGCCGCCCCTGCCCTGATGCGCCGCGGCCCCGACAGGTTGGCGGCGAGCACGCCCCCGACGGTCGCCTGTCTGGGCGGAGCGCCGAGCAGCGGGCCGTAGTCCATCGGCTCGAACGCCAGCTGCTGGCCCTTGGGCTCGAGCAGCGCCTCGATCTCGGCGAGCGGGGTGCCGGCGCGCGCGGACAGCACCAGCTCCTCGGGCTCGTAGAGCGTGACGCCGGCGATCGCCGCGAGATCGAGCGTCGCGTCGAACTGCGCGGGTCGCCCGAGCGAACGCTTGGTCCCGTGGCCGACGACTTCAAGCGACTTTTTGTTCGCCAGCGCCCATTGCACCGCAGCTTCGACGTCCTTGGTGTCACGCGGATGGAGGGTGTCGCTCATTGCGCCTTTCCTACTCCGCGGCGGCGCTCGCGGCGCGATGCGCGAATGCCGGCATGATGTCGCGCGCGAAACGGCGCAGCTGCTCGCGCCCGCCCGCAATCGTGAGCAGCACGTACGTGACGCCTGCTGCCCGCAATGCGTCAAGCCTGGCGCAGATTTCGTCTGGCGTGCCGTAGAGCGCGTGCTCCTCGGTGCCGCCGTCCCGATCTGCGTAGGCGAGCACGTGTGAGCCGCCGCCGGCACTGCCGTCGGGCGCGCGGGCGACCTCGACGGTGCGCCGCGTATAGGCAGCCTGGCGCGCGAGCGCCGCCTGCCTGTCGGCCTCGTCGCGCGCGACATAGAGCTGACGCGCCACCGCGACCTGCATGGGATCAAAGGCGAGGCCGTGCGCCTGCCGCTCGGCCCGGTAGATACCGATGCGCTGGGCCAGCGCCTGCGGGCCGGCGTACTGATCGAGGATAAGGTTGAAACCGCGCGCCGCAGCGCGACGGATCGATGGTGCGCTGCCGGCCGCAACCCACAGCGGCGGGTGCGGCCGCTGCGCCGGCGGCGGCTCAACGACCACGTCCTCGACATGCCAGAACCGGCCGCGGTGGGAAAAACGCTCGCGCGTCGTCCACGCCCGGATCATCAGCGCGAGAGCCTCCTCGAAGCGTGCCTCGGCCTCCTCTGGCGCAATCTGGAAGCCATGGAACTCGCTGTGCCGGTAACCCTTGCCGATGCCAAAATCGAAGCGGCCGCCGGAGATCAGGTCGAGGGTCGCAGCCTGCTCGGCGAGCAGGACCGGATGGTGCCACGGCAGCACGATCACGGCCGAGCCGAGCCGCATGGTGGTCGTGCGCATCGCCAGGGCGGTCAGCAGCATCAGCGTCGCCGACACCTGATTCCAGCCGGTGAAGTGGTGCTCGACCAGGAAGCTCGAGCGCAGCCCGAGCGCCTCGGCCTCGACGCAGTAGTCGAGATAGTCGCGAAAACCCTGGCCCGTTTCCGGACCGAGAGTTTGGCTGTTCGCCTGCGCGGAGCCGAAGAGACCGAATTGCATGGTTCGCTTGTGGCGCTTGATTTGCTTGTGGCGCTTGCCTTGGCAGCAAAGGTTCAAAATCGCGGAAGATCGGGAAACGCGGTCTGTCCGCCGCGCACGTGCATGCGGCCGAGTTCGGCGCAGCGATGCAGCGTCGGAAACACCTTGCCGGGATTGAGCAGCCCCTTCTCGTCGAACGCGCATTTGAGCCGCTGCTGCTGCTCGAGATCGGCCTCCGTGAACATCGCCGGCATCAGGTCGCGCTTCTCAACGCCGACGCCGTGCTCGCCGGTCAGCACCCCGCCAACCTCGACGCAGAGCTTGAGGATATCGGCGCCGAACGCCTCGGCGCGGTCGAGCTCACCGGGCTTGTTGGAGTCGTAGAGGATGAGCGGATGCAGGTTGCCGTCGCCGGCGTGAAACACATTGGCGCAGCCGAGGCCGTATTTCTCCGACATCTCGCGCATGCGCTGCAGCACCAGCGGCAGCCTCGCGCGCGGGATGGTGCCGTCCATGCAGTAATAGTCGGGCGAGATGCGGCCGGCGGCCGGGAATGCCGCCTTGCGGCCGGCCCAGAACAGCAGCCGTTCCGCCTCCGAATTCGACGCCCGCAGCGTGGTGGCGTGACATTCCTTGGCGATGACCTCGACCCGCCCGATCAGGTGGTCGACCTCGGCCTGGGGGCCATCGAGCTCGACGATCAGCAGCGCCTCCACGTCGAGCGGGTAACCCGCATGGACGAACTCCTCGACCGCGTGAATCGCCGGCCGGTCCATCATCTCCATGCCGCCCGGGATGATCCCGGCGCCGATGATCCGGGCGACGCATGAGCCGGCATCCTCGGAGGTCGGAAAGCCGACCAGGACCGCACGCGCGGTCTCGGGCTTCTTGAGGATGCGCACCGTGACCTCGGTGACGACGCCCAACAGCCCCTCGGAGCCGATGACGATGCCGAGCAGATCGTAGCCGCCGGCATCGAGATGCCTGCCGCCGAGGCGGACGATCTCGCCGGTCATCAGCACCATCTCGAGACCGAGCACGTTATTGGTCGTCATCCCGTATTTGAGGCAATGCACGCCGCCCGAATTCTCCGCCACGTTGCCGCCGATCGTGCAGGCGATCTGCGATGACGGGTCGGGCGCGTAGTAGAAGCCGCGATGGGCCACCGCGGCCGAGACCGCGAGGTTGGTGACGCCAGGCTCGACCACCGCGATGCGGTTGTCGAAGTCGATCTCGCGCACGCGGTTGAACTTGGCCATGCCGAGCAGGACCCCATCGCCGAGCGGCAACGCCCCACCCGACAGCGAGGTGCCGGCGCCGCGCGGCACCACCTTGACGCCACGCGCGTGGCAATAGGCAAGCACGCGGGAAACCTGTGCGGTTGTCTCCGGCAGCACCACCACCATCGGGAGCTGGCGGTAGGCCGTGAGACCATCCGACTCGTAGGGGCGCATCTCGCGCTCGCCTGCGATCACGCCCTCGCCGGGCACGATCGCGCGCAGCGCGCTCACGATCTCGTCGCGGCGCGCGAGCACGCCCGCATCCGGTACCGGCATCATCACCGACATGGCTTTGGCTCCTTGCCGCTCGCCAGCTATTCCTCCCGGCTACCTTTTACAACGGCGCGGCCACGGTCAAAACCGCCCCTCGTGCGTCCTGTGCGGCTCGGTCGCAGGCCCGCCCGGAACGGAGCGGTCCGTGCTGCCGGTGGTGGCTTGCGCTCGGGGCGCCATTCGGTCAGTTTCCGCACGCGCGACAGGGCGACGGGATCGTTCGCGATGTCCCGGCGAACGCCTGTCCCGATGGGGGATGGTCCAGTTCGCCGAAATGGACATGTGCAGAGTTTATCAGGTGCTTCGCGTGGGCGCCTGCCGGAGAAACCGAGGAGATCGATATGAGACAGTTGGTGATCGCGGCCGTGATTCTGACCGCGTCGACGGGCGTGACGCTCGCCCAGGACGTGGAGGCCGGTGAGAGCTCCTTCAAGAAATGCATGCCGTGCCATGACATCGGCGAAGACGCCAAGAACAAGGTCGGCCCCGAGCTCAACGGGCTCGACGGCCGCAAGGCCGGCACCGCGGAGGGCTTCAACTACAGCGACGCCAACAAGAATTCGGGCATTACCTGGAGCGAGGCGACGTTCAAGGAGTACATCAAGGATCCGCGCGCCAAGGTGCCGGGCACCAAGATGATCTTCCCGGGCGTCAAGAACGAGAAGGAAGTCAACAATCTCTGGGCCTTTGTGAGCCAGTTCAAGGCGGATGGCGCCAAGAAGTAGCGCCGAGGCAACTCGCGCGGCGCCCGGCCGGGTTTGACCGCAATCAAGGTCACGCCAGCGCCGATGTGCGAGCAAGCGCAGGCGGGTCGGGCATCCTGCCCGACCGCCACGCGAGGACATGGCGCATGATCAAGGACCTCGTCGTCAATCTCGGCGTCGGCAAGCCGCACGACCCGGCCGCCGGCTACGCGGTCTCGATCGCCGAAACCTTCGATGCGCATCTGTGCGCGATCGCCTTCTCGTACGAGCCGGTGGTGCCGCCGAGCATCATGGGCGGCATCCCATCGGAGGTCATCGACACCCAATGGGCGGCAAGCGAGAAGGCCGCGGACGCAGCCATCGCTCGTTTCGAGGAGACGGCGAGGCGCGAGGGCATCGCAGCCGAGCACCGCAAGCTCACCGCGTCCCTTGCCGGCGCCGGCGATCTGTTCGGCCGGCTGGCACGGCGCTTCGACCTCGCGGTGGCCGGTCAGGCCGAGCCCAAGCACGGTGTCGCCCAGGACCTGGTGATCGAAGGCGCCCTGTTCGGGTCGGGGCGCCCGGTCGTGATCGTGCCCTACATCCAGAAAGGCGGCCTCAAGCTCGATCGGGTGATGATCTGCTGGGACGGCAGCCGGCCGGCCACTCGCGCGATCGCGGACTCGATGCCCTTCCTCCGCAAATCGGGGGCCATCGACCTCGTAATCGTCGCGAGCGGGCGCGAGAAGAGCGATGAGATTCCGGGCGTGGACATGGGCGAGCATCTCGCCCGCCACGGCCTCAAAATCGACGTCAAGCGCATCGTCTCGACCGACGTCGACGTGCCGAACATGATCCTGTCGCACGCCGCCGACAACGACATCGATTTCATCGTGATGGGCGGCTTCGGCCATTCGCGGCTGCGCGAGTTCGTGCTCGGCGGCGCGACCAAGGGCATCCTCGGCTCGATGACGGTGCCGACGCTGATGTCGCACTAGCTAGTTGCCCGAGCCCGTGGTCGATTGCTCGCGCCTTACTGGCGGCGGATTCCATTTGCCAGTGAGCGCCTCCGATTTCGGCGCGTAGAGGCGCATGGTCAAGTTGAATTCGCCTTTTGGGGCTGGAAGCCAGTTGGCTTCCTTGTCAGTGCCGGGACTCCCGTTCTGGAAGTAGAGGTCGAGCGATCCGTCGGCGTTGGGCTTGAACGGCATCCAACTGCTGACGGCGAACCGATTGAGAGAGTTCGCGACCTGGAAGCCTTCGGGGTCATAGAGGGTGACCGACCAGAAGGCGCTCGCCGGGGGCATGTCGTCTTTGTCGAAGTGGAGGGTATACTTGTTTGCCCCATCGAGGGGCTTGCCGGTCTCGTCGGCCAGATTGATAGGGTAGATGGCGTCCTCGGGAAGATTCGCGCCGAGCCCCAGTTGCGCAATGATTGCGCGCTTGAGGTAGTAGTTGCCGTATACGCCCATGGTGTCGGTGTTCATCGACCAGCCGTTTGCGACGCGGGCGAGCGTCGGAACCTTCCATGCCATCAATTTTTGCGCTTCCTCCGGGGCACCCGCCAAGGCGTTTTGCGTGGTGGGATCGAGCTTCGCCATGTCAAAGCTCCTGCCGGGCTCGATACCGATCTTCCTCAATTGCGCGATGATCGGCTGGTCAGTGATGTGGGGCGGATTGACCTTGAGGAGTTCGGCCGCGTAGGCGAAGAACTTGTCGGCGGGCATCGTGTCGACTTGAGTCTTCGGCGGCGTTTTCATATCGACGGTCGGGTCGATCTTCACCTCCACCGGCCGGGCTGTTTTGCCCCACTCGGAAAGTGGGGTCACTTTGTAGCCCGCCTGAATTTTGTGGACCGCGTCGTAGTCCTGCGGTCCATCCGTCTTCGTTCGTCCGATGATCCAGACGAAAGGCGTCGGCGCTTCAATGCGCTGAGTGTCCGTGGGCAGCCTGAACTCGTCGACAAACCTGTCACGGAGATCGGGTCGCCAGCCTGCCGGTGTAACCAGGAAGGTGGCTGCCTGCGTTCCCGTGGTTCGCCAGCCCGGTGAGGCAAACACGTCGGTCCACATGTCGAGCATCGGCAGCAGATAGTAGCGGCCATCGGTATTGGGCGCGGACACGACCATCGGCTCCTGGGTCAAGTCGAGCCACGCGACGGAATAGAGCGTGTCGAAGTTGGGTCGCACCACCCCCTTGAAATCGGCGGGAGGATACTCCCGCACGCTCGTGAACGCGTTCATCGGACCCCTGCCGAATTCCTTGCCGGGCTCGACGTTCGTCGATTGCTTACGCGTCACATCCATCATGACCAGCGGATAGAGATAGAGATAGCCGTCGACCGCGATGGCGTGTGCCTCTTGTTCGCTGATTGCGGTCTGGGCTCTCGCCGACACGGCCGAAGCCGCCAACAAACCGGCACAGAATAGAGCAACGAGGGTGCGCTTCATTGAAAGCCTCCGTTGGCTTCAACTCCCTCCCCGCACGAAAGTGCTCCATTGGCGGGCACCGGGCATAGAAGAACAGAACACCGCAGAGTCCTTGTTGACTTGGATCAACCAGCGTCCGTTGCGGGTCAAAACCGGTGATGCTCTACTTGAGC
>Ga0126384_10002620_pt1 | contig 10903 bp, 8 predicted proteins | sample PanSoiMetPlot_36_FD_92543 | JGI IMG/M metagenome (GOLD analysis project Ga0126384, IMG submission 92543) | Tropical forest soil microbial communities from Panama - MetaG Plot_36 | ecosystem: Environmental > Terrestrial > Soil > Tropical forest > Bulk soil | place: Panama | collected 2016-02-17 | reverse complement strand
GAATGGAATCGAGGCCGCACGTCGAATCCGCAGCCTTTCGCCTGACTCGAAAATACTTTTTGTAAGCCAACAGTCTTCGCCTGAGTTAGTGCAAACAGCTCTCGACACGGGAGCCGTCGGTTATGTCTTCAAGTCAGATGCCGGAAGCGAATTACTATCCGCTGTGGAAGCTGTTCTTAGAGGCGAGCAGTTTGTCAGTTCCAGTTTGGCGCGTCACGATTTGATCGGACCTCAGGACGAACCCCGGGCAGAGCGTGAAAACATCGCTTCGCATTTCCGACTACAGAGCGATGAAAGCAACAGTCACGAACTCAGGCTCTATTCAGACAATACAGCTTTCGTGGATGACTTTGCCCACTCAATAGAAGCTGCTTTAAGAAATGGGAATGCAGTCCTCGTCGTTGCGACCGAATCACACCGGGCGAATCTGCTTCAGCAAATGAGGGCGGATGGCGTGGACGTGGATGCCGCTGCTGAACGGAATCTCTATATCTCGATCGATGTTCCCGACTCGCTGTCGCCCGCAATGGACACGTCGATTGGCGAGGATGGATTTCCCAAGGCCGTACCTCACGCCGTAGTCGAAGCACTGCGCGCTACGAAAGAAAGGCATCTCCACCTTGCAGTTGGTTGAGAGTGCATACCTGCCTTGTGGGCACAAGGCAAAGCGGAAGCGGCGCTTAAGTGGGAACGCCTTTGGGCAGATCTAAGGAAGACTTACGATCTCGACGTTCAGTGCTGGTGTGTATCGGAACGGCATAATCAAGAGGAGGACGGCACCTTCGTAAGAATGTGTGAGCAGCATTCCCCCGTTCATTCGAGGTAGGCGGCGGAGCAGGTTCTGCGCTGAAGACTCGGGACGGGCAAAGCTGAACGGGGCACAGCATTCCGCAAATGGGAAGCCATACCTTGCTGAAGCTAAGAAGCTTTGCGTTTCGGTGGTTCCTTTGCCGGGCCCGTGACCGAGAACCGGTTGCGGAATGCGAGATGGCGGTTGCGGGCTGCTTTCGACTGCTCAAGCGCCTGGCGCGAATTCTCACGGAGCCTGCGAGCGTCCTCTTGCACGATTTCGAGTGGCCTAGGATCTCGTCCCTGACGTTTGACCTGCAGCTCGGGAGCTTTTTTTTCGCGCTCCATGACGTGCCCTGCCATCTTCACAAGTGACTTGCTTCTCCGGATTGCCTGCTCGGACTTTACCCGATTGATTGTTGAACGACGGATGATCTCGTCTGCCTGCATGGCAATGGGTGCGATGATCGAATCCCGGGCCGAGATGCCTGAGTCAACAAAAATGTCCGCGCCGATAGGCCGGAGCCTTAGGTCTTTACTCTTCGTTGTTGAGCCCTTTCCGGGTTAATCAGAAAAAAGAGTCACAGCCGGGCTTACTCGCCCTGGCCGGACTTGGGCCAAATAAGCCAGCCGTCCACGTTAATCGGGGAACCCTTCTCTCGTCTTCAACGTAGGCAGTTGTATTACCGTCAAGGCGCTTCGACCGTGGTTTTCGCACTTGAGTGTCGCTGAAGGAGCGCTGGTGTTCTCTTCCATGGGCCAATTAGGAGAGCAGTACTGAGTCCCAAAGAAGGATGGAAGAATGACAGCTTCGCCAATATTAGTGGTTCATATTTGCGGCGGAACTTTGGCGCTGTTCTCCGGAGCTGCTGCGATGTCGTTCCGCAAAGGTTCCCGTTGGCACCGCGCGGCAGGAAACGTCTTTGTTGTCTCGATGCTCGTGCTGGCCGTGGCGGCAGTTTACCTAGCAGCCCTCAAACACGAATCAGGCAACGTTAGCGGCGGAATTCTTACGGTCTATCTAATCCTGACGGCCTGGCTCACCGCCAGGCGCAGAGACGGGAAAACAAGCAAATACGATTGGGCTCTGGTCTGTATCCCCCTGGTGCTCGGGAGCTTGACGATAATTTCCGGGGTCGCAAAGTTGCGGACTGTAGGACCGCCACACGATGGTGTGCCTGCCGGAATGAATTTCTTCATAGGTACGGTAATGCTCCTGGCTTGTGCCGGTGATATTCGCATGTTAGCCCGCGGTGGGATCATCGGCTCAAAGCGTGTTGCACGACATCTCTGGCGCATGTGCTTTGGATTTTTTTTTGCTACCGGCTCGTTTTTCCTGGGACCCGCAAACCGCCCTTTGAGATTCCTTTCGGCAATTGGCATGCGGCAGCAAATATTCCGGGCTCTCTTCCGGCAGGAAGTTCTTCTCTTCCTGGCGATCCTGCCGCTCCTGCTACTGATTTTCTGGATGCTTCGCGTTAAGTTCTCCAAAGCGTACCGAAATTCATTGGTGCCAAACCGGGACATTTACTCGTACAGACTTGAGATTGAGGCAGCAAAGATAGGCAATGAGCAGAAGGCTTCTGGGTGAGCCGCGTTCACCAGTGGCTTAAGGGCACTAGCTCCACGATCGCTGGCTGTAAGCAACCCGTCCGCTAATGCCACTCAATAGTAGGCTTCTGAGGCGCAAATCGGCGCTAGGCGATTTCGACACGGCATAACTAGGATGCTCGGAACCCCCGAGTAATGGCAACAGTCTGGCATTGAACTGATGCCAACGAAAAACAGGCACTCAAGGTTCCGAGTGCCTGTTGTAGTTTTCGTGAAAGAAGCGAGCTGACGGTTCGGAAAATGCTGGCGCAATTCCGGTCGCTCTTGTCAGCTCGCTTGCTCGCACCGAACGGGCCGTTCTGCCAACTTCGGTGCCTCGCTATGAAACTATGAGGCCTGGGTTGGTGGGACCTGTCAAAAGTGACAGGGCCCCCGCGATGAACGCCTCTTTCTCCATTAATCACCTTGCAGGGACTGGAAACGGCCTGATCCGGTAACTTGAAGGCCCGCTGCTGGTTGCTGACCACCGTTCAATAACTCATAGCGTGAGAGCGTGCTCGATATTCAGGATACGCGCAGCAACATATGCACCGATCGTGATATCCACAAGCAAGCAGCCGAGTGAATACCAGTTCGGTACATATCCTGAGTTCCGGTAATGCCACGAATCCCAACTAAGTCCGTGGGCCACAATACCTATTACAAGAAACCAAGGCGATTTCTTTACGCCCAGCACCGCAAGTGTTGCAAAAATGGGAATGCCCGCAAGCTCTAGCCAAAGCCAACTATTGGTGGTTGCATTCGCTGCAACCAGGTATCGCATCACATAGACAATAGGCATGGAGCAGAGGAAGGCCGCAAGCAACAACAATTCTGCCTTTATGGTTCGGTGCCCCCACACCTCGCTCACCCAAAGAAATGCGACGAAGGCAGCTGTAGCCAGAGTTGCAACAATGCATGGGTCGGCGATAACGTCTCGCCGTGAAGGGATGCTCTGAGTCATCCATGAAATGGCCGCGCTAACCCCAATCAGCGCTCCTATCTCAGTAAGCTTTGGTCTGCTGATCAAGAGGTTTTCCGATGCTAAGTGAAAGGAGTTGCAGTAATTGCCGCGATGGTAACGTCGTCCGCAAAAGGGCGGCCGGAGGTGAAGTCACGTAGATCGCCGAGCAGTGTCTGAGCTGTGGCTGTCTCCTGAAGGAAGTGATCTCGCAGACGGATCTGTCCATATTCTTCGAGAGATGAATTCACCGATTCCGTTACTCCGTCCGTGTAGAGCACCAGACGGCTGCCTGGTTCCGGCTTGATCCGAACTTCGGGGAACGTGCATTCCATGAGACCCAGCGGCAGGCCAGCCTGGCTTTCCAGGAACCGTGCGCCGTACGGGTCGATAAACAGTGGATGAAGATGTCCGGCATTGGCGAAGCTGATCGTTCGCGATGAAGAATCCACGATCGCATAGACTGCGGTCGCAAATCTTGCCGAGGGAAAGTCATTCAACAATACGCTATTCACTTCCGACAAGACCTCGCCCGGCGAGAGCTCGCGTGCGGCATAGAGCCGTAGAACACTTCGGGCAGAGGACATTAAGAATGCGGCGGCAATGCCCTTTCCACACACGTCAGCGACCACAATGCCAACTCGACCTCCTTGCAGGGGAATGAAGTCATACCAATCACCGCCGACTTCCCGACATGGCATGCAGATTCCATCAATGTCAAAACCTTCCACTTTCGGGAAGCTGCGCGGGAACAATCTCGATTGGATCGATCTCGCCTCTTCCAGTTCCTTTGCCATTCGCTCTTTTTCCAGCCGCTCTCGCTGAAACAGGCGAGCATTTTCAATGCCGGTGGAAATATGACCCGCCAGAGCCTCGAGAAGGCGAATACGCTCGGGTGTAAATGCGTCTGTCTTGGTTTCCTGGAAATTAAATATTCCTATTACGGAATCCCTGACCTTGAGTGGTATGTCAAGCTCGGAGCGTGAATCTTCCTCGCCAGCAATGTAGAACGGATTTTTTTTAACGTCGGAAGCGTAGAACGTCTCGCCAGTGGAGGCCGCATGACCGCTTATGCCCTCTTGCTGCCCAATCTTGAATCGCGTGCCCTTCATGCAGCGTTCGCCAGTCCAGCCTGCTGCAATCACGAGCTCGTTTGTGTCATCGTCTTTCAAAAGTAAGGCGAGACGCGAATAGCCAAAGGTTTTCGCTACATCTGCGACGACTTGATCGAGAAGCGGCTCAAGATCAAGAATAGAGTTGATTTTTTGGGCCACGCGTTGCATCAAGAAGAGCTCTTCGATTCGCAACACATGATCCAGCTCGGCATACGAGCGTTCCGCATTTGCCTGCCAAAACATTGTTTTTGTCCTACCGGTGTGAGCAGCGCCCGCTGCGCCTTTCATTGAGACCGAGAGTCCGTGCAGCACTCAAATCCTACTTTTACATTGGTAAACTGTTGAAGGCAAACGCGATGAGGTGGCTGGCTGGCTGACACGACCGGATTGCGGATTGGACCTGCCGATTTGCACACCCGACCTTCGAGCATTTTGCTTGACTCAGCGACGTCTTAAATTGCGCCGGATTACGCTATTTGCAGCGTAGCGTGGCTTGAACCTGCAAATTATATTTATTGCGCATGAAGATAATTCCTTAGGTATCGAATTTTAGGCGTGGCTGATGGACATTCCTAAAGCCGGTCTGACGCAGCGCGCTTTTGCGTGGGCGCTTGCTCACTTCAACGCGCGTTACGAGCGATTCGTCTCGAAGTACAAGCAACAACTATTCGCGCCGTTATGCGGAACGGTCGTTGAGATCGGACCTGGTACCGGGGCAAATCTCCGCTACTTACCGGACGGGGCGCGCTGGATCGGGGTGGAAACCAATCCCTTCATGTTGTCCTACCTCAAGGAAGAAGCAAATAGGCTAGGGCTGCCGATCGATGTCCGAATCGGCACTGCAGACATGCTGCCGGTTCCCCCCAGTAGCGTGGATGTTGTGATCAGCACCCTGGTCCTGTGCTGCGTACCGAGTCAGGAGCGCTGCCTTCGAGAGGTATTGCGTGTGCTAAGACCCGGCGGCAAATTTGTGTTTATCGAGCATGTCGCTGCGCCGAGAGGAACGGGCTTGCGGCGCATTCAGAATCTGGTCACGCCTCTTTGGAAGCGACTGGGTGATGGCTGCCACCCCAACCGCGAAACCTGGGTCGAGCTTGAACATGCTGGGTTCGAGAAGATTACCTTCGAAACGATTAACGCCCCAACACCGATCGTTAGTCCGCAGATTGTCGGTATGGCGGTGAAAGCCGGCTAGCCGCAACCGTGACAGGCTTATAATGCGCTCCATTCTCAGCTTGAGCACAACTCGGCGTAGTTCTGCTTGACTAAAATGAGTTCCTCCCGCTCCACGTCGCAAACCCTGGAGAGTATTCCGGATCGTTTGCCGTCAAATACTTTCACCGTAAATACTCCTCGATCCACAATCCTGCTGGTATGCATGGTTGCCTCTCTTTCATACCTTGTCCCAAAAACGGAAGGCGCTCTAATGCTGGATTTCGGGACCGCGTGGCCGCTTTGGCCAGTTAACGCGATTCTGGTTGCGGCATTGATGCTTGTCCGACCGAGAATTTGGGCCGTACTTATGGCTGCTTCCTTTGTGGGATTTGTTCTCTATGACCTGCAGGCAGGCGTGTCAGTCACGTCGATTGCATGGTTCATCCCGGCCGATACAATCCAGGTCCTCACAGCTGCAATTGGACTGCGGTACTGCTTTAAAGGTGTACCCCGCCTGAACAACATAAGTTCCTTGGCGAAGTACTGTTTTTTCGCCGTGTTCCTCGCCCCTCTCGTGGCAGCACTCGTCAGTGCGCCAGGTATCAGTTGCAACTATTGGGCCAGTTGGAGAATTAGTTTTTTATCTGAGGTCCTCGCGTTCATCACTTTGACTCCCGCGATATTAAGTTGGTTCAGTGAAGGACCTGCCTGGTTGAAAAAATCAATGGCCTTTCATCTCGAATTTGTCGCACTCGTTGCCGCAACCTCGGTTCTTGCGTACTTGATCTTCGGCACCTCCACCCTCGGTGAGTCCCCGGCAGTCATTTATGCCTTCGTGCCGTTTCTGCTTTGGTCCTCGTTGCGTTTCGGATCCATTGGCATTACCACTTCGATGATGGTAATTGGTCTCTTATCGGTTTGGGGTGTGGTTCATGGACAAGGTCCCTTCAAGGGACACGGAACGCATGGCAGCATTCTGTCGCTACAGCTATTCCTGATCTTCGCTTCGATACCCTTCATGGCCCTCACCGCCGTGGTTGAGGATCGCAAGATTGCCGGGGAAAAGCTCGCAAGCCTGAGCCGTGGATTGATAGAAGCGCAGGAAAAAGAACGCACCAGGATTGCCCGGGAACTCCACGACGATATTGGTCAACGGTTTGCTTTACTCGGGATTGAACTGGAGAGGCTCAAGGAGAAGTCGTTCGATACGCCGGAGGAACAACTGCATATCGACAACATTCGCAAAGACGTCTCCGACATGGCGAAAGATATTCAGTCCTTGTCGTACGAGCTCCATTCGTCAAAACTGGAATATCTCGGCCTGGTTGCGGCTATCAAGATCTTCTGTAAGGAGTTTGCAGAGCGCCACAACATCCAGATTGACTTTAAGAGCCACGATGTACCAAAGACATTGCGCCACGAGATTTCTCTGTGCCTCTTCCGCGTTTTGCAGGAGTCCCTCCAAAATTCCGCGAAGCACAGCGGTGTGCGTAGCTTCGAAGCGCGGTTGTGGACATCATCGGGCAAGATTCATCTTACGGTTCGAGATTCCGGGAGAGGCTTTGATCTTGCCACAGCCAGTAGAGGTGCAGGATTGGGACTGATCAGCATGCGCGAGCGGCTGAAATCGGTCGGCGGAGCGCTTGCAATCGAGTCCCAAGACGGGAGCGGCACCACAATCCATGCGCGCATACCGCTCGATTCCGAAGCATACTTAGAAGCAGCAGTTTGAAAAACTGTTCAGGCGTTTCCCACGCTGTTTAGGGCACTGACTTCTTGAAGTCCCAAAGTGATACTGAGAAAACAGACTGAGGTTACGCATCCTTAAACCCGGAGGTCACAGTCCTGGCATCTCGTCTCGAGTTTCCTGGCATTCGGCGCGGCGAAAAAATACCTAGGTGCAAACACTGTTCATTTTCCGTATAGCGCGTCGATGCAGCTCGGGTGTAGTAAAGGGTTATCGAACGCCAGCGATTGAATCTCCGGCGTGTGCGCCATGGACCACAAGACGTTAGAGAGGACTTGAAAATGACTAACTATCTGATGGGACTCTTGCATGGTTGCTGGCTGGGCTTCATGGTAGGCACAGTCGTTGAGGCAATGCAGAAGGACAAGAAGCGGGATGGGCGTCCGTCTGACGATATCAAAGCAATGAAGCCTTCGGATTACAAGCTGAGCGCATGATTATGCGCGGCTATTTGACGGAATTGACCTTCCGCCAGAGTCGAAGGCAGCAACGAAAGCTCAACTCACGATTACAGTGGGGAAACGTACGACACAGAGTTCTCAACTGTCACACCACAAGACTTAGTCTTGGAACTGCTTCAGCCCGCTCAGAAGATCCATATTAGTCAGACGCTTTCGTTTGCCCCGCACCCATAGTTGCAGCGCGGGAAAAAGTGAGTAAAAGCTCCCGCCCTGCTTCAGTTCGCTCCGGGAACGCAGCTGAAACTCTCTACCTGTTTTGGATGGCCAGTGCCTTTGTACTTCGCGGCTTGCGGATACGGACATAGTGGCCGCGTCATGCGTTCGTCATTGGAGGAAGGCGAGCCTGCAAAGTTCGTCGTCGCAACCACCTTCGAAGGAGCGACGCCTTTCTCCACCCAATCTTCCAGCGCGAGCTGAACATCGCCGGCGCTGAACGATGATTCTCCCGGTCCGCCGCCGCAGTGCTGCATGCCCGGCACCAGGTACAGGCGAAGAAATGAGTCTGCGTTCTGTGCTCCCATCTTTTTCACGACCTGATTGTAGTAATCGATCGAGTTGATTGCCGAGATCGCAGGATCGTTCCAGCCGTGGTAGATGATCAGCTTGCCGCCTCGGCTCTTCAAGCGTGCGAGATCAGGATCGGTGGCATTCAGAATCTTGGCGCCCTTCTGGTCGGAAGCTTTGGTGGCCTGACTAAGGTCCGCGGTCTTATAGTTCCAGTCGGCTTTGTTATAGATCATGTTCGAGAAATAGCCATTAGCGAAAAAGAAAAGCAAAGCTCGTCCCGGAGCCGGACCGGTGATCCACAATGACCATCCGCCTTCGCCTTCTTCGGCTCCCGGTGGGAATCCAGGAAAGATCTGACCATTGTTGTCGTGCGGGCCCTGGTAGAGCTTGTTCAGCGCGGTGACCTGCGCCGCGGTCAGACACTTATCTGTCTCACTCTCATTGCAAGTAAGCGCCGCAGGATCAAAATGGCACTGTCGTGGATCGTTCAAGATTCCATCGGCCACTCCATCCTGCCGGTCGCAGGCCTCGTTCACAGCAGAGGCGATTGCCGGCAGTTTTGATGGGGGTATGTAACTGGCCGGATCCTGCGTAGTCGCCTGCTCGTTCCACAGCCCGCTGGCGAGAAGATGTGTCCAGTAATTTGCCGGAGCTCCAGCGAGGATTCCGTCATAGTCTTTGGGGAAACGTTGCGCTTCCATCAAAGCCTGCCGGCCGCCATTCGAGCAGCTCCCAAAATAGGAATACTTGGGGTTACTCCGGTAGAAGGCTTTAATCGTAGCCTTGGCGACCTGAGTCATCTCATGGATTCCGCGATAACCGAAGTCCACGATCTTCTCCGGATGTCCGAGCGCCCACGTCGCGTCGGTCGCACTTCCGGAGTGTCCGGTGTCAGTAGCGGCGGTTGCATATCCACGGCTGAGCGCCGTCGCCATACCGCGATAGTCCATTTGTCCGGCGAAGCCGCCGTTTCCTTGACCCTGAAACTTGCCGCTCCATCCGGTAACCGGCATCCAGATTTCGACCTTGATATTTGAATCGGCGCTGGGATGCGCCTCTGCTCTCACGCGGCAAAATGCCGGAAGCGATTTGAAAAGAGACTCAGCTCCGGCAAGGTACGCAGGTAAGTTAGCCGGTACAGGAAAAGCGCCGGCAGCGACCACCTCCGTAGAAGTGACGTTCGCTCGCGGCAGTTTCAGCGCAGCAAGTCTCTCGCAAGAAGTTGTCTCCGGATGAGCTGCAGCTGATAACAGAACCACCCACAGTACCGCTGTCCCTTTTTTCATGCATGGCATTATCCCAGAGTGCCAGATTTTCAGGACGGAGGCCGCATCACGCAGGCCCTCGCCAGGGTGCGCGGGCAAACAGTTTGCGCACTTCAGAGGGTGGGTGACAGCCTGTCCCGGCTTCCAACGCTTCAGTTTGACGAACAGCGATCTAGTCAATTCCCACGACTCAACCCAACCATGTTTCACCTTGACTGGATCTTGGGCCGTGCTCGAGTTTCCTATCGGCAGACGAGCGAATCTACCCTTCGAGGCGAGCGATGTGATGCGATTTCATCGCGTGACAACCTTCGAAGCATTTGAGACTCCTGTTTCATCTGGTCGCTAACGACACGCTCAATTCTCGACCGATGAGTATGGAGGTTCTGAGGATCGACACTAGGCTGTTGGTGGCTGCCAACAGAAAAGTAGATCCCCGCTCCGCCTGATGCTCATCGAATCAAAAGCCGATGGTGGCGGAGCGAGGGATGACAGTCCTTAGTGTTGCGTGTTTGGTCTAGAGCGAAAAAATCAACGTCTTCGATAATCGGCCAAATCTCTAACGTCCCAAGGCAATCTTCGCTTTCCATCTGGAAGTATGGTTAGCTCGTTCGGGAGCGGCGGATCCTCAAACACCTCGTGATACGGCAACCGTCGCCGCGTGAATCCATGCGCAAGATATTCCGCCGGAGCTTCTCGCTTGCACACCGGACACTTCCTCCTCGCCTTCGGTCTGTGTTTCTTCGGCAACGCGAGGCGCACGCGCCGGCAATTCGGACACTTGATTTCGACATACACAACTTCACTAATTCGCCGGGTGCGTCTCGATCTCTGACGCGCCGGCTCTGGCTCCTCGAGCGAACTCAGCTTGTGCTCACCCTGGAAACAGAACGTCTCCTCCGCACACGAGGAACACATCGGTCCGCAATAGTCGCAAAGAACCTGCGCGAGTGCACCGCAAGCGACAGCGTTCTCGCCGGTAGGATCGTACCCATCCGACCGCGCCACCTCGCAGCGGATGGACTCTTGAGCAGTTTGTGGCACAGCCGCCCTCGGCTGTGGGTTTTGCTTTTGTTGTTGTTTACGTAGATCGGGCCGCCGTCTCACCCCTGCAGCAGCAACATCGGCGTCTTTCGAGGACGCCGCTCGCCCGGGTGTTTGCATGGACTGGGAGGAAGCCGGTGCAATCCCCGTCGACTCTAATCCGGGCGAATCGCTCGCCCGAGACTCAGCCGTAGAGATCGGATCTGGTCCGAAATCATCGCTCCCAGCCGACGCCGAACCAGCGTCATTCCTGGCGGTTTCTGCGTGTG
>Ga0126384_10002618_pt1 | contig 10907 bp, 8 predicted proteins | sample PanSoiMetPlot_36_FD_92543 | JGI IMG/M metagenome (GOLD analysis project Ga0126384, IMG submission 92543) | Tropical forest soil microbial communities from Panama - MetaG Plot_36 | ecosystem: Environmental > Terrestrial > Soil > Tropical forest > Bulk soil | place: Panama | collected 2016-02-17 | reverse complement strand
GCCCGCGCCATTGCCGGCGGTCTTCCCCACTCTCTTTTTGCCCGGCTTCGCCTTCTTGGCCGCGCCCCGGGCAGTCTTATTTTCAACCTTCTTCCCGGCTCTCTTTACCGACTTCTTTTCAACCTTCCCCAGAGTCTTAAGGCCCTCTCGACCATCACGACCATCATGTGAGTTACCGAGCTTTACCTGCAACTGCGCGAGAAATTCGATCGTGCGCTGCAATTCCTTTTCGAACTTCACTTCGCCCAACTTACGGCGCGATTTTTTGATCACTTTCTTGACGCGCCCTACCAGATTGCTTTTGCCTTTCAGCTCTTTGTCCTTTGTCTCTTTGTCCTTTGTCTCTTTGTCCTTTGTCTCTTTTAAATGAGGAGTTTTGTCCTTTGTCATTTTCGTACCTCTCAAACGCGCAATCAATCTTGCGGTTTGTTATTTTTTGAAGCTTCGAACTCCGCCGCCGCGGAGTTCATTTGATTCAGATGCTTTGCGGTGTGCGTGATGTAATCTTCGATCAACTGTCGTAACGAAAGTTCGCCGTATTCGTCGTGCCGCCCTTTCAGCCGCCAAATTTCGGCGCCAATCATTTCGAGCAGCCCGGCGTTTTCGCGGCGCAATATAATAAAGCGCGCCGATACGGTTTCTATCCTCTGCCGTACATAAGCCAATCCTTGCGCCCACACCTCCTGCTGATACCCGCGCATCTCGGGGCGGTCCTGTGTGATAATGCGGCGGATACGCGCTGAAGCCAGCAACTCGGCGTCGGCCAGATGCGCGGTGATCTCCAGAATTGACCACCGGCCAGCGCCCGGATGCCAACCGAAAGCAGCGACGGGACAGTTCGAAAGAAATTCTTCCATCTCGTCCGCCTGCCGGCGATATTTCGCGACTGTTGGATTTAGTTCATCCACGAGGAGATAAGTATAAAATAGTCGGCGTCAGGTGTCAGGCGCAGATGAACTTTCAGGTTGACGCTCGCCGCGCCGCCAACCTACCATCGCGCCGCCAATGTGGGGCGATGCGGTCAATTCGCCCGGTGTTTTGTATGTGTCTATTGCGAAGCGGCGCTCAAAGTGTTTCGCAAAAATACCGACGAAGGCGGCTTCAACCACAAGATTTAGTGGTTTTACAAGCGCGGCCACAACTTAACTGGCCGGAAAATGAGCGAATGGCGCCTGACAGTTCGCCCGGTGTTTCATAAAGCGTCTATTGCAAGGTCATGGGCGAACTGACCGCTTCGCCCTACATCCTCGAGGAGGTGAATCAATGACGGAAGCGCGAATAGAGATTTTCAAAAAGATGCTCAACGACGATCCGAACAATGCGACGATACGCTTCGGTCTGGCCAATGAATTGCTCAAGCTCGAACGATTCGAAGACGCCGCAAACGAACTGAAATCCTATCTGAGCCAGACTGATGATCAGGGGAACGCTTACGGCAAACTCGCCCAGGCGCTAGAAAGACTGGGACGCGTTGACGAAGCGCGAGAGGCCTACCAACAGGGCATCGCCGCCGCCAACCGCCACGGTCATCCTGGAATGGCGCAGGATTTTGAGATGGCGCTAGCGGATTTGATTTAAAAATCCAAGATTTCACCACCAGCCCAAAATCTTCCACCAAACCAACCCCACGGAAGCCCAGATCAGAATATTCGGCACGGAGGCGATCAACCCCAACTGCCACCATTTCTGCTGCGTGACGTAATCGGCGCCGAAATAAATCGGCCCGGGCGTCGTGCCGTAATGGGTCAGCCCCGCGGACAGGGTTGAAAAATAGGCCAGCAAGGCCGCGGCCAGAAATGGCGGCGCTCCGGCCAGTGTGACCACGATCAGAAACGGCGCGTACATGGCCAGCACATGCGCCGAGATGCTCGCGAAAGCGTAATGGGCGTAAAAGTATATCAACGCCAGCAACCCGAGCGCGGCCCACCATCTCCATCCCGAAGTGAATCCGGCGGAAGACTCGGCGAACTTCTTCGTGATCCCGGTCTCGCCCAGAGCTTCGGCCATTCGCACCATTCCACCATACCAGACGAACACGTCCCAGGCCGCGCGTTCCGCGAGCGCGTCCTCCCAACTGATCACCTTGGTCAAAAGCAGCAGGCAAACGCCGGCGATCGCGACGACCGAATAATCAACGCCGTGCAATCTGTTCGTCGTCGCCCACATCAACGCGACGAAGGCGAAGATGATCACCATGACTTTTTCGCGCCACGACATTCGTCCCAACTTTTCAAGCTCAAATCCGGCGAATTTCGCCGCATCGGGCGTGTGCGTGACTTCGGGCGGGAAGAGCCGGTAGAGCAGCGGCGGCGTTATCATCAGACAGACCAGGCTGGGCGCGATGGCCCCAAACAGCCACGTCGGATAGTTCAGATCAATCCCGCTCTGCTGTTTCGCGAATCTATAAATCAGCAGATTGCCCGTCTGGCCGGTCAGAAACGTGGCGCTGATGATCACTTCGCACTGATAGATGAAGCTCATCAGAAACGAGCCTAAGCGCCTGGCGGTCGGCCCCGGTTTCGAGTCGTAGGTTTCGGCGACGCTCTTGGCGATCGGGAAGATGATCCCGCCGGACCGGGCGCCGTTCGATGGAATCACCGACGCGAGCAGGAAATCCGCGCCGACCAACGCGTAACCCAGTCCGAGCGAACGATGGCCGATGGCGCGAATGAAGATCAGCGCGATGCGACGCCCCAGGCCGGTCTTGATCATCGCCCGCGACATAAAGAAAGCGGCGAGCACCAGCCACACGACCGGATCGGCGTATCCGGCCAGCGTTGATTTGATGCGAAGCGTCTCGATGGCTTTCAAATCAGGACGGGCCGGATCGGTCACGGTTCTGATCATCGCCTCGCTGAGCGGCATTGATTTCGTTACCGCAATCGCCGCGACGCCCAGCAAGACTATCGCCCCTCCGGGCGCGGGCCGCAAAATCGAACCGACGATGGTCGCAATGAAGATCGCCAGCAACCGCCAGGATTGCGGCGTGACGCCTTCCGGAACCGGCGCCAGATATACCGCCAGGCCTGAAAGTAGAATGATCGCCCACTTGATGATCAGATTGCGGATTTGAATCTGGCGATCTTTCCCCTCACCGTCCGAAGCGGGATTGGTCTCCATTTATAGCCGGCCTTTTCGTTGATGAAATTGTTGATAGCCGCGAAGCCTGCGGTGGTTGATGTGACTTAATGTGCGCGCGAGATACTAGCATCGCGCATAAAGTCTCTCAAGCTTTCGCCCTATTTTCACCCCCGATTAATGAATCGTATTTAACTAGATTTTTACCAACCAACGTTAAAAAATGGACGTCTAAGGCCACGCTATTGATTTATAATTTGCCGCGCGGAAAATCCACCCATAACTTTTATACGGATAGTCAGGCAAGGGGGAAACAGCATGAAGACGAGATTTTTCCGGAACACCGCTGCGCTTATTCTGGCGTTTACTCTCTCCACCGCCTGCGCGTTCGCGCAAAGCGCGGGAACATCGAAACAGAAGTCGGCGCCGAAATCGACGCCGAAAACACCGTCGAAACATATAAATGACAAGGACAATCCGCTGCTGATCGGCAAACGCGACATCAACAAGGGCACGATAGAGTTCTATTCAATCGAACGCGAAGTCGCCATTGGCCGCCGGCTCGCCTACGATGTTGACCGCAGCTCCAAGATCATCAATGATCCGTTAGTCACCGAGTACGTCAATCGTGTTGCGCAAAACCTGGTGCTGCATTCCGATTCGAAAGTCCCGTTCACGATCAAGGTCGTTGACTCCGAAGTGGTGAACGCTTTCGCACTGCCCGGCGGCTTCCTTTACGTCAATCGCGGTCTGCTCGAAGCCGCCGATAACGAAGCCGAAGTCGCGGGCGTGATCGCCCACGAGATCGCGCACGTCGCGGCGCGCCACGGCGTGGAGCAGGCGTCGAAAGCCGAACTGCTCAACTACGCTTCGATCCCGCTGATCTTCCTGGGCGGGATAGGCGGTTACGCCATCCGTCAGGGTTTGGGGCTGGCCGTTCCACTGACCTTCCTGAAATTCTCGCGCGGCGCCGAGAAAGAGGCCGACCGGCTTGGCGCGCAGTATATGTGGGCTTCGGGTTACGATCCCAACGCGTTGGTCACTTTTTTTGAAAAGCTGCAGGCGAAAGACAAGAAGAAACCGGGCACACTGTCGAAGCTCTTCAGCACGCATCCGATGACCGGCGACCGCATCACCGAGGTGCAAGCGTTGATCGGGCAATTCCCGGACCGGGGCGAGTATCAAATCAGCACGTCTGAATTCAGCCTGGTGAAGACGCGCGTTACGTCAATCAGCGGGGCCACTCGCGCATCGGGCCGAGACGGTTCGGGCCGACCGACACTCAAACGCCGGCCACAAACCACAACCGGCGACGAATCCGGCGGCTCCGATACTCCCAATCGTCCGGTGCTCAAACGACGTGACTCGTCGGGCGATGATCCGAACGACGCCGGCGCCCCCGCCGGAGAATCAGGACGTCCGACGCTCAAACGCCGCGAAGGCGCGGACAGTGGCGATCAGACCGGTGGCTCATCGCAGCAGGGTTCTCCGCAACAATCCGAGACGCCCGGAAAGCCGACTTTGAAACGGCGACCCGATTCGAACAACAATTAGCGATCATGCGTGACGGAAAACACGAAAGGCGCAAGTGGGATTCAAACCCCTCTTGCGCCATTTTCGTTTCCAGGCATCAGCCTAAATCAATCCGACCAAGATTGGGAGACACAACCGCCAAGGACGCCGCAGGCGCGCAGAGGGAAGGTAATTCTGAACAACCTTTGCGAACCTGCGGCGCCCTCTGCGGTTGATTCGCTTCCGCCAATGTTGTGTGGGCTGATTTAGCTCAAACGCTCGTCCTCAGAAACGCCAGCCTTGCCGCTCCGATCAATGCGGCCTTATCGCCGAGAGTCGCGCTCACGATGCGGCAATGACGCGCCGAGGCCGGCATAGTCCATTTGCCGGCCTCTTCCCGAATCTCGTCAAGAAAGGGTTTGAGCATCAAACCGGCGCGGCCTCCGATCACGATCACGTCAGGGTTCAGGATCGAAATCAGATTGGCGACGCCACGGCCGATCCAGCGGCAGGTCGCGTTGACAGAGGTGAGCGCCAGAGCATCGCCGCCACGCGCCGCGCGGATGATGGCGGCGTCGTCAAGATGAGCCATGTCATCTTTGATCACATGGCCGATCACCGATTTCGCGCTCCCGTCCCAGCCTTCAATGACGCGCCGTTTCAAGGCCGCGCCTGCGGCCTCAGCGGTCAAACATCCGCGCGATTCGAACTCCTGTTTAAAGCTCTCGCTGAGCGCGAGCCATCCCGCCGCCCCCGACAATCCACCGGCGCCCTGGACGACGCGCCAGTCGACGATGATGCCCGCCTCGATTTCTTCGCCGATCGAAAGATAGACGACATTATTCTTTCCGCGAGCCGCGCCGGCCCACCCCTCTCCCGCAGCCATCGCCGCCGCGCGCGAATTGATGACTATCGCCGGATGAGCCGAGTCGCTGTGTTTGGCGCGCGCGCGCTTCTCATCAGGCGGGGTGCGAATGTCAATGCCCGCGCCCATCAACCCTTCTTCGATCATTTGAAGCAGCGCGACGCGAGTCCAGTTTTTCAACTCCGGGATCGAAACGCGTCCGGTCGGCGGGTCGACCAGTCCCGCGATTGAAAATCCGATCGCGTTTATGGCGCAGCCGGCGCGCGATTGCGAAACCGCAAGGGCGACAATCATCTTCGTCATTTCGGCCGCGGCGGCGCGCGTCGTTCGCTGCGGCGTGGCGATTTCGCGCTCTTCGACCACGCGGCCGTTTTCATTGACCAATGCCGCGATGATCTTCGCGTTATCGAATTCGATTGCAATGACCTGAGGCGCCACTTGCGTCCGAGGCGCCGCTTTCGATGTTCCTTTCACAGCCGGAATCTCCATCAACCAATTTAATCTCGGCGTAAGCCGTCGTCATTATACCCGCTGGTCGGCGCTATTGCCTCGCGGCTGGCTGAAATTCGCTTGCGCCTTTTCTTTGCCCGCCCTTTGGCCTAAATTGTCAGTCGTTGCGCCGAATCAGGGCCGCGAACGGTTGCGAGCGGGGCCCTTGCAGGAGACGCGCCCGCTACCGCCCGCGGCCCTGATTCGATTTTCAAACCCCAACATCGGAGACCCGACCATGATCAATCGAAGATCATTTCTGTCTACTGCGAGTCAAAGCGTGATCGGGGCCGTCGCTCTGACGGCTCTGAACCGGATCGAAGGCGAAGCGGCGACGGCGAAGCTGGGCAGCATAGGCGTGCAGCTTTACACGGTGCGCGGCGAGATGGAGAAAGATTTCGAAGGCTCGCTCGAAAAGATCGCGGCCATCGGATACAAAGAAGTCGAATTCGCCGGCTATTACAATAAATCCCCGAATGAGATAAAGGCGATCCTCGATCGCCACGGTTTGACCGCGCCATCGACTCACGCGCCGTTGACGGACATTCAAACAAAACTCGACCAGACAATCGAAACGGCGAAGGCCATCGGCCACCGGTTCCTGATCTGCCCTTACCTGGTAGATAAAGACCGGGGCACGCTGGACGATTACAAACGTCACGCCGAAACGTTCAATCGCGCCGGCGAAGCTTGCCGAAAAGCGGGGATCCAGTTCGGCTACCACAATCACGATTTCGAGTTCGAGGCGAAGAATGGAAAACTTCCCTATGACCTTCTGTTGGACGAGACCGACAAAAACCTGGTTAAGATGGAACTCGACCTTTACTGGATTTCGAAGGCCGGTCAGGACCCGATCGCTTACCTCAACAAGCACAAAGATCGTTTCGTCCTGTTCCACGTCAAAGATATGGACAAGACTCCGAAACGCGGCATCACCGAAGTCGGGCGCGGCGTGATCGATTTCAAAACCATCTTCGCCAAAGCGCCGAAGGGGGCGATCAAACACTACTTCGTCGAGCAGGACACCTGTCCCGGCTCGCCGTTCGACAGCATCAAGATCAGTTACGATTACCTGAAGCCCTTGGAGTTTTAGGAATTGTTTTAAAATTATTGGCGGTTCGCTCATTTTTGAATGAGCGAACCGCGGCGCCAAAAGCTCACATTGCGCCTTTGCATGGCATATCTCCTGCTTGGAACGAATCGGGCTTGAGAAATTCTATATGCAGGTGGTCTTCTGAACGCGCGTGAGACGCGTCCCACGCGCGAAGATTTTACCTCGCTAAGCCCTCGTCGATTCGGACTAGAAAGTTCTCAAGGTGATCCCGCCATTTCGGAAGGAGGAAGCGCAGTGAAAGCTACACGCATTGTTTCAAGCCTCTGTCTTCTGCTGGTCATGGCAAGCGGCGCGCTGGGACAGAAGGTATATGTTGGTTGGGAGCGCGGCGCCAATTTCCTGCAATACAGAACCTACGCCTGGGGCGAATGCGAGGATCCCGGAGAATTGCAGGTCTGGCGCCCGATCATCGTCCAAAATATCGAAGCCCAGCTTGCAGCCAGGGGATTCAGAAAGGCTCAGCCTGGTCAGCAACCCGATGTCATTGTGAGTTACCAGGGTGACGTTAAGGAGCGCGTTTCATACGTCGCTTATGACTATGCCAATAGGCAAAACTGGTGGTTAGTCCCGGCGCTGGGCAGGGGGCCGAGCTGGGGTTGGGATTGGAACGCCGGCCCGGTTACGGTGGAGCCGGTCGTGCAGCGGGAGTTCGAATTGACAGTGGAGTTGGTGGACGCGCGACGGAACCAACTATTCTGGCGCGGCGACGGCGCCGACAACCTCTCTCACAAATCGGAGAAGAACATCAACAGATTCAGAAAAACGGTCGAGAAGGTTTTCAGGAACTATCCCTATGGCGACTAAGATTTCACGCGATTGCTAAGTCGAAGCCGAAGACATTGTTTTACTTTGGCGCCCTGACAGACTACTATTGCCGCGCTCAGTAGCGGATAACCAATGATGATCAGGATTATTCCCCAACCCCCACAATGGCAGTTTCGAGTGAGGCGAATGATCTGATGAGAACCCACCTGATGGACCCGAGCCCTATTTGCGCAAGATATATATTGATGTGCGCGTTGATCTGCGCGCCGATCTGCGCTTCGGCGCAAGCGCAATCAACGCCCCCCCCCGGCTCAATCGAGAGCGCCCTCGCAATCGATGATCCCACCGCCCGCATCGCGGCTCTGCAAAAATTCCTCCAGACCGGCGCCGGCGCCGAGCAGTCTCAGACGGCGCGTGAAGCCATCGTCACGAGCTGGGCGCAATTGGCCGAGGCCGCTCTCGGGGAGAAAAGCCTCGAACGCGCGATGGAAAATTTCCGCCGCGCGATCGCCGAACTCCCTGAAACTGTGACCGACCGTTTCTTCGAAGACACCGTCAGCCGGATTCCATTCGCGCTCTCAGCGCGCGGTTATCGAAACGAGGCGATCGAACTGGCGCGTCAGTTGGAAAAGCGATTCTCCAAGGAACCGCCGATGCTCTCCTCACTGGGCGAGTTTTATATGACGGTAGAAGCCCCCGGCGACGCGATCCACGCGCTCGAAACGGCGTCGAAACTGGCCGGAGAGGACGCCAAACTACGCCGGCAGTTGGGCGCCGCTTATCGAATCGGACTGCGACTGGACGAGGCGGTCGCCGAATACCAGCTCGCGATCGGCTTTGACGCCAAAGAGAAACGGGCCTACTACGAACTGGCTAACCTCTATCGCGCTTATGGGGCTTATGCCGACGCGATCAAACTCTATCGCAAACAGCTCGAAATCGACCCGAAGCATTCATCGTCGTTCAAAGGACTGGCGCTAGCGTATCTCGCGCAGGGCAACGAAGAACAGATGACGGCGGCGTTGAATCAGGCGCGCGACCTGCGCGGCTCGGCTGAAGAGATTACCGGCGACATCTACCTGCAAACGCAACTGGCCTTTTACTACCTCGCGCAGGGCAAGTTGAAAGAGGCGCAACAGTCCGTCGCGGCGGCGTTGCTAATCGAGCCGCGTTACAGTTGGGCGCGCATCGCCGCCGCCGAAGTGGACCTCGCCGCGGGAAAATACTTCGAGGCCGAGCGCAACCTGATCGCGGCTCAGGTTTACGCCGGCTTCCCGACGCTCTATTTCACGCTGGGCAAACTCTATCTTGCCGTAGAAGATTTCGACGGCGCGCTGGAACAGTTCTCCAAAGCCTTCAGCTATTCCCAGCAGAATCAGTTCACGGCTCGGCTCGGCGGAGTGTTCGACGCGCAGGCTGACAACCTGAAAGATTTGCTGGCGCGTGAACATCAGGCGGCGATTTTCCTGGCCGAATCGCCGACCACGGACGAGACGTTCAAAATCGCCGCGGCGCTGGTCCGATTCGACGCTCACGCGCGCTCCATCAAAAAGACGATGAATCCATCTTCAAAAGGCGAAAGGGACAAAGGCGAAAAGGGGGTCGCAAAAAATAGCGCGCAGGGCGACGCGGAAACGCGGCGCAAACAACTGGAAGAGCTGGATCGAGCCGCAATGGATTTCATCGAAGCTGAAAATTCGCGGCGTTCGTTCAGGATGCTGAGCATCGCCGAGCGGTTGGCGCAAGCCGGCGTCGCGAATGGTCTGGCGGTCGAGCTGGCCGAACAGTCATTGGCGCTGGCCGAGGTGGCGACGGAACCTGCCGGCTCGTTGCGCGAGTATCCGAATTACGACCGCCAGGGGCGACTGGCGATCTTTCGCGGACGCTCGCTCAGCGCGAAGGGATGGGCGTTATTCAAGTCGAACAATAACCAGGCGGCAGTCGCGGCATTGACTGAATCGACGAAGGCTTACGGCTCGCTCCCCGAAGGCCGTCGCTCGATGTGGCGACTCGCGGCGGTGAAAGAAACCCAGGGAGAATTGAATGAAGCCCTGGAGTTATACATCGCGGGTTACGAGGCGCCCGCGTCGGGCTCTGATATGGATGTTAACCGCGCGGTGATCGAATCGCTCTATCGCAAAGTCAACGGTTCCCTCGCGGGGTTGAACAAACGATTGGGCATTATGGCGCCTGACGCCACGTCCGAAGTGCGGATCACCCCGGCAAGCGCCAGGACTGGCGTAACCGCAAAATCGAGACCCACGACATCCGAAGCGGCGCCCGAATCGAGTCCCGCAACCGAATCGGGAGTCGCAAACCGCCCCGATCCGCGTCCGGCTCCGCGCGCGCCCAAGCCTGACGCGCTCTCTACGATCAGTGGCGCCGACCCAATGATTCAACTGGCGACGTCGACTGGTTTCAAATCCCTTGCCTCGACACTCAAAAGCGCCTTCTCGAATCTCGCGCGCTCTGACAAACCGGCGCCTCCGCCCAAGCCCATCGAATTCCCTGCGATCATCGGCAATGAGGCGGTGATTCCATTGGCGCCATTGGTTGATTTCGACTCCATTCTCCCGAGGTTTAAAAGCGTCCCCTCGTATCTCGCGGGCGCCGACGAACCTCCGCCTCCGCCCCCCACGTACACGCGCAAACGTCGTGTCATCATTCCCGATGATCAACAGCGGCGCCTGTGATCGAAACTTTCTAGGCCCTCACGAATAAATCTCTTGACACCTCGTGCGCGCACGATTAAAGTCGCGCCATCGGTTTTGTAAACCTTTACCCAAATTGCGCTGAAGATGGCATCGGATTGAAGCGCAAATCGCCCTACCCCGAAAGAACATAGCCCCTACACACTCGTTTTCATAACGTTCAAACGTATCATTATACGTTTGCTTTATATGTCGATACGCTTTCCTACCACTCTAAAACTACACGAAGGCTGCCTGAGCAGCAGCTCCAATCACTGACCCATAACCACCCGAACCCACCCCACCATGAATCAAGCCTTCTCCACGAACTTTGCGGTTCGTGGGGAAGGTCCCACTAAAATTTATCGCTTGAGCGGGGCCGAAGCCGGATGCT
>Ga0126384_10002616_pt1 | contig 10911 bp, 9 predicted proteins | sample PanSoiMetPlot_36_FD_92543 | JGI IMG/M metagenome (GOLD analysis project Ga0126384, IMG submission 92543) | Tropical forest soil microbial communities from Panama - MetaG Plot_36 | ecosystem: Environmental > Terrestrial > Soil > Tropical forest > Bulk soil | place: Panama | collected 2016-02-17 | reverse complement strand
CTCCCGGACGTAGGGCGAAGCTGCGCGTTCGAAGGTCTCCGCGCTAGCCTCCCGTTTATGAAGGTCGCCATCGTGTCCGACTTCCACGGCAACCTGGTCGCCCTCGATGCGGTGCTCGCCGATCTCGAACAGGTCAATCCGGACGTCATAGCCCACGGCGGCGACCTGGCATTCAACGGCCCGCGACCGGTGGAGTGCGTCGACCGCATTCGAGAGCTGGGGTGGCCAGGCGTGCTGGGCAACATGGACCGCGCCCTGGAGAACCCGACCGGCCGCCGTGTGAGATGGGCAAGCGAGCAGCTGGGCCGCGAGCGGAACGCGTGGCTCCAGAGCCTGCCCATGGAGTGGCGGCAGGAGGACCGCGTCGCACTGGTCCACGCTGTTCCTGGAGATCTGTGGCAGGCGGTGTTCCCCGAGACAGACGACGAAGAGCTGCTTGCGATCTACGGCCCACTCGGCGCGCACATCGCCGTCTATTGCCACATCCACCGGCCGTTCGTCCGTACTGTCGGCGAGCTCATCGTTGCCAACAGCGGCAGCGTCGGCCTGCCCTTCGACGGCGATCCCAGGGCCTCCTACCTCGTGATCGACGATGGCCAGGTTGAGAACCGCCGGGTCGATTACGACCTCGACCGAGCAGTCGCGGAGGTGCTGGCTTCAGGCCTGCCCGAGGCCGACGCGGTGGCCATCATGTATCGGACGGCTCAACCGCAGTTCTGAGGAACCGGCCGGCTCCCCCGTTTCCGTACGTCAGCCACGCAATCGCCGCCGCATGACGTGGCTACCGGGCGGAAATGGGCGATAGGTATCAGCGCTTGCTCGTTTCCCAGGTCTGCCCTTCGCGCGTGTCGATCACGCGGACACCCATGGCGGCGAGTTCGTCCCGCAAGCGGTCTGATGTTGCGAAGTCGCGGGCCTCCCGAGCGCGTCCGCGCCGTTCCAGCAGCTCGGCCGCACCCGGAGGTAGCTCTGTGCGCAGCGCTTCGGCTCGGCCAGGCCGACCCAGGTCGAGCCCAAGCACTCGGTCCCAGTCGAGCAGTATCAACGCTTTGGCGCATGGGGCCAGGTCCGAGCGGGTCAGCTCGGACACCAGCGCCATCCCGGTCGGGAGATCGAGGTCGTCGGCCACGGCCGCTCGAAATCGCTCTGGCAAGTCACCCCGGGGGCCATCCGGCCCCGAACGCCACTCGGCCACCCGCGCTCGGAGCTGTCGCAGAGCGCGGTCCGCACCCGCCAGCCCTTCAGGTGAGAAGCTCAGCTTCGTCCGGTACTTGGCCTGAAGGGTGAGATAGCGGAAGGCGAGTGGGTCGTAGCCCTGTTCTTCCACCTCAGTGATGCGGAAGAAGTTGCCGGCGGACTTGGCCATGCGAGTGCCGGACAGCATCAGGAGGTCGCCGTGCATCCAGTAGGAGACCACCTGGTGACCGAACACTCCCTCCGACTGCGCGATCTCAGCCTCATGATGTGGAAAGACGTTGTCCGTGCCGCCGGTGTGGATGTCGAACCGCTCGCCCAACAGCGCCGTCGACATTGCCGAGCACTCGATGTGCCAGCCGGGAAACCCGGACCCCCAGGGACTGTCCCACATCTGCAGACGCTTGTCGGCGGCCGCCCTCCAGAGGGCGAAGTCGCCTGGGCTTCGTTTGCGCGGATCGGGCTCACCCCTGACCCCGGCCAGAAGCTTTTCCCGCGAGTTGCGCGACAGCTTCCCATACCCACCGAAGCTGGCGATGTCGTAATAAACCGTCCCGTCGATCTCGTAGGCATGCCCGCGGTCGATCAACCGGGCGATCAGCTCCTGCATGCGCGGGACGTAATCTGTTGCGCGCGGGTAGTGCGCCGCGGGCCGTATGTTGACCTTGCGCGCGTCGCCCAGGAACGCTTGCGTGTAGAACTCGGCGATGTCGGCGGCAGATTTGTTCTCAAGGCGGGCGCTGACCAGCATCTTGTCCTCGCCCCGGTCGAACGTGTCGTCGGTCAGGTGGCCGACGTTGGTGATGTTCATCACCTGGGTGACGTCGTAGCCGAGGTACTCCAACGCCCTGCAGAGCACGTCAGCGAACAGATACGTGCGAAGGTTTCCGACATGCGCGTAGCGGTAGACGGTGGGGCCGCAGGTGTACATGCGGACGCGGCCCGGTTCGAGCGGCTGAAACTCTTCCTTTCGCCGCGTCAAGGTGCTGTACAGGTGCACGCTGAGACTCATCGTAGGGAGCTGACGTGAGGCTGGTCAGGCTGCGCTCCAGCGAAATCACTGCTCCGCGAATCGCGGGCCGCGTCCTCACGCACGACATCGCCCACGGGCTGCGGAAGGGGACGGTGCTCGACGCCCGACACGTTGAGGCGCTCCAGACGGTGGCCGAGATCCACCTGGTCGAGCTGGACGAGGATGACCTCCATGAGGACGAGGCCGCGCTGCGGATTGGCCGCGCCGTGGTCGGCCCTGGTACGCGGCTGGAAGGACCTGTCCAGAGCCAGGTCCGGGTGGTGGCCGAGCACCGGGGCCTGCTGCGGGTCGAGCGAGAGGCCGTTGACAGCCTCAACCGGCTGTCAACAGTCGGCGTCTTCACGCTGGTGGATGGGCAGGCCGTCGAATCAGGCGAAGAGGTCGCCGGGGCCAAGGTCACGCCGGTGGCGGTGGCCGGTTCGCTGATCAGAGACGCGGAGCGCATTGCAGCAGCCGCAGCCCCCATCCTGCGAGTGGAGCCGTTCCGGTCCCTGCGCACAATGGTGGTGGTCACAGAGCGGCTGAAGCCGAAGGCTCGGACGCTGTTCGCCGCGGCTGTCACCCGGAAGCTGGGGTGGTACGGCGCCGACCTCATCGGCGTGCGGGAGGTGCCCAGAAGCGGGGACGCCGTGCGGGCCGCGTACGAGGAGGCGCGCAGGCTGGGCGCCGGGGTGATCCTCTTTGCAGGCGCGTCGTCCATCGACCCGATGGATGCCGCCTATGCGGAGCTGGCGGCCGCGGGCGGGGAGCTGCTGCGCCAGGGAGCACCAGCCCACCCAGGCAGCATGCTCTGGCTCGGCCGGTTAGGCCTGGCCGTGGTGCTCGGGGTGGCGTCTTGCGCCGGCTTCGGCCGCAACACGTCGCTGGACCTGGTGCTTCCCTTCATCTTCGCCTACGGCGAGGCCGACGCCATCGACTTCAACAGGTTGGGCTATGGCGGTCTGATCGAAGCCGGCGCCGGGCGCCGCTTTCCGCCTTACCCCGAGCGCTGATCGACCTCGATGACCGGCAATTCGAGGTCGTCCGGCCTGCTGGCGCTCGCCATGGCCGCTAGGTAGCCGTCCACGCGCGCGACCAGCGGCGCCAGCTCGACGCCACGATGTCGAGGCAGGTACGGCCGCAGGTAGTCCGCCCCGCTGCGCCATTTGTTTGCTGCCCCCCTGCGGTTTCGGCGCCGGTAGTGGAGGCAGCCGGCGGCGACCTGGATCAGGCCCTTGTAGAAGCCGCGGTCAGGACCGTGGCGGTCGGGCGTCCAGGCCTCCTCCCAAGCCTCGTGGGCCTCCCAGTAGAGGCCGCGGTTGAACAGCTCGATGCCGCGCTCCAGGCTCACGTGTGTGGATGCTAGAGGCTTGGGATCAACCGTCATACTCGGCTCATGTCAGAAGCGGTCGCCGAGTACCGCAGGCTGAACTTGTCGAGCGACCCGATCTACCGCTACGTCCGTGTTACCAAGCCGGGGGGAGTCCCCGGCGTAGTGGCCGAGCAGGACGTCATGGACAACGCCTGGCTCCAGCGTCTGCGTCGCATCCACCAGCTTCAGAGCGCGTGGTGGGTCTTCGCCACGGCTGAGCACTCCCGCTTCCAGCACTCGCTGGGAGCCATGCACCTCGCCGGCGAGTGGGGCAAACACCTTTATCCGACGCTGCGCCGGCACCTCACCGGGGTGCCGTCACAGCCCCTGGTCGTCGAGACGCTTCGCCTGGCTGGCCTTGTGCACGACATCGGCCACGGGCCGTTCGGCCACTTCTTCGACGAGAACTACCTGAACCGCTGGGGCATCGATCACGAGGTGGTCGGGCGCTGTGTGGTTCTCGATGAACTGACCCCGCTGATCGCCGAGATTCGCGCCTCTCCGGACGCAGACTTCGAGCCGGGCGAAAGTATCGATCCACGCTGGGTGGCTTTCCTGATCTCTCCTGAGCCCCTGGAGGGCCTTACCGCCCCGCCCTGGCTGGAAGTGCTGAGGCCGCTGCTGGTCGGCCCCTATTCGGCCGACAACATGGACTACGTCCCCCGCGATTGCTACATCTGCGGAGTGGCGGTGGGACCGGTCGATGTGCAGCGGATCATCCACTACTCCTTCATCTCCGAGCAGGGCTTGACGCTACACAGTCACGGCGCCGAGGCGCTGTTCATGTTTCTGAACGCCCGGCTCTATCTGTACCACCAGGTCTATTTCCACAGGACCGTCAGACGGATCGATCTCCAGCTGCGCGAGATATTCGCGCCCACCATCGACCGCGTGCTTGGGGGCAACCCGCTGGAGCGGCTGCCGAAGTTCCGGCAACTGAACGAGTGGTCGCTCCTGAGTGAAGTTGATCGGTGGGCGCAGCACGAGGATCCCGACCTTCGCGTTTTGGGCCAGGCCTGGGCCGACGTGGTCGCCCGCCGCCTCAAGTGGCGCCTGGTCTATTCCGGCTATGTCGAGGCACGAGATGTACCCCAGGGCGCGCTGACCCTGTCTCGTGCAGAGTTCGCCGCGCGAATCAGAGAGCGCCTGAGCCCGAGCCTGCGCGGTCTGGAGTTCGAGGTGGACGTCGCGGCTCAAGAGTCGCGTGCGTTCAATCCGATGATGGAGCAGCAGGACATCCTTTTTTACGAGCCCCTGGAGGGCAGCTATCAGCATTCCCGGGTCCTCGACCTGTTCAGGCGGTTGCCGGTGCGGATGGCGATCTTCCGGATCTTCGCCCGAGACGAACGGGGTCGTGGCGAGCTGATCGAGGCGGCCCACCAGGTTCTATCCGCCGCCTGACCTCACACACTCTCCCCCGCGCAGTCGGGGGAGTACCCGGCGAAGCCGGGGGAGGGGGGCGCTACCATCTCAGCTCGTGATCTCGCTCGACCAGGTGCGGGCCGCAGCCGGCCGGGCCCGGCCCTTTGTCAGGCACACGCCTCTCATGCCTCTGGACCAGGGTCGCTGGCTCAAGCTGGAGCTGCTTCAGCCCACCGGAAGCTTCAAGGTCCGCGGCTTCTTCGCCGCAGCGCTGGCCCTCCCTGACGATCGGCTGGCGCGCGGTCTGATCACAGTGAGCGCCGGCAACGCCGCCGTCGCCTGTGCTTATGTGGCCGGCCGGTTGGGTGTGCCCAGCCGAGTCGTAATGTTTGATAGCGCGCCCGCACCGAAGATCGAGCGCGTCCGTCAGTTCGGTGGTGAGCCCGTTTTCATGCCGCGCCCAGAGCTCCTGGCATGGATGTCTCAGCACGCATGGGAGTCCGAGCCCGAGACGTTCATACACCCTTTCGCCGACCCTGTCGTTCAGGCGGGCCACGGTGGGATCGGTCTGGAGATCGCCGAGGATCTTCCCGGCATCGAGCGGGTGGTCGTCGCGGTCGGGGGCGGGGGGCTCATCACCGGAGTTGCCAGCGCTATCAAGCGGCTGAAGCCATCGGTTCAGATCGTCGGCGTCCAGTCTGACGGCTACCCACTGTGGCCCCGCACTTTCGCCGAAGGAAGGCCTCCCGCACTGACGCCGGCGACCATAGCGGACGGCACCTCCGCGCCCCACGAACCAGCCATGCAGAGCGCGCTGGCCGAGTGCGTGGACGACTGGGTGACCGTCCCGGAAGCCCGCTTGCGCGAGGCGGTCGTGGAGTTGGCGCAGACCGGCAAGGTCGTGGCCGAGGGAGCGGGCGCCCTGGCCTACGCCGCGCTGGACAACCTCCAGACGGGCCCGCTCACTGCGGCCGTGATCAGCGGGGGCAACATCGACACTGGTCTGCTCAGGGAGCTCTTCACCGAGGTCGTCAGTCGCCCGCACTGACGTAGGGGATCGTCTGCGGACCGTGAGGCAGCACAGCTAGGCGCGCCTCAGGGCCCGCCGCGGCAAGCAGCACTGCCACGCAGTCCGACACGTCCTCCACCGGCTCGAGCCAGGCAGCCCGCAGCTGGTGGGGCGCCAGGCCGCCGGCGTGGATAAGGACTCGCGCGCGGCGTTGAATCAGAGCCTGGACCTGCACCTGCCACTGGTCGTGTTGCGCGCGGCCTCCTCGCTCCAGCCTGGCGAGGAACTCGGCTGGGCCGCCGGTCTCGCTGAGCAAGTCGGCGTACCGCCCGTGCTCGGGCAGGCCGTCGGAGCACTCGCTTGCCATGACGATGGCCCCGCCATGGCTGACGATCTGCGCCGCCGCGCTCATCCCCTTCACCGTCTGGTAGAGGTTCTGGTCGAGCGGATAGCCGCTGTTGGTGCTGACCACGACGTCATAGGGTCTGTGCACCGGCACCATCGCCGTTTTCGCAGCAAAAGCGCTGCCGGCGGTGTGGCTCCGGGCGAGATCGCCTGCGAAGACGCCCGTGATGCGGCGATCCTGATTGAGAGTCACGTCCAGGTTGAAGGTCACCCCGACGCGCTCGGCGATGTCGCGCACGGCGTCGTGCACCGGGTTGCCGCGCGTCACGCCCCAGGTTGCCCGTGGATGGCCGATCCGCGCAGCGGAGTGCAGCTCCAGCACCGTGTCCAGGTGGGCCAGCCCAGGCGCAATCATCTTCGGCCCGCCCGAGAAGCCCGCAAAGAAGTGGGGCTCGATGAAGCCCGCCGTCAGCCGGATGTCCTGCTCCAGAAAGTCCCGTTCGAGGAGGACAGGCACGTCCGACCCCGGCACCAGGCCGACCTGGGAGTGCCGGTCGCCGTCGAAAGCGTCGTGCTGCACGACACGCACACGTCGCATCACCTCCTCGCCAAGCACCTGCAGGAGCTCAGTCGCAGTGCACTGGCGGTGCGTGCCCGTCGCAACGAACACTGTCACCTGGGCCGGGTCGAGGTGCTCGAGCTCGTCCAGCACGACGGGCAGGACCCGGCTGGCCGGGAACGGTCGGGTCACGTCACAAACGCTGATTCCGACGGCGGCTCCTCGCGGGACCACCAGACGCAGCGGCTCAGAAGCGATCGGGTCGCGGAGCGCGCGCCGGATCACGGCTGCCTCGTCGAGCACGCCGTCCAGCTGCTGAGGCTCGAGCACGTCGGCGTCCGCCGGTATGTCGACCTCGAGCCCGGTCCGCCCGTAAGCCAGCCGCACGCGCTTGGAAGCCGGACCCCACATTGAGGACAGCATAAACAGGACCCAGAGGTGCGGCCGGAAACCCGGCCGCACCTCTAAGACCGTGCCTGTCCTGACATGGCTCCGCGGCCGAGGCTTCTGTGAACGGCTACGTCGACGGTCGCAGCTCGAAGGTTGCCTGCTCAGCGGGAGTTAGCGGCCCGCCGTCAGGGGAACGCCGGACGCTCGACCCGTATTTTTGGATGACAAGCCCCGACACGGACCGAGCCTCTGACGGATCTGTCACATGAAGACCCTGAACCGGGACGTCCATGCCACCGACGTGGAGCACGCCATGCCCGCTGGCCAGCAGGTTCCGGGGCCAGTCGCGGCCCAATCCGCCGCCAGACCGGATGAAGAGGCGCTTCCCATCACCCGACAGCCAGATCGTGGTTCGGTGGGTCTTCCCGGTCTTGCGTCCGTAGGTCGTGAAGCCGACCTCCCGCTCCCGCGCCGCTGCTTCCAGGATCGACTGACTGAACTCGCTCATGCGAATCACGAAACGCCGGGATGGCGCCGTCTATTCGGCCTGAACCATCGAGCGCCACGGAGATGGCGAACGAGCACCTAACAGACGTGCAGGAGGGAAACCCGAGATGTCGGCACCGAAGCGCTATGCCATCGTCGGTCTCGGCGACCGAGCCCGCATGTACACCGGCGCGCTGCTGGGCGAGTACCGCTCGGCGGCCGAGCTTGTCGCGCTCTGCGACGTCAACCAGAGCCGTATGCGGTGGCACAACAGGTCCTTCCAGGCCGCCTTCGGACGGCCGCCGGTGCCCGAGTACGGACCCCAGGACTTCGAGCGCCTCCTGGACGAGCAGAGGGTGGACGTGGTGATCGTGTCGTCCGTCGACCGCACCCACGCTCGATACATCGTGAGCGCCCTCGAGCATGGTCGCGACGTCATCACCGAGAAACCCCTTACCGTCGATGCGGGCAGCTGCCAGCGGATTGTCGACGCGGTCAGAAGCCACAGAGGGCACGTGACGGTCGCCTTCAACTACCGCTACGCTCCACGCAACTCAGCTGTCAAGCGAGCGCTCGTCGCGGGCGAGATCGGTTCGGTGCTCTCAGTGCACTTCGAGTGGCTCTTGGACACGCAGCACGGGGCCGATTACTTCCGGCGCTGGCACAGGGATAAGCGCAACTCGGGCGGCCTGATGGTGCACAAGGCGAGCCACCACTTCGACCTGGTCAGCTGGTGGCTGGGGGCTCGGCCCGAAACCGTCTTCGGCTTCGGCAAGCTGGGCTTCTACGGCCGGCAGAATGCCGAGGAGCGGGGGGAGACGCGGTTCTACGAACGCGCGCACGGAAGCGAGGTGGCACGTAACGACCCCTTTGCTCTTGACCTCGACTCAGACGCGGTTCGACGCGGCCTTTATCTGGAGGCTGAGGCAGACGACGGCTACCTCCGCGATCGCAGCGTCTTCAGCGACGGGATCAGCATCGAAGACGACATGGCGCTGGTCGTCCGCTACTCGACCGGGGCCACGCTCACATACCATCTGACCGCGTACTCGCCGTGGGAGGGTTACCGGGTTGCCTTCAACGGTGACCGCGGGCGCCTGGAACTGGAGGTGGTAGAGCGCTCACACGTGAGCGGGTCCGGCGACGAGGTGGGAGCGAGGGAAATCGGAGAGCGGCTCGTCCTCCAGCCGCTGTGGGGAAGGGCTCGGGAATTGCCGATCGAGGGCGCTACCGCAGGTGGCCACGGCGGTGCCGACGATCGCCTGTTGGCGGCGTTGTTCGGTGATGACGGTATCGACGACCCGCTCGGGCGCAGGTCCAGTCTCGTCGACGGCGTTCTCGCCATTCTTCCAGGCGTCGGCGCCAACATCTCGTTCGCCTCTGGGCGGCCCGTCGACCTCAGGACACTGGTCCACCTCTGACGCACGGGAGCGCTCTGCGGGCTGAGAGCTAAATTTCGGACCTCCCGTCTGCGAGCGCGAGCGCTCGTCTGGGGCGGCACACCCCCGGCCATCCCGACTGATTCAGCCGGCTGACAGAACCTCGGCACAAGCTGAGAGCGCACGCTGGACGTCTGCCGCCTCGACGCCGAAATGGGTCACGAAGCGGATAGCCCGGCCGGAGCCACCGCCCAACACTCCCCGTTCCCGGCAGCCGGCGAGGAAATCGGACGCACTCATGCCGGTCAGCTCGAACCGCACGATGTTCGTCTGCACCCGCGACAGGTCGATTCTGACTCCCGGCAGCTCAGCGAGGCCTTCTGCCAGCGTCCGCGCGTTGGCATGGTCATCGGCCAGCCTGTCGACCATGTGGTCGAGCGCCCACAATCCGGCCGCGGCCAGCACCCCGGCTTCACGCCAGCCACCACCGACGGCCTTGCGCCACCTCCGAGCGCGATCGATCACCTCGGCCGACCCGCAAAGCACGCTGCCGACTGGGGCGCCCAGGCCCTTCGACACACAGAACGTGACCGTGTCCGCGATCGACGCGATCTCATGCGGCGGAGCGCCCTGCGCGACTGATGCGTTGAAGATCCGGGCGCCGTCCATGTGCACGGCCAGGCCGTGCTCGTCGGCCACCTGCCGCACCGCGCGCAGCGCCTCGAGGGGCCAGAGCACGCCGCCGTGGCGATTGTGAGTGTTCTCCACGCACACGGCGGCGGTCAGAGGGGCGTGATAGTCGTCGGTCGGCCGCACCGCCGCGCGCACCTGCTCCGCGGCCATCACTCCGGCCGTGGTCGGAACCTGGCGGACCTGAACGCCCCCTAGAGCGGCCGCCCCGGCGCCCTCGGACATGAAGACGTGCGAATCGGCGTCGGCGATCACCTCTTGCCCCGAACGTGCAAGTGACAGCAAGCCAAGAAGGTTCGCCATGGTTCCACTTGCAACGAAGACCGCCGCCTCTGTGCCCATGAGCTCTGCCGCACGCCGCTCCAGCCGGTTGATCGTGGGGTCCTCGCCGAAGACGTCGTCGCCCAGCTCGGCGTCCGCCATGGCGCGGCGCATACCGGCGGTGGGCATGGTCAATGTGTCAGATCGGAGATCGACCGCGGTCACGGCCCCTTACTCTACTGTCCGGCCGAGGCAAGCTTGAAAGAAGAGGAGGGCGGCCGCGGGAAGACCCCGCACGAGCCGCCCTCCACGCGAGCGCACCTCTAGCCAGCGCTCTTGGCGTCGTCGCCGGTCCCGACCGCGACGACCGGCTGTGCGCCCGAAACAGGCGGCTGACCACCCTTGCCTGCCGGTGCCTTGGACGCAGAACCGCGGGTAGCGCTGGCCCCGGTCGCCTTCTTGGCTGCTGGCTTCGCGGTCGTCGTCTTGGCGGTCGCCTTGGTGGTCGACGCCCTGCTCTCGGAGGCAGGGGTCGCCTGTTTCGTAGCGGACCGGGCTGCGGGCTTCGCCTTCGCGGCAGTGCGGTTGGCAACCGCCCTGGCGGCCGGCGCCTTTCTGGCCCCAGGCTTCGCCGCTGAGAGTGCCGCCGGCCTGGCAGCAGGCCGGGATGTTGGTCGGGCACCCGCGGCCCTGGCCACGCTGGTCACCAACCGTTCAACGTCCTTTGCCAGCATGTCGAGGCGCTTGGTCAGCTTGTCGACGTCAGACCGCTTGGCTGTGTTCTTGAGCTGGGCCTGGATGACCTTCAGACCTGTCTGCATGGTCTTCTGGCCCTGGCCAACGGTCTTCTCG
>Ga0126384_10002615_pt1 | contig 10913 bp, 8 predicted proteins | sample PanSoiMetPlot_36_FD_92543 | JGI IMG/M metagenome (GOLD analysis project Ga0126384, IMG submission 92543) | Tropical forest soil microbial communities from Panama - MetaG Plot_36 | ecosystem: Environmental > Terrestrial > Soil > Tropical forest > Bulk soil | place: Panama | collected 2016-02-17 | reverse complement strand
GGATCAACCAGCTGGCCGATCATCCGGAATGGTACTCACTGCTCAAGAGCAATTGCACGCTCAACATCGTGCGCTATGCAAGGGCCGCGGGCTGGGCCGCCGGCTTCGATATCCGCCACTACATCAACGGGTGGGTCGATCGATACCTCTATCGCGAAGGGCTGTTGAACATGTCGCTGCCTTTCCGAGAGCTCCGCGCTCGCTCGCGCCTCCCTGACACAGAGGGGCCGCCGGACGAAGACGCGGCTGCATTCTCCAGGCGCATCCGGAGCACGCTGCCTGTCGATCCTGAATGGCCAAACCACTCCCCAGGATGATCGGCGACGCTTGAACCACCTGTCTGCGCACTAAGTGGTTGTCCTGAAGCTTAACCAGCCCGTGACGTGACACGCATAGTCACTTCTCCGAGCACTACGCGTTCGATCATCTTCGACGGCATATGCACGACCGCGATGAACTCCTTCTTTGTCGGTCCGTTTCTTGCCGCTTTTGCGCTCGCCATGGGAGCGACTCATTGGGAAATCGGGCTCATTTCCGCGATCGCTTTTTTGAGCATGCCCATGCAGCTTGTGGGACTTTACGCAGTCGATCGATGGAAGCAGCGGCGCGCGCTGATCATTTGGTGCGCGCTCGCCGGGCGGCTCCTATGGATTCTAATCGTGTTCCTGCCCTTCGCTCGTGAGAACTCCTCTGTACGTTCTTTGCTGACGGTCCTGGTCTTTATCGGCTTCATCACAGCTATTCCAGGTCCGGCGTGGCATTCGCTCGTGCGAAGTTTGATTCCCGTGGATTCCTTGGGGGAAGTCTTTTCCAAACGAATGGCCTGGGGAAGGATCGTCGGTCTCGGCCTGACCTTAGCGGGAGGGTTCTTCGTCGACGCGTGGCCGACGTTTTCAGGGAGGCCCTACCTAGAGGCTTACTCGGTACTCTTCTCAATCGGGATTTTGTTCGGGCTCGCCGGCGTTGTTGCCATCACGCGTCTGCCCGAGCCGCCAATGGCGGTCGACCATTCTGAATCCTTTCGTTCTTTAGTGCGGCTTCCTCTCCGCGATGCCGGTTTTCGCCCCCTGCTCTGGTTCATCGTCCTTTGGAATTTCGCCATCAACTTGGCCACCCCCTTCTTTGTGGTCTTTATGTTAGAGCGTTTAATGTTGCCAATGAGTGTCGTTACGGGCTTGATCGTCCTTCAACAATTGGTAATGGTGCTCTCGGTCAGAATTTGGGGAACCTTGAGCGATCGGTTTTCGAACAAAGCGGTGCTATCGACAAGTCTTCCCCTGGCAATCGCGGCTGTCGGGGCCTGGAGTTTTACAACGCTCCCCGAGCGATTTGCGCTGACCATCCCACTGTTGATCGCGATCCAAATCGGCATTGGGCTTTCTCTCTCGGCCATCCCACTTGCCATTACGAATCTGGCGTTGAAGCAATCACCCCCCAACCTGGCGCATGCATACATGATGATGGCGGATTTAGCGGCCGCGCCGAGTGGCGCAATTGCTCCTCTGCTGGGCGGGTGGATGATGGATTTCTTTGCCAGCCGTCATTTCGCACTGACCTTCCAATGGTCGGATCCGGTTAACGAATTATCGGTACACCTGCTGAGTATCCGCGGGCTCGATTTTGTTTTCTTGATTTCCGCTGCAGCCGGGCTGATCGCCGCCCAATCGCTGGCCCTCATCCCGGAAGGTGGGAAGACCGGCAAGGTCTTGTGGGAGTTCAAGGAAGAATTATCGCTGCCTTTCCGCCGCAGCGGGTCCACTGCCGCTCTCGTAGAAAATGATCTCCACGGTGTCTGAACAGCTCCGCGTTCGGGTTTTTCTCGGCGCGCAAGGCCTCGCAGACGACGAGATGTCGCCCAAATGTAAGAAGGCAACTCGCATCAACGAGGCGGCGTGACAAGCCTGCTGCGCGCGGCCTGGGAAGAGTTCGAGCGCGACCGCGCGCGCTACTTCGCCGGCTCGATGGTCTACTTCGCGCTGATGTCGCTCGTCCCTCTTCTTTTGCTGCTCCTGGCCGCCATCGGATGGAGCCTTCAAATCTCGAGCGCCGCGGCTGACATGGAAGCGCGCGTGCTCACCGTCGTCAAGACCAATCTCGGCGAACAGTTTCGGAGGATCATCGAGACGCTGCTCACGCAGCTGAAGCAGCAGTCGTTGGTTACAACACTCGCAGGCCTGCTGGGGCTGATGTACACGGCCTCCAAGCTCTTCCGTCACCTGCGCATGAGCTTCCGCGCGATTTGGAAGTATGAGCCGCCGCTCGTGGCGGGTTCGTTGCGCGAGCGGGTCAGTACAACCGTCCGCGAGTACGCGTTCGCTTTCCTCATGGTGTTGTCGGGCGGCCTGTTGCTCGTGGTGGTTCTCGTGCTGCTCTCCGTGACGCAACGGCTCAGCAGACTGCTCGTGGCGCTGCCGTTGTTCGACCGGATCCCGGCGTGGCTGCTAGCGCTGCCCGGCTCCATTGCGATCGTGGGGCTCACGTTTGCATTATTGTTCCGGTTTCTCCCGCCGGTTCGCCTTGGATGGCGCCACGTCTGGTTAGCCAGTCTGCTGTGCACGGGGTCATGGATCGTCGGCGCGCAGCTCTTGACGTGGTACGGTGTCCTGTTCCCGAGCAACGCACTGACACCCTTAGAGGCGTTCGCCGGTCTGTTTGTGACGATGATCTGGTTCGACAAAGTCAGCCAGGTGCTTTTCTACGGTGCCGAAGTGTGCAAGGTGCTTTACACGCGCGAGACGGCGGCCGCCGCTTCAGATCCGCGATAAGCCGAATCACCTGGAAGGAGCACGTATGTCAACGATGATCTCAGTGCTGGGCGGCGTGGGCCTGTTCCTGCTCGGCATGAGCGTCATGACCAGCGGCCTCAAAGCATTGGCCGGCTCGGGGCTGCGCACAACGCTGAGCAAGGCGGCTGCGACTCCGCTGTCGGGCGCGTTCTGGGGCGCTTTCGTTACGCTTATCGTGCAGTCGTCGAGTGCGACGACGATGACAACCATCGGCTTGGTGAGCGCGGGGCTACTCACGTTTACTCAAGGCCTGGGGCTGGTGTTTGGCGCGAACGTCGGCACAACCGGAACAGGCTGGCTGATCGCGCTCATCGGTGTTCGCGTCTCGCTCACGGCCGCTGCATTGCCGATGATCTTTGTCGGCGCGTTGATCAATCTGTTGGGTCGTGGACGCTTGTCTGCAGCAGGCGGAGCGCTGGCAGGGTTTGCACTGGTGCTTTTTGGCTTGACGACCCTGCAGCAGGGGATGGGTGGATTGGCCGAACAGTTGCACCCGGCGGACCTTCCCGCTGTTTTTGGCCCAGATGTCAGCTGGTGGTCGGGCTTGTTTGGCGTGCTGGCCCTGGTTGTGTTTGGACTGGTGATGACGGCGGTGATGCAGTCGTCGACAGCCGCCATTGCAGTAACGCTTTCGGCGCACTTCGCGGGAGCCGTCGGCCTGGACCAGGCTTGCGCGCTCATCATCGGGCAGAACATCGGCACGGCGACCAGTTCCGCGCTGGCGGCAATCGGCGCCAGCAGCACTGCCAAGCGATTGGCTCTCGCCTACATCTTATTCAAGCTGATCGCGGCACTGATCGCGCTGGCGCTCTTTCCTGTCACCATTCCTCTCCTCGTTCGCGCCTCGAAAACCATCGATGGCGTGACGCTATTGGCCGGTTATCACACGGCCTACAATGTCGTCGGCGTTGCGGTTCTGCTGCCGCTGATCGACAGGTTCACGCGATTCGTCGGGCGAATACTGCCCGAGCGTGCCTCGCCGCTGACGCGCTGCCTCGACCCTGCCGCGCTCGTGACACCGCTCGCGGCTGAGGAAGCCGTGCGACGAACGATTGCGCGCTCGCTTGGAGCGATGTGCGGATCAATTGGTGCGGCGTTGACAGCAACGAATCCTGGAACATCCGTCCCCGCCGGGAGAGATGCTGGTTCAGTAACAGAGGCCAGCGATGCATTGGGCCAGGCGCGGGAATTCATAGCGGAGGCGAGCGGACCGCCCGAATCGGAGGAGGAGCAGGAGCGGCTCACGCGCACGCTGCATGCATTCGACCACGCGTCTCGCCTAGCCGAGGTCGCGGGCGAGACAGGCTCCGTTGGGTCGCTGCGCAAGGGGCCTGAAGATGAACGCGCCGCGGGGTTGTGCGCAGAGGCGATGCGCCATGCGGTGTTGATCGCCGATGAAGTGGGGGCTCTGCCGGACACCCTTCATCAGACTGCACCAGTTGAGGCGCTCGATGGGGAGAAAGAAGTCGCCGCACATGGAGCGCCAACCGACCAAGCCTTGGTCCAACTCGAACGCTGCGCGAACACGCTTCGCGAGCTGCAAGGGGCTCACCGCAGAGAGACACTCAGCTCTGTCGCAAGTGGAGCCGTGACTGCAGACGAGGCGATGGCTCGGGTCGACGCGGTCCGACGCCTCGACGCGCTTACGCACCACGCCTGGCGTTCCGCAGCGCATCTCGTCGGCAGCCGTACATAGTTCGGCGGCGCGAGTCGCACTCGTTCGCACGACACAGTCGAGTGAGAACCGCTGGCTCAGAGCCGCGACGGGTGGCGAAGTCGCTGTCATCCGTCTGTCACGATCCCTCGCTAAGGTTCCCGTGGCAAAATCAGTCGTTCCGCAGCGGCACCGCCCGGCTCCCCTCACCGGGCGGTGTCGTCATGTGAGGCTGCCGATAAACCGGATCGACCACTCTTCCCGATGACCAAATTCTTCGCGCGAATATCGCTCTGCCTGCTCCTCGCGAGCTGCGTCGCAACTCCTCCGGAAACGCCTTCGAGCACGAGCGCGCTGAACCGGATCCAGCACATCGTGGTGATCTACGCCGAAAACCGAAGCTTCGACAACCTCTACGGGTTGTTTCCTGGCGCCAACGGGATCATGAGCGCCACACCCGCGACGTGGACCCAAAGCGATCGCGATGGAACTACGCTCCCGACCTTGCCGCCGGTCTGGAAGTCCCGTGCACCGCCGACCCCGGACCCCGCATTCCCGCCGCAGATGCCCAATCGCCCCTTCCGAATCGATGCGCCGCCGATCAACCAGCCACTAACAGCGGCGACCCGTGACCTGATTCACCGCTTCTATACGAACCAGGAGCAGATCAACGGCGGCAAGCTGGACCGCTACGCAGCCCTGTCAGATGCAGGCGGATTGGTGATGGGCTATTACGACGGGTCGTCCCTGCCGCTGTGGAAGGTCGCGCGAGGCTACGCGTTGGCGGACAACTTTTTCATGGGCGCCTTCGGCGGGTCGTTCCTCAATCACTTCTATCTGGTCTGCGCCTGTGTACCCGTATTTCCGAACGCGCCAGCATCCATGGTGGCTGCGCTCGACGCGAATGGCAAGCTCGCACTCAAACCGACCACGCCGCCGAGCGCGCTCGCCGGCCCGCCGCAGTATGTGAACGACGGCGCCGTGACGCCGGACGGGTACGGGGTCAACACCCTGCAGCCTCCGTATCAGCCGAGCAGTGCGCCGCCAGCGCCCGGAGGTGACAACCGCCTTGCCGATCCTTCCAAGAATCCGTTGCCACCGCAGACGCTGAAGACCATTGGCGACACCCTTTCCGACAAGGGCATCGAATGGGCCTGGTACGCCGAAGCTTGGAACATTGCCCTCGCCGACGGCATGCAGCCGCCGAGTGCCACGCGCAAAGTAATTTACAACGGCGCGGCCGGATCACCGAACTTCCAGCCACACCATGCTCCGTTCAACTATTTCGCCAGGTACGCGCCGGGCACCGCGGAGCGCGCGAAACACCTGAAGGACTACGACGATCTGCTCGCGCAGATTCGCGACAACACACTACCTGCCGTCGTGTTTTATAAGCCGCAGGGCAATCACAACGAGCATCCGGGCTACACCGACGTCGTCACGGGCGACGTGCACATCGCGGAGTTGATCGCGAAGATCCAGGCGAGCGCGGCTTGGCTGTCCACATTGATCATCGTCACCTACGACGAGAATGGCGGGTTCTGGGACCATGTGGCGCCGCCTCGTGTTGACCGCTGGGGACCCGGTACACGCATCCCGACGATCATCGTTGGATCCATGGTGAAGAAGGGCTACGTCGACCACACGCTCTACGATACGACTTCGATTCTCAAGCTCGTCACTCGTCGCTTCGGGCTCGAGCCTCTTCCCGGCGTGCGGGCGAATGTCGGCGACTTCACCAGTGCAATCGATGGCGGCAGCTAGAGCCGCCATCTTTGCTCGAGCGGTCGCCTAACGCCCGGCCGTTTCTCCGGCGCGGGTCGCCTCGAAAAGGAACCAGGTCCGTCGCTCCGACTCGTCGATCCAGACTTCCAGCAAGCTCGCGGTCGCAACGTCTCCACGCTCGTCGCAGACGCCGTGCGTCTCTCGCATCCGATCGGTAAGCCGTGAGTTGTCGTCGCGCAACTCGGCAAGCATGTCGAGCGGCGTGACGTACTCGGCATCGTTGTCGGCGACGCGTTGCAGGCGCGCGATGTGACCGATCGAGCGCAATGTCGTTCCGCCGATCTTGCGGACGCGCTCGGCGATGACATCGGTGGTGGCAAAGAGTTGGTCCGCCTGTTCATCGAGCAGCAGATGATAGTCGCGGAAGTGAGGACCCGACACGTGCCAGTGGAAATTCTTCGTCTTCAAGTACAGGGCGAAGAAATCCGCGAGTAGCGCGTTGAGCGCTCCGGTGATATCGCGCCTCGCTTCTCCGCCCAGGCTCGTTGGGGTGATGAGCCGCCCGTCGCGGCGCGGTGTCGTTGTCTTCGTGTTCATGGCTTCGTACTCCAGTGATGAGGGGTTGCTGACTCAAGCTGCTCGCAGTATCGGCTCCTGGGATCTGGGACGAAACGACTTCACCGCGATGACGCCGAACACGATAAAGGCGACCAAAACCACGAGTTGCGTAACCACAAAGGGCGGGTCCGACTGCGTGGCGGCGAGGGAATGCAAGAACGGGATCTTCGCAAACGCCTGCACGACGCCGACAAAAACGTTGAGGTAGAGCGCGACGAGAGCGGCGACGACATAGATCCAGCGCCAAGACCCGCCGACGCGGTAACGGTAGTAGGCCAACACCGCGATCGCGAGCGCAACGAGCGACAATGCTCCGACGATGTGCGACGGCAAAATCTTATCGACGGGAAAGAAGTAGCCGGTCACGCTGGTCAGGATGGTTGTCGCGAGAAAGATGGCGGTCCAACCCGGAAGCGTCTTGGAGCTGAACATCCCGATGAGGACGACCAGCCCGGCAAAAATGCCTATCAGGCTCAATACCACATGCACCATCGTAAAGGTGGACAGCGACATGCCGAAAATCATGAGACGCTCCTTTCAGGTGAAGGTTCGAGCGACTTAGCCGAGATCCAGCGTGAACAACTCCTGCGGTCGCGCCACGCCTTTCATGGCATAGCGTCCCAGGCTCACGAGTTGATTGCGTGCGTCACCCGCGGCCTCTGCGAACGCCGAGGATACGATGATCGTTTGCTCGAGCGACCCGCATAGCGCCTCGATCCGGGCAGCCTCGTTGACCGCGGGCCCAAGCACGGTAAAGTCGAGTCGTCGCGCGCTGCCCAGGTTACCGTAGAGCAATTCCCCTACGTGCAGCGCGACATGCGTGTCCGTTACTGGCAGGCCGGATGCGGAGCGTCGCTGATTCAGGGAGGCTATGCGCGAGCGCTGACCTGCGGCGGCGTCCAATGCATGTTTGCATGCCACCGGCGTGTCGTCGTTGGGAAAGATGGCGAGGATGCCGTCACCGGTGAACTTCAGCACATTCCCGGCGTGCGCCTCGATTTCCTCGACCTGCGCTTCAGCGTAATCGTTTAGAAGCTCGAGCACGGTCGCCGCGCTGGTCGTGTCGGAAATGCGCGTGAAGCCGACGAGATCGCTGTACCAGACGACTGCCCGGATCGGGTCGGCGCGACCACGCACGATGTTGCCGGCCAGCACGCGTGCGGCAGCGTCGCTCCCGAGGTAGGTCGTTATCAACGTGCGCGCAGCGCGATTGGTCATCCACAGAATGACGCTGATGGTGAGTGCAGGCAGGATCCCGGCGAGCACGGCGATCTGCTCATCGGTGAAGCCATTCGGCGCATCCGTCGTCCACGACACCGCGATCCCTTCTGCTTCGCCCAGGCGGACGCGCTTGCCGATGCGCGAGACAAACGCCACATAGTCGGTGACGCCTTCGTCCTGAAACTGGTCGAGCATCGGGAATTCGCCGCGGCGATAGGTCGCGTCCAAGCGCCGACGCATCATCGGCTTGCCGCTCTCGATAAGCGCGAAGAACGGACTGCGCCTCCAGTCTTCCTCGACTGCTGGATCGTCGGTCCGCGGGAACGCCTCCTCGACACCTCCCTTCGCGCGCAACCAACGCGCGGCGCGCGCATCGATGGTCGGGTCGAGCAAATTGCTCGCTACGGAGGCGCGGACCAACGAGATACCTGCAGCGACCATCCGTTCACATATCCCCGCGAGAATCTCCACCTCCTCGCGGCCCGCGAGCGCTGCCTTCACGATCCAGTCACTGATCTCGTTTCTTACGACCGTTTCCGCCATGGCACTCGTCAGCCGTGAATATTCCGGTTGTAGGCTACGTCGTCCGGTGCTAGCGTTCAAGTAGCACATTGCACGCAAGCCCGGCACGGGTCTACGTGCCGCTGTAGACGCCGTCGCGAGCATCGCGCCACGCGCGCTCACAGGGTACCTCGCTCTCCACGAGTCAGAGGAGGAAAAATCATGTCGGTTACGCTAAAAGTCGTAAGCAACGAGGACGACGCGTTGCTGTTCTGGAGCATTCCGGCGCCGATTCCCGGTTGCAGGGGATTCGCCATCGAACGCAAGAAGACGCCCCCTGGAGGCGCGCTCGTGCAGGGCTTTCTGGTGAACCGGATCGGCTTCGATACCGATGGCAGTGCCCCCGTCGACGAGCACGGCGCAGCGCTGACCAAGCCTTCCACCGAGTGGCCGTTTCAGACGTTTTCCTGGACTGACCACGATGCCAACAGTGGCGACACGGTTCAGTACCGCGTCGTGCCCATGATCCGGAATGGGTCAGGCGCGCTCGACGCGATGAACGATGCAGCGAGCGAGTGGAGTCCCGCGGCCCGCCTGGGGAACGATCCCGACGCGACCTACCAGCCGTTCTTCAACCGCGGCTTCGTGATTTCGCAGTTCATGGCCCGGTATCTCAAGGAGAGCAATCTGACGCTGGCGCAGTTCAAGGACCAGATCGGCCAACCGGCCGGCGCAGGCCACGAGCACAACATTCGCACGTTCCTCTCCGGGGACCTGCGCCTTGCGATGCTTGGGCAGTTGAAGCAAGCCTTGAACAACGCCGGCGAGATCTTCGCTGCGCTCTACGAACTCGACGACGATGAGCTCATCCAGGCGCTGTGTGCGCTCAAGGGACGCGCGCACGTCGTGCTCTCGAACGGCTCGATCACTCCGGCGCACGGCGAAACCACCGCCGAAGCCCGCAAGCGCGACCAGAATGAGCGAGCCCGGGGGCTGCTCCTCGATGCTGGAGTGGACGTCGATGAGCACAACCGATTCATTTCCCCGGGTGCGCTGGGCCACAACAAGTTTCTGGTGCGTACCGACAGTCACCAGCAGCCACTGGTGGCCTGGACCGGCAGCACCAACTGGACGAAGACGGGCTTGTGCACGCAGGTCAACAACGGGCTGCTGATCGACAATAAAGACATCGCCTTCATCTACCTCAAGCAATGGCACCGGCTGCGCGAAGCGCAGAGCGCATTCCCTGCCAGCTTGGTTACCGCCAACGGAAACCCTACGGACGCCGATCCCGACGCCTCCGGAAGCCCGCGCGTGACCGTCCGCTTCACACGCACCAAGGACGGTAGTGACCTGAAGGCGCTCGAGGACGCAATAGATGCCGCCACGGATGGTGTCCTGTTCCTGATGTTCCAGCCCGGCGCGAAAGGCGCGCTCGGTGACGTGCTGACGCGCGTCGCGGACAAGAAGCTGTACTTGCGCGGGGTCGTGAGCACCTTGCCGACGGCGAAGGAGACCGAGGATGCGGTCGAGATCACGCTGGTCGACGGGAGCGTTCAGAAGACGACTCAATACCGTATCGTCCAGCCGGTGGGTGTTACTGCGCCGATGGCCTTCTTTGCGGCAGAGGTCACGCGAAGCCAGTTCCTGAGCCAGGTTGGCTTCGCGATCATCCACAGCAAGGTCCTGGTCATCGACCCGTTTACCGATCATCCGGTCGTAATCACCGGCAGCCACAACTTTTCGTCCAGCGCCAGCAAGGCCAACGACGAGAACTACATCATCATCCGTGGCGATCGCGTCCTTGCGGAAGCCTACGCGGTCAACGTGTTCGGCGCGTATACGCACTATCGCTGGCGTTCCTACCTCGCGGACAACCAGGCAACGGTCGGCGTGCTCAAAGACAACGACACGTGGCAAGCGCCCAAATTGAAAGCGCAGGCGCGGGATCTTCGATTCTTCGGCGTCTGAGACGCCTTGTGATCGGCCATTGCTAGGAGGCTGCCATGGCGCGTGAAGTGCAGACACTCGGCCCGGGGCTCGCGCTTTCGGGAGGCGGCTTCCGCGCCACCCTGTTCAATCTGGGCGCGCTATGGCGCCTTAACGAGCTGGGGTGGCTCAAGAAGCTGGCGATGATCACCAGCGTCTCAGGAGGCTCCATTGTCTCGGGTGTCCTCGGCTTCAAATGGCGAAAACTGACGTTCGATGCCAACGGAGTGGCGACCAACTTCCCTGTGGAGGTTGCAGCGCCGGTTCGTCACTTCTGCACACAGAGCATCGACGTGACTGCGGGCCTCGAAGGGCTGGCCAACGTGTTCGAGTCGATCCCGCAACGCGTGGCTGCCAAGTATCGCGAAGAGCTATTCGGGGACGCGACGCTGCAGGATCTCCCGGATCCCGAAACGAAT
>Ga0126384_10002614_pt1 | contig 10915 bp, 6 predicted proteins | sample PanSoiMetPlot_36_FD_92543 | JGI IMG/M metagenome (GOLD analysis project Ga0126384, IMG submission 92543) | Tropical forest soil microbial communities from Panama - MetaG Plot_36 | ecosystem: Environmental > Terrestrial > Soil > Tropical forest > Bulk soil | place: Panama | collected 2016-02-17 | reverse complement strand
GCACTTGCTTTCGGTGCTGATCTTCTTCCCCGCAGTGGGTGCGCTGGCTCTGATGATGCTGCGCGGAGACGACCACAAATTCATCCGCTCGACTGCCATGCTCGTTTCCGTTACGGAATTTATTTTTTCGCTGCTTCTGCTGCGCGGCGTGCCCATCGGCGCTTCCGACTATCAGCTCCAAGAGTTTGCCAAGTGGATTCCCGCACCGCCCATTCGCTATCACGTTGGCGTCGACGGCATCAGCATGTTCCTCGTTCTGCTGAGCACATTCCTGACGCCAATTTCCGTCTTAGCTTCATGGAACAGCATCCAGCATCGCGTGAAAGAATTCTTCGTCATGCTTTTGATGCTCGAAGTGGGCGTCGTTGGCGTTTTTCTTTCGCTCGACATGTTCCTCTTCTTCCTTTTCTGGGAATTGATGCTGATTCCCATGGCCTTCCTTATTGGCATCTGGGGCCACGAGCGCCGCGTCTACGCCGCCGTAAAATTTGTTCTTTACACCATGGCCGGCTCGATCCTGATGCTCGTCGGAATCATCTGGCTCTACAACGCCACAGGCACGTTTGATTTGCCGGCCATTCAACAAATTCTGGCGAATGGGCAAATCATTTTGGAGCCACGTACGGAGATGCTGCTCTTCCTGGCGTTCTTCGTGGCGTTCGCCATCAAAGTGCCGCTCTTCCCTCTGCATACTTGGCTGCCCGACGCGCACGTGGAGGCTCCCACCGCAGGCTCGGTGATGCTTGCCGGGGTCCTCCTGAAGCTCGGCACCTACGGCATGATGCGCTTCTGCCTGCCTCTGTTTCCGGAAGCGGCGCATCGCGTAGCGCGCTCGGTCGCCGCTCTGGCAATTATTGGAATTATTTACGGCGCGCTGGTTGCGATGGTGCAGCCGAACCTGAAAAAACTCGTTGCGTATTCTTCCGTGAGCCATCTAGGCTTCGTGGTGCTCGGCATCTTTGCCTTGCACAATATTTCCATGCAGGGCGCGGTGTACCAGATGCTCGCGCACGGAATTTCCACCGGCGCGCTGTTCCTCCTCGTCGGCATGCTTTATGACCGGCGGCACACCTTCGAAATCAACGAATTTGGCGGGCTTTCGACACCCATGCCGAAGCTCGCCGCGTTCTTCCTTTTCGTCGCGCTCTCCTCGCTGGGCCTGCCGATGCTCAACGGCTTCGTCGGCGAATTTTTGATTCTCCTCGGCACCTACCAGCGCCACTGGGGCTGGGCCGCGTGGGCCGCGCTCGGCGTGATCCTCTCCGCTTGTTATTTGCTGTGGTCCTACCAGCGCGTGTTCTTCGGCGAAATCACCGTGGAGAAAAACAAAACGCTGCCCGATGCTTCCATTCGCGAGAAGTGGATCCTCGCGACCATGGCCGTCGTCACATTGTGGATGGGCATCAATTCGCCTTTCATCACGCGGCGCACCGCATCTGCCACGGAAACCGTGATGGACCAGGTGGAGCCGCAACGCCCCTACGAAGCGGTCGCCCCCGCAGGCACAAAGCTCCCAAAAAACAATATTTCAGCCAGGGCGAAACCGCAGGCAAGGAAGCCGTCTTCGAGCGCCGCTGCAAGGATTTCCGTGGAAAGGCTCGGAATTCACTAAAATGTTTCCTCAAGCCATCGACATGCAACGCGTGCTGCCCGAGCTGATTTGGTGCGGCTTCGGCCTGTTGGTGATGCTGCTCCAGCCATTTGTGCGCAGCCGGCAATTTTTCACTTTTGTTGCGCTGCTCGGCTCGCTCGCGGGAACCATTGCCGCTTTCACCGCGCTCGTTCACGGCGGCCCGGGCTTTTTCGGGCTCGTGCAGTCGGATGCGTTCAGTTTCTTCTTCCGGTTGCTCGTCGGCACCGTCTCCTTTCTCGTTATCCTCGCAGCTGGGCCGTATCTCGATCGTGAAAAATTGCCCATCGCGGAATTCTATGCGCTCCTTTTCTTTGCCACCGCCGGAATGGGAGTGCTGGCGTCGGCGCAGGAGCTGCTCACCGGATTCATTGGCCTCGAGATGAGCTCGATTTCGAGTTATGTTCTAGCGGGTTACCGCCGTGATTCGCTGAAGTCCAGCGAATCGGCGATGAAATATTTCCTTCTGGGGTCGTTTGCCACGGCGTTTTTTCTCTACGGCATTGCCCTGGTCTATGGCGCAACAGGCACGACGATGCTCGGCAAGATGGCCGAAGCCGATGCGGCCCAGAGCGGCACGCTGCTGAAGCTCGGCCTGGCCATGATTTTGATCGGGCTGGGCTTCAAAGTTGCCGCGGCACCATTCCAGGTGTGGACGCCCGACGTTTACGAAGGTGCGCCGACTCCAGTAACGGCACTTTTTTCCGCGGGACCAAAGGCGGCGGCGTTTGCGTTGCTGCTGCGCGTTTTTGCCACCGTGCCCGCAGCGACGCAATACTGGTTCTGGGCCTTCTGGGTGCTCGCAGCGCTGACCATGTTCGCGGGCAACCTCGGCGCGCTGGTGCAAACCAACATGAAGCGCCTGCTGGCGTACAGTTCGATTGCGCACGCCGGGTACATTCTGGTCGCGTTTGCGGCAGTCACCTCTATGGCGCAAGGCGGGTCGGCGGAAGCGGCGCCGGCTTATGCGGCGGTGCTGTTCTACCTGCTGAGCTACGCGCTGGTGAAGCTCGGCGCGTTCACCATCGTTTCGCAACTGGGCGGCACCGGTGAAAAGAACCTGTCGCTCGACGATTACGCGGGGCTTTCACAGCGCCAGCCGTTTGTTGCGGCGATGCTGAGCATCTATCTGCTCTCGCTGCTCGGGCTGCCGGTGACGGCGGGGTTCTTCGGCAAGTTCTACATTTTCAAGGCGGCGGTGAATTCGCATCTGATTTCGCTCGCCGTGCTGATGGCCATCAACAACGTGATCGGCGCGTACTACTACTTGCGCATAATCGTGGTGATGTACATGCGCGAGCCAAGCGTGGAAGCTGCAGCGCTCGGCCCGGTGCCATTCCTTCTCGCAGTGAACGCCGTACTTCTGGTGACCTTCGTCGGCACCATCCTGTTCGGGTTGTACCCGAATCCGGTCATCAATTTCATCCTGCGGCCGAACCTCCTCGGACACTAATTCGCCGGAGGCAAGCGTAAACTGGCGCGACCAGCGCCTCTTGGCTCTGCAAAGCACTCCACGGGTAAGTTCGCTTACATGCGCCCTGTGGTCTTGACGTTTCGGCCGATCCAATCAACTATCGGCCGTATTATGAATACGTTAGCCCTAAGTCTGGTCCACAGGCTGCCGCTTTCTGTTCGAATGCGCACCGAAAGAAAATGGCTCGAAGGCTGGCGCCTCCGAGCCATGAAGTTCTGGAATGACGACAACTTCTAAACTTTGAGCGCAATCATGGCCAGGGTGAAGAGCACCAGCGTTTCGACGAACACCAGGCCGAGAATCATGGCGGCGCGAATAGCGCCGGCGGCTCCGGGGTTGCGCGCCATCCCTTCGCAAGCCGACGAAGCAATACGGCCCTGCGCCAGGCCGCAGCCAAACGCGGCAATGGCCATGCCGAACCCAACGGCGATTCCCGAAAGGGCCTTGCTGCCTGCTCCGGCTTGATCCTGCGCGAACGCGGCCGGGGCGAACAGAGTTACCACGACGAGCACTGCCAACATCCAGATCCACTGCTTTTTCATGACTTCCTCCTTGTAGGCCGCCAGGAGGTGGTTCCCGGACACCGTGCGGCCGGGCTCACACTGAAGCGGCGAAACGAAACTCGATTACCTAGCCTTGAACGAGCGAGAAAACTCAGTCGAGCTAGCCGCGCACTCCTCGCTGCGCCCGCCTGCCGCAGGCAGGCTCGACCCCGAGGCCCACCTCAGAAGGCGGCTGCTACAAGACCTAATGCTCTTCAGCCGTGGCCAAGCCCAAGTAGACGGCGGGAAGAACGGTAAAGACGTAAGCCTGGATGACGGAGACGAAAATGTGCAGGCCGATGAAGGCCACCGGAATGGTGGCGGGAAAAATCGCGAGAACCACGCCGAGCACAGGAGACTTGCTCCATCCAAAGCTGGCGCCCCCGGCAAGTAGCGTCAGGAAAATCACATAGATGAGGTCGCTGGCGAACATGTTGGCCCAGAGACGAACGGTGAGGGAGAGGATGCGGGCGGTGGTGCTGACGATTTCGACGGGAAACAAGAGGATGGCCAGGATCCAAGAACCTATGTCTTTGGGCGAGCCCGCAAAGGTCAGCAAGTAATGGCCGAGTCCGAGGCGGCGGATACCCTGCCAGTTGAAATAGAGGAAGGTGAGGACAGCGCAGGCCAGGGGGACGGTGGGATCGCCGGTCGGCGCCTTAAGAAAACTGCTGGGGAAAGCGCCCATAAGATTGCCGAGGAGAACAAACACGGAAATGGTCCCGACATAGGGGATGAGCTTGGCGGCGCCGTGATGCACGTTTTCTTCGAGCAAGTCCTTGATGCCGAAGCCGAGAGGATTGGTGAGCAGCATCTCGGCAACTTGCTGCATGGCGCCAGGCCTCTCGATGGAGAGGCGCGAACGCAAAATGAGGGCGAGAATCGTTCCGAGAATTACTACGACAACGGCCATTACAACGTGTTCGGGGATGGGCAGCTCCGGATTGCTCGGCTGGAGGTGCAAAGCGGCGAGGAGAGCGGCGGCAGAATGCCCGAAGAGATGATTTACGAATCTCGTCAGCCAGGTAACGTGTTCGGCCATTCGGTCAGTCCACCGGATGCAGGATTTCCCACACACTCGCCGCCATCGCCGCCGCTGCTAAGGCGCAGAAACCCAAAATCATGCTGCCAAGGGGAACGTGTAGAAAGATAAAAATAACATAGACAGTGAGGCCCAGCAACCCGTAGCGAAACAGGGCCGCAAGGTAGGTCGTCGCGGGAACTCTTGGCTTTTCCCGGCCTTCCTGGGCAGTGGAAACGGTGACGAGCGCGTCCAAGGCGCGCCTGAGCCAGCGGAAGTTGAGCCAGCCCAGCACAGTGCCGATGGCCAATCCTGCAGCTCAGAGATTGTGGCGGAGGACGGCGGCCGTAACGGCTGCGGTGAAACCGAAAAAAAGAGTGAGCCAGCTGATGCGGCGTTCGGTTTGGGCGCCGGGGACTGGATTGGCCACGCTATCGAACCTCGCACAACAAAGAGAGGCAGGACGTAAGAAAAGCGGCGGCCCTCCGTGCCTCAGGGTAAACAATCCGCCTTCGAGACTCAGGGTAAACCGCACTCCACGTGAGTTCGCCTCAAGCCTCGCAGCCGCCGCCAAGCTGAGGCGCAGCATCCCTTGGACTGTGCTCAGGGTAAAGCTGCGCCCCTACAAAGGGTTGCGCCTTGGCGATCTTCCTTGACCGAAACATTAGTTCCCGTTGCCAGCGGGCAGGCGGCGCAAGACTTCGCGGACGCCGGCAAAAAAGCCCATTGCTCCCAAGATGAGCGTGAACCAAGGTTTCGTGTGCAGCCAGCGATCGAGGAAATATCCCATTGCGGCCCCTACGGCGACGGGGCCAACAAGAGTGAAAGGTAACTCAAACGCCAGCGCGAGAGCTGAGTTGGAGCTACTGTCCCTTCCGCTCTTCCTTGCCGGCACCGGGGATGAATGTTCGTCTGGCTTATCGTCCGAAGGCATATTGAGCGAGCCGGGTGAACGGCTCAGGATACAACCCGGCGGCGAGGGTGACAAACACGGCGACGCCGAGGGCGACGGCTTGCGCGTTGCTCATGACCGGACGCGGTGCTTCGCCGGGCGCTTTGAGCCAGGCGTGGACGACGATGCGGAAGTAGTAGTAGAGCGCAGGAACGATGTAGAGAACGGCGAAGACCGCGAGCACCGGGTGATGCGTTTCGATGAGGGAAAGGAAAATGAAATATTTGCCCATGAAACCGGCGGTGGGAGGAATCCCGGCGAGCGAAAGCATAAAGATGAGCAGGAGGACGGCGGCGGCGGGGCTGCGCTGGTACAAGCCGTTCAAATCTTCGAGTTCTTCGCCGATGAGACCTTTCTGGCGCAGCACGATGACCACCGCGAAAGCTCCTGTGGTCATGAACACATAAGCAAACAAATAAAATGCGATTCCTGTGGTTCCCGCTTCGTTTAGCTTGGGCCCGTCTGATGAAAAGGCGCCGACGACGCCCAGCAGAATGTATCCAACGTGCGAAATGGAGGAGTATGCGAGGAGCCGCTTTATGTTGGTCTGCGTCAGCGCGGCAAGATTGCCCCAGGTCAAAGAGGCGATTGCGACTCCAGCCACCAGATAGATCCACTCGATCCGCGAAATCGTGAAGACATAAAGCAATAGCCGTAGGAGCAGGGCAAAGCTGGCGGTCTTGGAAGCCATGCTTACATAAGTAGTGATTGGAGTTGGCGCACCTTCATAAACGTCCGGCGCCCACTGATGAAACGGAACGGCTGCGACTTTGAAAAAAAGGCCAACAGCCACCAAAACGAAAGCGAGGACTGGTAGCAGTTGCAAGAGCACTGGATCGAAGGACTGAGCGATGGGCAAACTTCTCTGCAGCATTTCCCGCGTGGCCTCGCCCAGGGCTCCAGGTAAATGGCTAACAGCGACGGTATGGGCCAAATCTCTCAACTGTCCCAGCCTTGTTCCAATGCGATCGACATTGGTTGAAGCCGTCAGGCCATACAAGAAAGAGAACCCGTAGGCAAGTATTCCCGAGCTGAATGCGCCGAGCAGAACATATTTCAAAGAGGCTTCATTCGAACGCTTTTCGCGGCGCAGGAAGCCGGTGAGGACGTAGAAGCTGAGGGCCATGGTTTCGAGGCCGAGGAACATGACGATGAGATCGAAACCGGAGGCCATGAACATCATGCCGACGCAGGCGAAGAGCAGCAGCGCATAATATTCGCCTTCCTGCTCTTGTTCGATTTCGAGGAATTTCACAGAAAGCAGAATGACCAGCGCGGTGGCGGCAAGAAATAGCGCGGCGAAAAAAAGAAAGAAGGGATCCACGATGACGGACTCATGGAAGCCAAGCAATGAGCCATTCGCAGCAACAGGAACCCGCAGCTCCCAGACCGTGTAGGCGCTGAAAATCGTTCCGAGCAGCGCGAGCCCGGCGTTGAAGTATCTCTCCTTGACGCCGAGGGTGAAATCAATCAGCAGAATGCCCAAGCCGAAGAGCGTCAACTGTAATTCGGGAAGAATGAGACGCCCATCTCCTCCCAAGTAACCCATAAGCGCGCTGATGATGGGAATGTGCATAGGAGTTCGGGCTGCTTATTTCGCCTCCGCGACGACCGGAGCAGGAGCGGGAGGTAATTTCGCGCGCTCCTGTTGATAAAAGCCGGGATTTACCTGCCGGACAATGGTGTCGACGGGCTTTTCGATGAGCGCGAAGAACGGCTTGGGATAGACGCCGATCCAAAATGCGAGAGCCACAAGAGGGAGGAGCGTGGCCATTTCGCGGAGATTCAAGTCGGGCAAATGTTCGTTCGCGGGGTTGCTGACGGAGCCGAACATGACGCGCTGATAAAGCCAGAGCAAGTAAGCCGCGCCGAGAATGACGCCGAGCGTGCCCCAGGCCGCCCATGCTTTATGGACCTGGAAAGCGCCCTGGAGAATCGTGAATTCCCCGATGAAGCCGTTCAGAAGCGGCATGCCGAGCGAACTCAAGCTGACGATGAGATAGACTGCGGCAAAATTCGGCATGGGCGTGGCCAAGCCGCCGAATTCAGAAATCAAGCGGGTATGACGGCGGTCGTAGAGGACGTCGACGATCAAGAAGAGAGCGCTTGTGGAGATGCTGTGATTCACCTGCTGAAGGACGCTGCCCGCGAGGCCGTTGGGGTTCAGCGCAAAGATTCCCAGCGTGCAAAAAGCGAGGTGGCTGACCGAACTGTAAGCGATGAGGCGCTTCATGTCTTTTTGCATGAGGCAGACGAGCGCGCCGTAGACGATGCCGATTAGCGAAAGGACGATGACGATTTTGATGATGTTGGAGCGCATCGGGCCGTCCCCGGGGAGCAGGGGCAGCGAGAAGCGAATGAAGCCGTAGGTGCCCATCTTTAGCAAGACCCCGGCGAGGATGACGGAGCCTGCCGTGGGCGCTTCGGTGTGGGCGTCGGGGAGCCAGGTGTGGAACGGGAACATCGGCACTTTGATGGCGAAAGCAAAGAAGAAGCCCCAGAAGAGCCAGACTTTCAATGGATCGGAGAATTTCTGTGCAGCATCGAGCAGATAGGGAACGTCAAAGGTGCGAGTGGCTCCGGGCGCCACCGGCGCGTAGAAGTAGAGCGCCAGAATCGCCAGCAGCATGACCACAGAACCCGCCAAGGTATATAGGAAAAATTTGATGGCGGCGTAGAGACGGCGGTCGCTTCCCCAGACTCCGATGAGAAAGTACATGGGAACCAGCATCACTTCCCAGAAAACGTAAAAGAGGAAAAAGTCGAGCGAGACGAAAACACCGATCATGCCGGTCTGCAAGAGCAGAAGCAGGATGTAGTATTCCTTGACGCGCGTGTGAATGGCGCTCCAGGAGGAAAGGATGGCGATCATGCCGAGAAACGTGGTGAGCATGACCAGCAGCAGGCTGATGCCGTCGATGCCGAGGTGATAGCGCGCGCCGATGGAAGGAATCCAAGAGACGTTTTCTTCGAACGAGAATCTGCTTGTGCCGGGATTCCACCAGCGAATCAGCGGAACCGAAACGAGAAAGCCGAGCACGCCAAAGAGATTGGCGCCGATCTTGTGCGCCAGCTCCGCTTCGCGCGGCACAAAGAGCAACAGAATCGCGCCCACAAGCGGCGTGAAGAGAACTACGGTCAGGATATGATTTGCAAGAAAGTCCATGCTTCGCCTCTCAGCGCGCACCGCGCAGCACTACATGGAGGTGTTGTTGGTAATACACGAGAAGAATCGCCAGCCCCACGAGAATCAACAGCGCATAACTGGAAAATGTGCCCGTCTGCAGGAAGCGGATGGGGAAGCTGAGGAGCTGCGTCAGCTTGGCGCCGAAGTTGAGCAGCCCGTCGATGATCCACTTGTCCCACCACATGGAAAGCTTCGAGGTGAAGCGCGCGAGCCAGCCGGTGCCGTCCACGCCGACGCCGTCGATGACTTTGGCGTCGAAGCGACCGAGAAGCGTTCCAAGATCCTTGGTGCGATCCACGAATGCGGCGTCATAGATCTCGTCCACATAGTATTTGTGGAACAGAAGGTTATAAAGCCAAGGGAATCTGCGGGCGGCAAGTTCAGGGGCCAAGCGCTTGGAACAGTAGAATTCATAGGCCAACCAGAAGCCAAGCGCGACGACGGCCAGGGAAGCGAGCATGAGGCCGAGTTCCTTGGCGACAGCATGGTGGGCAATGCTGACCGCCCCCGTTTCGGGGATGACGCCCGTCAAAACCGGATCGAGGAAGCGCTCGAAACGATTTTCGCCGCCGAGGACGGCGGGCCATCCGATCCATCCGCCGATGGCGGAAAGGCCAGCGAGAATCAGGAGCGGGACGGTCATGGGATGGGGCGATTCATGGATGTGCTTTTCCACGTGCTCATCGGCGCGGCAGTGGCCAATGAAGGTAAGGAAAAACAGCCGGAACATGTAGAAGGCCGTCAAAGCGGCGGTGATGAAACCAACGACCCAAAGAGCGAAAAAGCGGTCAAAGGCGCGGCCAAGGATTTCGTCTTTGCTGAAGAATCCGGCGAAAGGAAAAATTCCGGCGATGGCCAAGGTGGCAATTCCGAAGGTTCTGGCAGTGGTGGGTATCTTCCTCCAAAGGCCGCCCATTTTGCGGATGTCCTGCTCGCCGGACATCGCGTGAATCACGCTGCCGGCGCCGAGGAACAAAAGCGCTTTGAAGAATGCATGGGTCGTCAGATGGAAGATTCCGGCGGCGAACGCTCCGACACCCAGGGCGAGAAACATGTAGCCGAGCTGGGAGATCGTGGAATAGGCAAGGACTTTCTTGATGTCATTTTGAACGAGGGCCATGGAGGCAGCAAAAATCGCAGTGATTGCGCCGACGACGGCAACGACGTCGAGGGCGAAGGGCGCAAGCTGATAAAGGGCGTTCATGCGCGCAACCATGTAGACGCCGGCAGTGATTATGGTGGCGGCGTGGATCAGGGCGCTGATCGGCGTGGGGTTTTCCATCGCGTCGGGGAGCCAGACGTAGAGCGGGATTTGCGCGGATTTTCCGCAAGCGCCGACGAAAAGCAAAAGAGCAATGGTGGTAAGGACTGGGGCTCCGGCAGCCAGGGCATGCGCGCCGACAGCGGCTTCGAGAGCCTGACGGATTCCGGAATCCGCCGCGACATTTGCGAGTCCCGTGGATGTGAAACGAATGGTGCCGAAAGTTACCGCGGTTAGCAAAATGCCGAGGATGAAGCCTGCGTCACCGATGCGATTCACGATGAACGCTTTTTTGCCGGCGTCGGAGGCGGATTTTTTCAGGAAATAAAATCCGATCAGCAGATAGCTGCACAAGCCCACACCTTCCCAGCCTACGAACATGAGGAGCATGTTGTTCGCGAGGACCAGCATCAGCATGGAGAACATGAACAGGTTCATGTAACCGAAGAAGCGGTAGTAGCCGCCTTCGTGGCCCATGTAGCCAATGGAGTAGATGTGAATAAGGAAGCCAACGCCGGTAACGACGAGCACCATAACGGAGGAAAGCGGATCGAGGAGATAGCCCCAGTCGGCGGTGAAGCGAACCAGGTGGCCGGAGCTCATTTGCATTTGGCCGGGTGTAAGCCATGCGAAAAGGATGTGCTGCGTGACGCGATATTCGGGATCGGCGGAGAGCAATCGCGCCACGGCACCGAGAGCGAAGATGAAAGACAATCCCACGCTGCCGACGCAGAGGACGCTGACGACGGCGTTGGGAAGGCGGCGGCCGAAGAGAAGCATCAGCGCGGCACTTACCAGCGGAAACAGCGGGATGAGCCAAAGGTGCTCGAGGAAATAGCCTGTCGGCG
>Ga0126384_10002612_pt1 | contig 10917 bp, 11 predicted proteins | sample PanSoiMetPlot_36_FD_92543 | JGI IMG/M metagenome (GOLD analysis project Ga0126384, IMG submission 92543) | Tropical forest soil microbial communities from Panama - MetaG Plot_36 | ecosystem: Environmental > Terrestrial > Soil > Tropical forest > Bulk soil | place: Panama | collected 2016-02-17 | reverse complement strand
GCCAAGAACCACATGATCGTGATGCCGGACGCCGACATGGACCAGGCGGTCGACGCGCTGATCGGTGCCGGCTACGGCTCGGCCGGCGAGCGCTGCATGGCGGTGTCGGTCGCGGTGCCGGTCGGCCAGAAGACCGCGGACGTCCTGGTCGAGAAGCTGATCCCGCGCGTCGAGTCGCTCAAGGTCGGGCCCTCGACCGACAAGCAGGCCGACTACGGCCCGATGGTGACCAAGGCGCACATGGAGAAGGTCAAGAGCTATGTCGATCTCGGCGTGAAGGAAGGCGCCAAGCTGCTGGTCGACGGCCGCAGCTTCAAGCTCCAGGGATACGAGAACGGCAACTTCATGGGCGGCTGCCTGTTCGACCACGTGACGCCGCAGATGCGCATCTACAAGGAGGAGATCTTCGGACCGGTCCTCTCGGTGGTGCGCGCCAAGGATTATGACGAGGCGGTGCGGCTTCCGTCGGAGCACGAGTACGGCAACGGCGTCGCGATCTTCACCCGCGACGGCGACACGGCGCGTGACTTCACGAGTCGGGTCAATGTCGGCATGGTCGGCGTCAACTTCGCCATCCCGGTGCCGCTCTCCTACTACACGTTCGGCGGTTGGAAACGCTCGGGCTTCGGCGACCTCAACCAGCACGGCCCCGACGCGGTGCGCTTCTACACCAAGACCAAGACCGTCACGGCGCGCTGGCCGTCCGGCATCAAGGAGGGCGCCGAGTTCGTCATCCCGACCATGCGGTGACGGGTCCGCAGGCTTGCTCTGGATTCGTTGTTTGGCGCGTATTCTTGTCGGCGAAGCGGCGCCCATCCCGGATCAAGTCCGGGCAGGCTTTCGCCGGAATATGCGCTAACCCTGCACCTTGCAGCGCGGCTCGCGGCCGATCGCCGACACCGCGATCGTGACGATGCGGTTCTTGCGCACGTCGAACTCGCAGAACGGCACCCGACGGCCGTCGCGCTCGTACTCGAGCCGCGCGGTTCCGACCTTCTCGCGCAGGACCGTGCTGGTGCTGCGCGTCGTGTCGACCCGCGCGGCGCCGAGTACCAGCGGCGGAACGACGTAGCCGGGCACGACCTTGATCTCGACGTAGCCGACCTCCTCGTTGCAGCTCACGAGGCCGAGCGCGAGCGCGGCTGCCAGACCGACGCGCATCGTCATGCGCTCGTCAGGTGCCGGGCGGCGTGATCGCGTTGATGAAGTTGTTGAGCATGTCGGAGGCCTCGTGGATCTGCTTGGCGAGGTCGCGCACGACCTTGAGCGCCTCGTTGCCCTGTCGGATCTCCATCAGCTCGCTGACGTAGTCGTCGTTGGTCTGCAGCGTACGCAGCACCTTGGCGAAACGCGTGCGCGCGTCGTCGAGCTCGGCGGTCGCGGCCTCGGTGTCGCGCGTCAGCTTCTCCCACTGGCGCAGCAGGAAGTCGCGCTGCTCCTGGGTGTAGCGCGTGTCCTCGCGCAGGCTCTTGACCTTGGCGCGCGCGTGGTCGAGCGCCTTGGCGCCGAGCTTCGCGACCTCGCCATTGTCGGCGACCGCGCCGAGCAGCGAGCCGACGATGGCGCGCAGCTCCTCGATCTCCTTGCGCGAGGCCACCGGATCGGTCGTGCGATCGATCGTCTTGACGCTCGAGTCGATCCGCTTGTTGAGCTCGGTGAAGGTCTTCTTGAGCTCGTCGAGCTGACGCGAGAACTGCTCGACCGGCGTGACCGCGTCGGATTTGGACGTGGACTGCGACGGCGACTGCGGCGTCTGGGCAAACGCCGGCCGCGGTGGCGCGGCCGGAAGCAGCAACAGGGCGAGCAAGACCGGGCCCGCGATCGACAAGCGCGCGCGGGACGGACGCAACGATTGCCTCGACATCGGAGTCTCCCTCACATGCGCGGGCGCTCCGCGACCACATGCACGGCGGTCCGCGACGGACCACTATATAATTATGATGGTAGAGTGGCCGCAACTGTGGCCCAACCGAACCGGCCGCCGCCTCCCCCTCACGGCTCGATGCCCGCAATTCCCTCTTTCACCGCAACGGAACCGCCATGCCCGCGTATCAGCTCTACTGCTTCGCCCAGTCCGGCAATGCCTATCGGGTCGCCCTGATGCTCAACCTGATCGGCGCCGACTGGGCGCCGATCTTCGTCGACTTCTTCAACGGCGAAACGCGAACGCCCAAATACCGGGCCGAGGTCAACGAGATGGGCGAGGTTCCGGTGCTGGTACACGGCGACCGGACGCTCAGCCAGTCGGGCGTGTGCCTGACCTACCTCGCCGAGCGCACCGGCAAGTTCGCGCCGCAGGGCGAGGACGAGCGGCTCGAGGCGCTGCGCTGGATCATCTTCGACAATCAGAAGGTCAACGGATTCCTCGGGCCGTACCGGTTCCTCAAGAACTTCGCCAAGCCGCCGGGCGATCCGGCCGTGCTCGCTTTCCTCAAGGGCCGCATCGACGGCAACCTCGCGATCGTCGACAAGCGGCTATCGACGCGCTCATTCATCCTGGGCGAACGGCCGACCATCGCGGACATCTCCTATGCGGCCTATCTCTATTATCCGGCCGAGGAGTTCGGCTTCGACATCGCGGCCGCGCATCCCGCGACCGGCAAGTGGCTCGACCGCATCAAGGCGCTGCCGGGATGGAAGCATCCGTATGAATTGATGCCGGGGTATCCGTTGAACTTGTAGCCCGCATTGAGCGACCCGCCTTCGCTCGCTGCGCGAGCTACGGAACGGGTTTGAGTCCGCCGAAGCGCGGAGCGCGTAGGCGGAAGCGAAATGCGGGGCGGAGGTCCCGCGGACTTGGCTACGGCTTGCGGTCGCCGTGCCGGTGGTTGTGATGCTCGTGGCCGTGGTGATGATCGTGCTCGTGATCCGCATGCTCGTGATGCGCATGCTCATGATGCGCATGATCGTGATGTGCATGGCCGTGGTGGGCGTGGTCGTGATGTGCGTGGTCGTGATGCGCATGGCCGGCGACCGCATCCGGCTGGAACGGCGCCTCGATCACGACGGCCCTCGCGCCGCGCTCGCTGAGCAGGGCCTCGATCTCCGAGTTGCGCTGGACGCGCAGCCGGTTGGCGAAGAGCTGCACCGGCACATGCCGGTTGCCGAGCAGCCACGCGACGCGCGCGAGCGCGGCCGGATCGGCGATGCGCGCCTCGATCAGCGGTTCCGGCGCAGCGACGATCTCGACCACACGGCCGTCGTCGAGCACGAGCGCGTCGTCGGTTGCGAGCGCCGGCGATTCCTCGAACGCGAACTCGATGCAGGTGCCCTGGCCCGTGAAGGCGAAACCCTGCTTCCTGGTACGCTGGGCATAGTCGAGAATGAGGCTCCCGGCGACCGGCGCCGGGCGCGCCTCGCCGGCGCGCAGAACCTTCGTGGCAAGCGGCATTGGGCCTTCCGTCAGTTGAGGCGCGCCGGCCGCTCATCCTCGGCCTGTTGTGGTGGCGGGAGTGGCTCTGGTGCGGCAGCGGGCGCCGCCGTCTCGGGATTGGCCGCGGCCGCGCCTTCGGCGTCGCGGCGCTCGTAGTCGCGGTAGGACAGCCAGCCGAACGGCAGGCTGGCCAGGTAGGCGAGCGTGCCGAGGGTGAGCATCGCCCACGGATAGCTGAGCAACAGCGCGACGACCAGGACGACCATGAGAAAGACCGGCGGCACCATATCGGGCGGCACGCGGGTGCCGATCTTCTTGCCGGAATAGACCGGAAGCTTCGACACCATCAGGAACGCGATCGCGAGGGTGTAGACGAGCGCCACGGGCGCGACCACCGCCAGCTTGGGGACGCCGAGGAATTCGATATAGATCGGCAGCAGCACCGTGATCGCGCCCGCCGGCGCCGGCATGCCGACGAAGAAGTTGCCCGCCCAGGCCGGGCGGTTGGGATCGTCGATCATCACGTTGAAGCGCGCGAGCCGCAGACCGGTGCAGATCGCAAACACCATGGCGGCGATCCATCCCGCCGACTTGAGCTCGTGCAGGTCCCAGAAGTAGAGGATCAGGCCCGGCGCAACGCCGAAATTGACGAAATCGGCGAGGCTGTCGAGCTCGGCGCCGAAGCGGGACGTGCCCTTGAGCAGCCGCGCCACGCGCCCGTCGATACCGTCGAGCACCGCCGCAAACACGATGGCGCCGAGCGCGATGTCGAGCCGTCCTTCGACCGCGAAACGGATGCCGGTGAGCCCGGCGCACAGCGCGAGCAGGGTGATGAGATTGGGGACCAGCGTGCGCACCGGAATCGGCCGGAAGCGCCGCCGCAACCTCAATCGGTCGGGCCGGTTCGGATCGCGCGGTGAAAAAAATGCTCTGTTCATGCCGGCAAATATAGCAATTCCACCGGCCCGATGACAGAGGATGGCGGCGCCGGCGTCAACCGACCCGGAACGTGCGGCCGCCGTCGCCCGCGCGCAGATCGGCGAGCACCGTCTCGCCCGCAATGGCGGTCTGCCCCTCGGCCACGATCGGCCGCACGCCGTCGGGAAGATAGACGTCGAGGCGCGAGCCGAAGCGAATCATGCCGAAGCGCTCACCTGCCCCGATCGAGATGCCCTCGCGCACGAAGCAGACGATGCGCTGCGCAATCAGGCCCGCGATCTGCACCACGACGATGCGGGCGCCGCTTGCGGTCGTGATCACGAGCGCGTTCCTCTCATTGTCCTCGCTCGCCTTGTCGAGATCGGCATTGAGGAACTTCCCCGCGTGATAGGCGATGCGCTCGATGCGCCCGCTTACCGGGCTGCGGTTCACGTGGCAGTCGAACACGCTCATGAAGATCGAGACGCGGGTGAGCGGCTTCGCGCCGAGTCCGAGCTCTGCCGGCGGGCTCGCGTTGGCGATGCGGCTGATGCGGCCGTCGGCCGGCGCGACCACGATCCCCTCGCGCACCGGCGTCACGCGCACCGGGTCGCGGAAGAAATAGGCGCACCACGCCGTCAGGATGGTCCCGATCCAGCCGAGCGGCGACCACAGCCAGAACAGGACGAGGCTCGCCAGCGCCAGCCCGCCGACGAACGGAAAGCCCTCGCCGTGGATCGGGACGAGCTGGGAGCGGATCGATCTGAGGACTGACATGTATGAACTCGTCATTGCGGGAGGGCGACGGCCGACGAAGCAATCCCATCACGCGGACATTGTTTCAAGTGAGATGGGCGCGAGTGAAGCGAGATTGCTTCGCTTGGCTCGCAATGACCCCTCCTATTCGGCGGCGTCGGCCGGCGCCGTGACGTCCGGCGGCAAAACAATCTCGGCGACCGGCGGCGGGTCGCGGTTGGGCGCGCTGTCGTTGTCGCCGACCCGGGCGAGCGTCGCCCGGGCCTCCTCGGCTTCGCGCTGGCGGTTCCACATCGAGGCGTAGAGACCGCCCTTGACGAGCAGCTGGTGATGCATGCCGCGCTCGACGATCACGCCCTGGTCGAGCACGATGATCTCGTCGGCGCCGACGATGGTTGACAGCCGGTGCGCGATGACGAGCGTGGTGCGGTTCGCCGAGACGCGGTCGAGCGCGTCCTGGATCTCGCGCTCGGTATGGCTGTCGAGCGCCGAGGTCGCTTCGTCGAGCAGGAGGATCGGAGGCGCCTTGAGGATGGTGCGGGCGATCGCGACGCGCTGCTTCTCGCCGCCCGAGAGCTTCAGCCCGCGCTCGCCGACCTCGGTGTCGTAGCCCTTCGGCATCAGGCGGATGAACCCGTCGATCTGGGCGAGGCGCGCCGCCTCCTCGACCTCCTGGTCGCTCGCGCCCCACCGCCCGTAACGGATGTTGTACCGCACCGTGTCGTTGAACAGCACAGTGTCCTGCGGCACCATGCCGATGACGTCGCGCAGCGAGGCCTGCGTCACGTCGCGGACGTCCTGGCCGTCGATCAGGATGCGTCCGCCGGTCACCTCGTAGAAGCGGAAGATCAGCCGCGAGATCGTCGATTTGCCGGCACCCGAGGGACCGACGACCGCGACCGTGCGGCCCGCCGGCACCTCGAAGCTCAGCCCCTTGAGGATCGGCCGTTCCGGCTCGTATGAAAAGCGCACGTCCTCGAAGCGGATCGTGCCGGCGCGAATCCGCAGCGGCGCCGCACCGGGCCTGTCCTTGATCTCGGGATCGCGCCTGAGGATCCCGAACATCGTCTCGATGTCGATGACGGCCTGCTTGATCTCGCGATAGAGCATGCCCATGAAGTTGAGCGGCTGATAGAGCTGGATCATCATCGCGTTGATCATGACGAAGTCGCCGACGGTGTTGGTGCCGTGCGCGATCCCGTAGGCGCACATCGCCATCACGGCGGTAAGGCCGACGGTGAATACCGCGGCCTGGCCGGCGTTGAGCACGGCGAGCGACGTGTAGGACTTGACGCTCGCCTCCTCGTAGCGCGCCATGGCGCGGTCGTAGCGGCGAGTCTCGTGCGGCTCGGCACCGAAATACTTCACCGTCTCGTAGTTGAGCAGCGAGTCGATCGCCTTGGTATTGGCCTCGGTGTCGCTGTCGTTCATCCGGCGACGGATGCCGATGCGCCACTCGGTGGCGGTGTAGGTGTAGCCCATATAGACCGCGACCGTGGCCGTGATGACCACGACGTAGCGCCAGTCGAACTGATAGAGCAGCACCACGATGATCAGCGCGAGCTCGACCGCGGTCGGCACCGCCTGCACGATCACCAGGCGCACGATCGTCTCGATCGCGTCGCGGCCGCGCTGGAGCACGCGCGTCAATCCGCCAGTCTTGCGCTCGAGGTGGAAGCGCAGCGACAGTGCGTGCATGTGCTCGAAGGTCAGGAGCGCGAGGCGGCGCACCGCATGCATCGCCACCTTGGCAAAGATGCCGTCGCGCGCCTGGGTGAGCGCCGCCATCACGATGCGCATGCTGCCATAGACAACCGTGAGCACGATCGGCGCCGCAAGCGCCCAGGTGAGCCATGAATCGAGCCAAGGTCCCTGCCCGGCGGGCGCGCTGGGGTGGCCGGCAAGCGCGTCGGTCGCCCACTTGAAGGTGAACGGAACCGCCAGGGTCGCGAGCTTGGCGAAAAACAGAAGCACCAGCGCGCCGATCACCCGCAGCCTGAGGTCGGCGCGGTCGGCCGGCCAGATGTAGGGCCAAAGATGGGCGAGCGTCGCCAGCAGCGAGGCGCGATCCGGCGCCTGCGGGCTTGGCGGAGGAACTGGCGGGACCTGGTGAACGTTCATGCGATGGACGCTGCCCGGCGCGGACGGCCGGCCGTCCGTTGATGCGTGATGTGATCCGAAACGTCTGCCGACTTTCCCGGCATGCGTCCCTCATATAGGCCTAAACGGCGCGCGATTCATCAGGCCGGGACGAGATTCCCGACATCTCTCAACGTCATGTCCCGATATCATGCGCGGGTCCCGGGCCCGCCGCCAGCGCGGCTTGACGCTTGCCGGCACGCAATGCCACATGCGCTCATGGTCGAGATGATGGCTCAGCTTCGCCGGGTGTGCGTCTATTGCGGTTCGAATCCGGGACACGACCGGGCCTTTGTGGCGGCGGCGACGCGGTTCGGCGAGATCCTCGCCGACAACGGCGTCGGCCTCGTCTACGGCGGCGGCTCGGGCGGCCTGATGGGCGCGCTCGCCACCGCGATGCTCGCGCGCCGCGGCGACATCGTCGGCGTCATCCCGGAATTCCTCAAGACGCGCGAGCACATGTTCGAGGGCGCCCACGAGCTCGTCGTCACCCCCGACATGCACGAGCGCAAGCGCATCATGTTCGAGCGCTCCGACGCCTTCGTGGCGCTGCCGGGCGGCATCGGCACGCTCGAGGAGCTGGTCGAGCAGCTGACCTGGGCGCAGCTTGGCCGCCACCGCAAGCCGATCCTGATCGCGAACCTCAACGGATTCTGGAACGGGCTGCTCGGCGTGCTCGACCACATGGAGGAGTCGGGCTTCATCCACTCGGCGGCGCGGCTGAATTTCCTCGTCGCCGACACCGTCGAGGACATCCTGCCGGCGCTGCAGCGGGCGATCACGGCGGTGACGGAGGACGAGAAGGCGGGCGAGCGCGAGACCGTCGAGCGGATGTAGGGCGGCGCTCCGCCATCACGGTCACGGGGTGCTCGCCAAAAACGTCACCGCCTCGATGCGGTTGCCGTCGAGATCGCGGATGAAGGCAGCGTAGTAGCCCTCGCCGTGAAGCGGACGCAGGCCGGGCGCGCCGTCGGAGGCGCCGCCCGCCGCGAGCGCAGCCGCGTGGAACGCGTCGACCGCCGCGGCGGTCGGCACGCGCAGGCAGACGTGAACGCCGCTGTCCTCCGCGATCGCATACATCTCGGGCCGCAGGTTGAGCCAGAATTCGGGATAACGCTTGCCGAAACCGACCGTCTTCGCCCGCACCTCGAGCCGGGCATAGCCGATGCGCGACAGCACCGCCTCGTAGAAGGCGGCCGCCCGATCGAGATCGCGCACCGCGATGGAGACGTGGTCGATCATGAGTCGGCATCCCTCGTAGCCGGCATGAAGGCGCGAAGCGCCGCAATGCGGGTGCGGCCGCCCCGGATTTCGCTTCCGCCTACGCGCTCCGCGCTTCGGCGGACTCAAACCCGTTCCGCAGCTCGCGCAGCGCGCGAAGGCGGATCGCTCCATCCGAACTGCCGGCCCCTCGTGATCTCAATAGCTTGCAGTGTAAAACTCGGCAAATGCGCGCTTTGAAAGCAAATGCGATTTCGGGGGTGAGTAAAACGGGCGCCATCGCGAGCAGCGGACGGACCTACCGGTTTGCGTCCGGCACGTAGAACCGCGTTTTTGGGCACGCCTTGCCGCCGTGCTCCATGCACGCCTCCCATTTCTGTACGGCGAGCGAGCCGATGGCCGCGAGGATGACGGCGCTGACGACGATGAGGAAGGTCCGGTTGCTCATGCAGGTTGGTCGGGCGGCAGGGATGCGAGGTTCGAACGACAGGAAATTCGCCCATGCGCGTAGGTGGCGCACCGATGGCCTCGCCATCGCGAGCAGGCGCGCGCTGGTGCGCGCTGGTGCGCGATCCGAATCGGCGCGGGGACAATGGCGCGGCCCGAAGCGAGCCTCCCAAGTCAACGACCTATGTTCGGGTTTAGCTCCCTCGCCTTGGCAATATCCGTGTCGCCGCCTGCGGCGTCGCCTTTGCTTTTTTTTGCAAGGCCTCGATTGTAATACGCCGAGGGATATTTGGGATCGAGCCGGATCGCCTCGTTGTAGTCGGCGATGGCGCGGTCGTAATCGCCCTTGGCGTCGTACGCGACGCCCCGGTTGATGTACGCCTGCGCCAATTTGGGATCGAGCCGGATCGCCTCGTTGTGGTCGGCGATGGCGCGGTCGTGGTCGCCCTTGGCGCGGTAACCGAGGCCCCGGTTGGTGTACGCCGCGGCATATTCGGGATCGAGCCGGATCGCCTCGTTGTAGTCGGCGATGGCGCGGTCGTGGTCGCCCTTGGCGCGGTACGCCACGCCCCGGTTGATGTACGCCGTGGGATATTTGGGATCGAGCCGGATCGCCTCGTTGTAGTCGGCGATGGCGCGGTCGTGGTCGCCCTTGGCGCGGTACGCGACGCCCCGGTTGGTGTACGCCGCGGGAAATTCGGGATCGAGCCGGATCGCCTCGTTGTAGTCGGCGATGGCGCGGTCGTGGTCGCCCTTGTCGCGGTACAAGACGCCCCGGTTGTAGTACGCCGCGGCGCGGTATTTCGTCGATGTCTCGTGGTTCTGAATGATACGCGTGCATGCGGCAATTGCTTCATCGCCGCTTGCCTGTTGGCACTTGTCATCCGCGATTGCTGGCGACACCAGCACCGAACCCGCGAGCGCCAGCACCGCGGTGACCGGAACAAGCGTCATTGAAATTCGCATGGCCCCCTGCGCCCTGGCGAATGAGAAACCAAAGTAGCTGGATTCCCGGTGCAGGCTCAACAGCGCCGGGGGGCGGTCCCGAAAATTTGCCGATGACCCTTGCTCGCGGCGCGGCGGCCCTTCCGCGTCAATGCGTGTCGCCCCCGTTTAAATTCGGCCCGGCAGGCCGATCGGCGGTAGGATGGCGGCATGACGATCGCGTTCGAAACCGAGTTGCCGCCGGCCCCGCGGCATTTGTCGAAGGAAGCGAAGGCGTGGTGGGCGGAGGTCGTGAGCACCTACGTGCTCGAGCCGAAGCGCTGCAATGCGGGAGCGGCCGCCCCGGATTTCGCTTCCGCCTACGCGCTCCGCGCTTCGGCGGACTCAAACCCGTTCCGCAGCTCGCGCAGCGAGCGAAGGCGGGTCGCTCCATCCGGGCTACGATCCCCTCACCCCCGGCGCGCCGGACTTCACCAGCTTGTAGACGATCGAATCCATCAGCGCCTGGAACGAGGCGTCGATGATGTTGGGCGAGACGCCGACCGTGGTCCAGCGTTCGCCGGTCTCGTCCTGGCTCTCGATCAGCACGCGGGTGACCGCCTCGGTGCCGCCGTCGAGGATGCGCACCCGGTAATCGGTAAGATCGAGCCCGTCGATGAATTTCTGATACTTGCCCAGGTCCTTGCGCAGCGCGAGGTCGAGCGCATTGACGGGACCGTTGCCTTCGGCCGCCGAGATCAGCGGCGCGCCGTCGACCGTCACCTTGACGACCGCCATCGTCACGGTCACGCGCTCGCCCCTCGCATTGTTGCGCTGCTCCACGTTGACGTCGAACTGGGTGACGTCGAAATAGGCCGGCACCGTGCCGAGGATGCGGCGCGCCAGCAGTTCGAACGAGGCCTGGGCGTTCTCGTAGGCGTAGCCCTTGGATTCGCGCGTCTTGACCTCGTCGAGCAGGCGCGCGATGCGCGGATCGTCCTTGTCGATCGCGATGCCGATGTCGTCGAGCTCGGCGATGAGCCCGCTGCGGTCGAGCTCGGCGAGCACGTTCGACTTGCCGGCCTGGTCCGACACCAGCACGCGGCGGCGGTTGCCGACCGCCTCCGGCCGCACGTGCT